>Ga0307277_10000439_pt1 | contig 15358 bp, 16 predicted proteins | sample ER_DNA_116_FD_194473 | JGI IMG/M metagenome (GOLD analysis project Ga0307277, IMG submission 194473) | Bulk soil microbial communities from the East River watershed near Crested Butte, Colorado, United States - ER_DNA_116 | ecosystem: Environmental > Terrestrial > Soil > Floodplain | place...
ACGGGATCGATCTCGATCGCGGGCGTGGCCTGGTTGAGCCAGAGATCGGCGCGGGTCAGCCCACGGGTCCGGCCGATGGCGACGACCTCGCGACCGACCGGCGCCCGCCGCTGGAGACGGGCCGCGGCCGAGGCGGCCGAGAACGTCACTCCGAGACGCGCCGCGATCCGTCCGGCGCCGCCCCAATCGGGGCGGTAGCGGGTTGGCTCGGCCCGTTCGACGCTCGCGTTGCCCTCGCCGAGCGGCCCCCACGCCGAGTACCCGGACTTCAGGACCAGCTCCGGCTTGGCCCCCAACCAGGCCGGCTTCCAGAGGACGATGTCGGCGAGGCGACCGGGGCGCAGCGATCCGACGTGGTCAGCCAACCCATGGGTGATCGCGGGCTCGATCGTGACCTTGGCGAGGAAGCGCAGGACGCGCTCGGTGTCGTCGTCGGCGCCAGCCACTCCTCCTCGCAGCGTGCTACCAGACCAGCGTTTTAACACGCTAGCAAGCTGAAGCGAGCGGCGGACCGACTCCATGATCCGGCCCATCCCCTGCGAGTCGGAATTGATCATCGCGATCGCGCCGAGATCGTGGAGGGGTCCTTCGGCCGCCATCGTCGCCGGGTGCACCCGTTCCCCGGCGAGGGCAACATCCGACGGCACGACCATCGACCCGCCATGGTTGAGGACGATCATCGGGATGTGCTCGGCTGCCGCGTTCACGCCGTATGGCAGGGTCGGTGTCGTCGACGAGCACAGGACGTTCGCCTCGCGGACCAGCCCGAGGAGATCGGGGACGTGGCCGCCGCCGGTCCCCTCGACGTGGTAGGCGTGGACCGTCCGGCCGGCGATCGCGGCGACCGTGTCCTCGAGCTCGGCCGACTCGTGCAGGCCGTCGGTGTGGAGCGCGACGGCGACGCCTGCCTCATCCGCGAAGCGGAGGGTGGCGTCGATCAGTTCCGGATACGCGCCGTAGTCCTCGTGGATCTTGAAGCCGACCGCACCGGCATCGACCAGGGCCTCGAAATCGGCCGTCGCCTCGGACCGGGCGCACGCCTGGAGACCGATGTTGACCGGCCAGTCGGCCATCGATGCGAGGGTCCGCTCCATCGCCCATGGCGGCTCCTCGAAGCCGGCTGTGATCAGCGTCGTGACACCAGCGGACAGGGCCGCCGGCATCAGCTCGCGGGTGATGAGGTGAACGTGGCTGTCGACGGCGCCTGGGGTAGCAATCAGCCCGTAGGCCATGATCGGAGCGGTGTGCGGCCCGATCTCGAGCTCGATCCCATCGCTGATCGCCGGGTTGCCGGCCCGCCCGACGCCGACGATCCGCCCATCCTTGATCCCGATGTCGGCCTTCACGACCCCGATCGTCGGGTCGATGACGAGGGCACCCGCCACGACCACGTCGAGCTCCGAGTCGGTCGCTCGCCCGCTCTGCGTCATCCGTGGTCGGAGGGTCTTCGCGTAGCCCCATTGCGGCTCGTCGCCGGGTGCCTGGCGGTCCTCGGCGACGCGCACCCACAGGTCGGTGTCGCCGAGCCGGATGCGGTCGCCGGCGGTCGGTCCGTAGCGGGCGAGGCGCTCGGCCGGATCCATGCCGAAGCTCACCGGCCGATCGCCGGTTCAGGCGGAAAATCGTCGCCCGCCGCAGCCGCGCCGCCGCGGCCGCCATAGCGAACGAGGCCCACCTCTTTCGCCTCGCCGGGCAGCCACCGTTCCGACGAGCCGGCCGGCAGGTCGAGGCGGAAGCCGGCGGCGGCCGCCCGGTCGAAGACGAGTCGCGCATTCACGCGATCGAACGGGTGATGGGAGGAGACGCGGATCGTCCGGCGCGATTCGCTACGGACGACGATTCGCCGGCGCTCGAGATCGTCGGGGGAGGATTCGGCACTGATACGGGACGGGGCGCGGTCGCCGAGCCGGATCGCACCAGGCCCATCCAACGCCATCGGCCGGCCCCGGCCGAGCGGGTCCACGAGGACGATGAGCCGCGTCCCATCCCCGACCAGCACCTCGAGCCGGATCTCGTCGACGAGCTCTCGTACCCCGTCGATCACGTCGCCCGGTTCCACGGCCGCCAGCCCGGCCACCACCACCGCCTCGTACGTCGCGCCCGATCGCGCGGCCGTCAGCATCTCGTCACAGATGAGGGCGGTCGCCTCCGGGGCGTTGAGTCGCAGCCCGGCCGCCCGGTGCCGCCGGGCCAGCTCGGCGGCCGAGAAGATCAGGAGTCGCTCCTCCTCCCAGGCGGTCAATCGCATCGCGGCCATCGTAGCGATGGTCGTGACGACAAGGTGGCCGCCTTGATGGACCGCGGCTTGCCGGACGTCGCAAACGCCGCCGATCAGGATCCGCGCGAGCTCAGAGCGTCGGCGTCGCGGCCGCGGTGACGGGGGCGGCGGCTGCGATTGCCACTGCGGCCGCGGAAGACGGCACTGTCGCAACGCTCGGGACGGGCGCGCCGACGACCCGGCCCGCCTGGCCCGCCCGGACGAACAGCGCCACGCCCAGGGCCGACGTTCCGGCACACAGCAACAGGCCCGTCGAGATATCGACGACGCCGAGCTGCAACAGGACGCTCATCAGGAACGCGGCGACGATGCCGCGAGCGCCGGTCAGCGCGTTCCAGCCGGCCATCGCGGCGGCCCGGGAGGCGAGCGGCGTCTGGTCGCTGACGGCCGACGCGATCCCGACGTCGATCGAGGCACTGCCCGTGCCGGCGGCGATCGCGGCCAGCCACAGGACGATGACGTTCGGAGCCAGCGCATAGGCGACGAGCGCGATCAGCCCGACCCCGCTCCCCACCCGCAGCACCGTCAGCGCCCCGAACCGGTCGGCCACGAGACCCCAGATCGGGAACGCGACCGTCGTCGCGATCGCCGCCAGGATCCCGATGACGCCGACGTCCGAGAGGGTCAGGTTCAGGCGGTCGACGTGGACGAGGGCATACAGCGGGGCCGCCGCGATCAGGCCGCCGCCGTAGAAGCCCTGGGCGAGGGCGATCCGGCCGAGGAACGGGCGCTCGCGGAGCGCCCGTATCGACTCGTGGGCACTGAAGGCAACCGGTTGATCTGCCTTCGCGGCGCGCAGCCCGACGTAGCCGAGCGCGCAGAGGACGCCGACGACGCCCGCCAGCGCGACCGCGCGCTCGCCGCCGATCCGGTCGGCCAGGATTCCGCCCGCGAACGCCGCCAGTGCGCCGGCCGCCGCCCGCCCCATCCCGATCGTCCCGACGACCCGACCGCGCAATCGGGCTGGATACATCGCGCCCCACAGCCGGAGGTGGAACGGACCGCCGAACGACAGGCTGAGCCAGAACACGATCGCCACGGCCACCGTGACGGGCGCCGCCGGGACGAGGAAGAGGACGAGCAACGAGGCCGAGCCGGCGCCGCGGAGGAGCATCAGCTGGGCGGTGCTGCGTGGTCCGAAACGGCCCGCGAATGCGCCCAGGAAGTTCGCGATAAACGGCGCGGCGGCGAGGGCCGACAACCCGATCGGGGCAAGGCCGCCGCGCCGGGCGACCGTCGGGAGAATGGCGTTGATCAGTGCCATCGTCACGCCCATCCCCACGGCGACGAGCAGATCGAGGGCGAGATTCCGCCCGATCGCGCGCTGGCTCGCCGAACGAAGGAGGGATGGCCGGATCACCGAGTACCTCGAAGCGACCCGTCCGGCCTGCGAGGTGAGCTGTCGGGCTCGGCGTGGGTGTCGCCGCCGCGGTCGGTCCGCGATTTGCCCCCGAGATCGGTTCCCCCGCCCTTCTCGAAGAGGGAGGTTCGGCCACTACGAAGACTACCAGCCGACAACGGCCCAACGGGATGGTCCATTCGTCCCGGGCCGTTTGCCCAGGTCGGGCCATGCGGACGGTGCGGCCCCGGCCGCAGCGCCCTGCCGGAACGCCGAAGACCCATATGACATTCAAGTTGGCGCCAAGGAGGCCGAGGGCATTGAGAGTCCCCTCACGGCCGATTCGGCAGCCGCCGTCAGCTAACCGGCCCCGAATCGGCGCCCGCGCCGGTGGGGCTCCGTCGCCTAACGGCACCGTGATTGACGTATGGATCGAATCGGCGCCTCTGGGACTCGCGACAACCGCTTGGCCGAAGCTGCGGCTTCGGCTAGAATTCCGCATTCGAACGGTCGTTCGGTCCTGTGGGGATGTGTGGATTCGACAGGGTCCGGCTACCGGGGAACGCGAGCCGAGGATGCTGCTCAGGCCTCGTTAATCAGGCAGCAAAACGAAGTACCTGGCAACCGCCAGTCGACTCTCGCCCTCGCTGCGTAAGCAGCTAGTGTGAGCGTGGAAGCCACCTCGTCCCCGCGGGTGGTGGAAGCGTCATTCAGCGGGGATGCGCACCGGGTGAGCGTCGCGTAGTCCGGTGACAAGCCCGATCTAGGGACACGTGACTGGACCGTCCGGCAGGGTGCCGATGTCCGTCCGGGCGGTCGACGACAAACCATCGGACACGCTCGTAGTGGTCTCCGGCGAAGGGTTCTGGACGGGGAGTTCGACTCTCCCCCATCTCCACCAATTCACGCTGCTGTGATGGCGCGTGTGCCAGAGGACAGTGGATTTGGCGCAGGGGCTATCCCAGCTCGGGGCCGCTAGCCGGCGACCGACGCGTCAGCCGGCGCTGTGCGCCCCGCGCAGCCCGGCCACCCCGATCGCCGCGACCTCATTCCACAACCTGGCCACGGTCCGGATCCCCATCTCGTAGTTGCCGAGATCCATCCACTCGTTCGGGGCGTGGGCGCGCTCGTCGGGCGGATCGAAGCCGAGCAAGACCACGGTGAGGCCGAGGACCTGCTCGAAGCTGGCGCACACCGGGACCGAGCCGCCGTCGCGGATGTAGAGCGGCGCTCGCCCGAACGTCGCCTCGAGGGCTCGTGCAGCGGCCCGTGTCGCGGGGTGATCGATCGGGGTGAGGCTGGGATGGCCGCCGCCGAGCGACTGGACCTCGACGCGGACGCCGCGTGGGGCGATCGCCAGCACGTGGTCGCGGAACGCCTCGAAGGTCCGCTCCGGCTCCTGGTCGCTCACCAGCCGGCAGCTCACCTTGGCGTGGGCATGGGCCGGGATGATCGTCTTGCTGCCCTCGCCCTGGAACCCGCCCCAAATGCCATTGACGTCGAGGGTCGGGCGCGCGGCGCGCCGCTCAAGGGTCGTGTAGCCGGACTCGCCATGGAGGGCGGGCAGGCCGAGCCGCTCGAGGTAGGCGTCCTCGTCGAACGGCAGCTCGGCGATCTGCTGTCGATCCTCGTCGGTCAGCTCGAGGACATCGTCGTAGAAGCGCGGCACGAGGATCCGGCCGTTCTCGTCCTTGAGCCCGGCGATGATCCGGGCGAGGGCGTTCGCCGGGTTCTCGACCGCGCCGCCGTAACTGCCTGAATGGAGGTCGACCTCCGTCCCGACCACATCGATCTGGGCGTACATCATCCCGCGCAGGGCGATCGTGATGGCCGGCAGGTTGCCTTCGAAGAAGCCCGTGTCGCTGATCAGCGCGAAGTCGGCATTGAGGCGCGCGCGGTTCGCGGAGAGCCACTGCTCCAGGTGCTCCGAGTTCGACTCCTCGTCGCCCTCGAATACGAAGCGGAGGTTTACCGGTAGCCCGTCGCGTGTCGCCAGAAGCGCCTCGGTCGCCCGCAGGTGAAGATGGAGCTGGCCCTTATCGTCGGCCACGCCGCGGCCGAGGATGCGGTCGCCGACGATGACCGGCTCGAAGGGTGGCGACGTCCACAGGTCCAGCGGGTCGACAGGCTGGACGTCGTAGTGGCAGTAGACGAGGATTGTCGGGGCACCGTCGGCGTGGAGCCAGTCGGCGTAGACAACCGGATGGCCGCCCGTCTCCGAGACCTCGACATCATCCATCCCGATTCGCTCGAGATCGGCCGCGATCCACTCCGCCGCGCGTCGGCAATCAGGGGCGTACCGGGGCAGCGCCGAGATGCTCGGGATCCGGACGAGCTCTTTGTACGACTCGAGGCGTTCGTCGGCGTGGGCCGCCAGATAGTCCTCGAATGCTTGGTCGGTGGCGCTTGTCATCGTCAGGCTCCAATGGTTCCGCGGCCAACAGCCACCAGGACCACGGCCGCCACGATGCCGACGAACACGTTGCCCCGCCAGCCGATCAGGACCACGGCCAGCACGACAGCGATCCACTCAATGCCCAGATGAAAGACGTTGCGCCCAGCGGCATCCTCGATGAAGGCCGCGTTTCCGGCTGCAAGAGCGGCAAGAATCGCCGGCCCGACGAGGCGCAGATACCGCTGGACAAGGCGTGGCAGGCGGTCCTTCGTTGGCGCGAACAGCGGGAGCGCCCGGAACGGATAGGTAACCGCGCCCATGAGCAAGGCCAGGGGGACCAGGTCGACGCTCATCGACTGGGCTCTCCATCCCGTTCGAACAGCAGGCCGACAATCGGCGCCAGAAGACCTCCGGCGACGATGCTCACTGCCGGACCAACCACGATCCCGCCGACGATCGCCAGCGCAGCGCCCGCGACGGCGGCAGCCACTTCCGGACGACCGGTGGCAATTGTTACGGCAAGGCCAGCCATGGCCGCCGGGAAGACCACGTCGAGTCCGAGCTGCGCCGGGTTCGGGATCAACTGTCCGGCGATCACGCCGACCGCTGTGACGATCGGCCATGACAGGCCGTCGATCCCCGCCGCCAGCCAATAGCCGACGACATCGGTCCTGCCGAGCCGTTGGAAATGGGCCAGCGACAGGGCGAAGGTCTCGTCGGTCAGGACATGTGCCATGGCGGCTCGTTCCAGGCGCGAGCGACCGGCAAGCCACGGTGCCAACGCGGCCGAGTAGAGAAGGTGGCGGGCGTTCAGAAGCGCGGTCAGAAACACGATGGAGGGCCAGCCGGCGCTGTCGGCAATCAGGCCGACGGCAGCGAATTGGGCGGCGCCGGCGAAGACGAACACGCTCATCGAAGTCGCCTCGATGAGCGAGAAACCTGCCTCCCGAGCGGCAAGGCCATAGACGAGCCCGAAGCCCACACCCGAAACCGCGAACGCGAGGCTCGCGAGGACCAGGTCGCGCCGAGCTGCCCCGAGGTCTTCATTTGAGGAGCCGGTAGCGCTGGCGCCCTGCTCGATCATTCGGCTCGCACTCCCGTGCATCGTGTCGCCTGGCTCGTGCGGCTGATTTCACCCCCGATTCCGCACCGGGGCGGCGCTTGGCGCCTAGGTGCGTTCCGCATCGACGAAGACAGTCATGGCCCCGCGGCCGGGAGGTTCGCCCGGACGGGAACCATCGCTTTCCGGCGTCTCGCATACTCCGACGCCGGCTTGGGCCGACCCCGCGGCGATCATGCATTCTCGTCGCTGCGTTCTGCGGAATGCCTGATGGAAAGCTGCTGGCAGTCGAAGCGCGGATCCCGGTTTCGGCTATTTCACCTGCGCGCCGGGACCCGCGGCTAGTACAGCGATCTCAATAGGCCCATCCTCCGCTGGTCCGACACGGCTCATCAGCGACGACTGCGCTAAGCGCCAGTGCGGCGCTGGCAACTGGAGGATGGATAACGCTCCTGCCATGTCTTGAATGTCGCGGCGATTCAGTCGAGCGACGCGCGTTCTGGGGAGTCCTGGCGGCCTCGAGCTCCGTCGCGCGACCGGCGGCGGTAGTACGTCTTGGCCTTCTCGCGGCTCCCACAGATGCGCATGTCGCACCATGCGGCCGCCGCGTTCGGGGAGCGATCGAAGAACACCCACTGGCAGGCGTCCCTCCGACAGGCTTTGAGACGGCCCCAGGAGCCATTGATCATGGACTGGGCCACGGCTTCGAGCAGACCGGCAACGAAGCCGTCAAAACCGGTAGCCGCGGAGCGCGGTCGAACCGCATCGGGTTCGAACTCGAGGCCAAGGCGTGTCCGCTCTGCCTCGGCGTTGACGATATCGAGCGGCTCGGGGCCAGCGCGGCCGCCCGCATTCGCGATGGCGAGTGCGCGCATGGCCTCGCGTAACGCAATCGCGCGCACGTATTGACGGCGGGTGACAGGCCCGACGTCGAGTCCGGCCTTCTCGTCGAGCCAGGCCCGAAGGCGAGCTGGGGAATCGAGAACGTCGTGTCCGGCTTCACGGTCGTTGGTATTCACGAAGGCCTGGACCTGGGCGAGAGCGCCCGGAGCCGGACGGCGTCCGCCCGGCCCGCTCGAGCTTTCGACTTCCAAATCTCGCGGCAATGCCATACCAGCATAGCGCCGATCCCGCTATTATTCTCACCAGCACTCACTGACTGGTGGTGATATCGAAAGAGCGAGGTGAGCGATGCCGCCCTCTGCGATCGCCGAAACCGTCGAGGCCTATTGGCAGGGCCTCCTGGCCGCGCATCCGCTCGTCGGCACTCTCACCGGTGATGAGCGCTTCGACGACTTGATGCCCGACCTCTCCGAGCGTAGCCGAGCCGCGAGCGAAGTTCTCCACCGGGGCGCCCTCGACGCGATCGCCCGCTTCGATCCGGATCGGTTGGACGAGGCCGAGCGCCTCGACGCGGCCGTCGTCGTCACCATCGCGACTCGCGAACTCGAGGCGTTGGAGCGCGCCTTCGCCCGCTTCGACGCCGGCAGCCAGATGGGCGACGCTTGGGTTGTCTGTCCGGGGACCCTCCTGACGCTTCTCGCCTCGATCCAGCGCCCGCGAACTCCTGAGGGGATCGCGGCGTACGTTCGCCGCCTGCGTGCGGTCCCCCGCTTCCTCGACCAGTGCGCCGAGCTGTTGCGCGAGGCGGATCGGGCTGGCGGAGGGCAACCCCGCATCGTCCTCGAGCGAACGCTCGGCCAGGTCCGTCGAATCCTCACGACCCCCGCCGCCGAATCGCCCGCCCTGAGGCCGGTGCCCATGGAGGCCGAGGCGAGCCGAGCCGAAGTCGTGGAGGCGCTCCAGATCGTCGTTCTGCCTGCCTACGGTCGACTGGCCGACCAGCTGGCCCTTTCAGCCGAGCGAGCTCGAAAGGAGCCCGGGCTCTGCGGTCTGCGCGGGGGCGAGGATCTCTACCGCGCCCACGTTCGATACTGGCTGTCGCTCGATCTCGCGCCAGATCGGCTGCATGAACGCGGCCGCTCCGATCTCACGGCGGTGGCAAGCGAGCAAGCCGAGACGGCCAGGAAACTGGGCTACGGCTCGCCCGCGAAGGCGACGCAAGCCTATCTTCACGAGCATCGCGGTCCGGGAACTCGCGACGAGCTGCTGGCGGACGCCCGCGAGCTTGTCGATCGATCGTGGTCGGCCAGTAAGGAGATCGCCAGCCGTCTCCCGACCGCAAACTGCACGGTCGAGCTCGTCGATCCTTCACGCGAGGCCGACGTCCTCGGCTACTACGAGCCGGCGGCCGAGGGGAGGCCGGCCGTGTTCTTCGCCAGCGGGGCCGATGTCGACAGCCGGCCGATGCACCGGCTCGCGGCCTGGGTCGCCCACGAAGCCAACCCCGGGCATCACCTCCAGATCGCGCTTGAACGCGAGGACACCGAGCGGTCCGCCTTTCGGCGCTTCACCAACGACTTCGCCAGCAGCGCCTTCGTCGAGGGTTGGGGGCTCTACGCGGAGCGGCTCGGAGACGAGATCGGGCTCTACCGAGACGAGTTCGACCGGCTCGGGATGCTCGACCAGCAGGCCTTCCGCTGCGCGCGGCTCGTCGTCGACACCGGCATCCACGCTTTTGGCTGGAGCCGCGAACGAGCCATCGAGACGCTCGTCGAGGCGGGCAGTCCGCGGACCGAGGCCGAGATCGAAGCCGATCGTTATGCCGCCGACCCCGGCCAAGCCCTGACTTACCGGGTCGGGCAGCTGGCCATCGAGGCCTGTCGCAAGCGACTCGTCGAGCCCGGCGATCGCGACGCCCTCGTTCGCTATCACGACCGTGTTCTCAAGCTCGGATCCCTGCCCCTCTCGACGCTCGAGCGAGAGCTGACCGGCGGCGAATTCCAACTCCTGTGAGCAAGAGACCCGACTCGATAGGAGGAGCTCCCATGATCGCGCGCACCTGGCGAGGAGCAACCCGGGCGGCCGACGCCATCGAATACGCCGATTACGTGCGCCAGACCGGCGTGGCGGCCTATCGCGCCACTCCTGGCAATCGTGGCGCGTACCTCCTGTACCGCATCGCCGGCGAGCGGGCCGAGTTCCTGGCCGTCTCCTTGTGGGACGACCTCGACGCCATCCGGGCCTTCGCTGGCGATGACGTGACGCGGGCCGTCTTCTACCCCGACGGCGATCGCTATCTCATCCAAGCCGACGAGCGCGCCGATCATTGGGAGGTCGTCGAGGGCGACGGGGCGTGAGCCAGTGCTGCTTTCGCACTTCGACGGGCGCTGCTGCGTTCAAGACGCGAGCCCGATCCTTGAGTCGGAGCGAGCGCAATGAGGAAGGAAGCGATGCAGCCATACGGGACATTGGTCGAGGACGCCGTCGTCGAGGAGAGCCTCCTCGGCAACGTCGCTATGCGCTATCTCGTCTCGGACAGGCCTTCGCCTGAACTGAAGGATGAACTCGCGACCTTCGGTCGGTTGGTCGGTTCGTGGGACATTGCCATGACCGCAATCAATCCCGACGGATCGCGAGAAGAGTTCGTGGCCGAATGGCACTTCGGCTGGGCCCTGCACGGCGGCGCCGTCCAGGACGTGCTTATCACGCGCCGCCCGGATGGGGAGTTGATCGGCTACGGCACAACGGTCCGGACCTATGACCCGCGCCGGGGGGTGTGGTGGATCGTCTGGCAGGATCCCCTTCCCGGCGAGTTCAGCGTCCTGCTCGCGCGCCCCGAGGGCGACCGCGTCGTGCTCGAGGGGCAATGGACCATCGGCGCCTCGGGGCCGCGCTTCCGCTGGACCTTTTCGGAGGTGAGCGACAAGCGCTTCCGTTGGGAATGCCATGTCTCTCGGGACGACGGAACGACCTGGCTGCTGGTAGAGGAGATGGAGGCGACGCGCCGCGACGCCCCGGTTAAGGCCTAAGCGGCACTGCACAGGGCCATCGGCGCTCTGCGCGCGATGAATCCCTCGTCGTCGCGGTTGGTTAAGCAACCCTCGGGGAGAGGGAGGAACCGAATGACTACCCGTGTACTTCGGACTGAGCGCCGCTTCGGGAGCGAACATCTTCAGCGGGTGGCTCGAAGCCTGCTGGATGCGGCCCCAACTTGCGCGCTCTCGACAACAGCGGCGGGAGGACGCGCCTACATCAACACGATGTATTTCGCGCACACCAGCCCTTGGAACTTGGTGTGGATTTCTGCGCCGGACTCTCGGCACTCACGCAACATTCGGGAGCGGGATGCCGCCGCAATCGCCGTATACGACTCGAATCAGCGCTGGGGCGGCCAAGACCGCGGGGTCCAGATATTTGGACGGGCGAGCGAACTGCGTGGTAGGCCCGCACAGGAGGCCCTGAACGCCTACGCGGAGCGGTTCGCTCGCGATGAGCGCGTCCTCAGCCGCTACGTCGCTTATCGGTTGCGACCGAGCAGTCTCAAGCTGTTCGACGAGGCAGAGTTCGGCGCCGGGACGTTCGTCTCCGTACGGGTCCGGCGCGACGGGACATTGGATTGGCAGCACACCGAGGAGTATCGCGACCCGACGTAGCGAGCCGTCCACGCCATGCGGCCTCACTCGAGCCCGTCGGACGCCCCTCCCCTTAACCTCGTCTGCGCGTCGCTCGTGTTCGCCTGGCGCCGAAGGTCGGCCCCTGGCTCATGCGCCGGAAGTCCAGCGGCGACGACCGGACGCGCAGCGGTAGAGCCAGCCATAGCCGATCAGCCCGCCGTAACCGTCTCAAGTTTCGGCCATCGATGCAAGAATCTCGGCCGCTGCGACGAACAAGGGGATGGCCAGTGCTGCCCTGAGCCTTCGCCTTATCTGGGTCGGTCCGGTCTCGCTCCTGGCGTTGCCTATGCCGGTGCTGGCGTCGGGGTGGCGCTCGCCCTGCCGCTGGCGGCCGGTCTCGTCGAGGGCGCGGAGATCGAGTTCCCTCATTGCGGGCCGATTGTGCAAGCCCTCCAGGAAATACAAGAGACGCTTCGTACCTGTACGCACCGGTCTACGCGCGATCGTGCTTAAACGGAATCCCAAATCGGTGGACGTCGGAGCTACGAGCGGAAGGGCGCCCGCTCATCGAGGTTGCCGACGACTGCGGGAGGTTGCGCTCTCCCCGCTGCTGGCGGATCGCCATACTCTCGCCCGAAGCCAGCTCAGTCGTGGCATCCATCGTGTTCCGGGCAGCATCACCAGGCATGGCGTCAGGCGAACTCGGAATTTCACGAACCGAGCGCATTGGCGAGAGAAGGAGTGGCACGAAGCCGAACATCCCACCGACGGCGCCAACGGCTATCGCGGGGACCAAGCCGAAGACCGACGCGAGGATGCCGCCGGACAGCTCACCGATCGGGATGGTTCCCCAGACGATGAAACGCATGGTGGCGTTCATCCGGCCCAGCATGGCGTCTGGGGTCACTGCCTGCCGGAGGCTGACTTGGTTGATGTTGTAGCTAACTTGGGCGAAGAGGCCAATGAACAGGCCCGCCGTGATCAGCGTCACGGACAAGGATGGAAAAGCCGGCGCCAACGCGAGAAGCACGAGACTGGGCCCGAAGAAGGCGGCCGAAACGATGATCGTCCAACCCACGCCGAACTTGGCTCCGAGTGGTCGCCCGGCGAACGCGCCGGCCAGCAGGCCAATGTTGCCAAGGGCAAGGACGAAGCCGATGGTCTCAGCTGAAAGTCCGAGCTCGCGGACGAGATAGAGCACGAAAATCGCGAATGCGAGGTTCGAGAAGAGGTTGCTAATCCCGGTGCACGCGGCGAGCGCCCGCAATAGCGGATGGCGGAGCACGAACCGGAGCCCCTCGGCGATCTCCCGCCGGATCCCGACCGACGCCGCGGCCTGAGCGGGCGGGGTTACGGACTTCGTCTTGGGAATGGCAAGGACGAACCCTGCCGAGACGACGAAACTCGCTGAGTCGGCGAGGATGGCGATCGGGGCACTGATGATCCCAATGAGGGGGCCGGCCAGGCCGGGCCCCGCGATCTGACTCGCCGAGCGCGTGATTTCGAGCTTGGCGTTGCCCTCGAGGATGTCCTTGCGCCCGACCAGCTCCGGCAGGTAGGAGAGGTAGGCGACCTCGAAGAGCACCGTCAGCGTCCCGGCGGCGAAAGCGACGACGTACAACTGCATGACCCCAAGCAAGCCAAGGACATAGGCGAGCGGGATGGTGGCCAGAACCGCTGCCCGTCCGAGGTCCGCGAAAATCAGCATCCCGCGTCGGGGCAGACGGTCGGCCACGACGCCAGCCGGAAGGGCGAAGAGCAGGAATGGCAGGAACTCGGCCGTGCCCAAGAGGGCAAAGGCGAAGGGATCCAGCCGCAGCAGCGCCGCCCCGATGAGGGGAATGGCGAGAAGCGACACTTGGGTCCCGAGCTGGCTGACGGTCTGGGCAGACCACAGCTTCATGAACGGAACGTGCCGCCACAGCCCGGCCGGCGCAAACGCTTTCATCAGGTGAACGCCGCCTGTGGGCCAAGGAGCCCGATGAAGCGGGAAGTGATTTTGGCGGCGACGGCCGCGTCGGCCAACCGGTACGTCTCGTTCGGGGCGTGGACCATGGAGTCGACGCGGCTGGCGCCGAGGCTGACCGCCGGCACCAGGTAGCGATGGCAGACCTCCCACATCGGAGCCGTACCCGGCGCCGACGGCGAGATGAGCGCTTCCTTCCCGAGAACGGCGGCTGAGGCGGACGCCGCCGCCACCACGAGTTCGTGCCAGGTTGGGGTCCACCATGGCCGATAACTGATCCGGATCGGCTCGACCTCCACATCGGCAAAGCCGTGACTCGCGAGATGGCGGCGCAGGAGCGCAAGAATGGCGTCCGGGTCCTGGCTGGGAACGAGGCGGAGGTCGAGACGGGCATGGGCCTCGGCCGGAACCACGTTCTTGTTGTTCGCTCCCGGATGGCCAGCCCAGATCGCCTGGATGTTCAGGGTCGGCTCGAAGACGACGGCGGCAAACGACTCGCGAGCGGTCCTACCCAGACGGAAGCGATCGACGCCGTAGGCCTCCTGCAGCTGCTCGAGCTCACCGAGCGGCATGGCATCGACGCGCGCTACGTCAGCCCGGTCCGGCGTGTCGACACCATCCGCGAAGCCCTCGAGGAGGATGGTCCCGTCTGGCGCCGCCAACGAGCTGAGGGCGCCCGACAGGCGAACGATGGGGTTGTCAACGATCGCCGCCAGGGCCGAGTGGATGTCCGATCGGAGGGTCCGGACGTTGAGCTGCACGCCAAGCATCCCGCGCACCCCGCACTCGATGCTCGGCCTTTCCTCCGGATCGACGCCGCCGCCCTCACCGATGGCCCACTGCCCGCGCCGCAGGTCCTTGCCGCGATCGAGAAGTTCGCCCAGATGGGGGCTGCCGCGCTCTTCCTCCCCCTCGACGAGGACGCGAACGCGACATGGCAGGCGGCCATGGACGGCGAGATGCGCCTCGAGGCCGAGAAGGCGAGCCAACAGCTCGCCTTTGTTGTCGGTCGCTCCGCGGCCGTACAGCAAGCCATCTCGGACTTGCGGCTCGTAGGGTGGGGATGTCCACAGTTCCAGGGGCTCGGCCGGTTGGACGTCGTAGTGGTTGACGGCGATGAGCGCGGGGCCGCTCTTCCCAAACTCGCCCACGACCAGCGGCGGCACAGCATCATCATCGGGTGACGAGATCGATGAGACGTCGGCGCCCAGTCGCCGCATGCGCTCGACGATCCATTCGGCCGCGCGAGCGAGATCGGCCGGCCGGGCGGATTCTGACGGAATGGCCACGAACTTAGCCAGCTCGTCCGTCAGGCGAGGGAGGGCGGCGTCGACGTACGCGTCGACCTCGCTACGCAGATCGATGGGAGCGGTCACTTTGACCTCGACTACGAGTGCGGGACATCGTCAACGCCTACCAGGTCGCGGTCTTGAACCTCGTAGCAGGGCTGACCCAGCCCCTCTAAAAGTTCGGGGCTGATCCGGTGTCAGCCAATTGCAGCGTCAGCGCATCCGCGTCGAGGATGCCCGGTACTCCGATTGCGAGGGTCAACATCGGATCCGTGTGCCCCAGGTCGACGTTCGCCAGAACCGGGATTCCGGCTCGCGCGTCAGTTCGCCGGCTGCCGGCTTCCTTGCGAGTGTCGAACTCGTGCAGCTCCGTCGCGACCTGGCGCACGAATTCGGCAAAGCACCTCGCTAGACAAGTGCTGTCCCCGGAGCCAGACTTTGCTCCTGGCACCGGTAAAACCTCGTATAGGAGTGTCACCGTGTTAGCCTAACGAGACCGCAGCTCGGGCGTCGATCAGAACTTGGAGACCAAGATGAGCGTGAGTTGGAGGACTCGATTGGTGCAGCCGGCCCT
>Ga0307277_10000440_pt1 | contig 15354 bp, 18 predicted proteins | sample ER_DNA_116_FD_194473 | JGI IMG/M metagenome (GOLD analysis project Ga0307277, IMG submission 194473) | Bulk soil microbial communities from the East River watershed near Crested Butte, Colorado, United States - ER_DNA_116 | ecosystem: Environmental > Terrestrial > Soil > Floodplain | place...
TCGCAGCGATCTCCTCGTCTCCCGGCGTGATGCCGGCCCGCGCATCCGTGACGAAGACGACCAGGTCCGCCTCCTCGACGGCCCGCTGCGCCTGCTCGGCCACCTCGCGCGTGATCGGGGAAGGGTCGGCCACGTCGACGCCCCCCGTATCGACGAGTACGAAGCGCTTTCCGGCCCACTCGCACACGACCTCCTTGCGGTCGCGCGTGACTCCCGGCGTCTCGAAAACGACCGCCTCGCGTGTCGCCGAGAGGCGGTTGACCAGCGTCGACTTGCCGACATTCGGGAAACCGACGACGGCGACGGTGCCGAGAAGCGGCGCTGTCATCCCGTTTTCGTGGGAAAGTGCTCGCGCCTCGGCGGCACCGCGCGCGGGCGTCCCAGCTCGTGCATGTGGGCCAGGAACTCCCACAGGCGCCGGATCTCGGCCTCGATCTCGTTGGTCGCCTCGCGGTAGCCGCGCGAGTTGCGCGGGTGCTCGGCGAAGCGCATCGGCTCCCCGAAGGCGACCGAGATCTCGGTCCACTTCCCCCAACCCCAGTCCTGGGAGCCGTGGATCGCGGCCGGGACGACCGGCACTCCCTCCTGGATCGCGACCATTGCGGCCCCGGGCTTGGCCTCGCCGGGCACGCCGGTCTTCTGGCGCGTGCCCTCGACGAAGAGGCCGAGCAGGTCGTTGTTCCTCACCGTTTCCCGCATGAGCCGCAGCGCTTCGCGGTCCGACTCGCCTCGGCGCACGGCCAGCGCACCGTGGGCGCGCATGAGGGAGCCGAATCCGGGGACCCCGTGCAGCTCCACCTTGGCGACGAAGACGATCCGGCGCGGGCAAAGGACGCCGATGGCCGGGGGATCCGCGTAGGAGAAGTGGTTCATCGCGAGCACTGCTCCCCCCTCCCGCGGCACGCGCTCGCGCCCGTATGCCTTCAGCCGCATCATCGAGCGGGTGAACGTCCCGATCAGCCCCTTGCCGACCGTCCAGTAGACGAGGGAGTTGTAGGCGCTCACTTGGTGGCGCTCGCTCGTTCGCGGACGAGACGCTCGATCGAGTCGACCACGCCCTCGATGTCGAGCTCGGTCGTGTCGATCGTCTGGGCGTCCGCGGCGGGCTGCATCTGAGCCGCGTCACGTTCGTCGCGCAGGCGCAGGTCGGTGGCGAGAGCCTCGGCGCCGATCTCCGGCCGCTCGGCGACGCGCCGGCGCGCGCGCTCGGCCGAGTCGGCGACCAGGTAGACCTTCACGTCGGCATGCGGGCAGACGACGGTGCCGATGTCGCGGCCCTCGATCACGGCGTCTCCTTGCTCCGCGAGCTCTCGCTGTCTGTCACGCATGACCTCGCGCACCTCGCGATGCCTGGCGACCGAGGAGACGACTCTGTCGATGTCCGGTCGGCGGATCGCCTCGGTCACGTCCTGCCCATCGATCGAGACGTGATCGGCGTCGAACGTGATCGGGGACGCCTCGGCTAGGGCCCCGAGGGCGCTTCCGTCGTCGAAGCCGACTCCGCGCTCCAACGCCAGCCAGGTGAGGGCTCGGTACATCGCGCCCGTGTCGAGGTAGCGGAAGCCGAGCCGCGTGGCCAGAGCTCGTGCCACGGTGCTCTTGCCGGCGCCGGCAGGCCCGTCTATCGCCACGATCATTCGTCCTCCCGACCGCTCACCTGACCGCGATGGATTCGAGCATCGCGAAGAAGTCGGGGAAGCTTACCGCCACGCTTTCGGCGCCCTCGATCCGGACCCCCTCGCGTGAGACGAGGCCCGCGATGGCGGCGAGCATCGCGATTCGGTGGTCGCTGGCGGCATCAACCACACCCCCACCCTTAGGGCGGGAGGGAACCCCACGCACCCGGAAGCCATCATGCGTCGTTTCGATGCGGATTCCAAGTGGCCGCAGCACGTTTTTTACAGCTTCGATCCGGTCCGATTCCTTGACGCGCAACTCCTGCGCGCCTCGCACGACGCTGTCCCCGTGCGCCATTCCGGCCGCCAGGGCGAAGAGCGGCAACTCGTCCACGAGGAGAGGAACCTCGTCGGCGCCCACCGTCGTCGCGACCAGGTCGGCATGCGCCACTTGCAAATCGGCCACTGGCTCGCCTCCCGCCGAGCGGCGGTTGAAGAGGGCGACTCGAGCCCCCATCCGCTCGAGCACCGACAGCAGCCCCGTTCGTGTCGGGTTGACGCCGACCGCCTGCAGCCTCAGCTCCGAGCCAGTGAGCAGCGTCGCCGCGACGATGAACGGCGCGGCCGAGGAAAAGTCGCCCGGAATCTGGAGGTCGAGCGCGCGAAGACCCTCCGCCGGCCAGACCGCCGGCGCACCGGGCTTCCGCTGCACCCGCACCCCCATCCCTTCGAGCATGCGCTCCGTGTGATCGCGCGTGGGCGCCGGCTCGACCACCTCCGTCCGCCCATGCGTGGCGTAGAGGCCCGCGAGGAGCACACAGGACTTGACCTGAGCGCTCGCCATCGGCAGCTCGTAGCGCAGTGGCTCCACCGCGCCGCGCCCCTCGACCACCAGGGGCGCGTGCCCCTCCGTCGTCTCGGCGACCGCGCCCATCAGTCGCAGCGGCTCGGCAACCCGTTCGAGCGGGCGGCGGCTGAGCGAATCATCGCCCACGAGCTCGAACCTGCCCTCCTGGCCGACCAGAAGCCCCGGCAGGAGCCGTATGAGCGTCCCGGCGTTGCGGCAATCGATCGGCTCGCCCGACGGACGCAGGCCACGCAGGCCGGCACCGTGCACGGCCGCTCGGTCCCCGTCCAGCTCCACCCCTGCCCCGAGGGAGCGGACCGCATCCGCGGTCGCCAGCGTGTCCTCCGAGATACCGAGGCCCTCGAGCCTGCTCTCCCCGTCCGCGACAGCGCCGAGCAGGAGCGCCCTATGCGAGATGGACTTGTCGCCGGGCACCGCGAGCCCGCCGCGCAGCGAGACGGCCGGGGCCACCTCCACCGCGGTCATTCCTCTTCGAAGGCCGGCGAGACGATCACCGAATACCCCTGGGCCTCGAGGAGATCCGCCGCGCGCCGGGCTTCCTGCTCCCCCGCCACGAGCACCGACAGCGTGCCCCCTCGGTCGGGCGAGAGGTGCTGGAGCTCGAAGTCCTCGATGTTGATCTGCTCGGCGCCGAGCGCCTGGGTGATCCCGGAGAGCACGCCCGGCCGGTCGGGGACGTGGACGCGCACGCGCTGGAGCTCGCCGACGTCCGTGAAGGCCTCCTCGAGCAGCTCCCGCCGGTTGCCGGCCGCCTCGCCGATCCAGCGGGCCAGCCAGCCGGCGTCGCGGGCCTCGAGCGCCCGTTCGAGCTCTTCCACCCGCCTGCGGTGCTCTGCCAGCGCCGAGCGCAGCTCCCCCGCGTTGTCCAGAAAGATGTCGATCCAGATACGGGGATTCGCGCCGGCCACTCGGGTCATGTCCCGCAGAGACCCGCCCGCGGCCGCGAGAGGCTCGTGCCCGTGCACCCGCAGGGAGCCGGCGTGGTTGAGGACGATGTTTGCGAGCGCATGCGGGAGGTGGCTCGTAAGGGCGAGGAGCCGATCGTGCGCCTCCGGGTCGATCGCCACCGGAACCGCCCCCAGTGACGACACGAAGCCGTGCAGGAGCCGGTAGCGCTCCGGCTCGGTCTCCGGCAGCGGCGTCAGAAACCACGTCGCGCCCTCGAAGAGATCAGCGCTCGCGTGGCCGGGACCGCGCGCTTCCGAGCCGCAGACCGGGTGGCCGCCGATGTAGCGGGCGCGATCCTCGACCTGCGCACAGAGGCGCCCCTTGGTCGACCCCACGTCCGTCACCGTGGCGGCGTCGCCCGCGCTGAGGGCGGTGGCGACGTCCTGCGCCAACCTGGCGACAGGAGTGGCGACGACGGCCAGCTCGGCTTCCTCGACCGCCGCGACGAGACTTTCGGAGGCCTCGTCCACCGCGCCGCGCTCCGCTGCAACTGCGAGCGCTTCCGAATCGGCGTCGTAGCCGACGACGTGCTCGATTCCCGCTCGCTTCGCGGCGAGGCCGACCGAGGCGCCGATCAGGCCGGTGCCGACGATCGCGAGCCGGCGCAGCGCCACGTCACGCGTCGACAGCGTCGGCGGAGCGGCCGGTCTGGCGCATCAGCTCGGCGACCCGGAAAGCGAGATCGAGCGACTGGCGCGCGTTCAGTCGCGGATCGCAGAGCGACATGTAGCGCGAGGAGAGCTGATCCTCGACCACCGCCTCCGAGCCTCCGAGGCATTCGGTCACGTCCTCGCCCGTGAACTCGATGTGGACGCCGCCGGGCCAGACCCGCTCACGGCGGCAGGCCGCGAAGAACCCCTCGATCTCCGCCAGGATGACGTCGAAGCGCCGCGTCTTCACGCCCGACTCCGTCTTGAAGACGTTGGCGTGCATCGGATCGCACGCCCACACGACGGGATGCTCGACTTCGCGCACCGCCCTGAGGAGCGGCGGCAGGAGCTCGAAGACCTTCTCCGCCCCCATCCGCGCAACGAGGGTCAGGCGCCCGGGAATGCGCTCCGGATTGAGCCGCTCACAGAGCTCCAGCGCCTCGTCCGGAGTCGCGGTCGGCCCGAGCTTGACGCCGAGCGGGTTGTGCACGCCGGAGAAGAACTCGACGTGCGCGCCGTTCGCCTCACGGGTGCGCTCGCCGATCCAGAGCATGTGGCCCGAGCAGCAGTACCAGTCCCCCGTCGTGGAGTCGCGGCGCGTGAGCGCCTCTTCGTAGTCGAGCACGAGGCCCTCGTGGCTCGTCCAGACATCCACCTGGTGGAGCTTGGGCTCCGCGGTGACGTCGATCCCGCAGGCGGCCATGAAGCGCAACGCCCGCTCGATCTCCGTCGCAAGCTGCTCGTAGCGGCGGCCCTCCGGGGAGGAGGCCACGAACTCCTGATTCCACTCGTGCACGCGCGTGAGATCGGCGAAGCCGCCCTTCGTGAACGCCCGCACGAGGTTGAGCGTCGAGGTCGCGTGGTAGTACGCCTGCACCATCCGTTCGGGATCGGGGATGCGCGCCGCTTCCGTCGGCGCGTCGTCGTGGATCATGTGTCCTCGGAAGCTGGGGATTTCCTCGCCGCCGACGTTCTCGCTCGGCGAGGTGCGGGCCTTTGCGAACTGGCCCGCGATGCGCCCCACCTTGGTCACGGGAAGCGTGGCCCCGTACGTGAGCACCGCGGCCATCTGTAGGAGGATCTTCAGCTTCTCCCTGATGTGCACCGCTGAGACGTCGTGGAAGGACTCGGCGCAATCGCCCGCCTGCAGGAGGAAGGCGCGCCCTGCCGCAACCTGGGCCAGCGCAGCCCGGAGGTTGCGCGCCTCGCCCGCGAAGACGAGGGGCGGCACCGTGGCCAGGCGGGCGCGCGCCGCCTCGGCTCGTTCCACGCTCGGCCAGTCGGGTTGGTGACCCGCGGGGAGGGAGCGCCACGAGGAGGGCGACCAGACCGAGCCCGTAACTGCCATCTGGCCTTCAGTGTAGTGAGCGATAATCACGGCTCACAATGCGGATCTTCTCGGGCATCCAGCCGACGGGTGCGAAGCACTTCGGCAACTACAGCGGCGGCTTTCGCCAGTACGCGGTCATGCAGGACCTGGGCGAGGCGTTCTTCTGCATCGTCGACCTCCACTCCCTCACCACACCCCAGGACCCCGAGGGGCTGCGGGAAGGGACGCTCGACCTGGCCGCGATGCTGATCGCAACCGGCCTGGACCCGAGTCGCTCGACGATCTTCGTCCAGAGCCACGTACCCGCTCATGCGGAGTGCGCCTGGATCGTCAGCTGCGTCGCGACCTACGGTGAGCTGAACCGCATGACCCAGTTCAAGGACAAGGGCAAGGGCCAGGGCTCGGCCTCGGCCGGCCTCTTCACCTACCCCGCTCTGATGGCGGCGGACATCCTCCTCTACCACACGGACAAGGTCCCGATCGGCGACGACCAGCGCCAGCATCTCGAGCTGACTCGGAACGTCGCGGAACGGTTCAACTCGCGCTATGGAGAGACATTCAAGCTGCCCGAGGGGATCTACCCCGAGGTCGGCGCGCGCGTGATGGACCTGCAAGAGCCCGAGCGGAAGATGTCCACCACCGGCGGCACACTCCAGGGCACTGTCGGCCTGCTCGATCCCCCCGACACCGTGCGACGGAAGGTCCGTTCGGCCGTCACGGACTCGGGGAGCGAGGTGCGCCGCGGCGAGGAGAAGCCGGGGATCACGAACCTGATTGACATCATGTCCGTTGCGACGGGCGAGACCCCAGAACAGATCGAAGCCCGTTACGACGGCTCGGGATACGGGAAGTTCAAGGAGGACGTGGCCGAGGCCGTCGTCGCCCTCCTCGACCCGATCCGGCTCCGCTACGGCGAGCTCCGCGGCAATCCCACCGAGCTGCGCGCGGTGCTCGCAGACGGCGCTGCCAAGGCCGACTCCATCTCGAACGAGACGCTGAAAGTCGCCTATGACCGAGTCGGCCTGGTCGCTCCGTAGGCGGGTCCCCTACCAACCCGAGGACGGGTCGTATCGAGCGATGGCCGCGCCCTTGTGGCGGCGCGGGGCGGCCTCGGCGCTGGACTGGGTGCTCGTCTTCTTCAGCTTCATCATCCTCAGCTACCCGCTCGGGATGATCCAGACGGTCGGCGACGCGCTCGGTGGAGTTTGGGCCGACCTGATCTTCGATCTCACCCAGGCCGTGGGTCTCGGCTTCGTCGCCGGCTACTTCGCCTATTTCTTCATGACGGGCCACACGCTCGGCATGCGCGCCTTCGACATCCACGTGTTTGCGGCCCGAAGCGGCTCCGACCCGCACCCGGTCCGGGCGATCGCCCGTGGGCTCCTGTCGGTCGTCTTCTTCATCGCGACCATCGACGCGTACGGGCTCTCACGGGGAGGTCTGGCGGACGAGCTCTCCAGCTCGGAGGAGCTGTTGCGGACGTTCGCGATCATCGTGGCGGCGATGGCTGCGGCCGGCCAGCTCTGGCAGCTGGTCGACCCTGCAGGGAAGACCGTCTGGGACCGGCTGACCGGGCTCGTGGTCGTCGAAGACGTGATCCCCAAGTCGATGCCCGACCGGCTATGGACGCCCTGGGGCGTGTAGGCCTACTAACCGCTTCACCTCGTCCCCGCTGAGCTCCCGCCACTCCCCCGGCTCCAGGCCCTGCAGGGTGAGACCAGCGTACGCGTTGCGGTGGAGGCGCTTCACGGGATGCCCGACCGCCTCGAGCATCCGCTTCACCTGGTGCTTCCTGCCTTCGTGGATGGTTAGCGCGACGAGTGACGGGCCGACCAGCCGCGCTTCGGCCGGCGCGGTCACGCCGTCCTCGAGCTCGACGCCCGAGCGCAGCGTCTGCAAGGCATCGTCTTTCGGCTCCCCCTCGACCTCGGCCTCATAGACCTTGTCCACCTCGTAGCGCGGATGCATCAGCCGGTGGGCGAGCGGCCCGTCGTTGGTGAGCAGGAGCGCCCCCGTCGTGTCGGCGTCCAGGCGTCCCACTGGGACGACACGACGCTCGTGTCCGACGAGCCCGACCACAGTCGGCCTGCCCTGCGGGTCGCGCGCGGTGGTGACAACGCCGGCAGGCTTGTGGAGCAGCACGTAGGTCAGCGGCTCAGGCTGCACCCTTGCCCCGTCGACCTCGACGGAGTCGCGCGCCTCGACGAACGTGACGAGCCCGGCGACCTCCCCGTTGACGCGCACGCGGCCGGCGAGGATGAGCTCTTCGGCTCCGCGGCGGGAAGCAACACCCGCCCTGGCCAGGTAGGCGTTCAGGCGCATTCTCCGATTGTGCCCCGTCCGGCAAAGGCGTAGGGTCGTCCCGTCCAAACGAGAGGAGAGGCGATGAAGCGCTTGCTCGTCGTACCCGCCCTCGTCGCCATGGGCGTGCTCACGTTCGCGGTCGTGAGCGCAGGAGGCTCGGGTGGATCGGGCGGCAAGGTGATCCACGTCGTCGAGCATGCGACGACGGACGCCACGACCGACACCGGCGATCCAGGCGACACTTCCGGCGACATCCTCACCTTCGCGAACGACGTCTTCGACGCGTCGGACTCGACGAAGGTGGGTACCGACCAGGGCTACTGCATCCGGATCACGGCGCCCGGGTCGTACGAGTGCAACTGGACGACTTTCCTGGAAGACGGCCAGATCACCGTGGAAGGCCCGTTCTTCGACACCTCGGACAGCGTCGTCGCCATCACCGGTGGGACCGGCGCATACCGGAACGCGCGCGGCCAGATGGTGCTCAAGGCCCGCAATGGCGGCACCGAGTTCGACTTCATCTTCAGGGTGATCGGCTGATTGGCTCGAAGGGGCCGGCTCGGCCGGCCCCTTTCGATCTCGGGCATCATCCGACCGTGCCGGTCTACATCTCGCTCATGAACTGGACGTCGCAGGGAATCGGCGGCACTCCCGCGTGGCGGGACCGGGTCGACGAGAGCGAGCGTGTGATCGCCGAGCGCGGCGGCAAGCTGATCGACATCTACGTCACCCTGGGCCGCTACGACGTCGTCGAGATCTTCGACGCCCCCGACGACGAGACCGCCTACGGAATCGTGCTCGACCTCGCCCGCCACGGACAGGTGCGCACCGAGACGCTGCGCGCCTTCACGCGCGCGGAGGCCGAGGACATCGTTCGCCAGTCCTAGTTCGGGAGGTTGGCGTTTCAATTGACGACACGTCTCTCCTTTAGGCGGCGAGCGAAAGAGCCGGCGGCCCCGCAAGCGCCAAGCTGAGCCGCTAGGCAAAGCGTTCGTCGGCCGAAATCGCGGCACAGCCGAAGATTTCGGCCGATCTACTAGGCGCCGCGGCGGCCGGCGACTTCTTCTAGCCGAGTCCGGAGGTCGTCTCCGTCCGCGGCGAGATCGTCGAGGCGCGGCAGCTCCGAAAGGCTCGAGAGCCCGAAGACCCGCTCGAAGAGTGGCGTCACTCGATAGCGAACCGCGCCGCCCTCGCTCTCGCGCCCGGCCTCGGCGATGAGACCGCGCTCGACGAGCCCCGCTACAGCCGAGTCCGCAGCGACCCCGCGGATCCGTGCGATCTCAGGACGCGAGACGGGGCCGAGGTAGGCAACGACCGCGAGCGTCTCGAGCGCCGCTTGCGAAAGACCGCGCTGCACGGGCCGCTCGACGAGGCGGGAGCACGCGTCGGCAGCTTCGCGGGCGGCGCGAAAGGCGTAACCGCCGGAGACGTGCTCGAGGACGATGCCGCTCCGCCCCTCGCGGTAACGCGACGCGAGAAGTCCTAGCGCTGTCTCGACCCGTTCGGTTTCGTCCTCGGAGGCCGCCGCCAGCTCCTCGATCGTGAGCGGGCTCGGCGCGATCACGAGCAGCGCCTCGATCGTGCGCGCAAGGCGATCGACCGGGTTCTCGACCAGGCGAAGAGCTCCGGTCATGCCGCGGCGCTCCAGACGGTGATCGGCTCGAAGGGCGCGGGCTGTCCGAGCTTGATCTCTCCCGCCTTGCGCAGCTCGAGCAGCGCGAGGAAGGCGACTGCCTGCTCGATCCGGGAGAGCGAGCCCACCTCGGTGTCGAAGTCGAAGCGGCGCCTGCGACGGAGGACGGCCCGGAAACGGTCGAGGAAGAGCGAGACCGGCGGAAAGCGAAGCTCGAGATGCCGCAGTGAAGGTTCCGGGGGCTCCGCTGCCAGCGCGCGGAGCGCCGTTGCCAGCGCGGCCGGCTCCTGCGGCGCCAATGGCCGTTCGGGGATCGGAGCGAGCGGGGCCGGCCCGAGCCGGAAGTACCGGTCGGACTCGGCTTCGAGCCGCTCCTCCAGCCAGCCGGCGGCGGCCTTGAAGCGCCGGTAGAGGGCGAGGCGCTCGGCGAGCTCGCCTGCGGCCTCTTCCGGATCGAGGTCGTCGAACGCGAACTCGTCCTCGTCGGGAAACAGCCCGCGCGCCTTCAGCTCGAGCAGCGCGGCCATCAGGACGAGGAACTCGCCGCACGCCTCGAGGTCGGGCGATTCCCGCTCGGCCAGGCGCTCCATGAACGTGAGGACGACGCCTGCGACCTCGACGTCTCCGAGCCCGACCTCGTCCTTCAAGACGAGGGTGAGCAGAAGATCGAAGGGACCTTCGAAGGAGTCGAGGTCGAGCTCGAGGTCGCGGACGGCCTCCATGCGGAGGCGATGCTAGCCCTGGCGGCGGACGCGCCCCTTCGGCACGGTCATCGTCGGCCCTTTTGGTGCCACCGGCTCGCGGTGCGGACGCCTCGGCTCGTCGCTTCGGCGCTGCGCCCAGACGAATGCGATCACGGCGAGGACGAACACGCCGATCGAGACCCAGAAGTTGAGCCGCTGCCCGTAGTACTCGTGCGACGGATCGATTCGCAGCGTCTCCTCGTAGGTGCGAAAGGCTGTGTACCACGCGACATAGAGGGCGAAGAGGCCGGGTGGCCGGATGCGGAAGCGCCGGTCGACGAGCAGCAGGACCCCGACACCCAGCAGGCACCAGAGCGACTCGTAGAGGAACATCGGGTGGAAGGTCGTCGAGCCGATGTACTGCTGCGGCCGGTTCTGGACGTCGATCTCGAGGCCCCAGGGGAGGTTCGTCGGCTTCCCGAAAAGCTCCTGGTTGAAGTAATTGCCCCAGCGGCCGATCGCCTGCGCGAGCAGGAGGCCGGGAGCGACCGCGTCCATGAAGCGGTAGATGGAGTTGCCGGAGCGGTGGACGACGATCGCGCCGGCGAGCACGCCGCCGAGGATCCCGCCCCAGATTCCCAGCCCTCCGCGCCAGATCTCGAAGACCCCCTGCCACTTGGGATCCGGAACCTCGCTCCAGCTCGTGACCACGTGGTAGAGCCGCGCCCCGATGACTCCGCCCGCCACGCCCCACATGGCGACCCGGAAAACGAGATCCCAGTCACCGCCGCGGCGCGTCCAGCGTCTGCCGGTGAGCCAGACCGCGCCGAGGATCCCGAGCAGGAGCATGACCCCGTACGCGTGCAGCGCCACGCCCCCGACGTGAACCTCGCCGCTCGAGGGGCTCGGGATCGAGGCGAGCAGGCGCACGCCTCAAGTGTGAAGGAACTGGCGGTCGCTCTGCGCTAGAGCTCGTTCCTAGCGGAGCCTCGTCACCTGGGCGCGGTGGGTGGTGCGAGGCACGGACGCAGGGAGCAGCCGTATCGATTTCGAGATACGGGTGTGACCCGACATTTTGAACGCGGGATGCGTGCGCCGCTCCAACGCGATTCAGATGGCTCAGGCCCCCGCTGGGCGACGGGCTCTCCTAGAGAAGGATGCGCAGGGCTGTGTCCGCCGGGCAGCCTCGCCGCAGCAGATCCATGGCCAGGTGAAGATCGACGTAGGCCCGCTCCGCGAGGTCGCGCGCCGTCTCGCGCTCGTACCCGACGCGCCCGAGCTCCTCCTCGCGCCAGAGGAGGACTCGCTCGGATTCGGCGTCGTAGTCGAGATCGAGTTCCGCAGCCGTCGTGCTCATGCCAGTGGATTCGGCGGCGAGGCCCGACCGGTTGTCCCCCATCTGGTTGATTTTCAATGCACCGACCGAGCGATCTCGAGCGCTTCATCCCGATTTATGTCCGCCTCCAGACGCAGCGTGAGCGGGCCGCGCTCCCAGAGAAGCGTGTTGCCGGCGAGGCGAATGATCTCCTGGCGGTACTCACCCGTGCGATCGAAGTATGTGAACTCATGTGGGTTGCCGGAGAGGAAGAAGCCCGGCCGGCCCTCGACTTGGAGCGAGGCGATGTGCGTGCCCGCGGCGACCTTCTTGAAGATCACCTTGTTCACCGTCGCGCGGAACTCGGTGAAGAGCGCTCGCGGCTCCTCGGGGGTCCCGTACACGAGCGAGACCATTCCGCTGGGTGGATTGCCGGGCTGGAAGTAGACGGCGTCCGGCTTACCCAACGCCGCCGGCACGACGACCTCGAAATCCGCGCGCTCCTGCGCCTCCGCGAGCGTCACTTTCTCGCCCAGGAACAGCTTGTCGAAGTCGCGCTGCAAGGACACCGTCGGCAGTTCACCGACCCGCTCGATCGTTACCCCGCGCAGATGGAAGAACTCGAGAATGGCAGCCCGCGTGCCGGGGACAGCCATGACGGCGCCAATTGCGACCGCGAGCACGGCGAGGGCGATCACGAGCACGCGTCGACCCCCGAGGAAAGCGCGGTGCGCCGGCGGCTCGGCGAGTCGGGCCCGCACGCGCGGAGCCAGCTCGGGGGTGGGCGGAAACTCGAGCCGGCGGCCGAGCTCGACGAGTGCCAGCTCGAGCTCAGGCATACGACCGCTCTCCGATCTCGGCGCGTAGCCGCTCGAGCGCCCGCGAAAGCCGCGACTTGACCGTCCCGCGCCGCCAGCCCAAGACCTCGGCCGTCTCCGCCTCTGACAGCTCGAGGAAGTAGCGGCAGGAGATGACCAGCCGGTCGTCCTCCTTGAGCTTCTTCACCGCATCGAGCAGCGCCTTCTGCTCCTCGCCCGAGATGAGGGCAGCCTCGGGGGAGGGGGCCGCCTCCCCCGAGGGAGCCTCCGCAGCCGTGCGCAGTACGAGGCCGGTGCGGCGACCCGCGGACCTGCGCCGGTTGCGGGCTTCGTTGGCCACGATCTGGAGGACCCAGGGGCGGAACGGAGCGCCTCGGCGGAAGCGGCGCAGCGCGTAGTAGGCCTTCACGAAGCCCTCCTGGGCCGCGTCCTCGGCCTCGGCCGAGTCCCCGACGACGAGGTAAGCCGTCCGGAACGCGATCCCCTGGTATGCCTGCACGAGTAGTCCATAGGCGCCTTGATCGCCCCGTTTCGCTCGCTCGACGAGCTCTGCCTCGGGTAGTGGACGGCCCTCCACTGCTCCCTTCTACACCTTGAGTGCCGATCGGGTTCCGGGTTAAGGTGCCGTTGTCGCCGAATGACCCGGAGGTTTCCGCATGCGCTCGCGAACCACGATCCCGTTCTTCGTCGCCGCAGCCCTAGGAGGCGCGGCCTTCATGTACTTCTCGGATTCGCAGCAGGGCCGTAGACGACGGCACGTGACGCGCGACAAGGCGCTCTCGCTCGCAAGGCACGGGACACGACGCGGGCGCAAGCTCGTGCACCACGTCTCGTCGGACGCCATGGGGTACGTCGAGCGCGCGAAACACGCGCGCGGCGGTCCCGAGGACCTCGACGACACGACGCTGGTCGACAAGGTGGAGTCGATCGTCTTCCGCGACCGCGACGTCCCCAAGGGCCGAATCAACATCAACGCAGAGAACGGCGTGGTCTTCCTCCGCGGAGAGGTCGATAGCCCGGAGCTCGTCAACGCCCTCGAGGAGCGCGTGCGCAAGGTCCGGGGAGTACGGGGGGTCACGAACCTGCTCAACGCGGTCCCCTCCGCGCCGGCGCCCGAGTAGCGCGTTGGACCAGCGACTCAGCCTGGTCACGCTGGGCGTGGCCGACCTCGCCCGCGCCCGTGGGTTCTACGAAGCCCTGGGTTGGAAGAGCGGAGCGGCACCCGCTGACGACGTCGTCTTCTTCCAGGCTGGCGGAATGATCGTCGCGCTCTGGGGACGCGAGCAGCTCGCCGAGGACAGCGGCGTCGAGGATCCCGGCGGCTGGGGCGGCATCACGCTTGCGTACAACGCGCGCTCACCGGAGGAGGTGGATGCGGTCATCGCCGAGGCCGAGAACGCAGGCGCGCAGATCGCGCGGCACGGCGCTGAGACCTTCTGGGGCGGCTACTCGGGCGTTTTCCTCGACCCGGACGGGCATCCGTGGGAGGTGGCCCACAACCCGCACTGGACGATCGAGGACGACGGCTCGGTCAAGCTCAGCTGATCGCGGCCTCGCCGAGGAGCGACTTGACCTCGGCGAAGAAGTCCGGCTCTGGCCGAACACGGAAATCGGGGCCGAAGGCGAGCATGAGCGGGCCCGTGGAGGTCTCGATCGCAGCGACCACGGCGGCCTCGCCGGGGTAGTCGCGCAGGAGGCCTGCGAGCTCCCGGATCGTCCCCGCCGGCGCCTTCCGCGCATCGAGCTTGAGGCGCACCTCGGAGCGCTCGGGCATCGCCTCGAACGGCGCCACCTCCATCGCGATCAGCTTCGTCTCGCCTTCCTTGTGGTCGATCCGACCCTTCACGACTAGGATGCGGTCGGTCTCCAGCAAGTCGCGCGCCGCTCCGTAGACCGAGTTGAAGACGATCGCCTCCACCGAGCCGGAGACGTCGTCGAGCCGCATGAAGACCATGGGCTCGCCCTTCTTCGTCGTCGTCTGCCGGAGCGCGGCGACGATTCCGCCGACGGTGACGACGTCGCCGTCGCGGCGGCGCTCCAGCTCGACCATCTGGGCATCGGTCTTGCGACGAAGCGCGTCGCGGATCCCGGAGAGCGGGTGCTCCGACACGTAGAGACCGAGGGCCTCCTTCTCGTAGGCGAGCTTTTCCGTCTTATCCCACTCCTCTGTCCCGATCGGGCGGTGGTGACGCGGGCGCTCTTCGACCTCCTCGCCGAGATCGAAGATCGAGCCTTGGCCGGCGAGGCGGTCGGCCTGCTGGCGCCCGCCCCAGGAGAGCGAGTCTTCGAGGACGTCGAACATCCCCATCCGCGTGGCGCCGGTGGAGTCGAAAGCGCCGCACTTGACGAGTGACTCGAGCGCGCGCTTGTTCACGACCTGAGGATCGACCCGCTCGCAGAACTCCCAGATGGTCGTGAAGGGGCCAGCCTCCTCGCGGGCGGCGAGGATCGAGCGAACGGCGCTCTCCCCCACGTTCTTGACCGCGTTCAGGCCGAAGCGGATCTTGCCCTCGACGACGCGGAAGTCCTCCGCGGAGACATTGACGTCCGGAGGCTCGACCTCGATTCCCATCTCGTCGCAGGCCGCGACGTAGAAGGGCACGCGATCCTTCGTGCTCATGACGGACGAGATGAGCGCTGCCATGTACTCCGCCGGCCAGTGGGCCTTCAGGTACGCGGTGCGGTAGGCGATCAGTGCGTAGCAGGCGGCGTGCGACTTGTTGAAGGAGTAGTCCTGGGCCTGCTCCATGTCCTTCCAGAGCTGGTTCGCGACCCCGGGCGTGACGTTGTTCTTGGCGCACCCCTCGAGGAACTTGTCCTTGAGCGACGCCATCAGCGAGTGGATCTTCTTGCCGATCGCCTTGCGGAGATCGTCGGCCTCGGCCGGGGTGAACCCGGCGAGCTGCTTGGCGATCTCCATGTACTGCTCCTGGTAGATGCAGATCCCGTACGTCAGCGCGGTGATCGGCTTCAGCCGCTCGTCCGGGAAGCTGACCTGCTCCTGGCCCGCCTTCCGCTTCGCATAGCCAGGGATGTAGCCCATGGGGCCCGGCCGGTAGAGCGCGACGAGGGCGATCAGATCCTCGAACTGCGTCGGCTTCACCTGCCGGAGCGCGTCGCGCATCCCCGAGCCCTCGAACTGGAAGACGCCGACGGAATCTCCGCGCGCGAGCATCTGGTACGTCTTCG
>Ga0307277_10000441_pt1 | contig 15334 bp, 10 predicted proteins | sample ER_DNA_116_FD_194473 | JGI IMG/M metagenome (GOLD analysis project Ga0307277, IMG submission 194473) | Bulk soil microbial communities from the East River watershed near Crested Butte, Colorado, United States - ER_DNA_116 | ecosystem: Environmental > Terrestrial > Soil > Floodplain | place...
TCCTCTCTTCCTCTCCAGGTAGCCCTCGAGCCGGTCGAGCCGACGCTCCCAACGGTTTCGGTACAGCTGGATCCAATCTGCGGCGTCGTCCAGTCGCGCGGGGCCGAGCCGGCAATGGCGGGTCCGGCCGTGCTTCTCGGTGGTCACCAGAGCCACCTGCTCGAGGATGCGGACGTGCTTCATCAGGCCGGGCAGCGAGATGTCGAGGGGGTGTGCCAACTCGCTGATCGTGGCGGGTCCGTCCGCCAGCCGCTCAAGGATGTCGCGGCGTGTGGGATCGGACAGCGCCGAGAACGTGCGATCCAACGGAGAATACTTTACCATCCGGCTAACTGTATCTGGGGCGGCAAGGAAAGTTCAAGGAACCCGACGGCACCCTCGCGATCGAGCAGCAGACCGCATCCCCGACAACGGCGGCTGCTCCATGACCGAGCGCATACGGTTGGGCGACCGGCCTGAAGCGCACGCAAGACTTCACGGGCCAGCCCGTAGGGTGCAGATATTCAGACGGGGCCCTTGAGCTGGGGAGTTCCATCGAAGCTCGGGTTGCTACCGTGGCACCTCTGCTACCCACCGCGGAGGCCACCTCGGTGCTGCCACGACTTGCCTACCTGGCGCTCTGCCGCTCGATCCAGCTGCTCGTGCTGCTGGCCCGCAGCGAGGCCGCCAAGGACCTGGAGATCTTGGTGCTCCGCCACCAGCTCGCCGTGCTCCGCCGCCAGACCCCACGCCCCAGGCTCGAGCCCACCGACCGCGCCCTGCTTGCCGCGGTCAGCCGTGTCCTGCCCAGAGCCAGCTGGTCCTGCTTCTTCGTCACCCCGGAGAGGCTGCTGCGCTGGCACCGGCGCCTGGTCGCCGGCGCCTGGACCTACCCGCACCGTGGTGCAGGGCGACCATCACTCGCCGAGGACGTCCAGCAGCTCATCGTCCGCCTGGCCAGAGAGAATCCCCGCTGGGGCTACCAACGCATCCAAGGCGAACTGCTGCGCCTGGGCGTGCAGGTCTCGGCATCGGCGATCCGCAGCACCCTTCGCCGCCACCGGCTCGACCCAGCGCCACGGCGGACGGTCACGACCTGGCGGGCGTTCTTGCGCCAGCAGGCCGCCGGGATCGTGGCCTGCGACCTGCTTCACCGTCGACACGGTGTGGCTGCGGCGGCTGTACGTGTTGTTCTTCATCGAAATGGACACCCGACGCGTCCACCTCGCCGGAGTGACCGCCAACCCAAATGGCGCCTGGGTCACCCAGCAGGCCCGCAACCTCCTGCTGATGCTTGGCGAACGAGGACGGCGGCTGCGCTTCGCGCTGCGCGACCGGGACGCGAAGTTCACCCGCACCTTCGATGACGTGCTCCGCTCCGAGGGCGCCGAGGTGCTCCTGACGCCGGTGCGGGCCCCCAACGCGAACGCTCACGCCGAGCGCTGGATCAGGACGGTGCGCGCCGAGTGCCTGGACTGGCTGCTGAACGTCGGACGCGGCCACCTCGAGCAGGTGCTCCGGGTCTACGTTCAGCACGACAACGCCCATCGGCCGCACCGGGCGCTTTGCCTTGAGCCGCCGAACCCAGCTGCCCGACCGACCCTCATCGGCAACGATCAGCCGGCCCAAGTCCGCCGGCGTGACCTGCTCGGCAGTCTGCTCCACGAGTACCGACGAGCTGCATGAACGCATTTGTGCACCCTACGCGCCAAGGAACTGGAGATCCTCGTCCTGGGCCACCAACTCGCTGTGCTGCGCCGCCAGACGCCGCCGCCCAAGGCTGGAGCCCACCGACCGAGCTCGGCGCCCGCGTCGGTGCGCACGGTGATCGTCACCGTCTCACGGTCGACCTCGGTGATGGTGCACGGGTGCCGTTGACGATCTCTCCCCAGCGGCCGTGCTTGTGGAGGGCCACTACCCAGGACACCGCAACTCCCGGCATATTCTGCCGACAAGCCCTCAGCCATCGACGCGCAGCACGACGGCCGCACCAGTGTCGCCGGCAGCGCAGCCGGTGAACAGGCCGATGCCGCCACCGCGCCGGACAAGTGTGTGGATCAGCTCGGTGATGCCACGGGCGCCGGTCGGACCCTGGGGATGGCCGTAGACCAAGCTGCAGCCGTAGGTGTTCATGCGCTCCAGCGGGAAGCCGGTCTGGCGGGTGAAGTAGACGTCGTTGACGGCGAACGGGTTGTGCGTGACCACGGCGTGCAGGTCGATGAAGCCCAGCCCGGCGGCGTGCAGCGCCGCCTGGGCCGCCGGGACCGGCGCCTTCGCCATCTCGGCCTTGCCGACCCTCGCCATCCCCGACCCGAGCAGCCGCACGACCCCGCCACGGCCCAGCTCCCGAGCGCGTCCCTCGCTCGTCACCACCAGCCCGGCGGTGCCGTCGGCCGGGTGCGTCTGCGACCCATAGGTGACCACCCCGTGCGGGTCGAGCGGCGCCAGCTTGGCCAGCCCCTCGGCCGTGGTCGGGAAGACCCCGACGTCGGCGTCGACCACCACCGGGTCGCCACGGCGGCGGGGCAACTCGACCGGCACCATCCATCCACGCTGGAACTCGCGGTCCTCGGCGAGCGCCGCCTGGTACTGCTCGTGGCGGAGCAGGGTGACGGCGTCGCACTCCTGGCGGGTGATGCCCTCCTGGGCGGCGACCTGCTCGGCGGTGCCGATCATCGGTCTGCCCGCCCAGGGGTCGCGGTTGAAGTTGTCCATCACCCAGTCCTCGGTCTCCGGCATCCCCCCGGGGCCGGACGGCGAGGGGTAGACCAGATGCGGCCCGTTGCTGGTCCGGTCGGTCGTGACGACGAGCGCGAGCTCCTCCCCGGCGTCGACCGCGGTCGCCGCGGCCTGGACACAGGCGACCGAGGTCGCGCAGGCCTGACCGATCATCGGGCCGGTCACCCCGGTCGCGCCCAGCCGTGCGGCGACGGTTGTCGCCCCGTAGAAGATCTCCTTCTGCGGGACGGTCCATCCGAGGACCAGCTGGGAGATCGCCTCGGCCGGCAGGTCCCGCTCGGCCAGCGCTCTGCCCGTCACCAGCACTGCCAGGTCGACACTGTTGAGGTCGGCGAGTGCGCCCTGCCACCTGCTGAACGGCGACGACCAGGCATAGCCGAGCGGGATGCAGGCGCGGGAGAACCGCATCAGGGGCCTCCGTCGCGGACATGGACCAGCGCCGTCTTGTAGGCCGTGCGGGGCAATGCCCCGGGCTGGAGCAGCGTGACCGTGGTCTGGACCTGGAGCCGAGCGCGGAGCTCGTGCTCGATGCGACGGGCGACCTCCTGGTAGCGCTCGGCGGGGAGCTCCTTGGAGGCCTCGACCTCCACCGCGATGGGATGGTCGAACCGGACCTGCCGCGGGTGGTCCTTCCAGACACGCAGGTAGGGCTCGACGACGCCGGAGAACCGGCCCATCACAACGTCGCGGATCGCGCTGGGGAACACGTTCATCGCCTTGTAGATGAGCATGTCGTCGGTGCGGCCGACGCAGCGGACGCGTGGCGAGGTGCGGCCGCACGGGCAGGCCGTCGCGGTGACGACCATGTGGTCGGCGGAACGGTAGCGCAGCACCGGGGTGGCCTCACGGGCGAAGGTGGTGTAGACGGCCTCGCCCTCGGCGCCGTCCTGCCAGCCGACCGCAGCGCCGCTAGCCGGGTCGACCAGCTCCACCGTGACCGAGCGCTGGCCACAGAAGTGCATGCCACCCTCGTCGTCGCACTCGGCCCACAGCAGCGACATGACGTCGCCCAGCCCCATGACCTCGTGCACGCTGTCGAGCCCCCACCCCCGCCGGATCTTCTCGCGGATCTCCGGCTGGGAAAGGCCGGGTTCGCCGCCGCCGAGCAGGGTTCGCACGCCGAGCGAGGCGGCGTCCGAACCGGTCAGCTCGCGGCACCGGTCGGCCAGGTAGGTGCCGAACGAGCTTGTGGCCAGCACCGCGGTCGCCTGCAACCGCGGGATGGACCGGACGATCTGCTCGGTGGGGCGCCCGCCGATCCAGGCCAGCGCCGCGCCGATGCGGCGGAACCCGTCGGCGTAGGGCAGACCGCCCGCCACCCCGGGCAAGCCGACGAGGTGGGCGACGACGTCGTGGCCACGGATCCCGGCGGCGTAGAACCCGGTGGCGATCCCGTCACGCCACACCTCCAGGTCGGCGGCGGTCAGCGCGAAGTTGAGGGGATCGCCGGTGGTGCCAGAGGAGGAAAGGACCTGGGTGACGCTGGAGAGGGGGACGGCCTGGTGCCGCCCGAACGGCTCCCCGGGCCCAGCATCCTCCTGAGAGGCGCGGATCTCGTCCTTGGTTGTGAACGGCAGGTCCGCGAGGAACCCGGGGGCGGCGACCCACTCGGGCACCCGGGCTCCGGCCAGCTTTTCCCGGTGGAACCGCGACCGCTCGGGCAGCGCCGCCAGCCATGGGCCGGCCTGTCCAGCCTGCCAGCGCAGCAGCTCCTCCCAGGGCATGGTCTCGAGCTCGGGGTCCCAGTAGGCCTTCATTCGGTCAGCCTCCCGACCGCCTCCTTGACCGCGGCGAACCCACCGGCAACCGGGCCGAGCGTGGTCACGACCGGTGCGCCCTCGGCCGGTGCCCGCCACGCCGCCGGGTCCACCGCCAGGGCGAGCCCCTGCCCGGCCGCGGGGTCGGGCACGCAGACCACTGCCCCGCGCGGCCCGGCCGCCGCATCCGCCGCGCCACCGGCGAGCACCACCACGGGGACTGCCTGGTGGAAGCGGGCGACGTTGGCCACCGTGGTCGCCGCCGCCCGCCAGGTCGCACCGGACCCCGCCGGCAGCGGCTGCTCCTCGACCAGCAGGAGCAGGTTCGCCCCGGCCTCCAAGAACGCCCGGGCCAGCGGCAGGGGGTCGCCGCCCCGCCCGGGGCCTGGCAGCGCCGCGGCGAGGGCGACGTCAGCGACCGACGCTGCCAGTCGCCGGGTCGCCTCCACGGCCGCCGCCGCCTGGACGCCGTCGGTGAGAAGCTCCGGGCGACCGTCGGCGGTCACGATCACGTCGGTGCGCAGCGCCTCCGACAGCATGCGGAGCCCGTTGCAGAGCTTGGTCGGATCGGTGAGGAACTGGGGAACGGGTCGGGCGTCGATCTCCGCCGCCTGGGCCACCACCAGCAGGCAGACCAGCGCCGGGGCCACGGGACGGCTCCGTAGCAGCAGCTTCGCGCGGGTGCGAGCGGTCACGTCGGCACTAGGGGCGCATCAGCGGCTGGAGCGGCTTGGCGTCTGGCCAGCTGCCGTAGTTGGCGAGGATCTCCTCGGGTGGCTTGCGCTGGAGCCACTCGGTCTCGAACTCGGCGTAGGGCCGGCCGCGGGCCAGCCGGGCCTGGCGCTCGGACGCCCGCAGCCGCTCGGTCTCCGGGCCGTCGACGCGGTGCCGCTCGGGGTCATAGGCGACGTGGTAGACATGCTCGGCGGCCCACTGGGAGACGAGCCCCTTGTCGATGTCGTCGCCGACGGCCTGGGGGTCGCGCTCCAGCGGGTCGCCGTAGCCGGCCCCGCCGGTCGCGAACGCGACCGTGATCACGTCGTTCTGCATGTACGGGCGGGGGGCGCGGCCCTGGAACTCGTTGCCCCACTGGCCGCCGACGCTGCGCGTCCGGAGGACCTCGGTGATGTCGAGGTCGATCGCCCGGCCCTCCCGGAGCTGCTGCATGAGGTCGGCGCCGGAGATGCTTACGCCGGGGATGGTGCACGGCGCGTAGCCGCCGAACAGGCCCTGGGGCGTCTGCACTTTGGAGTTGTCGGCGATGGACATCATGAACACCATCGGGACGTGGTGGGCGACCCAGAGCTGGGCCGTCCCGACCCCGCCGCGGTACTTGCCGTGCCCGGCGGAGTCCTTCCAGTGCGACGAGATGGGGATGAACAGGGGGAACTCGTTCTCGACCAGCTCGGTGTCGGGGGCGCGACCCGCCGGGCACCAGGGGAACCCGAAGGCGTTCATGCCGTCCATGGTGGGCAGCGCCCCTTGCCCCTCGGTGTTGATCGAGTAGGCCAGCATGTCGGCGAACGGGGCATTCCACTGCGACAGGCCGGCGAGCACGATCGCGTTGCCGCCGTTGCCCATCGATGCCCCGGCCTGGCGCCAGTGCTCGGTCGAGAACACCGCCTTGGCGAAGGTGTTGTGGACCGCGCTCATGACGCCGGTGGCGATCATGACCGAACAGCTGGTCGCCGCCCGCACGTCCGGGTACAGGCAGGTCCCGGGCTCGAAGACGAAGTCGATCGGGGCGAAGGTCCCGTTGCCGATGGGCAAGTCATGGAACAGATACTCGTAGACGTAGTTCGCGAAGTGCCCGATGGCGGCCTGGGGATGGGCGTTGTAGGACGACGCCGTCTCCGGACCGGTGCCGGTGAAGTCGACCGTCAGGTGGTCGTCTTCCTTGACGAGGGTCATGTAGCAGGAGCGGACCAGGCCCTGCTGGAGCCCGACGGCGTCGGCGAAGGTGACGCATCGGTACACCCCATCGGCCCAGGTGCGGATCCGGTTGCGTGCGCCCTGCTCGGCGACCTCGAGCATGCGGCGGAACAGCGTCCTGACGTAGTCGACGCCCTCGCGGTCGCAGAACTCGACCAGGCGGCGGCGGACCCGGTCCGCGACCGTGCAGCGGGCCTTGAGGTCGACCGCGACCATCTGCGGGGCGCGGATCCCGAAGGCCTCGAACAGCGTGACGATGTCGTCGCGGAGCTGGAAGTTGTCGCCGATCTTGGTCGGGGGAAGGTTGAGTCCCTCCTCGAAGCGGGAGGTCGCCCCGATCGGCATGCCGCCGGGCTCGGAGGCGCCGGTCTCGGTGGTGTGGACCAGGGCCGCGGTCCAGGCGATCAGCTCGCCCTGGTAGAACACCGGCATGGCCACGAGCTGGTCGGGGTTGTGGATCCCGCCGTACACCGCGTCGTTGGCGAACCACAGGTCGCCGTCGCTGATGCCCGGGTTGTCGGTGTAGTTGTGCAGGATGAACTTGATGACCAGGGGCGGGATCACGGCGTGGAGGTAGGTCCCGAGCGAGCCGTTCACCATGTCGCCGTCGGCGGTGAAGATCCCCACCAGCGAGTCGCCGGCGATCCCCATGGCGCTGCGGCAGGACCGGACGAACACGTCCATGCCCTCGTCGAGGATGTCGTTGGTGCGCTGGAAGCCGATCTCGTACTCGCCAAGGCCGAGCTCGCGCATGGACGCCCGCTGGGCGTCGGTAAGCGGCGTCGGCTTGAGCCAGGCCAGCTTCTGCTCGAGCGTGGGGATGGCCATCAGCGGTTGCCTCCTTCGTGCTCTAGCACGCCGAAGCCGTGCCGATCGATCGAGTACCGCATGCCCGGCGGGACCACCACCGTGGTGAGCGGCGCCTCGACGATCGCCGGTCCCTGGACGCGGTGGCCGGGCCGCAGCCCATCCGCGGCATAGACCGACGTGTCGGTCCAACCCTTGCCGGGCCACCAGGCCTGGCGCTTGCCGGCCGGCGCAACCTCCTGGTGCTCCAGCGGGTGCTCGGGCAGGGTCGGCTTGGGCGTCGGCACCGTCACCCTGAGCACGAAGTTGTCCAGGTACACGCCGCCGGGCTTGTTGACCACCAGCGGGCTGAACGACTCGGAGAACTCGCGCTCGAACTCGTCGTACAGCGCCTGGACATCCTGCCCGGTGCGGAGGTGCAGCACCGGGCAGGCGGTGCGCTTCACGTTGACCTGGCCGCCGTAGAGCATGTCGAGCTCAAGGCTGAACTCGGCCTCGTCGACCGGCAGGCCCTCGGCCTTCAGGTCGGTCCTGGCCTGGTCGATCAGCCCGTCGACCACCTGGTTGAAGGCGTCGTGCTCGCCGGTCAGCTCCTGGGTCATCGGCGCCATCACGATCATCCGCCGCGAGGTCTCATAGACGTGGATGATGTCCATGATCGACGACCCGAGGGCGCAGAACACCGGCGCCGACTGGAAGATGACGGCCTTGGCCAGGTCGCCGAGGAACCCCGAGACGTGGGTCGGGCCGGCACCCCCGAACGCGAACAGGATGAAGTCCTCGGGGTGGTAGCCGCGCAGGTGGATCTCGCGCCTGATCGCCGAGTGCATGTTCTGGTCGACGATGCGGCGGATCAGCGCGGCCGCCTCCTCGACCCCGATGCCCATCGGCCCGGCGATCCGGGACCGGATGGCCTGCTCGGCCTTGGCGCGGTCCAGCGCGATCCGGCCGCCGTAGTAGGTGTCGGGGTTGATGTAGCCGAGCACGACGTCGGCGTCGGTGACGGTCGGCTCGGTGCCGCCCTGGTCGTAGCAGGCCGGGCCCGGGTCCGAGCCGGCGCTGCGCGGCCCGACGTTCAGCTGGCCGCCGAGCTCGTGGTTGATCCAGGCGATCGACCCGCCCCCGGCGCCGATCGATAGCGTCTGCAGCATAGTGATGCCGACCATCCAGCGGTCGATGACCGGCCGGAACTCGTAGTTGCGGACGCTCTGGTCGACCACCAGGCCAATGTCGAAGCTGGTGCCGCCCATGTCGCCGGCGACGACATTGCTGAACCCGAGCCCCGAGGCCAGGTGGTAGGAGCCCATCAGTCCCGACACCGGGCCGCCGTTGTAGGTGCGGCTGGCGGTGGTCTTGAACACCTCGCCGGAGCCGCCGGAGTTGTGGATCATTAGGAAGCTGCCGCGGTAGCCGAGCTCGCGGAGCCGGTCCCAGGTCGCCGACAGCTCGGCCTGCATCGCCCGCTGCAGGTAGGCGTCGAGCACCGCGGTCATGGTGCGCTCGTACTCGCCGAGCTTGGCCACGACCTGATGCGAGAGGATCACCGGCAGGTAGCCAATGTGGTACTCCTTGTACTCCTCGCGGATGACCTCCTTGACCCGCAGCTCGTGTGCCGAGTTGGCGAAGCTCCACAGCAGCGAGACCACGATCGAGCGGGCGCCGCGGTCCATGAGCACGCGCAGCTTGCGCCGCACGTCGTCCTCGTCAAGGGGGCGCAGCACCGCGCCGGTCGAGTCGATGCGCTCCTTGACGCCGACGATCATGGTCCGGTCGACGAGCGGAACAGGCTTGCGTTGCGTGGCCAGGTTGCGGCGCTCGTCCAGGCGCTTGCCGTCGATCCACTGAGCGCCGCGGCCGATCAGGATTACGTCCTCCTGGCCCTCGGTGGTGATCAGCCCGACCCGTGGCCCGCGCCGCTCGATCAGGCGGTTCATCGCCACGGTGGTGGAGTAGCGGACCACGTCCAGGCGGGGCAGCAGCTCCTCGACCTCCAACCCGGCCTCCGCGGCGACCTCCTCGATGGCGTTCATGAAGCCCACCGACAGGTCGTAGGGCGTGGTCGGCGCCTTGCCGATGACGCGCCGCCCGTCGAGGGTGAGCACGCAGTCGGTGAAGGTGCCGCCGACGTCGATGTCGACCGAGTTCAGCTGACTGGCGGTCGGGCTGCTCACCGGCGCTCCCCCTCCCGGTCGGGGGCGACCAGCCGCCCCTCGGACACCCGGACCTCGCCGGCGGCGATGCGCCGCTTCAGCCGGTCGATGTCGAGCTCGATGTCGACCGTGACCGGATGGCCGGGCGGCAGATACTCGGTCTCGATCTGCACCCCGCAGCCGGGGCAGTAGAACTCGAGGATCCGCACCCATTCGGGGTCGGGGGAGAACGAGTAGTCGCCCTCGATCAGCGGCGGGTGGATCTCGCGCGGGTCACGGTCATAGACCAGGCAACCCTGCTTGTAGGGGCTGCGCGCGGAGATCAGCTCGGCCCCGCAGCGGTTGCAGCGCCAGACCTCCGCGTCCAGGTCGAGGTCGAGGTACTCCGTCATGCGCAGACCAGGCATCCGCTTGGCTCCTTTACCGACCGCCGTGCCGCAGCACGGCATCACCCAGCTGGTCGACCTCGAGCACCCACCCGGATGGCACCAGGCAGGTCATGCTCCCGCCGGCCGCCACCGCCGGCCCCTGGAGGCGGGTGCCGGGCGCCAGCGTGGTCCAGTCGTGGACCGGCGCGTCGACGCTGCCACCGTCGGGCAGCAGCAGGGTGCGGGTGGATGGCGCCGCCCTCGCCCCGCCGGCCGTTCGCGGTGGCGGGTCGAAGGATTCCAGGCGCTGGCGGGCCCGCACGCGCACGACGTCGACCCGGCCGTCGCGCTGGCTGGTGTCCTGCTCGACCTCGATCTCGGCGCTGTCGGGATCGAACCCCTCACCGGCCAGGTCACGCCGCGCGGTCTCGGTCAGGGCCGCAACGGCCGCGTCGACCGCCTCGCTGTCGGAGGCGCGCACCCCGAGGGTCCGCTCATAGACATGGACAACGTCGGACACGGCAGAGCCGAACGCCGACAGCACCGGGCTGAGGGCGAACACGTGGGCCGTGTCGATCCCCAATCGCTCGGCGACCGGTGCGGCGAACAGCCCGCCGTTGCCGCCGTAGGCGAACAGCGCGGCCTGCTCGGGCTCGACCCCCGCCTGGGCCAGGGTCGACCCCACCAGCTCCGCGACGATCCCGAAGGCGGCGTCGACGATCCGCCGGGCGACCTCGGTGACCGAGGCACCGAGCGGGTCCGCGACCCTTTGCTGGAGTACCTCGCGGGCCGCCTCGACGTCCAGGGTGCGGCGACCGTCGAGGAATACCTCGGGGTCGAGGTACCCGAGGACGAGGAACGCGTCGGTGAGGGTGGCCTGGTCACCGCCCAGGCCATAGCAGGCCGGGCCCGGGGCCGCGCCCATGCTGTCCGGGCCGAGCCTGACGCCGCCGGCTTCGGGCCGGGCGACGCTGCCACCGCCGAGCACCGCTGAGCGCAGCAGGGCCAGGGGGGTGCGCAGCGGGATCCCGAAGATGTCGCCGTCGCGGGTGTAGCGCGGCTCGCCGGCCTCCACCACACTCGCCTTCGCGGTCGTGCCGCCGACGTCCAGGCAGACGACCCGATCAAGGCCGTAGCGCCGCGCGTACCAGGCGGCCCCATGGGTCCCGAAGACCGGCCCGGACTCGATCGTGTCGACCGCCTTGGTCTTGCCGACCCGGGCCACCCCGCCGTTGATGTGCCCGACCAGCAGCGGGCCGTCCCAGCCCACCTCATAGCGGAGCAGGTCCTCGGCCTGGAACAGCGATGATGCCAGCTGGCTGTGCACGTAGGCGTTGATCACCGCCGCGTGCGCGCGGGTCGCGGCATCGCCCACCTGGGCCATCTCGCTACCCAGCAGGACCGGCACCGCGCCGAGGAAGTGGTCGGGGTACTGGCGCTCGACGGTCTTCTTGACCCGCTGCTCCGGGGCGGTGTCCGGGAACGTGTCCAGGGCCACGCAGATGCGGCGCGCCCCGTCCTCGAACAGCCGCCGCACCCCCTCGAGCACGGCCTGCTCGTCGGCATCCTCGGGCAGCCCGATCAGGTCGTGCTCGGCGACCAGCGTGCCGACCACCGGCGAGGTGCCCTGACCGTAGACGTCGCGCTCGTTGCCCTGGCGGACCAGCACGCCGAGCTTGGCGCCCCTGCGCTCGCCGATGACGTTCGAGGTGATCGTGGACGACCACCGGATCACCGACACCTGGTCCAGGAACGCGCCCAGGTCGTCGCCGAAGCCTAGCCGCCGTGCCGCCTCGGCCAGGACCTGGCGGAACGACACGGTGTAATCGTGGGGGGTCGTGTCGACCTTGATCGCGACGAGGCTGGCGCCGTCGGACACCAGCCCGTCGGTCATCGTGCCTCCGGTGTCGATGTCGACGGTGTACATCGGCGCCTCCTCGAGCTGGCCCGCGTCCCCATCGCATCCTGCGCGCCCCCCGCGCGCCCGTCCATGTGTCCTTCACACGAAACGCGGCCCCCCGGTCTGTTAGGCTCCAACAAGCTGCGGGGAAGGAAGTCGCGGAGGGCGTCGCGATGGTCGTCGAGGCGGACGAGCGCCGGGTCCTTGCCCTGGTGCGGGTCGGCAGGGCGATGAGTTCGACCGCGGACTACGAGCAGGCCCTGGCCACGCTCATCCAGACCATCAGCGAGCTGCTGGACGCCGAGTCCGCCGGCTTCATGCTCTACGACCCCGAACGGTCGGAGCTGGTGCTCCAGCAGCCGGCGTTCGGCATCGACGACCCCGAGATGATCAGCGCCTACCACGTGTCGCTGCGCGAGGGCGGCAACGCGGTGCGGGTGTTCCTGTCCCGGTCTCCCTATATGTCCAACGACGCCGAGCGCGACCCCCGCCTCATCCGGCGCTTCGTGCGGCTGTTCCATGCCCGCAGCACGATTTCGGTCCCCCTAGTCGTCGAGGACCAGGCGATCGGGGTGTGCCACGCGATCAACAAGCGCGGTGGACCGTTCACCGACGAGGACCTCAAGTTGCTCGACCTGGTCGCCCCGCTGCTGGCCGTCAGCGTCCAGTCTGCGCACATGTTCCGCGACGTCCGCGAGCAGCGGCGCCAGCTCGAGCGGGCGATATTCCTCCAGCGGGAGCTGTCATGGACCGCGTTCGACGCCCCGGGCATGGCGTCTCTCACCGACCGCCTGGCCACGCTCGTCGACCGACCCGTGATGGTCCTCGACCCGGCGGTGCGCCCACTCGCGACCGCCGGCTGGCCGGAGGCGCCGCAGCCGGGTGAGGACTGGCTGGAGGGCAGCCACGGCGAGAGCTGGTGGCGGCACCAGGCCGGGCGTGACGGCCGCCCCGCGCTGACCCCGATCGGCGTCGGCAACCACTTCGGCGGCTATCTCGCGGTCCTCGACGCCGCCAAGCCGCTCGACCAGATCGACGCGCGCGCGATCGAGCATGCCGCGTCGATGTTCGCGCTGGAGATGCTGCGGGAGCGCACCGCCTACGAGCTGGAGTCCCGGCTGAAGGGCGACCTGCTGCGGGAGCTGTTTAGCGGCGCCTACGGCGACGAGCGCGACGCCCACCGTGTGCTCGCCGACCTTGGCTACCGCACGATCGGCCCCTGCCGGGTCGCCCAGCTGCACGTCAGCTGGCGCAGCCCCACCGGGAGCCGGCAAGCCCGCTGGACCGATGAGGTCCAGGACCCCCGGACGCGCCTGTACCCGACCCTCCAGCAGCTCTGCGTTCAGACGGTCGGGGACGGAGTCGTGGTGCCCTGGCGCTCGGGCTTTCTCCTGCTGCTGCCGGCGACGGTGGATGACGCCGAGCGGGACCTCGAGCTGGCCGGCGAGCTGCTCGCTCGCAGTCGCGAGGCTGCCGACGCCATCCGCCCGGGCGTGCGGGTCCACCTTGCGCTTGGCTCACCCGTGCCCACGGCGGCCGACCTCGGGCAGGGGATGCACCAGGCCGAGCAGGCGTCCGCGGCCGCCAGGACCCTCGACATCGTCGACCGGCCCGTCGTCTTCGAGCACCTCGGCGTGTACCGTGTCCTGCTCGGCGGCGGCGGGTCCCGGCATCACCTGGACTTCGTCGACCACGCCATCGGCCCGCTCGAGCGCTACGACGCCGAGCACGGCACCTACCTCGTCGCCACCCTGCGCAGCTACGTGGACGCCGACTACAATGCCGCCGAGGCGGCGCGGCGGCTCTACGTCCACGCCAACACGCTCGCCTACCGGCTGAAGACCGTCCGCCGCCTGCTCGGGGGCGACCCTTGCCGGGGAGAGCTGCGCCTGCAGGTCGAGCTGGCGCTCAAGCTGCGCGAGCTCTTGCGCCTGTCGGCCGCCGGGTGGTGATCCATTCTGGGGCTCGACGAACCGGTCAGTGCGGTGGCCCGATAGCTCCCGGCAGTTCGGTTACGGGTCGGGCCGCCGGGTCGCGGTGACCGACCCGGCCACCGGGCCATCGACGAGGTCCCCGAAGCCTGTGGGTGCCAGAAGTCGATCGTGGGTGCTGAGCTGCGAGTTCGTTGGGCAACCCATCGGGCCACATGATCGCCGTATGACCCTTCGACTGTTGTACCTGCTGTTCTGCCAGGCATTGCGGTGGCTTGCGCTGCTGGCGCGGAGCTCGGCCGCCAAGGAAGCCGAGCTGCTCATCTTGCGCCACGAGGTCCAGGTGCTGCGGCGTCAGGTGACCCAGCCGCGGGTGGACTGGGCCAATCGGGCCGTGCTGGCCGGACTCGCCCGGCTGCTCGTAGGGTTCGGAAACTTCGACTGGCCTCTGAGCTGCTGGTTCGCTCAATCATGGCGCGGTAGTGTGACGCCTCCGCTGACGGCTTGGAGGCGTGTGGGGTACGTAAACGTGTTCATGCAGCTCGCCGGTACTCGTGGAGGAGTCCACCGAGCAGGTCGCGTCGACGCACGGCGCCTCGGTCATCCTGGCCGAGGTCAGTTAACCGGCCGGACGGGTCTGGTGGCTGCAGCCCGAGCGCCCGGTGGGGACGGTGAGCGTTGTAATGCTGGACGTAGATCCGCAGGACCTGCTCGAGGTGGCCGCGGCCGACGATCAGCAGCCAGTCCAGGCACTCGTCACGGACCGTGCGCACCCAGCGCTCCGCGTAGGCATTCGCCGTGGGCGCCCGGACTGGGGTTACCAGCACCTCGCCGCCTTCTGAGCAGAACACGTCGTCGAAGCTGCGACAGAACTTGGCGTCGTGGTCGCGGAGTACGAAGCGCACCTGTCGACCCCGCTCGCCCAGCACGAGCAGCAGGTTGCGGGCCTGCTGCGTGATCCAGGCGGCGTTGGGGTTGGCGGTCACCCCGGCCAGGTGGACCCGGCGGCTGTCCCGCTCGATGAAAACAGCACGTACAGCCGCCGCAACGACACGGTCTCGACGGTGAAGAAGTCGCACGCAACGATCCCCGCGGCCTGTTGGCGCAGGAACGCCCGCCAGGTCGTGGCGGTCCGCCGCGGCACCGGGTCCAGGCCGTGGCGGCGAAGCGTCGTGCAGACCGCGGTCGCGGACACGTGCACGTCGAGCCGCAGGAGCTCACCCTTGATCCGCTGGTAGCCCCAGGTTGGGTTCTCCCTAGCCAATCGAACGATCAGCTGTTGGGTCTCCTGGTTCAGCGGTGGCCGGCCTGTCCGGCGGTGCGGGTAGGTCCAACTGCCGGCGACCAAGCGCCGGTGCCAGCGCAGCAGGGTCTCGGGTTGCGCAAAGAAGCACGACCAGCGGGATCGAGGCAGCACCCGGCTGACCGCGGCCAGCAGCGCCCGATCAGCGGGCTCCAGCCTGGGACGTGGGATCTACCGCCGCAGGACGGCCAGCTGATGGCGGAGGACGAGGAGTTCCAAGTCCTTGGTGGCGTCGCCCCGGGCGAGCAGCACGAGCAGCTGGATGGAGCGACACCACGCAACGTAGGTGAATTTCGAGAGCACCAGGGTGACCTCTAGGGTAGGTGGCAAGAGGGCTACCCCACCGAGCCATGATCGACGCGAACTCGCAGCTCACAGGCTGCGTCCAAGTTTGCGTACCCCACAGGCGGGGCTGACCCTGGGTGGCGGCCTTGGGATCCTGGGACGCAGGTACGGCGTCACCTCCGA
>Ga0307277_10000442_pt1 | contig 15333 bp, 9 predicted proteins | sample ER_DNA_116_FD_194473 | JGI IMG/M metagenome (GOLD analysis project Ga0307277, IMG submission 194473) | Bulk soil microbial communities from the East River watershed near Crested Butte, Colorado, United States - ER_DNA_116 | ecosystem: Environmental > Terrestrial > Soil > Floodplain | place: USA...
TCGGTCGGGGACCTCGATCGGGGCGCCGACGTCGTTCTTCGCCGGGGCGGCGGTCGCACCGAGCGCGCCCGATCTGGAGCGGGAGGCGCGTCTGCTCGCGCGCAAGGCCGAGTCCGGCGCGCGCTTCGTCCTCACGCAGCCGTTCTACTCGGTCGATCCGTTGGTGGCGCTCCGGGAGACCTACGAGAAGGTCGCAGGTGAACCCCTCACGGTTCCCGTCATCGCCGGGGTGCTCCCGCTCATGACGAGCAGGCACGCCGAGTTCCTCCACAACGAGGTCCCCGGGATCGAGATCCCCGAGGTCGCCCGCGATCGGATGCGCTCGGCCGGCGACGACGACGAGCGGGCGTGGCGAGAGGGGGCGACGATGGCCGTCGAGCTGATCACCGCGCTCCGGGAGGAAGGGGTGGCCGGCGTGTACGTGATGCCGCAGTTCGGCCGGTACGACCGGGCCGCAGAGGTGGTCGAGGCGGCTGGCGGACCGGCTACGATGTGACTTCCGACCGTTCCATGCGAGTCGATCCACCGCTTCGAGACCCCATACACGCCGTGTCCGAAACCGCCGAGCAGACGCACGCGCTGCACCCCGTCCTCGACGCCCTGTTCGCTCGCATCCGGGCCGAGGTCCCCGCCGAGCGGCGCGATGCCCTGGAAGCATTCGCGAAGGCGTTCCTCCGCCGACTCTCCGACGAGGAGCTCGAGCATCACGGGGCGGACCTGTTGTTCTCGATGGTGTCCTCGGCGTTCGCCTTCGCCGATCAGCGCGGGAACGAGCAGTCAGCGGTCCGTGTGTTCGTGCCGACGGACGCCGATGAGGGGTACGGGTCTGTCGGGACGATCGTGGAGACGAACACGGACGACTCGCCGTTCCTGGTCGACTCGGTGAGCGAGGAGCTCGGGGCACGCGAGCTCCGGGTCCGGCTGTTGGTCCACCCGGTGGTTGGGACGGTTCGCGACGAGCGCGGCCGGATCGAGCGGGTGCTGTCGGGCCGAGACGCGTCACACCGCGAGTCGGTGATGCATTACGAGCTCGAACGGCGGCTCGGCGAGGCGGAGCGAACCGATCTGGAGCGGAAGATCGGGGAGATCCTGCACGACGTGCACCTCGTCGTCCGGGACTTCGAACCGATGCAGGAGCGAACGCGGCACATGATGGATCTGGCTCGGGCGGCCGCCGGCCGCTATTCGCCGGAGGAGGTGAGCGGTACGGTCGACTTCCTCGACTGGCTGCTCCAGCTCAACTTCGTCCTGCTGGGCTACCGCGAGTACGACCTGCTTGACCTCCCCGATGGCCGGGCGATCCATGCGACCGAGGGTTCGGGGCTCGGGATCCTGTCCGACGTGTCGCGGAGCACGTTCGCCGACGTCACGCCGCTCGACAGCCTTCCCTCGTACATCCGTCATCGGATCGAAGACGGCGACCTGCTCGTGATCTCGAAGACCAAGGCTTACTCGACCGTCCATCGCCGCGCGCGGATGGACTACGTCGGGGTGCGCAAGGTCTCGCCCGACGGACGGATCACCGGCGAGGCGCGGCTGATCGGCCTGTTCACGTCGAAGGCGTACATGGAGCCCGCCACCAAGACTCCCCTGCTGCACCACAAGCTGGAGCAGATCCTGGCGGGCGAGGATCTGATCCCGGGCTCGCACGACTACAAGACGGTCGTCGAGCTGTTCGGGACCTTCCCGAAGGACGAGCTGTTCCAGGGATCGGCCGAAGAGCTCCGGACGCTCGTCGTCGGGCTGCTGCAGTTCGAGGAGCAGGCGGGGATCCGGGTCATGGTCCGCAAGGACCTGTTCGGACGGCAGGTGTCCATCGTGGTCGCGCTGCCACGCGAGCGGTTCACCGCGACGCTCCGCAAGCGACTGCAGGACATGTTCATGGAGCGTTTCCACGGCGTGACGGTCGACTACCACCTCTCTCTCGGGGAGACCGAGTCCGCCAAGATCTTCTTCACCGTGCACGTGGAGGCTGGCGTGCAGATCCCCGAGATCCGGCACGAGGAGCTGGAGGCGGAGGTCGAACGGCTCGCGCGCACCTGGGACGACGACCTGGCCGACGCCCTGGCCGCCCGTCTCGGCGAACAGGACGGCCGGGCCCTCGCCGCGAAGTACGCGCCTCGGTTCCCCGACTACTACAAGACGTCCGACACCGACTGGGCGCTCGCCGTCGACGACGTGGTGCACCTGGAGGAGCTGGCGTCGTCCCCGGACGGCTTCGTCGTCGGGATCGGCAACGAGTCGGCCGGCGAGCGGCTCACGCGTGTGCGTCTCTACAAGACCGGGGGCAAGGTCGACCTGTCGGCCTTCATGCCCTTGCTCGAGTCCCTCGGCCTGCGGGTCGTCGAGGAGATCCCCGTCCACCTCGAGGGCGAAGGACGGGTGTTCATCCACGACTTCGGCGTCCTCGACGCCCGCGGAGCGGTGCTCGACCTCGAGGGGGTCGCGGGGGCGGTCCGCGACGCGCTCGGCGCGATGTGGCGCGGCGAGGCAGAGGTGGATTCCCTCAACCGCCTGGTCATCGTGGGCGGGCTGACCTGGGAGCAGATCCACGTCCTCCGCGCGTACCGCACCTACCGGATGCGGGTCTCGGCGCGGTTCACGGACGAGTACCGGAACGATTCGATGGCCGCGAACCCGCACATCGCCGCCCGGCTCGTGGAGCTCTTCGAGGCGAAGTTCGACCCGGTTCGCAACGCTCCCGCGGAGGAGGCGTCGGCGATCAGGGACCAGGTCGTGGAGGATCTGCAAGGGGTCGCGTCGCTCGACCAGGACCTGATCCTTCGCTCGCTCCTCGGCACGATCGAGGCCACGGTGCGCACGAACGCCTACCGCCCGGAGCGTCTCGCCCTCGCGATCAAGCTGCGGTCGGCCGACGTTCCGGAGATGCCGAAGCCGTTCCCGCTGTGCGAGGTCTTCGTGTATTCGCCGAACATGGAGGCGATCCACCTGCGCGGCGGGATGGTCGCCCGGGGCGGCATCCGCTGGTCCGACCGGAAGGAGGACTACCGGACCGAGGTCCTCGGCCTGATGAAGGCGCAGCGGGTCAAGAACGCGATCATCGTGCCGGACGGATCGAAGGGCGGCTTCATCCTGAAACGCCGGCCGGCGGCGCCGGACGAGCTGAAGGCGGAGGTGCTCGCCCAGTACGTCACCTTCATGCACGGGCTCCTCGACATCACGGACAACTACGTCCAGGGTGCGGTCGTGCATCCCGAAGGGGTGCGCGCTCTCGACGGACCGGACACGTATCTGGTGGTCGCCGCGGACAAGGGGACGGCGACGTTCTCGGATACGGCGAACGCGGTGAGCGAGCGGTACGGGTTCTGGCTCGGGGACGCATTCGCCAGCGGAGGCTCCGCGGGATTCGATCACAAAGCGCTCGGCATCACCGCGCGAGGCGCGTGGGAGTCGGTGAAGCGGCACTTCCGGCAGCTGGGCATCGATGTCCTCCGGGACCCGTTCACCGCGGTCGGGATCGGCGACATGTCCGGCGACGTCTTCGGCAATGGGATGCTGTACACGGACACGATCAAGCTGGTGGCCGCGTTCGACCACCGGCACGTCTTCCTCGACCCGAACCCCGACCCGGCCATCTCGTTCGCGGAACGCAAACGGCTGTTCCAGCTCCCGGGCTCATCGTGGAACGACTACGACCGATCGATCCTGTCGGCCGGCGGGACCGTCGTGGACCGGGCGGCGAAGAGCGTGACGCCCTCATCCGAGGTCCGGACCGCTCTCGGGATCCCTCCCGAGGCGCCCGCCGGCATGACCCCGGCGGAGTTGATCCGGTGGGTCGTCAAGGCACCGGTCGATCTGCTGTGGAACGGCGGGATCGGCACCTACGTGAAGTCGTCCGAAGAGACCAACGCGGACGCCGGTGACCGGACGAACGATGGTCTCCGCGTCGACGGGCGGGATCTGCGTACGAAGGTCGTCGGCGAGGGAGGGAACCTCGGGTTCACCCAGCGCGGACGGATCGAGTACGCCCGGTCCGGCGGGCGCATCAACACGGACTTCATCGACAACTCGGCCGGGGTCGACACCTCGGACCATGAGGTCAACTGGAAGATCCTGCTGGGGCTGGCGATCGCGCGCGGTGAGCTCACGCTCGAGGACAGGAACCGCATGCTCGAGGCGTGTGCTCCCGACGTCGTCGCGCACGTGCTCTACGACAACTACCTCCAGGCGCAGATCCTCTCGCAAGAGGAGGAGCAGTCGACGCAGCGGATCGAGGCCTACGAGGACCTGATGCAACAGCTCGAGGCCGAAGGCGAGCTGGAACGCGACGTCGAGTTCCTGCCGACGACCGATGAGATGACGGAGCGCCGGGCGAACGGAGCCGGGATGACGCGCCCGGAGCTTTCCGTGCTGCTCGCGTACGCGAAGCGCTCCGTCTTCCGGGCGCTCCTGGAGACCGATCTGCCGGACAGCGAATACCTCGTTGCCGACCTCGCCCGGTACTTCCCGCCGGCGATCGTCGGCGCGTTCGGCCATCTCCTTGCCGAGCACCCCTTGAGGCGGGAGATCATCGCGACGATGGCGTCGAACGACGTCGTGAACTCCCAAGGCATCACGTTCGTCTCTCGGATGGTCGCCGAGATCGGGGTCCACCCCGGCGACGTCGTCCGCGCCTTCCGGATCGCGCGCGATGTGACCGGAGCCGTCGCCCGGTGGGACGAGATCGAGAAGCTGGACGGCGTGATCGATCCCGTCGTGCAGACCGACCTCCTGTCCGGCGTGGACTGGCTCGTGGAGACCACCTCGCGGTGGTACCTCGTCCAGGCGGCGGGGCAGCGCCTGGCCGATGCGGTCGACGCCTCGCGGGACTCCTTCGCCCAGCTCGCGTCGCAGATCGATCAGATCGGTCCGGAAGCGTGGCGTGAGGAGCATGAGCAGATCGCGGAGCGCTTGATCGCGGAGGGGGTTCCCGAGCCGCTGGCGCGACGGACCGCGTTCCAGGGCGAGTTGGTCCACGCGCCGGACATCATCGCGGTGTCCCACGCCACTGGCCGCGCCCCGCTCGAGGTGGCGCGCGGGTTCTTCCTGTTGGGGGAGCGACTCCAGCTCGATTGGCTCGAGAACCAGCTGGAGGCACTTCCGGCCGGAACGCGGTGGCAGCGCTGGGCTCGGCAGTCGATGGAGGACGATCTGTTCTCGTTGCGACGCTCGCTGTGCGAACGGGCGCTGGAGCTGGCCGGGGGAGCGCCCATCGACGAGGCGATCGATGGCTTCCTCGCGTCCCACGAGGAAGCCGTTGCCCGCCTCCAACGATTCCTTCGATCCCTTGGGATCGAAGGTGTCACCGACCTCTCACAGCTCACCGTGGCGCTCAGGCAGGTCCGCGCCCTCGTCGGCTGAGCCGGTCGGATCCCCGCCGATCCCGGGCGTCAGGTCGTCGGGTGCCACGCCGACGGTCCGTCCGGGCCGGGCGAGACGTGTCCGAAGGCCTCGCCGAAGTGCGTTGGCGCGACGACCGTGTCGGGTTCGGCCAGCAGCTCCGCGAGCAGCGCCCGCCGCGTGGCCGTCGAGCGTTCGTGGTCGTCATCCGATCCGGCCCACCAGTCCGGATGCGCGAGCTGGATCGGGTGGTTCCACGTGTCCGCCGACAACAAGGCGCGCGCCCCGTCGCTGGCCACTCGGAGGACCTGGTGCCCCGGTGTATGACCGGGCGCGTGGCGGAGCTCGATCAGCTCGCTGATCCGATGGTCCCCATCCAGCAGCTCGAGCGCACCGGTCCGCTCGAGCGGAACGACCAGCCGTTCGAACGAGCTCCGGTCGTCCTGATCCGTCCCACGACGCCAGGCATCGTCAGCCCGTTGGAGCAGGTAGCGCGCGCGGGGGAACGCCGGCGCTCCTTCGCGGCTGAGGATCCCGCCGATGTGGTCGTCGTGCGCGTGGCTGAGCGCGACGACGTCGATCATCTCCGGTGTCGCGCCGACCTCCGCGAGCGAGGCGGCAGCGACGCCCGGCTCGGGGCACCATTCCATCGCCGGCGACGTCTCCGGGCCGACCCCCGTGTCGAACAGCAGGAGGCCACCCGGATGACGGACCAGCCACACACGCACGCGGAGCCGCCAGGCGTCGTCCTGGCCGTAGACGTTCGGGTATCGACCCTTCGCGTCGAGCATCGCTCCGGCCGGAGCGCCGGGGAAAGCGTCCGCGATCGGCTCGTCGTTCACGTCGACGTCGAGGAACGCGACGATCTCGACTTCGCCGACCGTGATCGTTTCGTGTGGCACGCGCGGGAACCTATCACCCGTGTACCCTCGGAACGGTCCGGCGTCGAAGCGGACGCCTCGCGGGAGGAACGATGACGGCCACGCTCCGCGTCACCGCACGCACGATCGCGCTGTGCGTGCTCGTGCTGCTGATGACGGGGTGCATCAAGGTCGACCTGAATATGGAGCTGCACGGCGACAACACCGTCAGTGGGACGATGGTCTTCGCGGTCAGCCGAGACCTCCTGGCGCTCACGGGCTCGTCCGCCGACGACCTCCTGGGCCAGATCACCGCGAGCGCAGGCCCGCTGCCCTCCGGGGTGCAGTTCCAGGAGTCCGCCTACGCGGGCGACAAGTTCGAGGGGAAGACGTATACGTTCCACGATGTCCCCATCGACGCGTTCAGTCAGGGCACCACGGGAGAGACCATCTCGATCAAGCGGGTCGGCGACACGTTCCAGGTCAACGGTGAGATCGACCTCACGCCGGCCGCGACCGGCCAGCTCCAGCCGGGTGCCGCTCAGCTGGCCAAGGACATGGAGCTGCGCGTCGCGATCACGTTCCCGGGTCCCGTGTCGCAGCAGTCCGGCGGCACGATCAGCGGGAACACCGTCACCTGGACGCCGGCGTTCGGCGAGAAGACCGAGATCCAGGCGACGGGGAGTGCGATCGGCAGCGGCGGCAACGGGCCGACGATGTGGATCTTGCTCGGGCTCGCGATCGTGCTGGTGGTGGTCGTAGCGCTGGTCCTCGTGCGGAGCCGACGGAGCCGGGTCCCACCCGAGGCCGGAACGGAGACGGCCGCGACCCCTCCGGCGCCCGCGCCCCTCGCTGCGACGGACGACCCGGCGCAGCCACCGCCGCCCGTAGGGTGACGGGTCCTCTTCACAGGACGGCGGATTCGGCGACGAGGTCGCCCTCGACGAAACGCGACGGCCTGAGCGGCCGGAGGTCGAACGACTCGCCCCGGCCCCGTGTGACGAGCTCCCCGATCGCGCGCCCGGCGGCCGGCGCGTGCATCAGCCCGTGGCCCCCGAACCCGACGCAATGGAAGAGGCCCGGCACCGTCGGGTCCTCGCCGATGATCGCGTGGTGGTCCGGCGTCTCCGGGTAGAGGCCCGCCCAACACTGTGACGGATCCATCGGCAGATCGAGGATCGACGGGAACCGGTTGGGGAGTTTGGCGGCGAGCGCCGGGAGGAAGGCGGGATCGACCGACGTGTCCCAGCCGGGCGGATCGCCCGGGTCGGAGTATGCGACGACCCACCCGCCGGCGGGCTCACGCCGCACGAGGACGCCGGTGTCCACGTCCACCGTCATCGGCGTGAGCCCGCCGGCGGGTGACGCGTCCATCACGTACGCGAGGTTGCGTCGCACGGGCTCGACCGGCACATCGCTTCCCAGGAGCCGCGCGACCGCCCGGGCTCCCGTCCCGGCCGCGTTCACGATCGCGTCCGCGTGCAGATCACCGTTCGCATGCCGGACGACGAAGCCGGGTTCGATCGCGCTCACGGCGGCGCGCGTGAGGACCGTGGCGCCCCTCGTGCGCGCCTCGGCGAGGAGCGCCGCGACGAGGCCCGCGGGATCGAGGAAACCGTCTCGGGCATGGAACGTGCCTCCACGGATGCCCTCGGCCCTGACGAAGGGAACCATGGAGGTGATCTCGGCCGGCTCGAGCCATCGGGTCTCGACGCCGAGGCGGCGCTGGAGCTCGATGGCGTCGCGCAACCTGTGTTCGCTCGCATCCGCTCCCGCCAGCAAGAGGTACCCGGTCTGATGGAAGCCGAGGCCCCCGACGGTCCGCTCGAGCGCTTCCAGCTCGCCGATCGAGAACCGCGAGAAGGCGATGTTGACCGCGGTCGTGAACTGCGCCCGGATGCCGCCGTTGGCGAGTGCCGACGAGCCTCGGCCGGCCGCCTCCGCTGCCTCGAGCACCGTCACGTTCACGCCCGCGCCGGCGAGCTCGCGCGCGCACGACAGACCGATCACGCCGGCCCCGATCACGGCAACGTCGGTCCGATCCGCCATCCGCTCACGCTACCCGAGCGAGCCTCGGTCTCAGCGGCGGAAGCGCCCTCGCTTCTTCTTCTCGGCCTCGGAGCTGGCCGCGAACGCCTCGGCGATCGGCGGGGGCGGTGGTCGATCGTCCGCGACGGCTTCCGGTTCGTCCGGGGCGGCCTCCGAGTCGTCCGGGGCCGCTTCGGGCTCGGGTTCCGGGGGGGCAGCCGCGACGGGCGATGGCTCGGTCGGCGCGGCCGGCTCCGGGCCGAGCTCGTCGACCGTCGTGTCGGCCGGATCCGCGACGATCTCGGGCGCGGGTCGATCCTCGTCTTCGGACGCGACGTGGGGAGCGTCGTCCTCCCCGGATGGCGGGAGGGGGCCCTCGGCCGACAGGTTCCGGAAGACGGCGGCCGCCTGCGCGGACGCGCCCTTGCGATCGAGGAGCCGGAAGGCGCGACGTTCGAAGGGCTGGGCTTCGTTCGGCCGGTCCGAGAGGTGCAGGACCTCCGCGAGATGCAACAAGGCGTTCGCGCGGAGATCCGTCGAGTCCGTCTGTTCCGCGAGCGATACCGCCTCGCGACCGAGCTTGTCCGCGCGCTGGACGTCGCCAAGCCGAACGAGGGCCCGGGCACGCGCGGTGCGGCACCCGACGAGCGCCGTCGGTTCGGTCGCCCACGTCTCCGCGACATCCGCGAGGGCCATGGCCTCCTCGACCCGATCCTCGTTCGCGAGGACGAGGTTCGCCCACGATGCAGCGATGGTCGCTCGCAGCCGGTCGTCACGGGCGTGCGACGCGGCGGCGAGGGCGCGCTGGATCGGCGGCTCGGCGGCGTCGAACTCGCCGGCGAGCCAGCCGATCACGCCCGCGCGATGCAAGGCGACGGCGAGGTCGGCGTCGGCCACCAGTCTCTCGATCGTGGCGATCGCGTTCCCGATCAGCTCGCGCGCCTCGTCGAAACGACCTCGTCGTGCGAGGAGCACAGCGAGGACACCGGCAAGATCCTGTTCGGCGAGTGGATGTCCCGCGGCGTCGGCTCGCAGGCCTTCGCACCGGACGATCGCGTGCTCGACCGGCATCGGCCCGTCCAGCAACGCCCGTCCGATCCCGCGGAGCGCCCGCGCGGCCTCGATCGGGTGCTGCGAGGCGCTCGCTCGCTGGGCGGCCTCCGTCAGGTCCTCCACCACCGCCGCGGCATGCCCGCGCGCGGCATGGACCTGCCCGCGGAGCGCGGCGGCGCACGCCAGCCCCCACCCGTCCTCGAGCTCGGCGAACCGTTCGTACGCCTCATCGGCGATCGCTCGTGCGCCGTCCAGCGTGGCTCGGTCGGCCGACGCGCGCAGCGACGCCCGGAGGATCCGGATGTGGTGATCGATCCGATCGCCCGGGACCCCCACGGTCGCGGTCATCGCCGTGTTGATCGCGGCCTCCGCCTCGCGCACGCGCCCGGTCTCGACCTCGTGCGAGGCGGCCCGGAACAGCAGCCCGGCGCGGACGGGGTCGCCCTTCTCCAGGAGGGAGGCCATCCGTCGTTCCAGGATCGCGGCGCCCGCTGCGTCGCCGACCTCCCCGGCGTGCGCGGCGGCAGCGCTCAGCAGGTCGATCGCATCGACGCGATCCGGGTCCTCCGCCTCGGCGTCCCGGCGGAGCAGGAGGGCTTCGGCCAGATGCGTGCCGGCCGAGCCGGCGCGACGACGCCGTCGGGAACCCGCGGCGTCCAGGATCGCCCGTGCGGCGCGGACGTGGGCTTCGGCGGCGCGGGCCGGCGGCGCGCCGGTCGCGGCGGCCTCACGCGCCAGCGGGTGGACGAAGGTGGCCGTCGTGCCGTCGGTCACGAGGATGCCCGCGGCGACCAGCTCGGCGAGCTGCCGCTCGGTATCCGCGGCCGAGCCCGCCTCGTCGTCGGACGCCAGCAGCGGCCACGCCGGGACGGTCGTGCCCATGAGCGCAGCGACCGCGGCCGTCGCCCGGACATCGTCCGGCAGCGCGCGCAGGCGGGCGTCGAGGACGTCCCCGACGGAGCCGAAGGCGGGGAGCGGGTCCGCCCCGAGCGCCCATCCGCCCGCGTCACGGGAGAGGGCCGGGGTCTCGACCAGGAGCGCCAGACCCTGCTCGATCGCGAGCGGGTTGGTCCCGAACGCTCCAACGATCGCGGCGGCGACCTCCTCACCGGCCGCACCGAGCCGAGCCCCGACCAGCCGCTCGGCCGTCGCGACGTCGAAGGGGGCCATCGGGATCGTGTCCGTGATGCCGGGCGGTTCACCGCCGGCGGTGCAAACGATGAGCAGCGACGTCGTGTCGAGCGCTCGCGCGAGATCGGCGAGGAAGGATGAGAAACCGAACGAGACCCGGTCCACGTCGTCGACCACCAGGATCGCGGGTCCGTCGAAGACCGCCTCGAACAGCGTGCGCATCGCCCACGTGGTCTCGTCGACGGCGCCGGAGGCGCCGTCGATCGAGACCACGTGGGCGAGTCGCTCGGCGACCCGTTCCCCGTCGGGCAGGTGCCCGACCAGTCGTTCGAGGGTCGCATGGACGTCTGCGGACGTCTCATCGCCGGTGAGTCCCGCGACGCGTTCGACCAGCTCCTCGATCGGCCATGCCCCGACCGCACCGACCGTGGTCGGCTCGCACGCGAGCCGGACGATCCGGACGTCCGGAGCGGACGCGTTCGCGAACTCGGCGAGCAGCCTCGTCCTGCCGGCGCCGACCTCGCCGATCAGGGCAACGCACATCGCGCGGCCCTGGTCGCGGACGGTGGCGAGCCTTCCCGTCAGCTCGGCGAGCTCACGTTCCCGACCGACGAAGGGCGTCCGGCGGCCGCCGGCGGGATCTGCGGGGTCGGCATCGACGGGTCGCCTCGGAGGCTCGGCGGAAGCAGCCGCGAGGTCGCGGATCGAACGGAGCGACGGCGTCCCCTTCCCGTCCTCGAGCGGTTCGATCACCGCCGCGCCCTCGGTGAGCGGCAAGATCTCGTCGCCCGGGACGATCGTTCCCGGCTGCGCGAGCGCCTGCAGCTCGGCTGCGCGATCGATCAGGTATTGCCAGATCGCATCCTGGTCGGACCGTTCGGTCACCTCGGATGCGTCGATCCCGAGCCGGACGTCCGGACAGGCCGTCGCCGCGTCCAGGGCCGCGCGCGCGGCGACGACCGCGGCGTCCTCCTTCGGCGGGAACAGCGCCACGAGCGTCGCCGGTGCTTGCGAGACGCCCTCGAAGACGGCCCCCAGCGACTCGAAGATCCCACCCACCTCGTGCAACACGTCGTAGGCGCTGCGGCCGGTGATCGCGGCCGCGACCGCCGCGAACACGGGTGGCCCCGGCACCCGCTGATGGACGAGTGCCGTGCCGCAGAAGGCGCAGAACGCCGCCTCGGCTTGGGAATGCCGTCCGCACGCCGGGCACGCCGGGGACCTCGTCGCGGGCTCGTCGAGACGGTCGCCGGCGTACGGGGTCCCGAGATCGCTACTCATCCGGGACGGCTCCGTGCACGACCAGCTCGTCGAGCGCCGGGATGGGCTCGGTCGCGGCCGCACCGAGCGCCAGGGCGAAGTCGTGGGGGTTCGTAGCAACGACGCGCGCGTCCTGCTCGGAGACGACCCCGGTTCGGACGAGCTCGAGCAGGGACTGGTCGAACGTCTGCATGCCGTCGTAGCCGCTTTCGGCGATCACCTCGGGCAGCCCTGGGGTCTGTTCGGCGTCGAGGATCCGCTCGTAGACCCGGCCGGTATTGAGGAGCACCTCGACCGCGGGGACCCGGCCGAGGCCGTCCGAGCGCTCGAGCAGCCGCTGCGAGACGACGCCCCGCAACGCGCCGGCGAGTGAGACGCGCGCCTGCGGCTGCTGCTGCGGTGGGAACAGCTCGACGACACGCGAGATCGTCTCGGTCGCGTCGATCGTGTGGAGCGTCGACAAGACGAGGTGCCCCGTCTGCGCCGCCTGGATCGCGGCGAGCGCTGTCTCATGGTCGCGGATCTCGCCGAGGAAGACCACGTCCGGATCCTGCCGGAGGGCTTGCCGGAGCGCGGATCCGTACGAGCCGGTGTCCCGCCCGACCTCCCGCTGACGGATCACGGACATGCTGTCGGTGTGCACGACTTCGATCGGATCTTCGATCGTCACGATGTGCGCGCGGCGTGTCCGGTTGATGAACCCGATCAGCGCGGCGATCGTCGTCGTCTTGCCCGCGCCCGTCGGACCAGTGACCAGCACCAGCCCACGCTTCGTCTCGGCGAGCGAGCGGATCGTCTCGGGCAGGTGGAGCTGCTCGAACGTGAGGTCCTCGGGGCTCACCCAGCGGATCGCGAGCCCGACCGTGTCGGACTCACGGAGGACGTTGACGCGGAACCGCCCGACCCCTTCGAGGGTGTAGGCGAAGTCCGCCTCCTTGGTACGTGCGAACTCGTCCGCCTTGTGCGACGGCATCAGAGCGTCGGCCGCTGCCCGTGTCTCAGCGGCGGTGAGCGATGGGAACGGGGCCGGCAGCAACTCGCCGTCAACCCTGATGAACGGGACGTTCCCCGCCTTCAGGTGGACGTCGCTCGCCCGCCGCTCCACCGCGTAGCGAAGCAGTTCTGCTGGGTCCATGGACCAGGCCTTCCCGGGAGATCCTTCCCGAAAGGCTTCGGCTGCAGGGCGGACCGCTTGAGCGGACCGGCCGGCGGGGCCGGTGGATACGCACGGAGGCATTGCGCGGCAAGCGGAACGCGGTCAGGCGACGGGCCGAGAGCGGTCCTCGATCTCCCACGCGTGATCGAGCACATGCCAGGCGGCTCGCCGCATGAAGTAGCGGGGCGACCACAGGGCGCCCGACCGCGGGGTCCGTTCGGGAGGTTCACCGCGTGCCCGGGAGGCGAACACGGCCAAGATCGTTGCCCTCGCGTCTCCCCCGGACGGCAGCGTCCCGAGCTTCGACAGGTAGGCGACCTGGGCGTCGGCGACGTGCTCCACGATCGCGGCGAGCTGGCGGCCGCCGCCGCGCGGCCCCGTGCGGAGCACGAGGCCGTCGGCGGCGACCGCCGCCCGGTCGAGCGCCGACCAGCAGGCCTTCATGATCGCGGCGAGTCGCCGCGCCTCCTCCTCGTCGACCGGCCGGTCATCCGATCTCGGCGCGACCCCGGGCGCACCGAAGTCGGTCGTCGCGTTCCCCGTGAGCCGCTCGACGACGCGGAAGCGACCGATGTCCGTCGGCGCGACGTACCCTAGCCGGCGCCTTCCCATCGCCTTCGCATACCGCGGGCCGTACGTGAGGAGCGCCTCGAGCGCCGCCTCCTCGGTTCGTCCACCGCGGCACCAGCCCGGCCACGCGTTCGCGCCCGCGAAGACGCGCTTCCCTCCGCGTTCGATGGTGACTTCGTACCGAGCAGGCGTCCGTTCGTCCTGTCGCATCATCGCGCCGTCGCCTCACCGTTCGGCGGAACGGCGCGATCGGTCTCGCCCGAAGACCGAGCTCTCGATCACCCAGAAGAGCGCGAACACGCCGAACCCGATTGCGCCCGCAACGGGATCGATCGCGGCCACCACCGTGAGAGCGAGGTAGAGCCACGGACCGAACACGAAGGTCTTCGAGATGCCGCGGACCGTTTCCGGATCCGCGTCCGCGCGCAGCAGTCGTCCGCCTCGTGCGGCGTAGAACCAGATCGCGTTGAACAGCGCCGCGGTGAGCGTGAGCGTGATGCCGTACGCGATCGCCGCCGCCCTCGCGCCGTCTCCTCGGATGTTCTCGGCGACGAGTCGTGTGGGGAACGGGATGAACGCGACGACCATCAGGAAGCCGACGGTGATCATCAGGAAGGTGCGGTCCGCGTGATCGATCTGATCCATCACGGTGTGGTGGTTCACCCAGATGATCCCGATCGTCAGGAAGCTGACGACGTAGGCCACGTAGGACGGCCACGAGCACTCGAGCTGATGCGCGAGCGTCGCACCCGCAGGCGCGCAGGATCCGAGGTGACTGTCGACGCTCAGGATCAGGAGCGTTGCCGCGATGGCGAACACGCCGTCCGCGAAGGTCTCGAGCCGCCCCGTGTTCATCAAGGCTCGGTCTGGCCGGACGGCTCGAGCACGACCACGGGGATCGTCCGCGAGGTCTTCTTCGGGTACTGGGCGAACGACGGCCACCGTTCCGCCTGACGTCGATAGAGCTCGGTCCGCTCGGGTTCCGCGGTCACCCGCGCCTTGGCATGCAACCGCCGGTCCCCCACCTCGATCGTGACCTCGGGGTTGGCCGCCACGTTGTAGTACCAGTCGGGGTTGGTTGGAGCCCCGCCCTTGGTCGCGAAGACGACGAACCGCTCCCCGTCGGCGAGGTAGGCGAGCGGCGTCGTCCGCTCCGCTCCGCTCTTCGCTCCTCGCATCGTGAGGAGCAGGAGCGGACGGCCCTCGAAGTACCCGCCGACCTTCCCGTGGTTCGCTCGGAACTCCTCGATGATCCCCGTGTTTCGATCTTCTGGATCAGCCATCTGCTCCCTCCTCGTGCGATCGTCGACGTCAGCGAACAGAACCCCACGAATGCGGTCCGTGTTCCTTACGGTGGTGTCCCCGCGTGGGGACGAGCCTTTGACCCGAACGGTCCTTGAAGGGCGGCCTCCGGTCACGGAGGCCGCCCCGTCGTTCGCGCCTCTCGTCAGGTCAGCCGGACCCTACGGGACATGACAGAACTGTCACCCTGAGAGCGATCCGGAGGCTCTACCCAGGTTGGTGCGACCTGGCTACGCTGGGGCCTGAGGGAGGCCCGTGGACCCATCTGCTCGAGTAACCGGGGGCGAGCCGGCGCTGGCCGGCAGGGTGCTGCTCGTGGACGACGAGCAGCGCATCGTGAACTTCGTCCGCCGCGGCCTGGAGGCGGAGGGTCTCGAGGTCGACACCGCGGGAGGCGGGGAAGAGGGTCTTCGGCTCGCGCGGTCACGGACCTATGACCTGCTCATCCTCGATCTGGTGATGCCCGACGTCGACGGACTCTCGGTCCTCCAGCAGATCTTGGAGCGCAAGCCCTCCCAGCCCGTCCTCGTTCTCTCGGCGCTCAGCGACACGGCTTCGAAGGTGCGATCGCTCGAGCTCGGCGCGGAGGACTACCTCTCGAAGCCGTTCTCGCTCGAGGAGCTGCTCGCCCGG
>Ga0307277_10000444_pt1 | contig 15294 bp, 16 predicted proteins | sample ER_DNA_116_FD_194473 | JGI IMG/M metagenome (GOLD analysis project Ga0307277, IMG submission 194473) | Bulk soil microbial communities from the East River watershed near Crested Butte, Colorado, United States - ER_DNA_116 | ecosystem: Environmental > Terrestrial > Soil > Floodplain | place...
GGAAGCGGTTACCGCGCAGCTGCTGCTGGTGTCGAATAATCCATACCAACTGCCACGGCTGGGCGGCGGAGGCATGCGCGAGCGCATTGACGGTGGGGTGCTAGGAATCGCCTTTGTGCGGGTCGAAACTGCTGCGGAGGCCAAGAAGCTGGCCGCGCTGGAGGCCGCCGGTCGTGCTCGGCAGTTCGCCAGCTGGAATGATTGGACTGCATCTGAGTTCGAGGTGCGCTCAGCCGGGCTGGTGGAGGTCGGCATCGACGGGGAAGCCGTAACGCTCCAGCCACCCCTGCACTTCGTAAGCCGGCCGCGAGCCCTGACGGTTCGGCTGCCGCTCACCGCATCGAGGCGACCGCCGGCCGCTCGCGTGGTACGGATGATGGCAACGCCAACTCTCGTTGCGCTGTGGCAGACGCTCCTTGGTCGCCTTTAAAGGGTGCGATGACAGATACCAGCCCTCAACCAGTCGAGGAACGGCTTGCCGACCGGGTCAGCGGCCGCCACGTCGGCGTCCAGCATGGCCTCCGCCTGCTCGGCCATCTCGACCGCGCCGCGTACCGGACCGTGGCCCAGTTGGCCACACCACCACTCGACCGTCCGCTGCGCTGGGTGTCCGATTTCGCCGACTTCTCCAAGCCGTGGTTCTTGGCCGCGGGAGTACTCGCTGCTTTCGGCGGAGCAGGTGGCCGTCGCGCAGCCGTGACGGGGCTGGCCGCGATCGGGCTCAACTCCTTGCTCGTGAACCAACCGATGAAGCGAGCTGGCGCGCGTCGCCGCCCGAACCGTACGCAGCTGGGGGTCCCCGAGAATCGCTGGGTGCGGATGCCGTTATCGACCTCGTTCCCCTCCGGCCACTCGGCATCAGCGGCGGCGTTCGCGGTCTCGGTGGGCCGCCTGCTGCCCGGACTCAGGCTGCCGCTCCGGGTGGCGGCCGGGATTGTGGCGTTTTCACGCCTCTATACCGGCGTCCACTATCCCGGTGATGTCGTCGTGGGCGCGGCACTCGGCACCATCGTCGGGTGGGCCACCTCTACAGTGGCTCTGCGGCTTCGCGCCTCATCTGCGGAGCAGCGCTTAGGCAGCGCCGAGTCGCTGGAAACTTCACTCCAGATGAGGTTCAGGGCCAGATCCAGGCCTAAGTCGAGCATCTAGGGTGAGGTTTCCAGCGGATATCGCTAACCGGCGTCTAGCTCTGCTGCTGTGCGGTGCCTTCCGGAACCAGCCGCTCGGCGAAGTCTTCGGCGAACCGCTTCACCTGGTCCCAGTCGGTGTAGACGTAGTCGCGCGACGTATCTGTGGGCATGCCTGGTTTGTCGCGGACGATCCTCTTCATCATGTACCGCTTGAGGAAGTTGTACTTCCGATAAAGCAGGGCACCGCTGAACAGCCCGACCTTTGTTGGCCGCCAACCCGTTTGTTGCGTGAAGTTTTCGACGTAGGCCTCAGCGTTCGCCAGATCTCCACTGGCGGCCAGACTCACCGAGAAGAACGCCGACGGAAGCCGCTCCAAGTCGACGCGGTTCCGGCGAACGAAGTCGACAACGTCTGATTGATGCTTGCCCATGTGCACCGAGCCTCCGATGATCACCGCGTCGAATCCATCAAGGGAGACATCCTTGGATTGCTCGAGGTCCAGAGCTTCCACCTCTAGGCCGCGACCCCGAATCACCTCCGCAAGATGATCGGCAATCTGGGCCGTCTGTCCTTCGGTCGTTCCGTACCCAATCAAGATTTTCGTCATTTCGCTCCACCTTCCTGTTCCAATTCCACTGTGACGCGCTAGAGGTGGAGGACGCAGAGTCGAAGGTCCCCACTGCGGGCTACTGCGAGAGATGGGACGCTGGCCCTGGCGTGCAGGCGGGACACTTTGCCCGCGCATCTACTCGCCTCGGCCGAGGCTCTTGACGGCCGCTGCAATCCGCCGTCAGTCCAACGGGTGGCCTAAATCAGGAGGCCGCCTTGCGTCGGCGATCAAGCTGCCGATCCAAGATGAGGGCGGCATCGATCAAAGCTAAATGGGTGAACGCCTGCGGGAAGTTGCCGATCTGTTCGCCGGTCAGCGCAATTTCCTCCGAATAGAGGCCAACATGGTTGGCGTAGGTGAGCATCTTCTCGAAGGTGTTACGCGCCTTTTCGAGTTGACCGGCCCGCGCAAGTGAATCCACGTAAGTGAATGTGCACAGCGAGAACGTGCCCTCGGAACCGCGCAGCCCATCGGGCGAGGCATCGGGGTCATAGCGGTACACCAAACTGTCAGTGACAAGCTCCTGCTCCATCGCCTCCAGGGTTGAAGTCCACATCGGATCTGTGGGTGAGATGAAGCCTACCGATGTCATGCGCAGCAGCGATGAGTCGAGGACATTCGTCTTAGGGTGCTGGACGAACGCCTGGCGCTCCTCGTCCCATCCGGTGTCCATGATCTGTTGGTAGATCGCGTCACGTTCAGCACGCCAGCGATCCACCGCGGCCGGACGTCCGTGACGATCCGACAAGCGGATCCCGCGATCGAAGGCGACCCAGCTCATCAGCCTGCCGTACGTGAAATCCTGCCGGCCTCCGCGGGTCTCCCAAATTCCTTCCTCCGGTTGATTCCAGTTGTCGGTGAGCCAACCAAGGATGTCGCTGATCCGCCGCCATCCTTGGTAGCCGGCCTCAAGTCCGTGCTGGTCGGCGAAGTGGAGGCTGTCGATCGCTTCGCCGTAGATATCCAGCTGAAGTTGATCCGCGGCACCATTACCGATCCGGACCGGACTGGATCCCCGATAGCCCTCCCAATGTGGCAAGACGTCTTCGGTCAAATCGCTGGAACCATCGACCCGATACATGATGTTCAACGGCCCACCTTCGCCGCCGACCTGATCATGGATGCGATCGCGCATCCACCGCCCCAGCGCCCCCGCCTCCTCGGTAAACCCAAGACCCAGCAACGCATACACCGAGAACGAGGCATCACGAATCCAGGTGTACCGGTAGTCCCAGTTACGCTCGCCTCCGATTTGCTCTGGCAGCGCCGCGGTTGGCGCCGCAACGATGCCGCCGCTCGGGGCGTACGTCATGAGCTTGAGCGTGATCGCCGAGCGTTGCAAAGTCTCCCGCCACCGGCCCGTATAGGTCGATTGCGCGAGCCAGGACCTCCAGAAGCGGACGGTGTCATTGAATAGCTGCCAGGCCTCAGCGACCCGCACTGGTCGCGGCGGTCGGGCCTCACCTGTCTCCAGAACAAGCCCGCGCATCTGGCCGGCCGACAGCGTGAGCTCAACCTGCAGCGTGTCCTCGGACGCCCGCTGGACACGTGCCAGCCGAGCATCATCCGGCTCACGAACGATGCTTAACGACAAAGCGTTGCGAGCACCCTGGAAGACAACCCCGTTCTCAGTGACATGGGTTTCGTGTGACTCTCGGCCGTAGTCGAATCGAGGCGCGATCTCGATAGCAAAGGTCATCTCACCACGAACGCACCGGACCATGCGCACGAGCTGCTGGCGGTCGGATGCTACCGCGCTGTTGCTGACCGGCATAAAGTCAATGACTTCGCCGACACCCGCCTCGGTGAGGAAACGGGTCACCAGGATCGCCGTATCCGGGTAGTAAAGCTGGTGCTGGGTGAAGGCGTCGGCCGTCGGACGCGTCCGCAGGTGCCCGCCGTGATCATTGTCTAGCAGGCAACCGAAGACGCTCGGAGAGTCGAATCGTGGCGCACAGAACCAGTCGATGGTGCCATCGGTCGTGACCAATGCCGCTGTTTGCATGTTGCCAATCAGGCCATGGTCGGCGATAAGTGGGTAGTCGGACATCGGTCCTCAATTCTCAAGATCAGATGTCACCATGCTGAGTCGGTACGTCTTCTAAAACCTCACCCGCAAGGGGTGATTGGTATCTGCCTCCTGGGCGGGACGATGCTGCGGTGACTCAAAGTGCTTCGGTCGAGCAGGGATCGAGCAACCTGCGACGCATACTTGTTCCCCTAGCTCTCGCGCAGTTCATCTGCAGCTTCGCCGGCTCCAACATGAACGTGATGATCTCCGACATGAGCGAGGACCTGGACACCACCGTTCAAGGCATTCAGATCGCGATCACGATCTTCCTGCTGGTGATGGCGGCACTGATGATCCCGGGCGGCAAGCTGACCGACAAGTACGGCCGCAAGCGGTTATTCATGCTCGGACTCATCGTCTATGGCGTCGGTGCCGTGCTGAGCGCGCTCTCGCCGGGATTGGGAATGCTGATCATCGGCAACTCCATCCTCGAGGGCGTAGGCACGGCGATGCTGATACCGCCGGTCTACATCCTCACCACACTGCTGTTCACCGAGCTGAGCTCCCGGGCTCGTGCATTCGGGTTGATCAGCGCCATGGGAGGCATCGGCGCTGCAGCCGGTCCGCTGATCGGCGGCCTCATCGCCTCAGCGATCAGCTGGCGGGCAGCCTTCATTTTCCAGGCGCTCATCATTGTTCTAATCGTCTTACTGAGTCGCAAGATCCCCGATCCACTACCGCCCGACCCAACCCGATCGTTCGACATCAGCGGCGCGGTGCTGTCGGCGATCGGTTTAGTGCTCGTTGTCACCGGCATCCTGGCAGCAGATAACAACTTCTGGCTCATGCTGATCTTGATCATCGCAGGTTTTCTGGTCCTGGCGTTGTTCTTTCGATCGGTGCGGGCGAAGGAGAAGGCAGGCAAGGAGCCTCTGCTGTCGACGAGTCTGTTCCGCAATCGCACGTCCAATCTCGGTCTTATAACCCAAAACACCCAATGGCTCATGCTCATAGGCGCGTCGTTCGTGGTCTCGGCCTACCTACAGGTCGTCCGTGGCTACAACCCGATCCAAACCGGCGTAATCTTTACCGCCGCAACGATCGGAATACTGGTTTCCTCCCTCGCCGCGGAGCGGCTAGCCAAGCGGTATCCACAGCGAGCCCTCATCCTCGCTGGCTTCGTTATCACTATGGCTGGCATCGGGATTCTGCTTGCCATGGTGAAGGTTTCTCTGACCGCCTGGGCGTTCGCGCCAGGTCTGCTCCTCATTGGGCTGGGTATCGGTGCGATGCTCACGCCGTCGGTGAATATCGTGCAATCAAGCTTCCCGGAGAGCCTGCAAGGCGAGATCTCCGGCCTGTCCCGCAGTGTGTCCAATCTCGGTTCCAGCCTCGGAACCGCCATCGCCGGCACCATCCTCGTCGCTGGCATCACCGCAACACCCGGCCGCGCGTACGGAGTCGCGATGATCTCCCTGGCAGTGGTTGGGCTGATAGGTCTCGTTGCTGCCGTGATGCTGCCCACAAAACTCGCTGCCGTCGGACTCACCCAGAGCGGGTGAAGCGTCCTCTGTACATTCCGGGCATGGTTGCTGCATTCACCGACTCATGGATCGAGACGCAGATGGCAAAGTCGAGCTACGAGATCCGAGTCGCAGGGTCAGTGCCGCTCGATCTGCTGGAGAACTTCCGTCAGATCGAGACCGTGGAACCCGCAGGCACGATTTTGCATGCGGTGCAATTGGACGATGCTGCGCTTTGGGGACTCATCGACGCGCTGCGGGACGCCGGCATCGACCTGATCGAGATCCGTCGCGAGGTCAGTCCGTCGGAGTTCTAGATCGTCGGCTTGAAGGCGGTCTCCGGCCAGCGCCAAAGGGCCAACAAGGCCAAGCACGCCACCACGCTCAGGTACACACCAGGCGCGATATCTAGGTGGAATGCTGCGACGAGAATCTGGTCAATGACTGGCGCCGTGCCACCGACGAGCGCAGTTGCAAGGCCGGCGGTCATCGACATGCCAGTCGATCGAAGCGGCGTTGGAAAAAGCTCACCCACCATCGCGACCAAGAGGACGCCAGCCAGCGCCCCACCAATGATCAGCTGGGCCAGCAATAGCCCGAGCTGTGAGGCACTCCCGGCTATCGACAGAGGAGCGGCCAAGACTGCCAAGGCGACGCATGACCAGATCGCCACCGGACGCCGGCCGACGACATCAGAGAGACGGCCCAGGAGAACTGCGGCGGCTGCCGTGACAGCCAGCATTGCCGCCGAGACCGCCAACATCGATGTCACATCCAGCTTCCTGGTGGCCGCTAGATGATTCGGCATGAAAATGAAGAAGGTGTTGAAAGCAAGGGCGCCGGCGGCAATAAGTGCGAAACCTCTCATCACGGCGAGGCGATCATTAGCCCAAAGCGCCGGGACGGGCTTCTTGATCACTTGCCCGCTCTCTTGCAGAGCAAGGAATCCGCTCGTCTCGCTCACTCGGCGGCGGACGAACCTGGCGACCAGGGCCAGCGGCAAGGCCAAGAGGAAAGCTAGCCGCCACCAGCCGACCCCCTCCGGATCCGATCGTTGGGCCAGCAGTAGCGCGGACGCTACTGCCATGCCCGAGCCAAGCCCGAGAGCCAAGGTGGCGGTGTGCCAGGAAGCCAACTGGCCGCGCTGATTGCTGGGCGCTCGTTCGAGGATAAGTACCGCTGCCACACCCAGTTCTCCACCTGCGGCCAGGCCCTGCGCGGCACGAAGCATGATCAGCATGATCGGTGCCAGGATGCCGATGGTGGCATAGCCCGGCAGGAATCCGACGGCCGCTGTTGCCCCGGCCATGATCAGAATGATTGGCAAGAAGACGGCTCGGCGTCCCCGAAGATCAGCCATTCGACCAAAGAGCACCGCGCCGACGGGTCTGATGATTAGTGCGATGCCGTACGCCGTAAAAGCGGCCAACATGACTGTAGCGGGATCCTCAGCTGGGAAGAACACCGGTCCGATGATGGTGGCGAATGCTCCGTACAAGGCGAAGTCGTACCACTGGACGGTGTTGCCAAGACACAACGCGAGCACGGCAGTACGCAAGGAAATCGCGCCGCGGAACTCCTGCCACCTGGTCCGCGACATTGACATGTAAGTCAGGGTAAGTGACAGCTGTTGCCCGCGGGCTTTGGATCGTCTAGGTCGAACTACTTCGCACTAGGTGATCGATCCGCATACCGCTTTCGGCCAGCTCATTCAAGATTGCTCGAAGCTCCGGCGGTGTCGCCGAGACACGCATCACCGTTCGCTCCTGATCAAGATGAGCTGTCCACTGCATGTAACGCAAGGTCGAGTCACTCAGCTCGCCTTCGAGACGAAATTCGCAGCTGCGGGAGGATGTGTGTACCTCCAGCGGTGTGATTCCGAGGGTGCGCAGCCGCTCGATAAGCCAGTCCACGTCCGCCGGCTCGGCGATGCGCCGGGACAGCACAGTGACAGTCGGCGCTGAATGCCACACGATCGCTGGAAACCTTGTCGTCAGGCGGGCGGGCGGTGCACCGCGCAGCGTTATCTCGTACACCGCCCTCCTGTCCTCATGCATCACGGCGCTGGGTCGGCCACGTACCGAAAGGCTCTAGGACATCGCGGGCTGATTGTCCGATGATGATCTCGGTGCGGGCTGACGGAGGTATGAGGCCAGGGCCCAGATGATCAGGATGTCGACGGCAATGACCATCAGCGCCCACCAGGGCGAGAACGGCAACCACACAAAGTTCAAGATCGCCGAGATCACCGCAGCGATCATGCCTGCGACACGAGCCCAGGTCGCACCCCTGAGCAGGAAGATGCCGATCACGAGCAGCGCCAAGCCGACCAGGAGGTGAATCACGCCCCAGACGGTGAGGTCGAAGGCATAAATGTAAGTGGGCAAGACAACGAGCCATTTGTCTCTAACGATCCCGGCCAAACCCTCCAGGGCCTGGAAGGCCCCGCCGACAATCATGATGACGCCGGCGAATACGGCGATGCCGTGAGCCAAGGGCCTGACGGTCTGGGTGCTTGCCATGGTTATCTGCCTCCGGATCCCGTTGACCACCTTGGCCTCTTAGATTGGACCGTAAGTCGCGACCGGGTTTTGCTGATCACCCGCCATGGGTGAATCGATAGTGCCGGCAGCGCTGGAGAATGGCGGCATCCAAACCACCGACGAATCACCGATGAATCGACCACTTGCCATCTTGTTGGCGATGGCTATGTTCGTGCTCGTCGTGGACACGTCGATCATGAACGTGTCCATTTCCGCCGTCGTGCGGAATCTGGGGACGACGGTGAGTGGCGTCAAGTCGGCAATCGCACTGGAAGCGCTGGTGTCTGCCGCATTCATCCTCATCGGTAGCAAGGTGGGGATCTCATCGGCCGCAAGCGCGCCTATGTCCTCGGCCTGATCGGATACGCCATCGGCGCGGCCGCCATGACACTCGCCCAGAGTCTCTTCGCGATCATCGTCTTCTGGGCCATCATCGGCGGGATTGGCGCGTCGCTGTTGCTGCCCGCGATGCAGTCACTCTCCACGGGAACTTCGCGGGCACCGCCCAGAAGCAGGTCTACGCCTCGTCGGACCGGCGGCCGCGATCGCGGCGGCAGTCGGGCCTTTGCTGGGCGGCTCTATTACCACCTACTTCTCCTGGCGAATCGGCTTCCTCCCGGAGGTTGTGATTGGAGGCCTGATCCCGATCGTGCCGCGAGCAGACTCCGGCTGGTACCTGCTAGCTCCGCTGCTGCTTGGAGGCTCTGATCTTGGCCTGCTGGTGTCGCAGCTGAACAACTACACGCTCGCTCCCATCTCCGAGGAACGGGTCAGCGAGGCTGCGGGAGTTAACTCCGCGGCGGGCTCGTTCGGTCTAGCGTTCGCGGGCGCCATCATGCTGGCAGCTCTTGCCTTCACCTTTACCGCCCTGGCCCAAAACAGCCGCCGTCTTGTCGCCCGCCGAACAGGAGCGCGTTGCCGTGGCTCTCGCGAATGACGCGGAATTGATGAGCAACACTCAGCTCACAGACGTGCTCGAGGGTCAGCCGCCGCTCCGAGGACTGGTGTTGCGTTGCTGTCCAGCCCGTTGGCGTCCAGGACGCCGAGCATCCGCCCCGTGGCCTGCATCTGGCCACCCGGCGCTAGCCGATGGCTCTCAACTTGGGCAAGACGGATGCTACCGTGATCGTCAGTCAGCGAAACAAAGCAGCCGATGGGGAACATCTGCTGGGGCGACATATTGAACGAGAACGTGCGCCCGTCCAACGTGGTCGCTACCTCACCGGCACTAGCGGCGGAATCCGAGGCGGCGGTCGCTGACATAACGTCAATATCTGATTTTCGCTGCCACTTCACCTCACCTGGTCGGGTGATGTCGTCGCTGAGCACTTCATGAAAGCCGACTGCCATATCCAGCCGTATAATCACACTGATCTAACCCAGGGAGGGTCGGCCGTGGGTCTGGTAGTTCTGTGCTATCGAAATCTTCGCCACAGAGGTCTGGTGCAGCAGAAGAACAGCATTCATCCGTGAGTCTTCTGACGCGGAGCGATGATGGGCTGTTGGCGCAGCCGATCGACTCCATACTGGAAGCCAAGCTTCGGCCGCCCCCGGCTCGAACCGAGTGGATGGTTCGACCGCGGTTGCTCGAGGAACTCACGCGCGCTGGCCAGCGCGCGGTGACATTGGTCGCTGCTCCCGCCGGCTACGGCAAGACCACCGTCGTGACTCAATGGCTGGCTTCGAAACCAGCGACCGCGAAGCTCGCATGGATTTCTCTGGACAGCCCGGAAAACGAACCCGCACGACTGTGGACCCACATTGCGACGGCTCTTGACCGTGCCGGCTGCAGCATTGCTCGCGATATCGCCGGGTTCATTGCTGCGGGCCGGCACGACATGATGACGACAGTGCTGCCGAGAATCATTGACGCAATTGCTGTGCTGCCAGCCGAGGTCACGGTCCTTATCGACGACTTCCACATCGTGCGCTCCGCCGAATGCAATGATCAGGTGGAGTTTTTCGTCAAGCACTTGCCGTCGAACGCGCATCTGGTATTGATAACAAGGACCGATCCGATTTTACGACTTGGTCGGCTGCGCGCGGCGGGCCAGCTGGCTGAAATTCGAGCTGATGACTTGGCCTTCACCCAAGATGAGGTCTATTCCATCTTGGCGTCTGATGGTGTGCAGTTATCGGACGATTCCATTTCGGAGCTGGTGCATCGGACAGAGGGTTGGCCCGCCGGCATATATCTGGCAGCTCTATCTTTGGTTGGCCGGCCAGATGCCGCCGAATTTGTGCATCACTTCAGTGGGAACAATCGCTTCGTAGGTGATTACCTCACCGAGGAAGTACTCAGCCGACAAACCGACGAGGTTCGGAACTTCATTCTCGATATGTCGATCCTTGATCGATTCTCGGCGCCACTCTGCGATTACATGAGGGGAAGTCACGACTCCGCGACCATCTTGCGCGAGCTGAAACACACGAATCTCTTTCTCATCCCGCTGGATGCTGAGGAACGCTGGTTTCGTTTCCATCATCTCTTTGGCGCAGTGGCTAATAGTTCGCTTGAAACCGAGCAGCCCGATCGGGCCGTCATGCTCCATGGCCGCGCGGCGGACTGGCTAAGTGACAACGACTATGTTGACGCTGCCGTTGAACATGCGCTTGCCTCCGGGGATGGTGATCGTGCGGCGGCTCTGGTGCAGCGCAGCTGGATCCGATATTTCGACGCCGGCCTGGGAACCACCGTACGCAGCTGGCTCCGCGCGTTAGAAGCGACAGGTGCCGATGACAATATGCCCGGTGTTGTCACGGCGGCATGGATGGCAGCACTATCGGGCGACCAAGAAGAAATGAATCGGCGGTTGGCCCAACTCAGCAGGCTGCCCCAAGACATCCCGTTGCCAGACGGAACTAAGTCAGTGGAATCTGCCGCAGCGCTCATTCAAGGGCTGTTTGGCTTTGGCGGCCCATTAGACATGCTGGCTTCGGCTCAGCGAGCGGCAGAGCTTGAGACGGACGGCAAAACTCCTTGGTCCGCCACGGCAAACACAGCGCTCGGCCACGCCAACTACGTAGTCGGCGATTCGAATACCGCACTCGCTGTACTTCCTAAGGCCGCATACAGCGAAGGCGCGCCGGCCCTGATACGGATCCTCGCTCTTTCAGTGCTCTCCCTCACGCAAGCTGAGCTCGGGCATCACGACCGCAGCCGTAGAGCGGCAGAGGAGGCCATGGCGGTGGTCGAGAGCCGAAGCTTGCAGGCTCTGCCGTCAGTCTCGTTTGCGTTCACTGCGCTCGGGCAGAGTCAGGCAACCTCCGGTGAGCTGGACAAAGCCATGGCAACTCTCGAGCACGGGCTCAACCTTCGTAGGAAGCTGTCTGGGCTCAGTCCATGGCCGTCGATTCACCACTTCTTGGTCATGGGCAGAGTGGCAATCCTGACCGGAGAAATTCCATTGGCCCGGCAGCTTTTGGATGAGGCGGCAATCATGATGCGGCAGTACCGGGACGGGATGGCACCGATGATCGCGCGGCTGGAAGCGGCGCAGCATAGCCTGCGCGAGAGCGAGAGCAGCATCCCCCCGAGCGAGCCTCTGACGGCACGAGAGATTGATGTCCTACGCCGGCTCGCCGGACCATTGAGTCTCGGCGAGATCGCCTCGGAGCTGTATCTCTCCCCCAACACAGTCAAGACGCATACCAGTGCGCTCTATCGCAAGCTGGGCGCGCGTTCCCGATCGGAGGCTGTCAAGATCGGTCGGCAGCGCCAGCTGATCTGAGGTTGCCCTAGATCACCCGGGTGAGATGGCCCGATGGGTGAGGACATCTCACCTGGATATCGGAGTTACTGAGGCCAACAACCTGTGTGTGTATTCGGAAGGTCATGGCCCAGCAGCTGATGTCCAGTCTTGCCAACGTGAGCATCATTGACTCAGGAGTCGGCGCTACCCGCCTCTCTTTGTGTGCCGTTCCCCACCATCAAGCGCCACCGTTAGCGGGGTCGCTGGCTGTTCCTCGCATCTTGGCGGGCGCAGGCGCTGACCTCGTGCAACTCGTGATCGATGTGGAGCAGCTCGGCGAATCGGAGCCAATGCTTCTTGCGGGGGCGGCGCTCGCGTACTCATGGCTTGACATAGCGGAGTCGGCCCTTGCCCGCGCTAGTGCGGAACTGGCACGGACTCCTCAACCCGAAGTTTCAGAGCTAGTCAGCCTTGCTCTGCTTCAAATGGCGATGGCCAGGCAGAGCGGCGATGCAGAGTCCGGTCTCAGCCATGCCAATGAACTCAAAGACCTGGTCGGAAACCTCACCATCTCGGAGCGAGCGAGTACGCCAGAGCTGTCACCACTGATCGACTATTACGTCGCCGGCTTCGAGCTGTGCGCAGGTGACCTGGATACGGCGCGCTGGAGATTGGAGCGGGGCGCCGGCCGCTTCCACCAATGGCTCGCCAGCGATGCAAGCCCGGCCGAGCGGCTGGTACGCGTCAATTGCGCTGGACAACTGTCATGGATTGACGCGTTAAGTGGAAATCTGCGCCGCGCTACCTGGTATGCCACCACTTTGATCACCGACCGGCCGACCGACAGCGGTGAGACCGGCCTGGCGTTCGCCCATCTCGCGAACGCTTGGGCGCACTTAGAGCGTGCTGAGATCATGCAGGCACGACAGCACCTTGATCATGCTTGCGCAGGGATGAGTGACCGCGGTGATCCACTGCTGGCGGCGGCTCATCGGCTAACACAAGTGCGACTGGCGATGATCACCGATGAACCCGAGACCGCGCTGCGGTTGCTGCATGCCGGAGGCAAGGATGCCCAGGTAACAAGAGGCTGGTTTGCCGATCAGTTCTTGGTCGCATCAGCCGAGGCGTACCTGGCGGCGGGTGAACCGCAGCAAGCGATTGCGGCCCTCATCCCTGAACCTGATCTTGCAGGGGCTGAGGGAAAGTTGATCACTGCCAAGGCGTTGTGGCGGCTGAGTGATCTGCCTGCTGCGGAAGCGACCTTGGCCAAGGTGCCGTCCGACCCTGCTGCGATCTCGATCACTACTCAGGTCCAGTGCCTGCTGCTTGCCGCTGAGCTTGCTGCCGCGCACGGCAGTGATGAGCGAGCGCGACTGGATGTTGATCGCACGTTGCGCATAGCGGCGAAAGAACAACTGCGTACCAGCGTGGGATTGGCCGGCAATTGGCTGAAATCTTTCGTCGGGAGAAACGCAGATCTCGCTGCTAGACATTCAGCCTTCCTGAAATCGATACCAGAGCAGCGCCACCCTGTCGTTGATCATCGGGTCATTGATCATCGACGAGCCCTTGATCACCGGCAAGATGGTGCGGCTTTGATTGTGCCGCTGAGCGCACGCGAGACTGAGGTCCTGCGGGCGCTCGCTGACTATTGCTCCAATGAAGAGATCGCGGCGGATCTCGTCTTGTCACTGAACACGGTCAAGACGCACATGCGATCGCTGTTTCAGAAACTATCGGTGACACGCCGGGCCGCCGCGGTACGTCGCGGTCGAGCGCTCGGTCTCTGTTGACAAGATTCGCCCCCCGTGTTGCCACGCGGGGGGCAAGTTATCAGGCCAGCGCTGCCGCTTTAAGCCGATCGAACTCGGCCTGAGTAATCGTTCCGCCGTCGAGCAGGCCCTTGGCGGTGGCAATTTGCTCTGATGGGTTGCTGCGCTCGGCCACCTGCTGGATGTAGGAGTCGGTTTGCGCTTGAACCTGACGTATCTCACCAGCCCGCCGCTCGGCCATTCCCTTGCCTCGGGCAATGAGGTATACCAACGCGCTGAGCCAAGGGACGACGATCAGCGCAATTACCCAAAGCGCCTTCCACCATCCGCTCAAATCTTTGTCACGGAAGAGATCGCCGATGATCTGGAACAAGATCATCAAGTAGAAGACGAAGACGAAACTCCAAATCAGTAGCCAGAAAAAGTCCCCAAAATTCATGTTTATGTGCCTCCTGCTCTGGGGTGTTCATGACGTTCCGCTCAGCGGTGCTGAGGAACCGAATCAAGACTGTACTGATGAGGAGCTAGCGCTGCTCACCCGTAGCGGGTGAAATATGTAACCCTCGCGAACCCTCCAGCCTCCTTGCACCACTCCGCATCAATAACTGCGACATGGCCTCAGGTACATGTGATGCCGGATGATGCGGAGACCAAGCAAGTAATGCGGAGTGGCTGTAAGGGCGGGAAACTACATGACGAGCGCTTCGTACACCTCAACGCTGCCGCCGGATTGCAGCACGGGGCATCCCTTGGCATTCGTGGCGGCTTCATCGAGAGACTCAGCGTTGATGATCGAGTAGCCGCCCAGCTTGGACGTTGCACCATCCTTCGAACCACTATTGGTGACTGTGGTGCCGCCGCCGAAGGGATTGCCCATGTCGACCAGCGAGTCGCCCAGGTTGCTGAACCAGGCAGTCCACTCCTTCATCGCCTCCTCCTGAGCCTCGCGGGTCTCGGCCATCTGTCCGCCGCTGTACAGGTACAGGAACTTCGCCATCGTGTCCTCCTCGATGTTGTTTGGTGAATGGCGTCATCCCTACGACGTACAGACCGAGGCGAAATCGACAGTTCTTGGACCGAATGCAGGACAATCGAGCCGTGCCGAGCGATCTCAGCCTCTCCGACCTTTCTACGGCGGTGGGGGTGGAGTACCGGCGGATCCTGACGGAGCGGCGTGACGACTTGGTGGCGATAAGCTTCAACGCCCTGCTGGTGACGTTTTGCTGGTTCGTGTTGCCGACCAACATCCTCAACTGGTTGTTCACACTGCACGGCGCCTTGGCGTTCCCCTATTTCCTCGAGATGTGGATGCTCGGCGATACGCCGGCAACCAATGTCGCGGGCCGCGACGCCGTACGAGCGGTAGCGCAACTACACGATCCGGCGGCAATGCGCGTCTGGTTACGCGCGAAGCACATCGTCTTGTGGTCCTTTGTCGGCCCGATAGCCGCGATCGTTGCGATCGTGATCGGTGCCGTGCAGCACCGCTACGAGACCGGCGCCGCGGTAGCCATCACACTGTTGTTCCTGCCGCTCGGTGTGTTGAGCCTCGCCTCATGGGTCGGCCTCTGGTTGCCTTATCACCCGCAGAAGCTGCTGTGGCGTTGGCAGCATCGTTCTGACTGGCGGGCCGCATTGCTGCGATGGGGTGTCCTGGTGTTTCTACCCTTCATGGTCGTGCCGCTGATTGCAATCATGCTGCTCCTCCCGAGCCTGATCATCTGGATCATTGCCCATCAGGGCTATCCGCCACAGCACATGGATCCGGCGGGCCTCTGGATCGGCACCGCAGTGTCGGTCCTGGTGAGCTTGATCGTCTTCGCCTGGGCTCCCTCGGTGGCCACGAAGATCGCCCGCCGCCGCTTCGCCAAGCTCCACGGTTACCTCAGCAATCCCGAACACGGCTGAATACGGCATTGTCGGCGCAGTTTTGATCAGCGTCCTGACCTTGCTCTTCCAGTTGAGCCGACGACCCCTCGAGATCGTGGAATCCGTGCCTTCACCGGGCG
>Ga0307277_10000445_pt1 | contig 15289 bp, 13 predicted proteins | sample ER_DNA_116_FD_194473 | JGI IMG/M metagenome (GOLD analysis project Ga0307277, IMG submission 194473) | Bulk soil microbial communities from the East River watershed near Crested Butte, Colorado, United States - ER_DNA_116 | ecosystem: Environmental > Terrestrial > Soil > Floodplain | place...
CGAGCTCGAGATCGGCGAGCGCGAGTTCGTCTCGTTGATCGGGCCTTCAGGTTGTGGCAAGTCGACGTTGTTGCGAATCATCGGGGACCTGATCGAGCCATCCGGCGGCAAGGTCGTCGTCAACGGGAAGACCGCGCGCCAAGCACGCAAGGACCGCGACTACGGGATCGTGTTCCAGGATCCCGTCCTCTACGACTGGCGAACGGTCGCGAAGAACGTCGCACTGCCGCTCGAGATCGCCCGGTGGCCTCGTCAGAAACGGATGGCGCGCATCCAGAAGATGCTCGAGCTGGTGGAGTTGACCGGCTTCGAGAACCACCGGCCCTGGCAGCTCTCGGGCGGCATGCGGCAGCGGGTGTCGATCGCACGCGCCCTGTCGTTCGATCCGGCGTTGCTCCTCATGGACGAGCCATTCGGCGCACTCGACGAGATGACGCGCGAGCGGCTCAACATGGAGCTGCTCCGAATCTGGGCGGCGAGCGGCTCGACCGTCGTGTTCGTGACGCACTCGATCTCGGAGGCAGTCTTTCTCTCGACGCAGGTCGTGGTCATGTCGCCGCGGCCGGGTCGCATCTCCGAGGTGGTTCCCATCGACTTGACGCAACCGCGGACAGCGACGACGCGCGAGGCGCCGCGTTTCTTCGAGCTGGTCACGCAAGTGCGGGAGGCATTGCACCTCGGCCATGACCTCGACCGTGCAGCGCCCGTCACGAGCCAACAGGCGCAGACATGAGCAGCACTGCACCTGTCGCCGTCCAGCCGGTTCCCCGAGGCGGCCTCGGCAAGCTTGTCGGCCACCGACTGGTCGATTGGCTGCCGGCTGTGATCGTTCTCGTCGCGATCGTCGGACTGTGGCAGGGGCTGATCGTCTGGCTCGATGTCCAGCAGTTCCTCCTTCCGAAGCCGACAGCGATCGCATCGGCCTTCTGGACGGACAAGCACGAGCTCCTCCATGCCGGTTGGTACACGTTCCAAGAGGCTCTCGGCGGGTTCGTGCTCGGCTCAGCCGCTGCGATCGTCGTCGCGCTGGTCCTTGCGCGCTGGCGCCCGCTCGGAACCGCGTTGATGCCGTACTTCATCGCCGCAAACGCGATTCCGATCATCGCCTTTGCGCCGATCACGAACCAGTGGTTCAACGGGGGCTTGACGAAGAGCTCGAAGGTCGTGATCGCGGCGATCCTGTGCTTCTTTCCCGTGCTTGTGAACACCCTCCGCGGGTTGACGTCGGTGCGGCCACAGGACCTCGAGCTGATGCGGTCCTACGCAGGTGGCCAGACCGCGATCTTCCGCCGGGTTCGCATTCCGAACGCGCTGCCGTTCATGTTCACCGGGCTCAAGGTCGCAACCGTCCTGGCGATGATCGGCGCTGTCGTCGGAGAGTACTTCGGCGGTGCGCTCAATGCCCTTGGTGTGCTGATTCTCGCGCGCTCGCGCATCTTCATGTTCACGCAAGCCTGGGCCGGCGTCTTCGTGGCATGTCTGTTCGGCCTTGGTCTCTATCTCGCCGTCGCGGCCGTCGAGCGCGTGGCGCTTCGCTGGATGCCATCGACATCGGAGTGAGAACGAGTCAGAATCGCCGGAGCCACACGGAGAGGAAAGGGGACCGGATGAAGCACGGTAGGTACTGGATCGGGGGACTTGCCACGCTTGCGGCCGCCGTAGGCATCTGGGCGGCCGTCGGAACAGCGGCAACGCCCACCAAGCACTCCGAACAAAAGCTGACGAAGATCACCTTTCAGTTGAAATGGGTGACTCAGGCGCAATTCGCCGGCTACTACGCGGCCGCAGCGAAGGGCTTCTACAAGAAGGCCGGCCTCGACGTGAAGATCCGCGTCGGCGGCCCGGACATCTCGCCTGAGCAGGTGGTTGCGGGCGGCCAGGCGCAGATGGGCCTCGACTGGCTACCAAGCCTGATGTCGGCGCGCGATCAGGGCCTGAAGCTGGTCAACATCGCCCAGGTCTTCACCCGCAGCGGTATGACCGAGATCACCTGGAAGAACAGCGGGATCAACACGATCGCGAAGATGCGAGGCAAGAAGGTCGGCAACTGGCTGCTCGGAAACGAATTCGAGCTCTTCGCGGCGCTCTCGCGGGCCGGCATGGATCCGGTGCACAACAAGGGCGTCACGATCGTCAAGCAGCCGTTCGACATGAACCTATTCCTCAATCGCCAGATCGACGCCGCCTCGGCGATGACCTACAACGAGCTGGCGCAGGTGCTGGAGACGAAGAACCCGAAGACGGGAAAGCTCTACACACTGAGCCAGCTCAACGTGATCAAGATGTCGAAGATCGGGACCGGGATGCTCGAGGATGGCGTCTTCACGACCGAGTCGTGGATCAAGAACAAGCAGAACCAGGACACGGCGAAGAAGTTCCTGGCAGCGTCTTTCAAGGGATGGATCTACTGCCGTACGCACCTGAAGGACTGCGTGAAGATCGTCCTGTCACATGGGCCGACGCTGTTCAAGGGGCACCAGACGTGGCAGATGAACGAGATCAACGCGCTGATCTGGCCGTCGGCGAAGGGCATCGGCCTGATGAACGCAAAGGACTACGCGTTCACGGCAAAGACGACCGCGAAGTACAACAAGCTGAAGAAGGTGCCCGGGCACGAGGCCTACCGAACCGATATCGCGAAGGCCGCTCAGGCGCGAATCAAAAAGCAGCATCTGGACATCTACGGCAGGACGTGGAAGAAGGCGACCGTCAAGGTGACGCCTGGAGGGAAGTAACGATTTCGGTAGCGGAGGGGGCGCACGGCGTCCCCTCCGCTCCTGAAAGGAGAGCCATGTCGATCCTGATCAAGGGCGGCCGCATTGTCACCGCGGCGGACGACTACGTCGCCGACCTCTACGTCGAGGACGACCGGATCTCCCTGATCGGCGAGTCGCTCGACGTCCAGGCCGACCGGACGATCGACGCTTCGGGCAAGTACGTGCTGCCGGGCGGCGTCGATCCGCACACGCACCTGGACATGCCGTTCGGCGGCACGGTCACGATCGACGACGTCGAGTCGGGACAGACCTCGGCCGCGTTCGGCGGCACGACGACCCACGTCGACTTCATCATCCAGCCCCCCGGCGCAACCTTTGCCGAGGCGCTCGAGGACTGGCGCGGGAAGGCGAACGGCAAGCAAATGATCGACATGGGCTACCACATGGCGGTCACCGACCTGAAGGAGGGGGGCACGCTCGAGGAGCTGGCGACCCTGCCCGATCAGGGGATCACCTCCTACAAGCTGTTCATGGCCTACAAGGGCGCGCTGATGGTCGACGACGAGACGCTCTTCCGCACGATGCAGGTCGCGGCCGAGACCGGCGCGCTCGTGATGGTTCACGCCGAGAACGGCGATGCGATCGACGTGCTGGTCAAAGAGGCGCTCGCCGCCGGTCACACGGAGCCGAAATATCACGCGCTGACGCGCCCGCCCGAGACCGAGGGGGAGGCGACGAATCGAGCCATCCAGCTCTCGCGCGTGGCGGGGTCGCCCTTGTACGTGGTCCACGTCTCCTGCGCCGAGGCCGTCGAGCCGATCCAGCTCGCCCGGGAAAAGGGCTGGGACGTCTGGGGCGAGACCTGCACGCAGTACTTCTTCGTCGACTACACGTTCCTCGAGCGACCGAACTTCGAGGGCGGCAAGTACGTCTACACGCCGCCGCCGCGCGACAAGGCCAACCAGGACGTCCTCTGGAACGCCGTGCGGACCGACACGCTCAGCGCGGTCTCGACCGACCATTGCGCGTTCCTCTGGGACGGGCAGAAGACGCTCGGAAAGGACGACTTCTCGAAGATCCCGAACGGCGGCCCAGGCCTCGAGAACCGGCTGCAGATGATCCACGAGTTCGGCGTGCGCGCCGGCAGGATCTCGTTGAACCGGATGGTCGAGCTGCTCTCCACGAACCCGGCGAAGCTCTTCGGGCTCTATCCGCGGAAGGGCACGATCGCCGTCGGCTCGGATGCGGACATCGTCGTCTTCGATCCGGAGAAGTCCGTGACGATCTCGGCATCCACGCACCACTCGAAGGCTGACTACAACCTCTACGAGGGCACAGAGGTGACCGGGTCGCCGGAGGTCGTGCTGCTCCGTGGGAACGTGCTGGTCGAGGGCGACGAGCTCGTCGCTCAGCCCGGGATCGGACAATTCGTCGCGCGGACGAAGTTCGGCCAGGAGCTGCGCGCGGCCGCGCCGGTCGCGTAGGGCTTTCGTTTATCAGCCCGATTGCTGGGACGGCATGAAGCGTGCGAGCTTCCCCAGCGCACGCATGACCCGGAGCCGCGCCGCAGTCTCGGTGCAGCCCAGCAACGATGCGACCTCCGCGTACGGACGCTCCTCGATCACGCGCAGCTCGAGGGCCTCGCGCTGGCCCTGAGGGAGCGAGTCGAGCCCGGAGGCGAGCCCCGGCGCCAGCTCGGCCGCCGCGACCCGGTCCTGGACGGTCTCGAGATCGAGCTCGTAGGCCTGAATCGGCATTCCGAGCCGCCGGCGCGCCGCCTCCTCGACCCGTCCCTGCTCGTAGTAGCGTCGAAGCAGGTTCTTGCCGATCCCGTAGAGCCACGGCCCCGCCGAACCGCCGGCTTCGTCCCGGAACCGCCTGAGGCTCAGCGCGACCTGCGCAAACAGCTCGGCGGTCAGCTCGGAAGCGGCAGCCTCGGGCACGCGCGAGCGAAACCAGCCGTAGAGCTGGTCGCGATAGCGAAGGTAGAGCTCTGCGAGCGCTTCGGGATCCCAGCGGGCACGCCGGATCAGCTCTGCGTCGGTTGCAGCCACTACCTGGGATATACACCGGCGGGCGCTCCTGTTTCCGTGCGCGTGAAACAGGGTGCCGCCGTCGGCGCATAGAGACGGTAGAAGAAAGGAGCAGGAATGGCCGCGACCGATGCGCTGCAGCACGATCTCCGAACTGCCTACTCACGTTTCCTCGTTCGTCGCGCCCGTCGCCGCCGCGTGGCGATGGTCTCGGCGCTCGCCGGCGCAGGAGCGCTCCTTCTCGGAGCCGCCGCCCTGGGTGCCGCCACCCTCCTCGGCTGGCCTGCTCCGCGGCACGTTAAAAATGAGATCGCCGCTGTCGATCGCGGACTGCCCGCAGACCTGCGGCTCAACCCTGACGTCGAGCACGCGCGAGCCGTCGCCTCGACTGCAAGCGCCACGCTCTACGCGGCTTCGCTGCGCGACGGTGGGAGCTGCACCGAAATCGTTACGGCGGGCGACCGAGGTCGCGGCGCAACGTGCGCCACCGCGGCAGACCGCGGGCGGCAGGCAGTCGGCCTCGTAGCGCCGTTTGACGACGGAGCCGGCTCCGATGCACCGGTCGTTCTCGGCGGCCGCATCAACGATCCCGCCGGTTCGAGCCTCGAAGCCGTCTATGCCGAGGGCGGCCACGACGACGTCGAGATCGGCGCCGACCGATACTTCCTCTTCGAGGTGCCGGCAGAGCACCGCCAATCCGTGCACGCGTCCGGGCTCGAGCTGATCGCACGGAATGGCGACGGAACGGTCGTCGGACGCGCGACTCTACCCGCCGATTGGGACGATCCGGCCGTCCCGGACGAGCAGGCGCCGCTCTACGTCAGCACGCGCTCCGACGAGTCCGACTTCACGAAGGTGTACGGTCTCGAGGGCCACGTCAGCGCGCCGGGCGCGATCAGGCTTCAACTCGGTTATCCCGACGGTACGCAGGCGGCGATTCCGATCGAAGCCGACGGAACCTACGAGTACGCGGTCCCGCCCGAGCACGTCGACGACTTCATGCGGCCGCTTACGGTCGCTGCGCTGGACAAGAACGGAGGCGTGGTCGCCTCCGCGCCCGTGGCCGCGGTCGCATACTGGCGTGGCCAGCAGCGACGTGCGCCCTAGCGTCGGTCCGAAAACGGTCACGCTTCGACCTGACCTCCCCAGTGCGAGGCGCCCAACCCGGGGTCGGACCCTGGTTTTCGTCAAGTGTCCGTTGTGCCGACTTTGCAACGTCTTGGAACGCGAGCCGCCCAACCCACGAAGACCACCCGTTCCGGCGGCACCGAGCTCACCGGCACGCCCGGGCGGTTTTGCTAGGCCGCCGCGGCGGGTTTTGCCCGTCGCGGCTCGCCACGGCTCATGTGAACGTCCTCCGCGGCAAGTCGTCATGGCTCGGCCGCAGGCCGAGCCGGACTTGCCGCGGTTACTAGCGCGTCTGCGGAAAGCCCAGATCGACCTTCGACGTGGCCGGATCAGGCCAGCGTGAGGTGACGACCTTCCCTCGGGTGTAGAACTGGATCCCCTCCGGCCCGTAGATATGCAGGTCCCCGAAGAGCGAGTTCTTCCAGCCGCCGAATGAGTAGTACGCGACCGGCACCGGGATCGGGACGTTGACGCCGACCATGCCCACGTTGACGTCGAACTGGAACTGCCGAGCGACGCCCCCGTCGCGCGTGAAGATCGCGACGCCGTTGCCGTAGGGGTTCTCGTTCACGAGCCGCAGGGCCTCGTCGTAGGTCGAGACGCGCGTGACGCCGAGCACCGGCCCGAAGATCTCGTCCTTGTAGACGTCCATCTCCGGGCTGACGTCGTCGAGGAGCGTGACGCCGAGGAAGAAGCCGTCACCCTCGGGCGCGCTTTCGCGGCCGTCGGTCACGATCGTGGCGCCCTCATCGCGCCCCCGGTCGATGTACGACGCGACCTTGTCGCGGTGCTCCCTGGTGACCAGGGGGCCCATCTCCGAGTCCGCGTTCATCCCGTCGCCGACCTTCACGCTCGGCAGCCGCTGCTTGATCGCGTCGACGAGCTCGTCGCCCGCGTCGCCCACGGCGACGAGCATCGAAACAGCCATGCAGCGCTCGCCGGCCGAACCGTACCCCGCCGAAACCGCGGCGTCCGCGGCCATGTCGATGTCGGCATCGGGCAGGACGATCATGTGGTTCTTCGCGCCACCCAGAGCCTGGATGCGCTTGCCGCGCGCTGTGCCCGTCTCGTAGACGTACTTCGCAATCGGCGTCGAGCCGACGAAGGAGACCGCCGCGATCTCCTCGTGCTCGAGGATCGCGTCGACTGCGACCTTGTCCCCGTGGACGACGTTGAAGACGCCGTCCGGAAGGCCGGCTTCCTGCAGCAGCTCGGCCGTGTAGACCGACGCGGAAGGATCCTTCTCGGAGGGCTTCAGCACGAACGTGTTCCCGCAGGCGAGCGCGGGAGCCCACATCCACATCGGGACCATCGCCGGAAAGTTGAACGGCGTGATGCCGGCACAGACGCCGAGGGGCTGGCGGATCGAATAGACGTCGATGCCTGTCGAGGCCTGCTCGGTGAAGCCGCCCTTGAGCAGCTCCGGGATGCCGCAGCAGAACTCGATCACCTCGAGCCCGCGCGCAACCTCGCCCATCGCATCCGAGAGGACCTTGCCGTGCTCGGCCGTGAGGATCTTCGCGATGTCCTCGCGGTGGTCGTCGACGAGCTGTCGGATGCGGAAGAAGATCTCGGTTTTTCGCGAGAGCGAGACGGCGCGCCAGGAGGCGAAGGCCTCCTTCGCGGCCTGGACGGCACGATCGACTTCCTCGACCGACGCGAAATCCACCTCGCCGCTCTGGGCTCCCGAGGCCGGGTTGAAGACCGGGCCGGTGCGGGCGGAGCTGCCGCTGACGGGGCCTCCGCCGATCCAGTGCGTGATCCGCTTGACGTCTCTCGCGCGCTTGGCGCCGGGTGCTTCCGCGACTTCAGTCATCCGTCCTCCTTCGTCGTTGGCCAGCCTAGCGTTACCCACTTAGAATCGCGATATGGCGGTCGAACAGGGCCTCGACGCGAGACGGATTCAGGAGCTCGACCAGCAGCACGTGCTCCACTCGTGGTCGGTGCAGAACCAGATCTCTCCGCCCGCCGTCGCGGGCGGAGAGGGCCGTTACTTCTGGGACTACGACGGCAACCGCTACCTGGACTTCGCCTCGCAGCTCGTCAACGTCTCGATCGGACACCAGCATCCGAAGGTGGTCGCGGCGATCAAGGAGCAGGCCGACAAGCTGACCACGATCGGACCGCCGATGGCGCACGAGGCGCGGTCGGAACTCGCGCGGCTGCTTGCCGAGGTGACGCCCGGGGATCTGACGATGTCGTTCTTCACGAACGGGGGTGCCGAGGCGAACGAGAACGCGATCAAGCTCGCCCGTTGGTACACGGGCCGCAACAAGATCGTCGCCCGCTACCGCTCCTACCACGGCGCGACCGCGGGCGCGATCACTCTCACGGGCGACCCGCGGCGCTGGCCGGCGGAGCCCGGGATTCCCGGCGTCGTCCGCATGCTCGACCCCTATACGTACCGTTGCCCGGCAGGTCATCCCGATCCCTGCCCCGTCTGTTCCGGCGGTCCCCACCTGGAGGAGATCCTCCAGTACGAGGGCCCGCAGAACGTGGCCGCCGTCATCTTGGAGACGATCGTCGGCACGAACGGGATCATCGTTCCACCCGACGGCTACCTGCAGTCGATCCGCGAGATCTGCGACCGCCACGGGATCCTCCTGATCTGCGACGAGGTGATGGCCGGCTTCGGGCGTTCGGGCAAGTGGTTCGCGTGCGAGCACTGGGACGTCGTCCCGGACATCCTCACCGTCGCAAAAGGGATCAACTCCGGCTACGTGCCGCTCGGCGCGATGGTGATCGGCGCCAAGATCGCCGACTGGGTGCGCGACAAGTACTTCGCCGGCGGCCTGACGTACTCCGGCCACGTGCTCGCCTGCGCCTCCGCCATCGCCTCGATCGAGGCCTTCCAGGAGGAGGGGATCGTGGAAAACTCGGCAAGGATGGGCACGGTGCTCGCCGAGGAGCTCCCGCGGCTCCAGGAGCGGCACGCGTCGATCGGCGAGGTGCGCGGCAAGGGGCTCTTCTGGGGAATAGAGCTCGTTCGCGACCGGAAGACGCGCGAGCCTCTCGTCCCCTTCAACGCCGCGGGCGAGGCATTCGCGCCGATGGCCAGGGTGGCGAGCGCCGCGATGGAGCGCGGCCTCTATTTGATGACGCACTGGAACGTGATCGTCGTCGCACCACCGCTGACGATCACGCGCGAGGAGCTCGACGAGGGCCTCGGCGTCCTCGACGAGGTTCTCGCTCTGGCCGACTAGCCGCGAGGGTAGGCGGCGAGGACCTCGCCGCAGCCGGCCGCTCCACCCGGTTGTAGGGCGCGCGAGGGTAGGCGGCGAGGCCCTCGCCGCAGCGGGGCCCCGCCTTTTTTCTCTCACTGGGAGATCTTGGGCGCAGAACCTCGGCGTCCCCTCGCCTCGTTCGCGCCACAACTACCCCTGCCTCTGAGATAAGCGACCTTTTCGGGAGAGCACAAGTCAAATCCCTCGACCGGGGGATCAAGCGCAGGCGACCGGCAATCGCGACGGCCGCCCTGGGGAGGCGGCCGTCGCTTTCATTTTGCGCGCCGTGCGGTCGGGGGAGGGGGCGCGCTTCTGCGGGGGAAGCTCGTTACGAGGGACGGGTACCGATCGTGACCTCCGCGGTCTTCGTGCTCCCGTCTCGGACATACGTCACGGAGACCTTGTCGCCCGGCGCCTTACCGGCCACCGCAGAGGTCAGGTCGTCCGGAGTCTGGATCGTCTCGCCCGCGAAGGCGGTGATTACGTCGCCGGCCTTGAGCCCCGCGTTGGCAGCCGGAGAGCCGTGCTTGACCTGAGCGATCGCGGCTCCGCTCCGATTCGCAGGAGCCTGCACGAAGACGCCGAGGTAGGGATGCTCGACCGTCTTGCCCTTGACCAGCTTTGAGACGACCGACGAGATCGTGCTGGAGGGAACCGCGAAGCCGACGCCCTCGTTGCCGCCGGAGTCGCTCTCGATCTGCGTATTGATGCCGACGACCTGGCCGGACATGTTCAGCAGCGGCCCGCCGGAGTTGCCGTGGTTGATCGCGGCATCAGTCTGAATCGCGCCCGAGATCGTGAAGTTGTTGGTGGAGCTGATGTGCCGGTCGAGTGCGCTGACGATTCCCGTCGTAACCGTCTCGTCGAGCCCGAACGGGCTGCCGATCGCGACCACCCCGTCTCCGACCTGAAGACTGTTCGAGTCGCCGACGGTGAGCGGGTGAAGCTTGCTCGAAGGCGCATTCACTTTCAACACCGCGAGGTCGGTCGAGGGATCGGTGCCCACGACCTTGGCGCTGTACTTCGAGCCGTCGCTGAACATGACCGAGATCGAGGTGGCGTTCGCGACCACATGGTCGTTCGTGACGATGTGGCCGTCGGAGTCGTAGACGAAGCCCGACCCCTGTGCCTGCGACCGCTGCGAGCCCGAACCGCCGAAGGGAAACGGCGAGTTGTCCGAGCCGGAGCCGCCTGAGGCGGTCACAGTGATCTCGACGACGCCGTCACGGGCGGTCCTGTAGACGCCGTTGACCGACATCGTCTTCGTCGAGGAGGCGGGGGACCCCGCCGCGACGCTTTCGTGGACCACGGCCGTCCTCTTTGCGCCGTCCGTGCCGAACGCGGCATAGCCGCCGGCTCCAGCTCCGGCGCCGACGGCGAGAGCGGCCGCTGCGATCAGGTAGGGCGTGCGCTTGTGGAGCATCTCTGGATTCCTTTCGAGGAGATTCGAATTGCTTGGTCGTCTGCATGAGACCAGCGATGCGTAAGAGCCCAATGAGTGACGGCTAAGAGGGTCCTAAGAATCCGCGGCGTGGAGCTTTAGAGACTTCTTAGAGCCGTCTTAGAGATTTCTCAGGCACGCGTGCGAGTCTCGAGCGGTGTGACTCCTTCCCCATCTGCGGATAGCGGCGACCCGCGGTCGACCTCCTGGCGGCCGCGGGTTAGCCGCCGCGGACGAGGCCGAGTCGACAGCTCTTAGCTGGCTCTCAATCTTCCCCGCAACAATGCGCGCATGAACAGCGCCCAGATCCTCGTCGTCGACGACGAGGCGGCCGTGCGCGAGTCGCTGCGGCGCGCGCTTGCCCTCGAGGGGTATGAGGTCGAGCTTGCCGCCGACGGCGCGGAGGCTCTGTACCGGCTCGACATCGGGGAAGTCCAGCCGGACGCGATCGTCCTCGACGTGCTGATGCCGAATGTCGACGGGCTCGAGACCGCCCGCCGGCTGCGCGGAGCCGGCAACCGGATTCCGATCCTGATGCTGACCGCGCGGGACGAGGTCGAGGCGCGGGTTGCCGGCCTCGATGCCGGCGCCGACGACTACGTCGTCAAGCCCTTCGCGCTGGCAGAGCTGCTGGCTCGTCTGCGTGCGTTGCTGCGACGAACGACGAACGGCTCGGGCGAGACGCTTCACTTCGCGGACCTCGAGCTCGATCCATCGACGCGCGAGGTGCGCCGCGACGGCAAGTCGATCGAGCTGACGCGCACCGAGTTCTCGCTGCTCGAGCTCTTCATGCTCAATCCGCGTCAGGTGCTGACACGGTCGCTGATCTTCGAGCGGGTCTGGGGCTACGACTTCGGGCTTTCGTCGAACTCGCTCGACGTCTACATCGGCTACCTGAGGCGAAAGACGGAGGCCGGCGGCAGGTCCCGCCTGATCCAGACGGTGCGGGGCGTCGGCTACGCGCTCCGCGAGCCGTGAGCTTTCGCACTCGTCTGACGCTTGTCGCCGCGGCGGCGGTTGCGCTCGCGGTCGTCGCTGGGTCGCTGGTGACGCTGCTCGTGGTCCGCAACCAGCTGCGTGGACAGGTCGATGACGCTTTACGGAGCCGGTCGCGCGACTTCGCCGGCCCCGGCCTCAGCATCGACCATGGCTTCCTCGAAGGACCCAACACCCCGCTCGGCGGTGGTGACTACGTGCAGCTCGTCGACTCGCAGGGCCACACGATTCAAACCCGTTTCGAGTCTCTGGGCGGGACGCTGCCTGCTAGCAATGACGCACTCGACGTCGCGAAGGGGCATTCGGACTCCGGCTTCAGCGACGCGGACATCGGGGAGCGGCAGTACCGCGTCTATACGACCGGTCCGTTGAGGGACGACCAGGGGAACACGTACGCACTGCAGGTCGCACGACCGCTCGACGAGATCAATCACACGCTGCACCGGATCACCATCTTCCTGATCGTGATCGCCGCAGGGGGCATCGCCCTCGCGGGCGGCCTCGGCCTCGCGGTCTCGCAGGCAGCGCTCGCGCCGGTGAGGCGGCTGACCAAGGCGACCGAGAAGGTCGCCGAGACCGGCGACCTCTCGGAGCGGATCGAGACGGACGGCGAGGACGAGCTCAGTCGCCTTGCGGCCAGTTTCAACACGATGCTCGCCGCCCTCGAAGAATCGGCGCGGTCGCAGCGCCAGCTCGTCTCGGACGCCTCCCACGAGCTGCGGACGCCGCTGACGAGCCTGCGGACGAACATCGAGGTTCTTGCGCGCGACCGGAAGATGCCGGACGAGGAACGCGAGAAGCTGCTCAACGACGTCGTCAGCCAGCTCTCCGAGATGACCGCGCTCGTCACCGAGCTCGTCGAGCTGGCGCGCGGCGAGACGCATCCGCAACAGGCCGAGGACGTACGGCTCGACCTGCTCGTAGGCGAGGTGGTCGAACGGGCGCAACGCGACTTCCCCCAGGTCGAGTTCCTAACCGATCTCCAGCCGTCCGAGCTGCACGGGGTGCCGAACACGATTGCGCGCGCGGTCTCGAACCTGCTCGACAACGCGGCGAAGTGGAGTCCGCCCGGCGCGAAGGTCGAGGTCAGCGTCGGCGACGGGCAGGTAATCGTGCGCGATCACGGGCCGGGGATCGACGAGGACGATCTGCCGTACGTCTTCGACCGCTTCTACCGGGCCCCGGCGGCGCGCAAGCTACCGGGGTCGGGTCTCGGGCTCGCGATCGTCAAGCAGGTGGCGGAAGCGCACGGCGGCGGCGTCGGCGCCGAGCGACCGGAAGGTGGCGGGGCGCTGATGCGCCTCAGGCTGAGCGACTCGAACGGCGCGAGCGCCGCGTAGACTCCACGCATGGGCTTCCTGAACCGGATCCTTGGCGGCAGTCGTGGCGACGCTGCGAAGCAAGAAGCGGATCCAGACTCGCTCGAGCGTGAGAATGATCCGCGCGGCGGATTGCAGTCGGACGATTACCGGACTGCCGATCCACGTGACGTGGTCGAGGAAGGCGGCACCGTGATGAGCGGCCCCGCCGGCGCTCCGCAGGAGGGCACGACCCCGGACGAACGGCGCGAAGAACAGCAGGACCAGGGACTGTCCCCGTAGGGGGCTGTCCCTAAAAGCGCGCTGGGAGCGCAACCGGTTGTAGGGACAGTCCCCCGTTCGGGAGCAGTCCCTCTTCGAGGGGGCTAAGACGCGCTGGGAGCGCAAACGGTTGTAGGGACAGCTCCCGTTCGGGGACAGTCCCTTTAAGGGACAGGCGAACCCCCGGAGTCCGCGATCAGGGGCAGGCCCGTCGCGACCACGCGGCGGCCGCCGACCTCGTAGACGACATCGACGCTGTCGTTCTGGCGGTACGTGCCGGCGACGCCGAGAAACAGGGACAGCCAGCGCCAGAACCCGAGGCGACCTTCCTGGGCGAGCCGCTGCTCGAACACGAGCTCGTTCCCCTCGCGCCGGAAGTCACGCCCTTCCTGTTGACGTACTCCGTTGAGGAAGACCTGAAAGTGCCACCCGGCACCAGCCGGAAGTTGCACGCGCGTCCGCTCGGGCACGGTTCATAGAATGCCGACGGGCGTGAGGAGGAGAGTCTTCGTTCTCGTGGTGATGGCCCTCCTCGGGCTCGCCTTCGCGCACGTTGCCTTCGCAGGCGACCCCGCCGGGCTCTCGCCTCGCGGCCCCGATTCGCCGCAGGCCGCCCGGATCGAGGACATCTACTGGCTGCTGATCGCGATCACCGGCGCGATCTTCCTCCTCGTCGAGGGAGCGCTCGTCCTCTTCATCATCCGCTTCCGCAACCGGGGCCGCTCGCGCGCGCTCGAAGGCCCGCAGATCCACGGCGCGACCCGCCTCGAGCTGATCTGGACGGCGATTCCGGTCGTGATCCTGGCCGTGATCGTCACGTTCGTGCTCGTCAAGCTGCCCGGGATCAACGGCACCGGCTCGGCAAAGGCGGCCGGCCGAAAGCTGACGATCACGGTCGTCGGTCATCAGTTCTACTGGAACTTCATCTATCCGAACGGCGTCATCCAGGTGGAACGGATGAAAATCCCCACCGGGCGCGACGTCAGGCTCGAGATCAAGTCCCAGGACGTCGATCACAGCTGGTGGATCCCGGCGCTCCAGGGCAAGTTCGACGCGATCCCCGGGAAGACGAATCACCTCACCTTCCGCGCCGACCGCGCCGGCACCTATCAGGGCCAGTGTGGGGAGTTCTGCGGCTACGACCATCCGCACATGCTGGCGACGGTCGACGCCGTCCCGAGCGGCGACTTCCAGTCCTGGTACACCCGCGAGTCGCAGGCCCAGCAAGCCGGCACGTCCGACCTCGGCAAGCTGACGTTCGAGGGTGTCTGCGCCACGTGTCACGGCTTTCAGGGCCAGGGCGGCTTCGGCCCTGATCTTCGCGGCAACCCGGTCTTCGGCCAGCCGGGCGCGATCAAGACGCTGCTCCTGAACGGCCGCAACAAGATGCCGGCCGTCGGTCGCGGGTGGAACGACCGCCAGATGAAAGCGCTGCTCGCCTACGTCAAGCGGTTCGCCGGGAGCAGCAGTGGCGGTTAGGGTCACGCCCGCTCCGGCCGCGACGATCGTCTCGCGGGGCCGGTACTCCAGCTGGCTCGCGACCGTAGATCACAAGCGGATCGGGATCCTCTACATCGTCACGAGCCTCCTCTTCTTCATCGTCGGCGGCGTCCTCGCGCTCCTGATGCGCTCGCAGCTCGCCCGGCCGAACGAGCACGTCTTCACGCGGGACTCCTACGACCAGCTGTTCACGATGCACGGCACGACGATGATCTTCCTCGTCGTGGTGCCGGTCTTCGCCGGCCTCGGCAACTTCCTGGTCCCGCTGATGATCGGCGCGCGCGACATGGCCTTTCCCCGCTTGAACGCGCTCTCGTACTGGCTCTACCTGCTCGGCGGAATCGTGCTGTTCACGAGCTGGTTCGCGGCCGGCGGCGCGCCGCGCGCGGGCTGGTACTCGTACCCGCCCCTGTCCGAGAAGCTCTTCGAGCCCGGCAATGGCCAGGACCTTTGGATCCTGGCAATCCACCTGACCTCGATCTCCTCGATCATCGGCGCGATCAACTTCATCGTCACGATCCACAACATGCGCGCTCCCGGGATGACCTGGATGCGCATGCCACTCTTCGTGTGGACGATCGAGGTCTACGCGATCCTGATCCTGTTCGCGCTGACGGTGCTCGCCGGAGGGCTGACACTCCTTCTCCTCGACCGCCAGGTCGGGACGCAC
>Ga0307277_10000446_pt1 | contig 15275 bp, 12 predicted proteins | sample ER_DNA_116_FD_194473 | JGI IMG/M metagenome (GOLD analysis project Ga0307277, IMG submission 194473) | Bulk soil microbial communities from the East River watershed near Crested Butte, Colorado, United States - ER_DNA_116 | ecosystem: Environmental > Terrestrial > Soil > Floodplain | place...
TTCCAGGTCGGCGAGTACGAGGGCTACATCCACGTCGGCCTCTACGACGACGGGACGCCCGGCGACATCTTCGTCGACATCGCCAAGGAAGGGACGACGCTCGCCGGCCTCATGAACTCCTTCATGATCTCGGTCTCGCTCGGCCTCCAGTACGGCGTGCCGCTCGAGGTGTACGTCTCGAAGTTCGCGCACATGCGCTTCGAGCCGTCGGGGATGACGAACGACGCCGACATCCGCGTCGCGAAGTCGATTGTCGACTACGTGTTCCGCTGGATGGGGAAGCGCTTCCTCGACGCCGACAAGCAGCAGGAGCTCGGGATCATGAGCCCCGAGGTGAAGGCGCGCCTCGCGCAGGCCCACTCGATCCTGGAGAACGGCGGTGACGCTTCGGCGGCCGCAGACGACTCCGCGCCGGCCTCACCGCCCGGCCAGACGGCGCTCTTCAACTCCTGGGAAGACGCGATCGAGTGCGCGAAGTGCGGCGGCCGCATGGTGCGGACGGGCTCGTGCTACACGTGTCGCGACTGCGGCCAGAACACTGGGTGTAGTTAGCGCCGAGCGTCACCGCGAGGCGGCCCTCGGGCCCGCCGGGGCTCGCGATCAGGAACGAGAGCTTGCCCGGCGATCGCACGACCCGCTACTCGGCTCCGTTGCTGTCGAGAACGCGCGCTGACCTGCCAGGATCGCGAGTTCGCAGGGTCGTGTCCTCTGAGGTTTGCGATCGGTCCTGGCACGTACTAGCTTGCGGTATCCGGGGACGAGAAGGGAAACGAGCCATGCGTCGAGCGGGTCTCTGCGTCGCCACCTGCGCAGCGTTCCTCTCGCTTCTCGCCGGCGGAGCGAATGCGGCGCCGTTCGCCAGGAGCGGCCTCGTCCGCGCTTCACACGGCGATCCGTTCGCTTCCTGCACGGCCGACGACGTGGCCGGGCAGCCGGGAGCCAACTACCCCGCGACCGAGGTCGAGCCCTGGGTCGACGTCAACCCGGCCAATACGGCCAACCTCGCGGGAATCTGGCAGCAGGACCGCTGGTCGGACGGCGGCTCCCGGGGGCTTGTGGCCGGCGTCACCTTCGACGGCGGCGCAACCTGGAAATCGATCGTCATTCCGAAGGGCTCCCGCTGCTCGGGCGGCATCTACGATCGCACATCCGATCCATGGCTCTCGTTCGGGCCGGACGGCGACCTCTACGCGATCAGCCTCGCGCTGAGCCACGACGCGACCGTGTCGGCGATCCTCGTGAACAGGTCGGTGAACGGCGGCCTTTCGTGGAGCGACCCCAAGACTCTTATCCACGATACGAAGGCAGACACCTTCAACGACAAGCAGACGATCACGGCCGATCCGACGAACGCCGAGTTCGTGTACGCCGTCTGGGATCGGGGTCGCTCGGGAGCCGCCGGCTCCGATGTCATGTTCTCGCGGACAACCGACGGCGGGCTGACGTGGGAGATCGCTCGAGCCATCTACGCGCCGAATACCGCGGAATCGTCGGTGGGGAACCAGATCGTCGTCCAACCGAACGGCACGCTCGTCGACATCACCGAGTGGAGCACGAATGCTGGGGATTTCGTAGCCGTTCTGCAGTCGACCGACAGGGGCGTAACTTGGTCGGCCCCGAAGGTCGTTGCCACCCAGCGCGCCGTGAACGTGCGGGAGCCCGATACGAACAAGCTCGTCCGCGTCGGGGCGGAGCTCCCGGAGATCGGGGTCGATCCCACCACGGGACGCCTCTACGCCGTGTGGATGGACAGCCGCTTCAGCAACGGGTCGATCGACGAGATCGCGTTCTCGCGCTCGACCGACGGCGGGCTCACGTGGTCGGCCCCGATCAAGGTGAACAAGACGCCGAGCACGATTTCGCTGCTCAAAAGACAGGCTTTCACGCCCTCGGTCGAGGTGGCCGCCAACGGAACCGTTGCCGTCACCTACTACGACTTCCGCAAGAACACCTCGGCCTCGGGCGTCCCGACCGATTACTGGCTGGTGCACTGCCACTCGGGCTGCACGAACCGCGCGAACTGGTCCGAAACCCACGTCGCCGGCTCGTTCAACGTCAAGCGCGCGCCCAACGCGCGCGGGTACTTTCTGGGGGACTACGAGGGCCTCGCGGCCGTTGGCGCGGGATTCCGTGTGTTCTTCGCACACCCGACCAGCTCGGACCGCGCCAACGTCTATTTCGCCAAAGTAGGTCCCTGAGACTGGGCGACGAAAAGCTCCGCTCCGTCGTGCTCGTCGAAGGACCCAGCGACGGCGCGGCTGTCCGCGCGCTCGCACGGCGATGGGGCCACGACCTGGACGCGGAAGGCGTGTCGATCGAGGTGATGGGCGGCTACGGAAACCTCGGCCGCTTCCTCGAGCGCTTCGGTCCCTCCGGGCTCGATGTCCGTCTCTCAGGTCTCTACGACGCCCCGGAGGAGCATCACTTCCGGCGCGCCCTCGGTCGAGCCGATCTCGAGGAGATCGGCTTCTATGCATGCGACGCGAACCTGGAGGAGGAGCTGACGCGCTCACTGAGGCCCGCCGGGATGGAGGCTCTATTCGAGGCGCAGGGCGAGCTGACCGCGTTCCGCACCTACCAGAAGCAACCCGCGCATCGGCAGGAGCGGATCGAGGCACAGCTCAGCGGTTTTCTCTGGAACCGGAAGCTCGAGTACGGGGCGCTGATCGTCAACACGCTCGATCTCGACCGTATCCCGCGGCCACTCGCCGGGGTGCTCGCCCACGCGCTGCCCGCAGACCGGGGCAAGCCCGGTGTCTGAGCCTCGACGCGAACGCTCTGGCGCGACCATTGGACGCTATGTTCTCGGGATCACCGCTGGACAGAATCGCGCCCAAGGACGGCCCATGAGCCGAGTTGAAGTCCGCGACCTCGACCAGCCCGAGGCGGTGGTGAGCTACGAGCTGGGTGCTACCAACCAGGTCCGCATTGCCCAGACGGTGGTTAGCCGCCATGTCCTGCAACCTGGGTGGAACTGGGAGGAGCACGCCCGGCCCTCGGCCGGAACCCCTTCGTGCGAGCTCCACCACCGCGGCGTGGTGCTCAGCGGACGCATGGGCATTCGGACCGATGAAGGCGAGGAGCTCGTGGTCGGTCCCAATCAGGTGTTCGACCTACCGCCCGGACACGTGACCTGGGTGGAGGGCGAGGATGAGTTGGTGATGGTCGACTGGGCCGGCGGCGCCGGCTTCGACCCGCAGTCCGGTGGAGAAGCTCGTGCGATGGCCACGATCCTGTTCACCGACATCGTCGACTCCACGGCTCGCGCGAGCGAAGTGGGCGACGCGTCGTGGAAGCGAACCGTCGCCATGCATGACGACGTTGTTCGCAACGTGCTGCCTGAGTCGATGGACGCGAGATCGAGACCGCCGGCGATCCGTTCCTCGTCGCCTTCCACTTGTCGAGAGCGCCATCCGCTGCGGTCTGTCGCTCATCCCCGCGCTTGCCGCGATCCAGCTTCCGATCCGCGTCGGTATCCACAGCGGCGAGGTCGTCAGGAGCCAGGACCAGGGTCCGGAGATTGGCGGTGCACGCCGCGGCCCGGATTGTCGATCAGGCGGGAGCTGGCGAGGTCCTCGTGTCGCGTACGACTCGCGATCTGGCCGAAGGCGCCACCGGGCTGACGTTCGAGTCTCGAGGCCAGTTTCGACTCAAGGGCCTAAACCGAGAGTACGAGCTCTTCTCCGTGGTCGCCGGCGGTCGCCGATCCACTTAGTCACGGGCTGTATGAGTCTTCTGCTGTGAGTACATTCGCGCTCATCCACGGCGGGGGCAGCAGCGCCTGGGACTGGCACCTCGTGGCTCCCGAACTGCAAAAACGCGGGCACGATCCGGTCGCGGTCGACTTGCCCACCCAGGATGAGTCCGCCGGCTGGTGGGACTACGCGGACACCGTCGTCGAGGCTGTCGGGGATCGCCGAGACCTCGTCGTTGTCGGCCACTCGATGGGCGGCTTCACCGCGGCGCTCGTGTGCGCGCGGCGCCCGGTCGAGCTACTCGTCTTCGTCGCCGGGATGGTCCCTGCGCCCGGGGAGTCCTTCAACGACTGGTGGGAGAACACCGGCTACGAGGGGAGCGGGTACGAGGACGTCTTCTACCACGACGTCCCGCCCGAGCTGGCGGCGGAGGCCCAGAGCAAGGAACTTGGCCAGGCCGAGAAGGTGCTCCGCGAGCCCTGGCCGCTCGAGCGCCTGCCCGACGTGCCCACGAGGTACCTCCTCTGTCGCGACGACCGCATGTTCACGGCCGAGTGGGCGCGCCGTCACGCGCGCGAGCGCCTCGGCATCGAAGCGGACGAGATGGACGGCGGCCACTACATCTCGCTCAGCCGCCCTCGCGAGCTGGCCGAACGCCTTGCGGCCTACGCACCCGAAGCCGTGGAGCGGGGCTAGCTCACTGAGGTGCCTACAAAGGCGCCCGGCCGACCCGTTACGAGCGGACTGTGACCCAGACCAGGCCGTCCGCGACGGCCACGCCCAGCGGCCGGTGACCGACGCTGACCGTGTTCGTGACCGTGTTCGTTGCCGGGTCGATACGAGACACCGTCCCGTCGCCGCTGTTGGCGACCCAGATGGCGTCCGGGCCGGCCGCGAGGGCGACTGGCTCCGGCCCGACGGAGATCGAACGCACGACAGAGGTCGTGCGCGGGTCGATGCGGGTGACCGAGCCTTCGTCCTCGTTTACGACCCAGGCGGCATCGTGGCCGACGACCATCGCCTTCGGACCGTTCCCGAGCCGGACGGACGCGGTAATGCGTCCCGTGGCGGGATCGAGCCGTTGAACCGGGCCTTTGCCGGCGGCCAGCCAGACCGAACCGAGGCCGATCGCCATCGCGCTGCGGGAACCCAAACGTGCGGGAAATCGCTCCGCGACTGCGGCGGGGGCGTCGCCCGCAGCCTCGACATGCACCACCTCGGCGCGTGGATAACCAAGCGGCACCCACACGGAGCCCTGCTCGGCTGCGACCGCGCAGGTGAACCCGGGGAACACACCGAAGTCCTGCAGGAGCTCGAGCTGCTGGACGATCTGGCTGCTGACGGGGTCGACGCGGAACAGGGTCAGATGGCAGGCCCAGACCCAGACATCCTTACCTGCGGCCGCGACGAGAAGCGGCGGAGTCAGGCGTCCGCTGGGTACCGGCACGGCGATCGAATCAACGGCCGAACGAGCGCCCGGGTCGATCTTCGTCAGCGTGCGGTCGTTCAGGTTCACGACCCAAAGCGCGCCGGCTCCTGCCGCGATAGGGCCCGGGCTGTCGCCGACCGGAACGGTGTCGACGACCTCGTTCGTCGCCGGGTCGATGACCGCCACTGAGTTTGGAGCCACGACGACCGGCTTGGCCTCGTCGCCGCGCGCCCACATGACCGCAACGATTGCGGCGGCGAGCGCGACAGCGAGCGCGATTCCCATGGGGAGCCAGCGCTTGCCCACTCGGCGCTTGGCCGACGGAGGCGCGGGCACCGGAGGGAGCTCCGTCTCCGGTACGACCTCGACGAGCCGAACCGGCTCGGCGATTCCCTTCACCCGTGTTGGCCGGCGAGGCCCGTACGTGGCGCGTTCCTGATGCCCGGCGAGGTTTCGTACGGTCTCGCTGGCCAGGATTTCGCCGGGCCGCGCGAGGCTGCAAAGCCGGGAGGCGACGTTGAGGGCTCGACCCCGATAACCGCCTTCCGTCGGCACGGCCTCACCGGCGTCGAGCCCGATCCCCACCCCGAGCGGCAATGCCGGCTCGCCGTTGATCCGCTCGCGGAAGCGCCGCTGTAGCTCCACAGCCGCCCATAGGGCAGCACGGGCCGAGCTGAAGACGCAGAGCGCTTCATCGCCTCGCAGCTCGACCACGTGCCCGCCTCGTGCAGGGATTGCGTCATGGACGATCGCCGCGAACCTCTTCGCGAGGTCCGAAGCTGCCTGATCGCCGTTTTCGTCGCTGTAGCGCGTATAACCGCGGACGTCGGCTATGAGGAAGGTGTGAAGCTCGCCCTGGTGGCTTGAGCCCTCCCCGTCGCCTGCGTCGTCGCGCACACCAGCGAGTGTACGACGTGCTGACAGAGCCGCCTAGCGCCGCTCAGCGCCAGTCGACGGCGGCGAGCTCGACGGGCTCGGAAAAGCCTTTGAGCTCCTCCGAACGCGGCTCCGAAACGCTGAAGCGGGTCGCGCCATCCAGGCTTTCCGTGCTGACGAGGATCTCGCCGCCGCCCGCGAGGGCGCCGATGCGGGCCGCCATGTGGACGCCCTGGCCCGTGTAGTCGTCGTCTTCCGTATGGAACGCAGTGCCGCTGTGCACGCCGATACGCACGTCAGGCGCGATCGGCTCGTCGTCGAGCGAGCGATGGATCGCGACAGCGGCGTCCAACGCGGCCGTAGGTGAAGGGAACGCGGCGAAGTAGCCATCGCCGGTCTGCTTGATGACCTCGCCGCCCGCTCCCTCGATGAGCTCGCGCAGGCGCGTGTCGTGCCACTTCAGGAGCTTCTGCCACTTCTCCTCGCCGAGCGCCTCGAGCAGCTTCGTCGAGTCGACGATGTCGGTGAACATGAACGTCCTCGCGGTGCCGGCCTCGCCGAGGAGTTCGCGTGCGCGCTGGAGGTCGAGAGCCGCCCCGAGGCGCTCGAAGGTGGCCCTTGCCGCCTCGATCTCGTCCCGCGCGCTGTGCTCGTCGCCTTCGCCTCGGTACGCGAGGCCGAGAAACATGCGCGCCAGCGCCGTCTCGTACGGCGCACCCACCTTCTCCCACGTCGACCGTGCCGCCTTGAACGCGGACCGTGCGCCTTCGAAATCGCGTTCTGCCAGCTGAACCTGACCGAGGACGAGTTGCAGCGTCCCTTCCAGATGGGGAGTGCGGACGCCGTCGATTCGGTAGTGATCTGCAATCCCCTCGAGCTCTGCGGCAGCGGCCCGCGCCCGCGCGAGCTCGCCGGCTGCGAGCGCTATCTCGACCTGCGCGGGGAGGAGGCCGGCGCGGGTGAGCGGATCCATCTCTTCGTTCGCGAGCGCACGCTTGATCGCGGCGGCCGCCGAATCGACCTTCCCCTGTGCGAGGCGCAGGAGAGAGAGCCCGGGTTGGGTCTCGGTCGGGTGGCCGAGCTCCCTGGCCTTCGCGTAGGCCTCTTCGGCCTGCGCGAAGTCGCCGCGTCGTCGCCGGATCTCGCCGATCTCGTAGAACCCCGCGGAGGTGATGAGGTTGAAGTAGCCGCCGAGCTCGTCGCACGCCTGCACCGCCTGCTCCTCGGCGCCGTCCCAGTTGCCCTGGAGCCGCATGATCTCGGCCCTGTGGATGCGGCAAGCGCCCGGGAAGCCGCTCACGTCGAGCCTGTCGCACCAGCGGTTCGCCGCGGTCGTCCATTCGGCAGCCCGGCCGCAGTCGCCGAGCGTCTGGCAGGCGTGGATGGTCACGCAGTAGACCATTCCGGTCGCCAGCGGCTCGAGCTCGCCGCTGACGGCGGCCGCCGTCGCCTCGTCGAGGACGGCGAGTCCCTCGCTCACCTGGCCCGACATGACCTGGATCGTCCCCTTGAACACCATCGCCATCGTCTCGAGGTTGCGATCGCCGAAACGGGTGCCGATGTCATGGGCGAGGGTCAGGTTCTCCTCGGCACCCTGGAGCTCTCCCATCATCACCGCTGCCGTCCCTCGTGAAAGCGCGAGGTGCCCGTGCTCGATGCCTTCGGGCTCGTTCTCGAGGAGCCGCGTCGCACGCGATAGCCATCCGCCCGCGACCGATCCCGAGCCCTTCTTCCCGTAGTCGCTGGAGATCATCATCGCGAGGAGCGCCGCTCGCCGCGGCTCACCGGCCGTGACATACGCGGCGTACGCGCGCTCGCGGAGGTCGATCGCCTCCTCGAGTCGGCTAGTCCACCAGGCGGCTTCCCCGAGATGCTCGAGATCCTCGGCGCCGAGGAGCCCATTGACGTCAGCCTTCTGCAGCAGGTCGTAGGCGTCGCGCCACGCGTGCTTGCGGGCGGCTTCGCGCCCTGATTGGAGAGAATCGTCGAGAACCTGGCTCACGGGGGTTGTACGGATACTACGCCGCTCTAGGTGGTGTTTCCTCGTGGGAGGAAGCCCGAGCAGAGAAGGTCGGCGGCCGCGATCTTGCCCTCCTCGACCGTGTAGAAGAGATGCTGCTCGACGACGTAGGGCTGATCCTCCTCGATGCCTTCGAACCGGTACATCAGGTGGAGCCGGCCGCCTACCTCGCCTGTCCGGGTGTCGACCAGGTCGACCACCGTCGAATCGCCATACCACGCAGCGATCAAGGCAGCCGTTTCATCTGCCCCTTTTCTCTCCCTCAGCCCGAAAGGCGTGAGCGCGCGAAACTCCGCCTCCTGGCTGAAGCACTCCGCAATCGCGGCCGCATCCTGTGCGGCGATTGCTTCTACGAGCCGAAGGCCGACCGTCTCAGGCATGTCTAATCCTGCTTTGCCGCTTCGTCGGAGCCACGTCCAGAGGCTAGAACGGTGCGCGCGCGATCACAATGTGGGAAGATCTTCCGGCACCGCACCGTCCAGCAGATATCCACCAGTTCGGGAAGGAGGCTGTATGGACGAAGTGAGCGCAAAGGCAACGCTCACGGCGGCGATCGAATCGCCCTTGGCGGTGAAGGTCCCGCGCAGTGAAGTTGAGCGTGCCTTGCAAGCCGACGCCGAGGCCGACCTCGTGCTCGACGTCGTGCGCAGGAACGGTAAGGAGGAGGCGCGTCGCGTCTTCCTCGCCCTGGACCGAGAGGCGCTCGAGCAGCTGCTCACCCAAGAGGGCGAGCAGACTGTGGCGGCGATCGATCCATTCACGCTGCAACAGGCGTTCGACGACGTGGAAGCGCACGGAATGCGCGAGGTTGGTGCAACCCTCGCGGTGCTCGTTGCGACTGTCGCCGGAGGTGCGGGCACGGCTGCGGCCGCGGTCGACCCCGGTGGCGCACAAGCGGGCACGCAGGCAGCCGAGGTCGGGATGCCGCGTGCGATGCCGTCGGACTACGCGGCGTCAGAAGGGCAGATGCCACGGGCGATGCCCTCGGACTACGCGGCAAACGCCGGGCAGACGGGGGTTGAGGCTGGCATGCCTCGCGCGATGCCCTCGGACTACGCGGTCCAGGCGGGCATCGAGAATGTCCGCGCTGGCCAGGAAGCACCGGCGGCGACGCCGGGTCCGACGGAGATCGAGAACGTCCGCGCTGCCCAACCGGCACCGGAGGCGACTTCGGATCCGATGTCAGGGATCGAGAACGTCCGCGCAGGCGGAGCCGCCGTTCCCGATCCGATGGCGGGCATCGAGCAGGTGCGGGCCGATCGCGCCCCCGCCGAATCGGGCGGTGGTGGAGGCACCATCTCTGCCCCCAGCCCCGAAGCGGGCATCCTCATCGGGGGTGCTCTGCTCACGATCGCAGCGGCCACCTTTGCGCTTCGGCGCAAAGGCGAGCCGAGGGTCGCAACCTAAACGACGAGAAAGAGAGGCCCGCTGCGGCGCGGGCCTCTCTTGCCTTCCGCGGAGCTATCCGTCTGCTTCCCGAAGCGCTTTTTCGGCTTCTAGAGCAAGCCCGGCCTGCCTGGCCATTTCGAATTCGTCTCCTGCTACCGGACTGAGGTGGCGATTCAGCCAATCGGTGTCGAAGCGGCTTCGATTGATGTCGAGCGATTCACGTAATCCGTCGGCGGCTCCTACGAGCCGACCGGCTCGGACAGCGTCTCCTTCAGTGGCCGCCAAGAGCGCCGCCTTCTCCAGCGCAAGGGCTATGACCTCGCGATCTCCCACGCGCTCGGCCGAGAGGAGCAGATCGTGGACGAGCTCTTGTGCCCGGCCGTGTTCGCCGCGCTCGAGCGCGACTGCCGCGAGATTGTCCAGCACGACGATCGATCCCCACTCGTTTCCTCGCGCGCGGTCGAGCTCGAAGCTCTCCTTGAAGCGCGTCTCGGCTTCGTCCAAATCTCCCTGTTCGAAGGCGACGACTCCGAGGTTCGAAAGCCCCGTGGCCGTGCCCGCCTCGTCGCCGATCTCGCGGCGTAGGGAAATGCTCTCCTCGTAGAAGGATCGCGCTCCTTCCAGGTCCCCGAGCCCCCATTTGATGACCCCGAGGCTGTTGAGCGCGGCTGCGACGCGCTCGTGATCCTCGTGCCGGCGAAAGACGGAGAGGCTCCGCTCGAGCAGCTCTGCGGCGCGCTCACGGTCCCCGCGCTGGTCGAGCAGGACTCCGAGTGCATAGAGCGGCCGGGCCCGCAGCTCTTCAGGCGCGCCCTCGGTCCGCGCGAGCAAGTCCGTGAGGCGGCTGCACCCCTCGAGCGCATGACCGTGCGCGTACCAGAACCAGCCGAGCGCTCCGCCGAGGCGTAGCGCAGTCTTTTCGTCCTCGGCCGCGAGTGACGAATCCAGCGCGGCTCGCAGATTGTCGTGCTCGGTCTCGAGCCTGTTAAACCAGAGAACCTGGTCGCCCGCCCGCAGACCGGCGGCGGCCTCTTCGGCGAAGCGGGCGAACTCGAGCGCGTGACGGCGGAGCAGCTCTTCCTCCTCCCCGCTCTCACCCAGAGCCTCCCGCGCGAACTCGCGTATCGTCGCGAGCATCGTGAACCGGGGCTCGCCCTCCGCGTCTTCGCTCTCGCGAAGGAGGCTGCGGTCGACGAGCGACGCGATTCCCTCCAGCACGTCTGGCTCGAGGTCGTCGCCCGAAGCGACGACACGCCCCGCCGTGTCGACCGTGCACCCGCCCATGAACACCGACAGGCGAGCGTGCAGCCGTCGTTCGTCCTCGGGGAGGAGGTCGTAGCTCCACGCGATCGCCTGGCGCAGCGTGCTCTGGCGTGCGGGAACGTCTGCAGCTCGAACGGCGGGGAGCTCCAATCGACGCTCCAGGCGGCGAAGGAGGGCAGCCGGCGGCAGGACCTTGCTCCAGGCGGCTGCGAGCTCGATAGCGAGCGGAAGCGCGTCGAGGCGCTCGCAGATCTCCGCGACGATCGGTGCGGTCTCGTCAGTGAGCTCGAAGTCCGGCCGGACAGCGCGGGCGCGCTCCGCGAAGAGCAACAGAGCTTCGGACTCGGCCAGCGGCGGAACGGGGTACTGGCGCTCGGCTGCGATGTGGAGGGGCTCGCGGCTGGTGGCGAGAATCTTGAGATTGCGGCAGGTCGAGAGCAGGTCTGCGAGCAGAGGGGCAGCCACTCCGAGGTGCTCGAAGTTGTCGAAGAGGATCAGGATGCGCCGATTTCCCAGCTCCGCCCGCAGCGCTTCGGTGATCGAGAGCGTGGGCGTCTCCTCGACCCCCAGCACGCTACCGAGCTCGAACGGGACCACATCGGGACTCGTGATCGGCGCCAGCAAGACGCCGTACACGCCGTCGGGAAATTCCCCGACCACATCCGCGGCGACCTGCATGGCCAGCCGCGTCTTTCCCGTTCCACCAGGCCCTGTGAGGGTGACCATCCGGACGCCTTCGTCGAGAAGGAGCGCTCGCACCGCCTCGAGCTCTCGGCTCCGTCCCAGGAGCGGCGTCGGCTGCGCGGGAAGATTCGTGACGCGGCCTTCGATCGTGCGCGGCGGCGGAAACTCTTGACTGAGCCCGTCGATGCAGAGCTGGTGGAGGCGCTGCGACCCGCTGAGGTCCTTGAGCCGATGCTCGCCGAGATCGCGGAAGGACAGCCCTTCCGGGGCGTCGGTGAGGAGGTCGCGCGTCGTCTCCGACAGGAGGACCTGGGCACCGTGCGCGGCGGCGGTCACCCGTGCGGCGCGGTGCATGTCGAGGCCGACATAGCCGTCGGCTGTTTGCGTCGGCTCGCCGGTGTGGAGGCCCATGCGCACGCGTATCTCCGCATCCTCGGGCCAGGGGTGTGCCGCGAGTTCCCGCTGCGCGGCAGCAGCAGCGGCAGCTGCGGCGCCGGCGCTCGTGAAGGCGGCGAAGAGGGCATCGCCTTCCGAGCCGAGCTCGATGCCGCCGTATGCGGAAACGCTCTCGCGCATGATGCGGTTGTGTTCGGCGAGCAGGTGGGGCCACTTGTTGCCAAGCCGCTCGGCCATTGCCGTCGAGCCCTCGATGTCCGTGAAGAGCAGGGTTACGGTCCCGGACGGCAGCTCGCGCTCCTGGGCCACGTGCCCATTCTGTCCAATGGCAGCGCGGCGGAGGTTGGTTGTTCACAAGAACGCGCGCGCCTGAGAGACTTCCTCCGTGCGTGCGAACCGGCTCGGGTTGCTCGTGAGCGTCTTGACGGCGGCGCTGCTGATGGCCGTTCCGCCGATGGGAGGCGCCGACCCGCCCTCGAGCGTGACCCTCCGGGTGATGAGCTTCAACATCTTCTACGGCGGGGACGAGCTCAACCTCCAGACGCGGCAGTTCTGCAAGGACCCCGCCGGGTGTCCCGAGACGCTCGACCAGGTCGCCGTGGCGATCCGCGCCTCGGGCGCCGATGTCGTCGGTCTCGAAGAGGCGACCATGAACACGTGCCCTCTCGCGGACAAGCTGGGTTGGAACTGCAGCGCGCGCACCCAGATCATCTCGCGCTACCCGATCGTCGACCCGCCTGGCGCCAACGGGCTCTACGTCTTCGTCGAGCCCTCGCCCGGCCGCGTGGTGGCCGTCTCCGACGTGCACCTTCCGGCCGATCCTTACGGGCCGTACGAGATCCGCGACGGCGCGACGCTCGACCAGGTTCTCCAGCTCGAGAACGACCTGCGGGTGCCGGACATCCAGGACGAGCTCCAGGCTCTTCCGCCGCTCGCCGCGCGCGGCATTCCCGTCTTCCTCACCGGCGACTTCAACACGCCCTCGCATCTCGACTGGACGCAGGCGGTCGCGGACGCTCGCGCCGATGTCCCCTTCCCCGTCGAGTGGCCGGTCTCGAAGGCGCTTGTGAACGCGGGCTTCAAGGATTCCTTCCGTGTCGTCCACCCGGATCCGCTCGCCAAGCCCGGCTTCACCTGGACGCCAGGCTCGCCCGAGGGCGAGAAGGTCGAGGTGCACGACCGGATCGACTGGGTGCTGTCGATGGGCTCGGCGACGGCGACCGCCAGCAAGGTCGTGGGCGAGGGCGGGAACCCGAACACGGACATCGCGGTCGACCCCTGGCCCTCGGATCACCGCGGGATCGTCTCGACCTTCGATGTGACGCCGGCGCCCATGCCCGTCCTTGTGGCTGTCGAATCACGCAGCCTCGAGCAGGGAGACACGCTGCGCGTCCGCTTCCACGCCACGGGGGCGACCGGCGAGCGCGTGGCCCTCGTCCGCGGATCCACGACCGTCACGTCGAAGTCCACCGGGGGCGCCGTGGACGGCACCCTTTCCTTCGCGACGACGAGCGTCGCCCCGGGCGCGTATCACGCGGTGCTGCGCAATCCGGCCGGCCAGGCCGTTTCCCGCTCAGCTTTCTGGCTCTACGCCCGCGGCGCCGTCACCATGGTCTCGACGTCCAAGTCCGTCTACAAGGTCGGCGAGACGATCAGGGTCTCCTGGAAGAAGGCGCCGGGGATGAAGTTCGACTGGCTCGGTGTCTACACCGCCGGCTCGAGCGCGGACAACCCGAACAACTCGACGTGCACCGCCGGCCTCTGCGGCAACGGCCACTACCTGCTCTACGCGTACACGCACAACACGATCGAGGGCTCGACGACCTTCGGCCCGGGGGCGCTGGTCGGCTACACGAGCTGGCCGCTCGGGACGGGCAGCTACGAGATCCGGCTGCTCGTGGACGACGGCTACCGCTCCGTCGCCTCCTCGCCGAAGTTCAAGATCGTTCAGCCCTAGAGAACTAGGCCGCTTCGCGATCGTGCCGGCCAGGTCCCCGGGTCCTGCGGCTGATGAGGATGTCGCCGAACGCGGCTGAGCGAGCGAGGCCGAGGCAGAGAAGCAGCACGATCAGCCAAGCAATCACTGCGAGGGCTATGACGACGGCGGTCATCGAGCTCTCCTGTAAGAGCTGTGATGAGGCCGCTTTCTTGCAGAAAGAACAAGCGTCCTTGGGCCCAGCGACCCTCTGAGTGTGGAACAGCGCCGAAGTGTGAGATACCTTCCAGGCGGAACCCTGTGAAGCGACGACGCCAACTCCTCGGCCTGCCGCGGCCGGTGCGGTTGCTTTGTGCCGCACTGGCGATCGCACTTGTCGCCCTCGTCGCGGCTGCCGCAGCGATCGCCGGCACGGTCGCCGCCTGGGGCGACAACGCCTATGGCCAGCTCGGCGATGGGACGCTGACCCCGCACGTGACGGCGCGGGCGGTGTCGGGGCTCTCGGGGATCGTCGACATGCACGCGGGGCGCGAGCATGCGGTTGCGCTCAAGTCGGACGGAACCGTGTGGGCATGGGGCCGGAACAACTTCGGGATGTTGGGCGACGGAACGACCACGAATCGCAAGCTCCCGGTGAAGGTGAGCGGCCTCGCGAACGTCGTCGCCGTGGCCACGGGGCACTACCACAGCATGGCTCTGAAGACAGACGGAACCGTGTGGACGTGGGGCTGGAACGCCTACGGGCAGCTGGGCGACGGGACGAAGACCAGCCGGAAGGTCCCCGTCCAGGTGCAGGGCCTTTCAAACGTCGTCGCCGTGGCCGGCGCGCGCGATCACTCCCTTGCGCTGAAGTCTGACGGCAGCGTCTGGGCGTGGGGGTACAACGCCTACGGAAACCTGGGCGACGGCACCCTCACCACCCGTGCGACGCCTGTACAGGTGAAGGGCCTGGCCAACGTCGTCTTCATCGCCGGAGGGCGCGACCACAGCCTTGCCGTGAAGGGCGACGGAACGGTCTGGACCTGGGGCTGGAATGCCTATGGCCAGCTCGGCGACGGGACGAAGACGAACCGAACGACGCCGGTCAGGGCGGGCACCATCTCAAACGCCGTCGCGGTAGCGGCCGGCGCGAATCACACCGTGGCTCTCTCATCCGATGGAACGGTGTGGGCCTGGGGGCAGGGCACGTACGGGCAGCTCGGCCTCGGTGATACGACGGCCCGCCTTCGACCTGCTCATCTCTCGATCACCGACGTCGTCTCGATCGGCGCCGGCCGCCTCCATTCGCTTGCGGTGAAGGCAGACGGAACCGCGTGGGCGTGGGGCCGAAATGATTTCGGTCAGCTCGGCGACGGAACGAGGACGAACCGGAAAGCTCCGGTCCGCGTCACCGGGATCGCCTCCGGAAAGGAGATTGCAGGCGGACGCGACTTCAGCGTGGTTCTGCTGGGTTGATGCAGCTGCGCGAGCCCGGGCTTGACGCTTTCAACTGTGTCGCCGACCCGACTACGGGCAAGTCCCGCCGGCGCACTGCCGGTCCGCGGCGAGCTGGGAGCTGAGCGGCGCGATCGGCGGGTCGTTCGCCGC
>Ga0307277_10000449_pt1 | contig 15232 bp, 14 predicted proteins | sample ER_DNA_116_FD_194473 | JGI IMG/M metagenome (GOLD analysis project Ga0307277, IMG submission 194473) | Bulk soil microbial communities from the East River watershed near Crested Butte, Colorado, United States - ER_DNA_116 | ecosystem: Environmental > Terrestrial > Soil > Floodplain | place...
AATGGGCCAATGGAAAGTCGAAGTCGACGCCACGGTGGAAATCGGTCAGGAACTCGGAACGATTTTAGTGGAATCCGCCGATCACGTCGAAGGGACGCCCAGGGAACCTGTAGCCGCGGTCGCTGGCCGCGGCTCAATTCCCGAAAAGCCGCGGTCGACGACCGCGGCTACAAGGCGAGAACCTGCGCTTTCCCCGACCATTACCCGTAAACTCAGCCGCGTTATTCCCGCCAATCTGCAGATCGACGCGCGCTGGGATGCGATTCGCAAAGCGCGTGAGGCGGCGAAAAAGAAAAACGGGCGGAACGCGCCATCGCCATCGGTCATGATCGCGTGGGCGGTGGTGCGTGCGATGGAAAAGCATGCGCCATTTCGTCGTTTGATTTTGGAGGATGAAACAATTGTCGAAAACGAAAATTTCGATCTCGGCATTGCGGTCGCGATCGAGGGCGATCGCCTGGCCACCGCTGTCGTGACAGAGGCAAACCGAAAAAGCTGGAATGAATTCGCCCAAGTTTATCGCAAGACCGTTGATGAAACTCGCAGCGGTCGGGTTGACGCAATGAATGCGCCTGTTGTCATTAGCAGTCTCGGCGCCTTCGGCATACGAGCGGCAGCTCCCATCGTCGTGCCACCTTCCGTCGGGACGCTCTTCATCGGCTCAGCCCATCGTGAAATGTTGCGCAACGGGAAGCAAAACGAGACGGCGGAAGTGATCACGCTTTCCCTCACCTTCGATCATCGGGTCGTGAATGGTGCCGGTGCTGCCAATTTCGCGCACGAAATCAAAGAGCAAATCGAAGAGTTCATGATTCCGGTAGAAGAAACGCGCGTCGCCAAGTCGTAGCGAAGACGATCTTGTTCGCCGTTCGAAAGATTTGTTTTGTGCGGCTTCCGCTTACACTGCCCAATTTGGCTTGCGCTTCTCGTTGAAGGCGCCAATTCCTTCGCGCGCTTCGGCAGAGGCACGCGCTTGCATATGATGCTTCAACGCTCGCTCCAGATCGTCTTTCACTGAAGTTGACCAAAGCTCTTCAATCAGGCGTTTTGTTTGCGCGACCGCATTCGGCGCGCCTTGCAAAACAGAATCAGCGAACTTCAGCGCTTCATTCATTACCTCATCCGCAGGTACGACACGATTTACCAAACCCATCTCGAGAGCGCGTTTTGCATCGATCAGCTCCGCACCCAACAACAACTCGCGTATATCGCGTTCGCGCAATTGCCGCCGCAAAAACGTCATGACCAATCCAGCAACGAGCCCGCGCCGCGTTTCAGGATAACCGATTTTCGTTCGTTCTGCGGCCACAACGTAATCACAGGCCGACATGATGCCGGCCCCACCGGCAACGGCGGCTCCATGTACTGCGGCGATGGTAACTGGACGCGCATCGCTTATTGCGCCAAGCACATGCGCGACCAAATCTGCAGTGGCATGCGCCTTGGTTTGATCTTGCGCTTCTTTCAAATCCAGCCCCGTGCAGAAGGCCGCGCCGGCACCACGCAAAATAAGAATGCGTTCCCTTGTCTCGTCCGACGCAAGTTTGATCGAAGCTATCAGCTCGGTCAGCAGCTGGATTGATAAGGCATTGCGGCGTTCGGGGCGGTTCAGAGTTATGACCGTGATTTGCGGTGTTTTCTTTTCGACGAGAACAACAGGCATATTTTTACAATTGCAGCGACGCAAGGGTCGCGCTTCTGAGTTATTCTGTCAGTAATTTTCCATGATGGACGCCGTTAAAATAATCGAGTGTCCGCGCGACGCGTGGCAAGGACTCAAGCGCCAGATCCCGACGTTGCAGAAGGTAGAATACCTCCGCCGGCTCGTCGATGCGGGCTTTCGTCATATCGATGCAGTAAGCTTCGTCTCGCCGAAAGTTGTCCCGCAAATGGCGGATAGCGAAGCCGTGGTCGAGCAACTCGGGCCCCTGGAGGGAGTGGAGATTATCGGGATTGTTGTTAACGAAAAGGGCGCAGAACGCGCGATCGCGACCGGAGCGGTGAGCACACTCGGCTATCCTTATTCCATTTCGGAGACCTTTCTGCGCAGAAATCAAAATCAATCGCTGGCGGAAAATGCGGCGGTGCTGGAAAGGATCAGGGATTGCGCGGATGAGGCCGGCATCGGAGTCGTTGCTTACATTTCGATGGCGTTCGGTAATCCTTATGGCGATATGTGGAGCGAAGAGAAAGTCGCGGAAGCGGCAGGAGCTATCACTGGCATGGGAGTTAATTCCCTTTCACTCGCGGACACGATAGGAGCAGCTGAACCAGATCTAATTCATCGTGTGCTGAGCGCGGTTTTACGCGACTGCGAAGAATTCGAGGTGGGCGTTCATCTTCACAGCACCCCTGCGGGAGCGCGAGCGAAAGTGCTTGCCGCTTATGACGCCGGATGCCGGCGTTTCGATTCCGCTATTGGTGGGCTTGGTGGCTGTCCCTTCGCGCAAGATAAGTTGGTCGGGAATGTGCCGACGGAAGAGGTCCTGGGTGCGTTGCGAGAGCGCGGCCTGACGCTGTCCGTTGATGGGCGACTGTCGAAGGTTTTGGCAATGAATGCCGCGATCAGCGACGAATTTTCAGCTAACGAATTATCGTCCAGTCAGACTTGAATCACGCCGGTGTGGAAACGCCCTTTCGCGGACGGCCGGCTAACGTACCGGAGAAGGCTCACTAGGACCTCGCGCGTCTCATGAGGTTGGATAATGGCATCGATCCAGCCACGCGCGGCGCCATAACGAATGTCGGTTTGCTCTTCGTAACTTGCCTTTACTTTGGCGCGTAACTCTTCGAGCTCCCCCGGCGCGGCTTTTTTATCTCCACGTTCTTTCGCGCGGGCAAGAATGGAAAAAACGGTGTCGCTGGCCTGGGCCGCACCCATCACGGCGTAACGTGCATTTGGCCAGGCCAGGATAAAACGCGGATCGTAAGCCTTGCCGCAGAGCGCGTAATTTCCGGCGCCAAACGAGCCACCGACCACGATCGTAATTTTCGGCACGATGGAATTACTGACCGCATTCACCAACTTCGCGCCGCTACGGATGATTCCACTTTGCTCCGCAGCTTTTCCCACCATGAATCCAGTCACATCCTGGAAGAAAAGGATCGGCAGTCCGGCCTGATTACAATCCATCACGAAGCGCGCGGCTTTGTCGGCGCTGTCCGAATAAATGACGCCGCCCATTTGGATCCCTTCCGTCTTAGTGCGCACTTGCAAACGCTGGCTGGCGACAATACCGACCGCAAGGCCGCCGACTCGCGCATAAGCTGTGACCAGCGTTTTGCCATAATCAGCTTTGTACTCATCCAGAGAATCGGCGTCGATAATGGTGCCGAGTAAATCTCGCGCATCGTAGTTCTTGTGACTATCGAGGCTGATTAAATCGTAAATGGCATCACCTGGTTTCCCGGCATCCCTGCCGCGGGGTATTGCATATTTCTCGTTAGCTTCGGGCAGTAATGCCACCAACGAACGCAGTTTTTCCAAGCATTCTTCATCGTTCTTTTCGTAAAAATCGACCGTGCCGCTGATCTCGGAATGCATTTTCGCGCCGCCGAGCTCTTCCTGATCCACGATTTGTCCGATGGCTGCTTTGACCAGCGAAGGCCCGGCCAGATAAAGCCCGCTCCCCTCGGTCATCAAAATCTTGTCGCACAATACCGGCAAATAGGCGCCGCCGGCGACGCAATTGCCCATGATGGCAGCGAACTGCGGAATGCCGGCCGCGGAAATGACCGAATTATTTCGAAAGATGCGCCCGAAGTCGTCCTCATCTGGAAAAATTTCATCCTGCATCGGCAGAAATACACCGGCGGAATCGACCAGGTAAATCAGCGGCAGATTGTTCTCGAATGCGATCCGTTGTGCGCGAATTAATTTCTTCACCGTCTGCGGGAAGAATGCGCCGGCTTTTACAGTGGCGTCATTGGCGACGATCATGCACGGCACATTGGCGACGTTGCCGATACCGGCGACGGCACCGGCGGCCGGGACGCGTCCCCACTGCTCATACATTTTGTAGGCAGCCCAAAGTCCGATCTCGAAAAATTTTGCATCGCGATCGAGCAAGCGTGCGATACGTTCGCGTGCGACCAACCGCCCGAGCTTGTGCTGGCGCTCCTGGCCGGCTTTGCCACCGCCTTCGCGCAACTGTTCTTCTTCCGCGCGAATTTTGTCACAGCGGTCGCGCAGAGTTTCGGGCCTGGCAATTCGTGACGACATGCGATGGACGCTTAATCCGGCGTGTGCGTTACTTCAAGCACAGGCGGCGGGTTCGCCCTACCACAAACTGTAGCGTGGCGTCTAGTACGCGTCCGAATCGGAATGATAACCGGAGTCGCCGCGGATGCTGCTTAAGCGCCTGCGACTGCCCCGTTCGGAATCGGCCCGATTAAGACAGCCTGCGGCTAGTTTTAGCAGAAATGGAATGGCCGCGAGCGTACCCACGGACATAAGGGCGATGGCGGTAGCTTGGCGGGCGGGGCGTTTGATCCGATCCGCCACGAGCAAACCGAGGCCGAGGCCGAGCGCAGTGCGAGTGAGGGCAAGGAGCGGATCGACCGGCAGATCGTTGGGAGGTTTCGGGATGGATATCGTTAGAGCCATTCGCGTATTTCTATACGTCGCGGAAGCGAAAAATAAATGGGAAATTGTTGCAAGCGTGTAAAAAACGACCGACGAACTTCACTGCTGACATGGAAATTTATGCATTAATTCTCGCCGGCGGCAGTGGCGAGAGGTTCTGGCCGCTGAGCCGGCGGGCTTTACCAAAGCAATTGCTGCGCCTGGTTTCGAGGCATTCGCTGCTGGAGGAGACGGTGGAGCGCTTGAACGGTTTGATCCCTCCTGCTCGCATCCTTGTTCTAACGAACGTCGACCAGGAAAAGGGCGTGCGTGAATCGCTCAGGAATTTTCCGGCGTGCCATATCATTGCCGAACCAACAAAACGCGATACTGCCGCAGCCGTCGCGCTCGGGGTAGCCTGGGTCGCCGCGCGCAATCACACTGCGGCGATGGTCGTTCTGCCGGCGGATCATGTCATTAAAGAGACCGCGGCATTTCAAAAGATCATTCGCGATGCGGTCGAAGCGGCGAAGGAAAAGAGCGCACTGATCACGATTGGGATTCGACCCGCCTCGGCCGATCCGGGTTTTGGCTATATTGAAATGGGCGAGGCCATTTCAGGCAAACCAGGTCTTTTCCGGGTCGTGCGTTTCCGCGAGAAACCGAATGTCGACTTGGCCGAATCCTTTATCCGCAAAGGAAATTTTCGCTGGAATGCCGGCATGTTCGTCTGGACCGTGCCGACCATTCTGACCGAGTTTAACCGGCACGCTCCGGAATTTGGGCGATTTATTGCGATGATGAGCGGCCCCGGGGCTTTCGAGAAAAACTGGGGCGAAAAATTCTCGAAGCTTCCGCGAACGTCTTTCGATTACGCCGTGATGGAACACGCCGATCGTGTGCTTGTGCTGGAAGCGAAATTCGATTGGGACGATGTGGGCGGTTGGCCGGCGGTGGCGCGGTATTTTCCGAAAGACGCCCGGGGCAATGCGGCCAACTGTGGTCTCACTACGCTCGAGGCCGGCGATAACATTGTCTTTGACGATGCCGGCAATAACGTCGCTCTTCTCGGGGTAAACAATCTAATTGTCGTTAGGACGCGCGACGCGGTGCTGGTTTGCCATCGGCATCACGCTGAGAAAATCAAGAAGCTGGTCGCGAAATTACCGGAGGCATTGCAGTGAAGCAGATTCTGGGTCTCGATCTGGGAAAAGCGCGCACTGGCGTCGCGCTCTCTGATGAATTGCGCATGCTGGCGCATCCATTGGAGACGATCGAGAGCAGTTCGGCAGAGACGGTGGCGCGGCGGATTCAGAAGATCGTGGCGGAACGGAACGTGGATTGCGTGGTCGTCGGATTGCCGCGACAAATGAATGGTGCGCTCGGTCTTGCGGCGGAAAATACACAACATTTCATAGAAAAATTGCGACCGCTTGTTTCATGCGAAGTCGTGACCTGGGATGAACGGCTCTCGACTGTCGCGGCGGAAAGGGCCTTGCGGGAGGCGGGGAAAAAAACGCGCGAAACGCGTGGCATTCGGGACCAGGTCGCGGCACAAATCATCCTGCAAAGTTATCTCGACCGGCTGAATGCGTGAATCGCGCCGGCTCAAGTTGGTTATCAGTTACGACGGGCGAGATTTCGCTGGCTGGCAAAGCCAAAAGCACGGCAACACCGTTCAGGATCACTTGGAAACAGCATTCGAGAGGGTCTGCGGCACACGTCTCGCAGTGACCGGCTCGGGACGAACCGACTCCGGGGTGCACGCGCTCGGGCAATGCGCGCATGTGGATGTTCCAGCGGGGCAATTCCCAGCCGAACGCTGGCTGAAAGCGTTAAACGGCGTGCTGCCGCCAGCGATTCGGATTTTGCGGGCGGGATTTGTCGGGCAAAGCTTTCACGCTCGATTTTCGGCGAAGGGCAAAGTTTACCGTTACCGAATCATAAACGGGGCGGTCCGGCCGCCGCTGGAGATTGGCAGGGCGTGGCATGTCCCCTCCCCACTTGATCGGGAGTTGCTGGGGCGAGCGGCCAAAGTATTTACAGGCCGACATGATTTCGCGGCCTTTGCCGCAAATCGCAGAAAAGAGGAACGAAGTACCATGCGCACGGTGGAATACGTTCGGGCCATTGGTCGACGCGATCTAATCGAGATCGAATTTTCCGCCGACGGATTTCTCTACAAGATGGTGCGAATGATGGTGGGCGAGATGGTGCGGTGTGCCCTTGGAAAAGAAAGTTTGCAATCAATAGAATTGCGCTTGGAGCGGCCTTCGCGGACATCGGCTCGTTTTGTTGCTCCAGCAGCAGGGCTTTACCTGGTTCGAGTTCGCTACTAAGCCTCTGTAAATCAGGGACAAACGCCTTCCTGAGGGGTTTCCGATTGGCAGACTAAATGCTTGGTAATTCACGATGCCCCCATCTGATAGGGACTCGTCTGTCGAAAACGTGCCGGTGCTGGCTCCGGGCATTCCGGGCATTCTGCGCCGAAGCCTGGCCAAACTACTAAGCTCGGCGCATTTGGTTCTTTCCGGGACGACGGCCTCGATTCTGGTCATCATTTTCCTCGGGAGCTTGTTTGTATTTGTCGCGCTCCGTAATCACCATGGGGATGAGATTCGCGCGCGCACCGTCCAGCTGACACGTCTGAGCAGCTTGATCGAAAACGACATCGCGGAGTTGGAAGATTATCATCGCGGATTTTTGCTGACTCATCGCAGCCAGTATTTCGCGCCATTCCAAGAGCGACGAAATGCGATGAAGAAGCGCCTGGAAGAACTTAACGGTCGTTTGTTGGACAACCCTGTTCAGCGCAAACGCGTCATCAAAGCTGAGGACATAGTACTGCGATGGGCTGACCAGGTGGCCCAACCTGCCTTCCTGGGCCAGGGCGCGCCGAGTACGGCTTCCGACACATCTTCTGCGCTGACGTTGAGCAACGCTTCGCTCGATCAAGCGCGTTGGATTTTGCAGTCATTGAAAGACGAAGAGCAAATCCTTTTAAGTCAGCGTGCGGGCGAACAGGAGATGGCAACGCAATCGACTCAAATCCTTGATTCTCTGCCAAAGCTCGAGCGTGCCGTCATCGAAATGAACAAGGGAAAGCGGGGGTTCCTCCTCACCAATGACAACGGCTTTCTCGAAACCTATCGCCGGTCGGTTGAAAATTTCTACCGCTACCATGCTTATCTCACCATTCTGGCAGGAGATGCGCCGCGGCGGACGCAGCTCCTGAGCGACATTCGATCCAATCTTGAGCGCTGGATAAGCTCCTCCGCACAACCGGAAATCAACGCCAAGCAGCAGGGCCGCGATATCAGCGCGATGATTGGCAACGACCAGAGCGAACAGTTGATCAATCAAATCCAACGCACGATTGCCGAATTTCAAAGGAACGAGCTTGCCAGTTACGACGCCGGTTCGAGCGCCGCGGTACGACATCGGATCTGGAGCACGATTGGTCTTCTGACGCTGGTGCTGGTGGTGGCACTGCTGATTTCATCGAACACCTACAGCCTCGCCCTGGTTCGCCGGAACTTGTCGCAGCTGGGTGCGGCCGAGATTCGGATTCGCGCCATCATCGAAAACACTCTCGACGGAATGATCATTGTCGATCGTGCCGGAACGATTACGCTGATGAATCCAGCGGCAGAAAGATTGTTCGGTTGCGGCAAGCACGAGATGCTCAACCAAGCCTTCCTCACTCTGGTACCGCAAGCTTACAACACCGAGGCTGATTTGCAGCTGGTCGACTGGGAAGAGTTCACGAAACGGACCGGCACCACCGTGCTGGCCGTGGGGCGCACCCGCAGGCATGTCACCTTCCCGATCGAAATCTCGTTAGCTAAAATGACGGTCGATCAGTCCACCCTTTATGTGGCAATGATCCGCGATGTCACCGAGCGCAAACGTTTTGAGCGTGAGATTGCAGCGGAAAAGGAAAATCTTGCGGTCACGCTGCGCTCCATCGGTGATGGCGTCATCACCACAGATGTCCAAGGCAAGATTATCATGATCAACCAGGCCGCCGAGGCGCTGACCGGCTGGACCGCCGAGGAAGCCAAGGGGCACCCGCTGAAATCCGTCTTCAAAATTTCGATTGATCTGGCGGCGCAGACGCGCGGGCACCGCAGTACTTATCGCAATGAAGCCTATTCTCTGCTGCTCAAATTACCCAGCAACGCCACGCTTGTCTCCCGAGATGGAACCGAGCACCTGATCGAGCAGGTCGTCTCCCCCATTCGCGATCGCAGAAACGAAGTGGCCGGCGTGGTCCTTGTTTTTCGCGATATCATCGAGCGCGAACACAAGCAACTTGGATTACTCGCCGGCGGCATCGCCCACGATTTCAACAATCTCCTAACCGCAATCATGGGAAACATCTCTCTCGCATCGCTCCTCATTCCGGCAACGGACGAGATGACGACGCGATTAGCGGACGCGAAAAATGCTTCCATGCGGGCACGGGATCTTGCCCAGCAGTTGCTTACTTTTGCGCGCGGCGGCGCGCCGATCAAAAAGACGGCCTCGCTCACCCGGCTGGTCCAGGACACGGTTAGTTTCTGCCTGCGCGGATCGCAAAGCCGTAGCGAATGCGACTTGGAAGATAATCTTTGGCCGTCGGAAATTGATTCCGGTCAAATCAGTCAGGTCATCGCCAATCTGGTCGTTAACGCAGAGCAGGCAATGCCGACTGGCGGAACACTTCACGTCACCTGCGAAAATTTCCGCCATGGCTCTGGGAAGAACGCAACGGTTCCGGATTTGCCATCTGGCGAATTTGTCAAGATCACGATCAGAGACGAAGGCGTCGGCATTCCCGAGCAAAATCTGAAGCGAATTTTCGATCCTTATTTCACAACCAAACCAAAAGGAAATGGCCTTGGTCTAGCGACCGCTTATTCCATCGTCAAACATCACAAGGGTCTTATCACCGTCGAATCCGAGGTGAATAAGGGTTCCACTTTCACCCTTTACCTGCCCGCCGCGGCTCACGTCGCTGTACCAGAGGAAACAGGGTATGCCGGGGTGAAAGAACTCTCCGGAACGGGCCGTGTCCTAATCGTCGATGACGAAGAAGCCATTCGCACGCTGGTGGAATTCACCCTTACTCATCTTGGCTATAAAGTGTGCTCGGCCGCAACCGCGCTGGAGGGTGTTGAGCTTTATCGACAAAAACTTCAGGCCGGTGAGCGATTTGATTGTGTCATCCTCGATCTCACTCTTCCCGGCGGGATGGGCGGAAGAGATGCGCTTAAACTTTTACTCGAAATCGATCCTTCAGTGAACGCGATTGTTTCCAGTGGTTACGCGATGGATGCCACTATGAGCCACTATCAGGATTTTGGATTTCGTGGCGTGATCACCAAACCGTACGAAGCAGCCGAGCTTGGTCGCACCGTTCGCGAAGTTATCGAATCAGGACGGATAAAGCTCGTGCCTGACCTGGACTTGCAGGCCGTAGGTTAAGCGAAGGCGAATTCAGCCGACCAACTCTTCGGTTCGCTGTGAGTTAACGTTCGAGTGTCGCATATCCAAATGTTAACTCCGTCTTCGTCGCTTACCTTTTTTTTAGGGTTTGTTACCGAGCTGGTTCTCCAAGATCTTGCCGAGCAAGAGAAGAGCGACACCACAAAACATTCCCTTGGCGAAAAAGTAGGTCGGTATTCCGCCAGCGATAATGTTGCTGGGAACAATCGGTTTATTCTTGTCCTCTTTCACGGCCGCGAATGAGCAGAGGATGAAAATAAGGAGAGCAATTAACGGATTAAAAATCCTCAGATAGGTTCGCATGAGATGAGAAGATGCCGATATACTCGGCGAAACGCGAGCAAAAGTCCGAGCCGGACTGGCGGTTGTTCTATTTCAACCGCGGCAACAGCCGCTCCAGAATACTCGCGACGGACTCTTCCACGCTTTGCTGATTTGTTTGCACCACAATTTCGGGATCGACGGGTGATTCATAAGGTGCATCGATGCCGGTGAACTCTCGAATCTCCCCTGCCCGCGCTTTCTTATAAAGATTTTTCGGATCGCGCTCCTCGCAGACCTCCAGTGGTGCATCGACGAAGACTTCGATAAATTCGGCGTTGCCTTCCATCGCAATCGAGCGGGCCCGCTGTCGATCCGCCCGATAAGGAGAGATGAAGGCGGTGATGACGACATTGCCGGCGTCCGCCATCAACTTTGCGACCTCGCTCACGCGCCGAATATTTTCAACGCGGTCTTCCGGCGCAAATCCGAGGTTGGAATTCAAGCCATGCCGGATGTTGTCACCGTCGAGCACATAGGGATGCATTGCCCGGATGAAAAGTTCTCGCTCGAGCGCTTGCGCGATGGTGGATTTGCCAGAGCCGGAAAGTCCGGTTAGCCAGACGACAGCTCCGCGATGTCCATGTTGTGCACCGCGCGCTTGCGCGGTAATTTTTCCTTCGCTCCAGAAAATATTCTTGCTCTTGATCGCGCCGCGATCGGTGTAAACGCCACCGTAAATGATCCCCCCGCCGCAAATCATCCCGTCATCCACCAGAACAAAGCGACCGAGTGGCGGAAGACGATCGTGGTTATCGAGCACGATCGGCGCACGCGTTTGAATGGTTAAACGGCCAACCTCATTGCGCGCGAGCTGATCGGCCTTGGTCGGGTTGCGTTCAAGCGAGGAGGAATCCATCACCTCATCGAGGGATACGATCTGGCATTTCACTTCCTGGGTCGCCAGGCGCGCAGTATAAACCTGCGATAAACGCGCCGGCTGACGCGCGATCCAGAAAAGGTCGGCATGAAAACGATTCGTCTCGATGGGCGCATCTTTTGAATGCGAGGCGACGTATCCGCGCTCGACAAAAATTTGTTCGCGCAATGTGATTCCAATCGAGTCGCCGGCGATCGCTATTCCGTTGTTCGCGCGAGGCGACGTTGCGGCCGCGGTAACGGGTGGCCAATGTTCGATCGACTGGACAATCGACGTCTTGTTAGCGGGTGAAAAAACTAATTCGTCGCCAACTTGAAGCATTCCCGTTTCGATGCGGCCGGCGATAATTCTGCGATCGTCGAACTTGTAAACATCCTGCACGCAAAAGCGCAGCGGCAGATCGGTTGGTGGGGCCATTGGCGTCATCGCATCGAGCGCTTCGGCCAAAGTCGGCCCGTGATGCCACTTCATTTTCGTACTGCGGGCAGTGATGTTCTCGCCGAATCGGGCCGAGGCTGGAATAAAAACGTCAGTTTCTAAATTCAGCGTCTTCAAAAATACGCGATACTTCTTTTCGATCTCGAGGAAGCGGGCCTCGGAATAATCCGCCAGGTCCATTTTATTGACGACGACGCAGAATTGCCGCACTCCGAGCAAGCTGAGCAAATAAGCGTGCCGCTTCGATTGCTCCTGCACGCCTTCATTAGCAGCGATCACGAGCACGGCCGCATCGGCGCTCGAAGCACCTGTTATCATGTTTTTTAAGAACTCCTTGTGACCCGGTGCATCGATGATCATGTAATTCCGCTTCGCCGTTTTGAACGGAATCTGTGTCGTGTCGATGGTGATGTTTTGCTCCTGTTCTTCGAGCAAGGCATCGAGAAGAAAGGCAAACTCGAACTCCATGTTTTCCGCGGCGCAGGCGCGTTGCACCTGCTCAAGTTTCCCTTCCGGCAGCGAATTAGTGTCGCTTAGGATGCGACCGATGAGGGTGGACTTGCCATGGTCGACGTGACCAACGAAGACGACACGCAGGGTCGCCTCGCCAGGGGATCCTGGATGCTTGACGCTGGAAGTGCCATGCACGGTGCTCGATTGTCGTTTGCTCATTTTTCTGATTTGTGCCGACCGCGGCATTGGCGACTAGAGAAACCCCTTCGCCCGCAGCTTCTGCATCGCGTTGCGCTCATGGTGGTCCTGGGCGCGGCCGGCGCGCTCACTCGTGCGGGTGGTTTCTAATTCAGCGATGACGGCCTCAATGGTATCTGCGTTGCTCGTGATCGGTTTGGTAATTGGACGGCAGCCGAGCGAGCGATAGCGCTGGCCGTTTCTGGCAAAATACATTTTCGGAATCGGAATATTTTCGCGCTGGATGTAGCGCCAAATATCAACCTCGGTCCAATCCAACAGCGGTTGCACGCGGACGTGTTCGCCGTTCGCCGCGGTGGTGGCGAATTGCCCCCAGAATTCCGGCGGCTGATCCTTGTAGTCCCATTCAAATTGCGCATTGCGCCGCGAGAAATAACGCTCCTTAGCCCGGGTCGGATCTTCGTCGCGCCGGATGCCAGTGATGAGCGCGTCCCATTTGTATTGCGCCATCGCTTGCTGAAGCGCGACCGTTTTCAATTCATGCGTTACCGTCACCGGATCGTGCGTTTCGTAGCCAATGCCGCGTCCGCGCGCTTCTTCGTTGATCTTTACGATCAGATTCAATTTGTAATGCGCGGTCGCCCATTCCCGGAACTCGAGCATCTCCGGAAACTCATAAGTGGTATCGATGTGTAAAACCGGAAACGGCACCCGGCCGAAAAAGGCTTTGGACGCTAACCAGATTAATACGTTTGAGTCTTTGCCCATCGACCACGGCATCGCGATGTTTTTGAAGGCGTGATAAGCTTCCCGAAAAATAAACACGCTCTGGTTTTCCAACCGGTCGAGATGGGTGCGAGTCGTCATCGTCAAAGTTTTTGCGGAGGCGTTCTATACAATCGAAAGATCTAATTGCAAAGGACGTGGAGCTCCACCGATGTAGCAGATTTTGTGCGCTTCTCGGTCCCTTGTGCCGCTAAGGACGCAAGGGGGAAGGTTTTACCTTGAGTTGGGTCATTATCTTGCATGCCTACCCACTCAAGTTAGTGTTGGGCTGTGCCACAAATCGCCGCCTACGATTCAAAAATTGAGGGCAACGTCATCTTTACGCAGCTCGACGCTGCCATGAATTGGATGCGCAAGAACTCGCTCTGGCCCATGCCGATGGGTCTGGCCTGTTGCGCCATTGAACTGATGGCAACCGCGGCTTCGCGGTTCGATATCGCCCGTTTCGGTTCCGAAGTGATGCGATTCTCGCCGCGGCAGTGCGATGTCATGATCGTGGCCGGCACCGTTACTTACAAAATGGCGCTGGCAGTAAAACGTATTTGGGAGCAAATGCCTGAACCGAAATGGTGTATCGCGATGGGCGCGTGCGCGTCGAGTGGCGGGATGTATCGCAGTTATGCGGTGCTGCAGGGCATCGATCAACTTATCCCGGTAGACGTTTATGTCTCGGGGTGCCCCCCTCGCCCGGAAGCACTTCTGGAAGGATTGATTCGCTTGCAGAAAAAAATTGAGGGCGAATCATCGTTTTTGAATCAGAAGCCAAAGCTCATCCACGAGCTTATGCCCGAAATTGAGGAGCGAACTCCGCCGAGGCCCTCCATCCGCGGTGGCGTGACAGGAGGCACCCCGTCCCCGAGTTCGCTCGTATGAATCTTATTCCTATTCCTCCTCGATGAAGAATCGGAATAAAAATACGATCAGGAGTAGGATATGACCGGAGACGAATTGCTTGATTCGCTCAGTCGTCTCCTCGGCGCGAAAATTCAGAGCAGGATCGAATTTCGTGGCGAGACAACCTTCAGCATTCAGCCGGAAGATTTGCACCAAGTGGCAAAATTCTGCCGAGACGAACTTTCATTTGATTACTTAATCGATATTTCCAGCATCGATAATTTCGGTGACGAACCGCGATTCGAGGTGGTTTACGAGCTCTACTCAATGACCCTCGCGGTTCATTTGCGTTTAAAACTCGCGGTCAGCGAAGAAGTCTGCGCGGTGGATACAGTATCGGACCTTTGGCCGACGGCCGATTGGCATGAGCGCGAGATCTACGACATGATGGGCATTCGCTTCAACAATCATCCTGATCTGCGCCGTATTCTAATGTGGGACGGCTATCCATTTTTTCCTCTGCGAAAAGATTTTCCGCTCGAGGGTTTGCCCAGTGAAATGCCCGATGTCGCGTTCACCTCTGCCGCACCGATGGAAGGCGGACCGTTCGTTACTCAACCCTCGACTGCGACAGCAAAGGACCGCGAGCCGCGCGCCAAACGGCCCGATCTGAATCAATAGTTCGAACTTGCGGCGTTTTCTTTCGGTTGCGTTGGCTGGAGCATTAATTGCGACGACGGCGATTTCTTTATATGAGGCGCGCCAGAAACCGGCCGCTATAACGCCTACGACTGCCGACAAGATTCTGGTCGAGAAAAGTGCGCGTCGATTAACGCTATTTTCTTCTGGACGAAAATTGAAAGAATATCGGGTTGCGCTCGGTTTCTCTCCGGTTGGGCTGAAGCAACGTGAAGGCGATGGCCGGACACCGGAAGGAAATTACAAAATTGATTTTCACAAGTCCGACAGCGCTTTCCATCGCGCCCTTCACATTTCTTATCCGCACGCGGCAGACACCAGGCGAGCGGCAGAGGCGGGTGTGGCCCCGGGCGGCGATATCATGATTCACGGTTTACCGAACGGCTTCAGCGCATTGGGACCAGCTCATCACTTGCGCGACTGGACTGCAGGCTGCATTGCCCTGACTGATTCCGAGATCGACGAGATTTGGGCGTCAGTGCCCGATGGGACGCCGATCGAAATTCGACCTTAATGGCGATGGCAGTTTGGGACACGACGAAGCGTGTCCCTCCAAGACGGAATTGAAG
>Ga0307277_10000450_pt1 | contig 15221 bp, 11 predicted proteins | sample ER_DNA_116_FD_194473 | JGI IMG/M metagenome (GOLD analysis project Ga0307277, IMG submission 194473) | Bulk soil microbial communities from the East River watershed near Crested Butte, Colorado, United States - ER_DNA_116 | ecosystem: Environmental > Terrestrial > Soil > Floodplain | place...
CACGACCGTAGAACGAGAGTAGATATACCGACGTGAGTCGAATTCGCCGCTTCATCGACGAGGCGTGGTCCGAACTGAAAAAGGTCTCCTGGCCGACGCGCGAGCAGGTCCGGAACCTGACCGTGCTCGTGTTCGCGGTCAGCCTCGCCGTCGGGGCCTACATCACCGTGCTCGACCTCGGGTTTGCCCGGGTGGTCGCGCTCTTCGTGGCCTCGTGATGGATCCCACGATGACCGAAACGACTGCGACCGAGACGGGCAAGGCGCCGGACAAGCGCTGGTACGTCATCCACACGTATTCGGGCTACGAGAACAAGGTCAAGGCCAACCTCGAGCACCGGATCGAGTCGATGGGCATGGAGGATCGGATCTTCCAGGTCCTCGTCCCGATGGAAGACGAGATCGAGATCCGCCAGGGCCAGCGCCACACCGTGCAGAAGAAGGTCTACCCGGGCTACGTCCTCGTCGAGATGATCCTCGACCCGGATTCGTGGTTCGTCGTTCGGAACACCCCGGGCGTCACCAGCTTCGTCGGAGGCGCAAACATCCCCGGCGTTCGAAGCGAGCCGATCCCGCTCGACGAGAACGAGGTCAAGCAGATCCTCCGGCACATGGGCGTCGAGACGCCGAAGTTCCGGGTGGCATTCACGAAGGGCCAGAGCGTCCGGGTCACCGACGGGCCGTTCGCCGAGTTCATCGGCACGGTCGACGAGGTCAACCCCGAGCGGAACAAGGTCAAGGTCCTCGTGAGCATCTTCGGCCGCGAGACGCCGGTCGAGCTCGACTTCCTGCAAGTCGAGAAGCTCTAGAAAGGACTCATCCCGACCGTGGCCAAGAAGATCCGAATCGTCCTGACCCTGCAGCTGCCCGCCGGCAAGGCGACGCCCGCCCCGCCGGTCGGGACGGCGCTCGGTCCGCACGGCATCAACATCATCGAGTTCACGAAGTCGTACAACGAGAAGACCGCCGACAAGGCCGGCCAGATCATCCCGGCCCAGATCACGGTCTTCGAGGACCGCTCGTTCTCGTTCATCCTGAAGACGCCGCCCGCGGCCGACCTCCTCCGGAAGGCAGCCGGGATCGAGAAGGGCGCCTCGATGACGAAGAAGGAGACGGCAGGTCGGGTCTCGCGCGACCAGGTCCGCCAGATCGCGGAGACGAAGATGGCGGACCTCAACGCGAACAGCATCGAGGCCGCGATGAAGCAGATCGAAGGCACCGCCCGCTCAATGGGGATCGAAGTCAAGTAAGCGGTCGCCGCTGACGCGGCCCATCGCCAGCGGAAGACCCCGGCCGCGGCGAACGATCGTGGGGGAGGCCGGCTCGCCGGCCGCGAACGAGAGGAACAGCGACATGGCAGGACACGGCAAGAAGTACCTCGAGGCGGCGAAGCTCGTCGATCGCGAGCGCCTGTATGAGCCCGCAGAGGCCGCGGCGCTCGCGAAGGAGACCAACTACGTCGCCTTCGACGGCACGGTCGAGGCCCATCTCCGGCTCGGCGTCGATCCTCGTCACGCCGACCAGATGGTCCGAGGCACTGTCGTCCTTCCGCATGGCACCGGCAAGGTCGTTCGCGTCGCGGTCTTCGCCCAGGGCGACAAGGCTCAGGAGGCGCTCCGCGCCGGGGCCGACGAGGTTGGCGGCGAGGATCTCGTCAAGAAGATCGAGGCCGGCTGGCTCGAGTTCGATGTCGCCCTCGCGACCCCCGACTCCATGGGCATGGTCGGCAAGCTCGGCAAGATCCTCGGCCGACGAGGGCTGATGCCGAACCCGAAGGCGGGCACGATCACGTTCGACCTCGATCGCGCCGTGCGCGAGGTCAAGGGCGGTCGGGTCGAGTTCAAGGCCGACAAGGCCGGGATCGTCCATACCTCGTTCGGGAAGACGAGCTTCGAGGCCGATGCGCTCGTTGCCAACCTCGCCGCCCTGATTGACGCGATCAACCGGGCGAAGCCCTCCGGGGCGAAGGGCCAGTACCTCCGCGGTCTGACGATCGCGGCTACGATGGGCCCCGGGATCCGGGTCGATCTCCCGGCCGTGCTCGCCGCGGCGAACGCGGCCTAGGGCCAACCACACGCGGTGGCGGCCGCTTGCCGATAAGGCGAGGGTGCGCCACCATCATCGACCGGTACCCGCCGGGCCACGAGGCCCGTCGAGGGGCCGACAACTGAACAACGACGGACCGCCGCAGACAGCCTGCGCCCGCGGACCGCGCGACCTCGACGGGTCGTGACGGTCGGGGCTTGATCCGCCGGATCGGATCGGTCGACGCCGCAGGGCGCGCGACCGGGGACGACGGCGAGCACGCCGAGGCAGGACCAGCGCCACCACCAGCCGGTGGGCAGCGCCCCTGCGTGTCAGGCCAGCCCAACAGGCGCCGTCGCAGGGGCTTCGTGGTCTCCGGGCCACGACGACCCACCGCCGCACGCCGGTCGCGTGCCGAAGCTGGAGAAATCCATGCCGACTGAGGCCAAGCAGGAGAAGGTCGCGGAGCTGCGCGCGCAGCTTGCGGGCAGCCGGACGCTGATCGTCTCCGAATACCGCGGCCTCACCGTGAAGGAGATCGCGGAGATCCGCCGCGCGCTCCACAAGCAGGACGTGGCCTACCGCGTCGTCAAGAACCGCCTGATGCGGATCGCCGCCCAGGACACGGTCGGGGAGGCCCTCAGCCCGCTCCTTGCCGGTCCGACGGCGATCGCCTTCGGCGACGACGAGTCGGCGACGGCCAAGGCCGTCATCGACGCCACCCGCCCGTACAAGCTGGTGACGATCACCGGCGGCGTGCTCGGCGACCGGGCGATCGACGCCAACGGCGTCCGCGCCCTGGCGAGCCTGCCATCGCGCGAGGTCCTGCTCGCCAGGCTCGCGGGCGGGATGCAGGCGCCGATGGCCACGCTGGCCGGCCTGCTGACCGCCAACATCCGGAACCTCGGCTACGCGTTGAGCCAGGTTCGCGATCAGAAGGCCCAGGCCGAGGGAGCCTGATCGCTCTCGTCGGACGACCTTCACGGAACCCATCCATGGCGCGCCCGGCCGGCGGCCGGCGGCGCACGCGAATAGGAGACATCACATGGCAGTACTGACCCAGGACGACCTGCTCGAAGCGATCGACAAGATGACCGTCCTCGAGCTGTCCGAGTTCATCAAGCGCTTCGAGGAGCGCTACGGCGTGACGGCTGCGGCACCGGCCGCGGTCGCGGCGGCTCCGGCTGCCGGTAGCTGCGATGGCGCCGCAGTCGCCGCTCCCGAGGAGCAGACGGAGTTCACCGCGACCCTGGTCGAGATCGGTCCGAACAAGATCCCGGTCATCAAGGTCGTCCGCGAGCTGACGGGCCTCGGCCTCAAGGAGGCCAAGGATCTCGTCGACGCGTCGCCAAAGGCCGTCAAGGAAGGCGTCGCCCGCGACGAAGCCGAGAAGATCAAGGCGGCCCTCGAAGAAGTCGGCGGCAAAGTCGAGATTAAATAGCACGGTCAGCGGTCGCTGCAGGGACCGCCCTGGCGGGCGTTGCCGGCTGCGGGGGCTCGCTCACGCACATCCGAGTGCGCTCGCTCGCCTCCTCGCCGGCGCCTTCGCCAGCACGATCCCAGTCAGCGAAACCCGATTCGGATCGCCATCTCGGGCACCTGGTGCTGCCATCCGATCCGTTTGACATTCAACGAAAGCGCGGTATCCTACTCCTTCTGTGAGCGCGGCCCTTTCCCTTTGTCTTAACCTCCGTCAAGGAGTGGTGCTTCATGCTGTCTGCTGAGTCGTCGAACCGGACGGCGGCGGCGCTGACGCGTACGCGTTACGCCCGCATCCCGGAAGTCCTCCCGATCCCCAACCTGATCGAGCTCCAGCTTGATTCGTTCCGCTGGTTCATCGACAAGGGCCTCAGGGAGCTCTTCGACGAGATCAGTCCGATCAAGGACTTCACCGCCAAGGTGATGGAGCTCCAGTTCCTCGACTACGAGTTCGGCGACCCGAAGTACTCCGAGGAGGAGTGCCGGACGAAGGACCTGACGTTCTCCCGCCCGCTGTACGTGAACGTCGAGCTCCTGATCAAGGAGACCGGCGAGATCCAGCGCCAGCGCGTCTACATGGGCGACTACCCGTGGATGACGGACCAGGGGACCTTCGTGATCAACGGCGCCGAGCGCGTCGTCGTCAGCCAGCTCGTCCGATCGCCCGGCGTGTACTACAGCGAGCTCGAGGACCCGGCGTCCGGTCGGATGCTGTTCAGCGCCAAGGTCATCCCGAACCGCGGCGCATGGCTGGAGTTCGAGACGAACAACAAGGACCAGCTGTGGGTCAAGGTCGATCGCAAGCGGAAGATCGCCGCGACGACCCTCCTCCGCGCCGTCGGCTACGAGGACAACGACTCGATCGCTGCGCTCTTCTCCGGCGTCGACAGTGACCCCGAGCACCCGTTCATCGCGAACACCCTCGACAAGGACCTGACGAAGACCCAGCAGGAAGCCCTCATCGAGGTCTACAAGAAGCTTCGCCCGGGCGATCCGCCCACCGGCGACAACGCCCGCCAGCTCGTCGAGAGCCTCTTCTTCAACTTCCGCCGCTACGATCTCGGCCGGGTGGGCCGCTACAAGTTCAACAAGAAGCTCGACAGCGTCACCGGCCGGATGGGCATCGAGCTGCCGCGCGAGCAGCGGACGATCACCCGCGAGGACATCGCCGCGATCGTCGGTCACCTGATCGAGTCCAACCGGGGCCAGCATCCCAAGGACGACATCGACCACCTCGGCAACCGCCGGATCCGCGCCAACGGCGAGCTGATCCAGAACGCGTTCCGGATCGGCCTCCTCCGGATGGAGCGCGTCGTCCGCGAGCGGATGACGATCCAGGAGATCGACAAGGCGACCCCGAACGCCCTCATCAACATCCGGCCCGTCGTTGCCGCGATGAAGGAATTCTTCGGCGGCAGCCAGCTCAGCCAGTTCATGGACCAGACCAACCCGCTGGCCGAGCTGACATCGAAGCGCCGCCTCAGCGCCCTCGGGCCGGGCGGCCTGTCCCGGGAGCGGGCGGGGTTCGACGTCCGCGACGTGCACCACAGCCACTACGGCCGGATCTGCCCGATCGAGACGCCGGAGGGACCGAACATCGGCCTGATCGGGTCGCTCGCGACCTACGGCCGGATCAACAGCTACGGCTTCATCGAGACGCCCTACCGCAAGGTCAAGCGGACCGTTGGATGGGACGACCCGAAGCTCAGCACGTTCGAGGCCGGCGGTGATCTCGTCACCAAGAGCGGGACCACGGTCCTGAAGTCCGGCCAGCCCTTCTCATCCGCGGCGATCGCCGAGCTGAAGAAGCAGAAGGCGAACGCGTTCCCGATCCGCCCGATCGTCACCGCGGAGATCGAGTATCTCCCGGCCGACGAGGAGGAGGAGCACGTCGTCGCCCAGGCGAACGCGCCCCTCGACGACGAGGGCCACTTCATGGCCGAGCGGGTCCCGTCGCGCTACCGCGACACGTTCCCCGAGGCACGCCCCGGCCAGATCGAGTACATGGACGTCAGCCCCAAGCAGGTCGTCTCGGTGGCGACCGCGCTGATCCCGTTCCTCGAGCACGACGACGCGAACCGCGCCCTGATGGGCTCGAACATGCAGCGTCAGGCCGTGCCGCTTCTCGAGCCGGAGTCGCCGATCGTCGGGACCGGCATGGAGGAGCGCGCCGCGCGCGACTCGGGCCAGGTCCTCGTGGCCGGCCGGGCCGGCGTCGTGACGAGCGTCACGGCCGAGCGGATCCGGATCGAGACCGATGCGGGCGAGCTCGACGAGTACAAGCTCCAGAAGTTCGTTCGCAGCAACCAGGGCACCTGCATCAACCAGCGCCCGATCGTCGACGTGGGTGCCCGTGTGACCGATGGTCAGCCGATCGCGGACAGCTCGTCGACCCAGGAGGGCGAGCTCGCCCTCGGCCGGAACGTGCTCGTCGCGTTCATGAGCTGGGAGGGCGGCAACTACGAGGACGCGATCGTCATCAGCGACCGTCTCGTCAAGGACGACCTCTTCACGAGCATCCACATCGAGAAGCACGAGATCGAGTCGCGCGACACGAAGCTCGGGCCCGAGGAGATCACCCGCGATATCCCGAACGTCGGCGAGGAGTCCCTCAAGGACCTCGACGAGGAGGGCATCGTCTACATCGGGGCGGAGGTCCGGCCCGGCGACATCCTCGTCGGCAAGATCACCCCGAAAGGCGAGACCGAGCTGACCGCCGAGGAGCGTCTCCTCCGGGCGATCTTTGGTGAGAAGGCCCGCGAGGTGAAGGACTCGAGCCTCCGCCTGCCGCACGGCGAGCGGGGCAAGGTCGTGGAGATCCGCGAGTTCCGGCGCGAGCTGAACGACGACCTCCAGCCCGGCGTCAACCGCCTGGTCCGCGTGTCGGTGGCCCAGAAGCGGAAGATCAGCGTCGGCGACAAGATGGCCGGCCGTCACGGCAACAAGGGCGTGATCGCCAAGATCCTGCCGGCCGAGGACATGCCGTTCCTCCCGGACGGGACCCCTGTCGACATCATCCTCAACCCGCTCGGCGTGCCGAGCCGGATGAACATCGGCCAGATCCTCGAGACGCATCTCGGCTGGGCGCTCCACGAGAAGGGCCAGAAGGCGGCGACCGCGGTCTTCGACGGCGCGACCGAGGAGCAGATCAAGACCGAGCTGCGCGAGGCCCGCCACAAGGTCTACGGCGTCGAGAAGGCGCTGCCCGAAGACGGCAAGATCGAGCTCCGCGACGGTCGCAACGGCGAGCTGTTCGACCGCCCCATCACCGTCGGCTACATCTACATGCTCAAGCTCCACCACCTCGTCGAGGACAAGATCCACGCCCGGTCCACCGGGCCGTACAGCCTGATCACCCAGCAGCCGCTCGGTGGCAAGGCCCAGTTCGGTGGCCAGCGGTTCGGCGAGATGGAGGTCTGGGCGCTGGAGGCCTATGGGGCCGCCAACATCCTCCAGGAACTGCTCACCGTGAAGTCGGACGACGTCCTCGGGCGCGTCCAGACGTATGAAGCCATCGTCAAGGGGGAGGAGATCCAGCCGCCACGCGTCCCGGAATCCTTCAAGGTGCTGATCAAGGAGCTGCGCAGCCTCGGGCTCAACGCGGAGATCCTCGATCAGAACGACGAGGAGATCCAGCTCGCCGAAGACGATGTCTCCGGCTACATGCTTCCGGATCTCGGCGGGATCAACCTCGCCGGGTTCGAGGACTGAACCGGGTCGTTCACGTTTCGCACCGACCGGGTGATGACCCGGCCGGATCGGCCTCGCTCGTCCTGAGGCCGCATCGTGCCGCCGGGCCAGGCGGCGGCGCGGAGGAGAACCATGCTCGAGGTCAATAATTTCAACGCGATCCGCATCTCTCTCGCCAGCCCGGACCAGATCCGGGAGTGGTCGAAGGGTGAGGTCACGAAGCCGGAGACCATCAACTACCGGACGCTGAAGCCGGAAAAGGACGGTCTGTTCGACGAGCGCATCTTCGGTCCCACGAAGGACTGGGAGTGCTACTGCGGCAAGTACAAGCGGATCCGCTACAAGGGCATCATCTGCGACAAGTGCGGCGTCGAGGTCACCCGCTCGAAGGTCCGCCGGGAGCGGATGGGCCACATCCAGCTGGCGAGCCCGGTCAGCCACATCTGGTATTTCAAGGGGACGCCGAGCCGGCTCGGGATCCTCCTCGACATCAGCCCGCGGAACCTCGAGCGCATCCTCTACTTCGCCCTCTACATCGTCACCCATGTCGACGAGGAGGCGCGGAAGCGCGCCCTGGCGGCGCTCGACGAAGAGGCCGAGGGTCGGGGCGGCAAGGCCGGCGAGCGCCTGACGGAGCTGGAGGACCAGCTCCGTGCCGACGTCAACCGCAACAAGGACGAGCTGAACGCGGCCCTCGCCACGACGAAGGCCGACCTCGAGCAGCAGCGAACGGCGCGGACCGAGGAGATCGTCACGGCGGCCAAGGCCGTCGAGGCCGAGCTCGCCGCCCTCAAGACCGGCGAGGCCGCCGACACGATCGTCTTCGCCCCGACGGGCGAGGTCGTCGTCGCCGCCGGAGCCAAGGGCGGCAAGGACGCCACGGCCGCCCTTCGCAAGATCGTCTCGGCCGAGACCGAGCGGGTCAACGCGGAGCTCCAGCAGCGCGAGCGCGACGAGGAGCGGGCGGTCGAGCAGAAGGTTGCCGACCTCCAGGCGGGCGTGGACGAGACGCTCCGCCACGAGCGCGAGCAGCTCGCCGGCCAGGCCCAGGGGGCCAAGGAGGAGCTCAAGAAGCTCCGCGACGAGATCGAATCCCTCAAGCCGATGCAGACGCTCGGCGAGCTCGAGCTGCGGGGGCTCGAGGAGCGCCACGGCGCGGGTGCCCGCGGCGGCCGCCTCTTCAACGCCGGGATGGGGGCCGAGGCGGTCCGCGAGATCATCAGCCGCATGGATCTCGAGGAGCTGGCCCGGACGCTCCACGTCGAGGTCCGGACGAGCTCCGGCCAGCGGCGTAAGAAGGCGATCAAGCGGCTCCGCCTCATCGAGGCGTTCCGTCGCTCCGGCACCCGGCCCGACTGGATGATCCTGTCGGTCCTGCCGGTGATCCCGCCGGACCTCCGGCCCATGGTCCAGCTCGACGGCGGCCGCTTCGCGACCTCCGACCTGAACGACCTGTATCGCCGCGTCATCAACCGCAACAACCGCCTCAAGAGGCTCCTCGAGCTCGGCGCGCCCGAGATCATCATCCGCAACGAGAAGCGGATGCTCCAGGAGGCGTGCGATGCGCTGATCGACAATGGCCGTCGCGGCCGTGCGATCGCCGGCACCGGCAATCATCGCCTGAAGTCCCTGAGCGACATGCTCAAGGGCAAGCAGGGGCGGTTCCGCCAGAACCTCCTCGGCAAGCGCGTCGACTACTCGGGCCGCTCGGTCATCGTGGTCGGGCCGGAGCTCAAGCTCCACCAGTGCGGCCTGCCCAAGAAGATGGCGCTCGAGCTGTTCAAGCCGTTCGTCATGCGCCAGCTCGTCGAGAAGGGCTTCGCCCACAACATCAAGAGCGCGAAGCGCATCGTCGAGCGCGTCCGGCCCGAGGTCTGGGACGTCCTCGAAGAGGTCATCAAGGACCATCCGGTCCTGCTGAACCGCGCCCCGACGCTCCACCGCCTCGGCATCCAGGCGTTCATGCCTGTCCTCGTCGAGGGCTCGGCCATCCAGATCCACCCGCTCGTCTGCACGGCATTCAACGCCGACTTCGACGGCGACCAGATGGCGGTCCACGTGCCGCTCTCGACGGCCGCCCAGGAAGAGGCGCGGACGATGATGCTGTCGACCGCCAACCTCCTGTCGCCGGCTGACGGCTCGCCCGTCGTCGCCCCGACCCAGGACATGGTCCTCGGCTGCTACTACCTGACGATGGACCCGATCGGCAAGCAGCCGAAGCGGGTCCGGCTGTTCGCGTCCGAGGACGAGGCGATCCTCTCGTACCAGCTCAAGGAGAAGACCGGGGTCACTCTCCACGAGCCGGTCGAGGCCGAGGTCCGCTCGTGGGACGCCGCGGCCGGAGAGCTCCGCGTGGAGCGCCGCCGGACGACGGTCGGGCGGATCATCTTCAACCAGGTCCTGCCGGATCAGATGCGCTTCAAGGACGAGGTCATGAAGCGCTCCGACCTCAAGGATCTCGTCGACGAGTGCTATCGCCTGCTCGGCGCGGATGAGACCGCCCACCTCGTGGACGGGATCAAGAGCGTCGGATTCGACTTCGCGACCCGCGGCGGCATGACGATCGGGCTGTTCGACATCGAGGTCCCGAAGGACAAGGGCGCCCGCCTCAACGCAGCGGACTCGTCCGTGTCGGAGATCGACCGGCAGTTCCAGCGCGGCTTGATCACCGACGACGAGCGCTACGAGCAGGTCGTCGATGTCTGGCAGAAGACGACGAATGCGATGTCCGACGAGATGATGAAGGGCCTCCGGGCCGACGGACCGGTCACGATGATGACCGCGTCGGGCGCCCGGGGGAACAAGGGCAACATCGGCCAGCTCGGCGCGATGCGCGGCCTGATGGCCGACCCGTCGGGCCGGATCATCGACGTCCCCGTCCGGAGCAACTTCCGGGAGGGGATGACCGTCCTCGAGTACTTCATCTCCACCCACGGCGCCCGCAAGGGTCTCGCCGACACCGCCCTCCGGACGGCCGACTCGGGGTACCTGACCCGGCGGCTCGTCGACGTCGCCCAGGACGTCATCACCCGCGATGACGACTGCGGCACGGAAGAGGGGAGCTGGATCACCCGCGAGGACTCCAGCGACGAGAAGGAGTTCCGGCGCCGCCTCGTCGGGCGGCTCGCCGCCGCGCCGATCCGCGACGCGTCGGTCAAGGTCAAGAAGGGCGAGGAGCAGCCGGTCCTGGCCGATCGGAACGACGAGATTACCGAAGAGCTCGCCGTCCGGATCGAGGCCGCCGGGATCCAGGAGGTCCTCGTCCGCTCACCCCTCACCTGCGAGGCCCGCTACGGCGTCTGCCGGGCGTGCTACGGCCGCAACCTCGCCACCGGCGAGATGGTCGCGTCGGGCGAGGCGGTCGGCATCATCGCCGCGCAGTCGATCGGCGAGCCGGGCACCCAGCTGACGATGCGGACGTTCCACACCGGCGGCGTCGCCGGCCTGGACATCACCGCCGGCCTGCCCCGTGTCGAAGAGCTGTTCGAGGCCCGCGTCCCCAAGGGCAAGGCCGAGATCAGCCACATCGACGGGATCGTCGAGATCCTCCGGAGCGACACCGGGACGAAGGTCAAGGTCACCAGCACGGAGGTCTACGACACCTCGCTCGCCCTGCCGAAGGGCGCCGAGATGCTCGCGGCTCCCGGCGACATGGTCGAGGCCAACCAGGTGATCGCCCGGATCAAGGACGGCGCCGGCGCGAGCGACGTGGCCGCGCCGGTCAAGGGTTTCCTCGTCAAGGGCACAGACGGCCTGGCCGTCCGGGCCGAGGATGTCGTCGAGCGCGAGTACACGATCCCCCACAACGCCAAGCTGCTCGTCGAGAATGGCCAGGAGATCCGGGCCGGCGACGGGATCACCGATGGTCCGGTCAACCCGCAGGAGTACCTCGAGACCCGGGGCAAGGACGCTGTCCAGCGCTACCTGGTCAAGGAGGTCCAGAAGGTCTACCGGAGCCAGGGCGTCACGATCAACGACAAGCACATCGAGATCATCGTCCGGCAGATGCTCCGGAAGGTCCGGATCGACCAGCCGGGCGACGTCGACCTGCTGCCGACCGAGCTGATCGACCGCCTCGACTTCGAGGAGGAGAACAACAAGGTCCTGTCCGAGGGCGGCGAGCCCGCCACGGCCCAGACGGTGCTCCTCGGCGTGACGAAGGCGTCGCTCAACACGTCGTCGTTCCTTGCCGCCGCGTCCTTCCAGGAGACGACCCGGGTGTTGACCGAGGCTGCCATCAACGGCGCCAAGGACCACCTGATCGGGCTTAAGGAGAACGTCATCATCGGCAAGCTGATCCCGGCCGGGACCGGCGCGCCGGCCAACGTCGCGGCCCGCAAGGAGCGCGATCGGCGGGCGGCCCTGGAGGCCCTCGCGGGCGAGGTCCTCGAGGACGCCGGCACCGAGTACAACCCGTTCCTCGAAGATGGCGGCCGGCCGGCCGACGAAGCTGCCGGGCTGGCCCTGGCAGCGACGATCGCTGGCGCCACCGAGGAGGGCGAGTACAACCCCTTCCTCGGCGACGACGAGGCGGGCGACGCGGCCGACGCGACGTCCGACGAGACCGCCACCGACGAGACGGCGGCCGAGCCCGAGGAGCAGGGCACGAAGGCCTGACAAACCGCTCCTCTGGGAGCACGAATCGAGCGTCGGCGGCCCGCGAATCGTTTGACACGATTTTCGGGCCGCTGATACACTCCGCGTTCGTGGCCTCGGGAGGGGTCCGCGGTCGGCGTGCGCGCCGGCCACCCGTCCAGAACACCACCCCCAGGTGGGTCTCGCGAGCCTGACGGCTCGCGCCACCGGCAGTCCGCCGGCCGACCCCCGCCCACCAGCAGTCATCCGGATGAGAGGAGCAGCGTCTTCGTGCCGACGATCAGTCAGCTCGTGCGTCACGGCCGCACGCGCAAGATCTCCAAGATCAAGGCGCCGGCCATGCGCAAGAACTGGAACAGCCTGCGGCAGCGCCAGGTGCCGATCCCCGGTGCCCCCCAGAAGCGCGGTGTCTGCCTCCAGGTCCGGACGATGACGCCCAAGAAGCCGAACTCCGCGCTCCGCAAGATCGCCCGCGTCCGGCTGACCAACGGCATGGAGGTCACGGCCTACATCCCGGGCATCGGTCACAACCTCCAGGAGCACTCGGTCGTGCTCGTCCGTGGTGGCCGCGTGAAGGACCTTCCGTCCGTCAAGTACCACATCATCCGGGGCACCCTCGATGCCGCGGGCGTTCGCGACCGCAAGCAGGGTCGGAGCAAGTACGGCGCCAAGGCCACGATCGGCCCCGGAGGCAGGAAGTAATGCCTCGCCGTCAATCGATCCCGCGGATGACGAAGTACCACACCGAGCCGGCCAACCGGACGACCGCCCGCTTCACCGCCAAGCTCATGGCGAACGGCAAGCGCAACCTGTCCGACCGGATCCTTCGCCAGGCCCTCGCCCGGGCCGAGGCCCAGGCCCACCGGCCCGGGCTGGAGGTCCTCGAGGCCGCCCTCCGAAACGCGACCCCGATCATCGAGGTCAAGCCCCGCCGTGTCGGTGGCGCGACCTACCAGGTTCCGGTCGAGATCCGCGGCGACCGCCGCCTGTCGCTCGGCGTCCGCTGGCTCGTCCAGGCGGCGCGGAAGCGGAACGGCAAGAGCATGAGCGACAAGCTCGCCCAGGAGCTCGTCGACGCAATGAACGGCCTCGGCGCTGCCGTCAAGCGCCGCGAAGACACGCACAAGATGGCGGAGGCGAACCGCGCCTTCAGCCATTTCAAGTGGTAGATCCAGGAGCCTAGGAAGACCGTGGCACGACAGGTTCCGCTGGCACGCACGCGGAACATCGGGATCATCGCCCACATCGACGCGGGCAAGACGACCGTCACCGAGCGGATCCTCTTCTACACGAAGAAGATCTACAAGATCGGTGAGGTTCATGACGGCGCGGCCACGATGGACTGGATGCCCCAGGAGCAGGAGCGGGGGATCACGATCACCGCCGCCGCGACGACGGCGTTCTGGGGCGACCATCGCATCAACATCATCGATACGCCCGGGCACGTGGACTTCACGGTCGAGGTCGAGCGGAGCCTTCGCGTGCTCGACGGCGCTGTCGTCGTCTTCGACGGCGTGGCTGGCGTCGAGCCCCAGTCCGAGACCGTCTGGCGCCAGGCCGACCGATATGGCGTGCCGCGCTTCTGTTTCATCAACAAGCTCGACCGGACCGGCGCCGACTTCTGGCGGGGCGTCGACTCGATCAAGGAGCGCCTCGGCGCGAACGCGGTGCCGATCCAGATCCCGATCGGCCGCGAGGACACGTTCGAGGGCATCGTCGACCTCGTCGAGATGAAGGCCTACTACTACCGCGACGACCAGGGCACGACGTTCGACGTCGTGGACATCCCGGCCGAGCTGCGGGACGAGGCCGAGAAGCAACGCCACACGATGATCGAGGCCGTCGCCGAGATGGACGACGAGCTGACCCACAAGTACCTCGAGGGCGAGGAGCTCACGATTCCCGAGATCAAGCGCGGGCTCCGCCTGGGGACCCTGACGACGAAGATCATCCCGGTCCTGACCGGCTCGGCGCTCCGCAACAAGGGCGTCCAGAAGATGCTCGACGCGGTCGTCGACTACCTGCCGTCGCCGCTCGACGTCCCGCCGATGATCGGCCTCGACGCGAAGACGGGTGCGGAGGTGATCCGCACGCCCGACGACAAGGAGCCGTTCAGCGCCCTTGCGTTCAAGATCGCCGCCGATCCTTTCGTCGGCAAGCTCGCCTTCTTCCGGGTCTATTCCGGGACGCTGAAGGCCGGCTCCTACGTCATGAACCCGACGAAGGGCCGCAAGGAGCGGATCGGGCGCATCCTCGAGATGCACGCCAACCACCGCGAGGAGATCGACGAGGTCTACGCCGGCGACATCGCCGCTGCGGTCGGCCTGAAAGACACCTTCACCGGTGACACCCTGACCGACCCCGACCATCCGATCATCCTCGAATCGATGACCTTCCCCGAGCCGGTCATCGAGGTGAAGATCGAGCCGAAGACGAAGGCCGACCAGGACAAGCTCGCGATCGCGCTGCAGCGCCTCGCTGAGGAGGACCCGACGTTCCGGGTCCACACCGACCCGGAATCGGCCGAGACGCTGATCGCGGGGATGGGCGAGCTCCATCTCGACGTCCTCGTCGACCGGATGATCCGCGAGTTCAAGGTCGCCGCGAACATCGGCAAGCCCCAGGTCTCCTATCGCGAGACGATTCGCCGCGCCGCGGAGGGCAACGGCCGCTTCGTCCGGCAGACCGGCGGCAAGGGCCAGTACGGCCATGCGGTCATCAAGCTCGAGCCCCAGGAGAAGGGCGCGGGGTACGAGTTCGTCGACAAGATCGTCGGTGGCACGATCCCGCGCGAGTACATCAAGTCGGTCGACGCCGGCATCCGGGAGGCCCTCGGGACCGGCATCTACGCCGGCTTCCCCGTGGTCGACGTCAAGGCGACCCTGTTCGACGGGTCGTACCACGAGGTCGACTCATCGGAGATGGCGTTCAAGATCGCCGGCTCGATGGCCGTCAAGGACGCCTTCAACAAGGCCGACCCGGCGATCCTCGAGCCGATCATGCGGGTCGAGGTCACGATGCCCGAGGAGTTCATGGGCGACGTGATCGGCGACCTCAACAGCCGCCGCGGCCAGATCGAGGGGATGGAGAGCCGAGGCGGATCGGTCGGGCACAAGACCCAGGTCGTTCGCGCCTTCGTCCCCCTCGCCCAGATGTTCGGCTACGTGACCGACCTGCGGTCGATGACCCAGGGTCGGGCGACGTCGTCGATGGAGTTCAGTCATTACGCCGAGGTCCCGGCCAGTCTGGCCTCGGAGCTCGTCCAGAAGTCAAAGGTCTAGGCGCCCGGACGGGCAGGAGCCAGGAGCAGTCACGATGGCCAAGAAGAAGTTCGAGCGCAGCAAGCCGCACGTCAATATCGGCACGATCGGCCACATCGACCATGGCAAGACGAGCCTGACGGCGGCGATCACGAAGTACCTGTCGCTGAAG
>Ga0307277_10000451_pt1 | contig 15193 bp, 15 predicted proteins | sample ER_DNA_116_FD_194473 | JGI IMG/M metagenome (GOLD analysis project Ga0307277, IMG submission 194473) | Bulk soil microbial communities from the East River watershed near Crested Butte, Colorado, United States - ER_DNA_116 | ecosystem: Environmental > Terrestrial > Soil > Floodplain | place...
TCGTGACCCAGGCCGCTTCCATCGACTTGAGGCCGAAGTCGCCGAACTGGACGCGCGTCTGGCCCTTCGAGACACCCGCGCGGCGGCCACGCTGCTGTTTGCGGTACTTCGTCTTCTTGGGCAGCAACACTGGTTAGTCCTTCTCTCCGGCGTCTTCCAGCTTCGTCGGGTCCTCGACCTGCTTCTTGGGCGTCGTCGTGTCGGGCGCGTCCGCGACCGGAGCCGGGGTCTCTTCGACCTCTGGCTCGATCTCAGGCTGCTCGCGCCCCTCGGCCGACACGGCCTCCTCGTCGGTGCGCGGGCGCTCGACGTTGTCTTGCGCGCCGCGCCGCTTCCCTCCACCCCGGCGAGGCCGCCGCTTCTGCACGGGGCCGAGCCCCTCGCGATCCTGGGCCCTGCTCCGACTGCTCTCACGTGACGCCGAGAGGCCTTCGGTCCGGCCGCCGAGCCGGCGCGCCGTGTCCTGGTCTCCGAGACGCGTCTCCTTCTGCTGGGCGACGCTCTCGAAGCCCTCGGGCATGATCTCGCCCTTGTTGATCCACACCTTGACGCCGATGCGGCCGAAGGTCGTTTTGGCCTCGACGAAGCCGTAGTCGATGTCGGCGCGAATCGTGTGCAGCGGGACGCGACCCTCGGAGTAGCTCTCGGAGCGGCTCATCTCGGTTCCGCCGAGCCGGCCGCCGCACTGCACCTTCACGCCGTGCGCGCCGGAGCGCATCGCAGAGGCGAGCGACCGCTTCATCGCGCGACGGAAGCTGACGCGGTTCTGGAGCTGCTCGGCGATCGACTGAGCGACGAGCTTCGCGTCGAGCTCGGGCCGTTTGATCTCGTTGATGTTGATGTGCACGTTCTTGTGGGTCATCCCGTGGATCTCTTTGCGCAGCGCATCCACCTCGGCGCCCGACTTCCCGATCACGATCCCGGGGCGGGCGGTGTAGATGTCGATCGTGATCCGCTGCTTGTCCTTGCGGATGAGGACGTCGGAAAGCCCCGCGTGCGAAAGCTTGTTGTAGATGTGCTCGCGGATCTTGATGTCCTCGAGCAGGGCCTCGGGGAACTCCTTCGTGCCCGTGTACCAGTTCGACTTCCAGTCGTGGATGACGCCGACACGCATTCCGCCGGGATGGACTTTTTGACCCATTAGGAATCGCTCGCTTTCTTCTTTGCAGGGGCCTTCTTCTTCGCTGCCGCGGCCTTTGGCTTCGCCTCTGCCTTCGGCTTGGTTTCTGCCTTGGTCTTCGGCGCGGCCTTGCGTCGCGGGCCTCGCCTCGGCTTCTCCTCGGCCGGTGCTTCCGGCGAGGGACGCGTCACGGTTGCGGTCGAGACCGGGACGAGCTTCAGGGTGATGTGGCAAGTGCGCTTCCGGATGCGAGCCGAACGCCCGCGCGCGCGTGCGCGCCAGCGCTTGAGCACCGGCCCCTCGTCCACGTAGGCGGCCTTGACGAAGAGGTCGTCTCCGATCAGGCCGTGGTTTGCCTCGGCGTTCGAGACGGCGGAACGGAGCAACTTCTCGACCTCGCGGGCCGCCGCGCGCTGGGTGAACGCGAGCACGGTCCGCGCCTCGGGCACGGTCCGCCCGCGGATGTGCTCGACGACGAGCCGGGCCTTCCGCGGCGTGATCCGCACCCAGTTGGCGGACGCGCGCACTTCCTGGGTCTCCGGAGTACTCACGTGGTGCGCTTCACCTCCACCTTGCGGTCGCCGGAATGCGCACGGAAGGTGCGCGTGGGCGCGAACTCGCCGAGCTTGTGCCCGACCATCTGCTCGGTGATGAAGACGGGGACGTGCTTGCGCCCGTCATGGACTGCAATCGTGTGTCCGACCATCTCCGGGAAGATCGTCGAGGTCCGCGACCAGGTGCGAATCATGTTCTTGGAGCCCGAGGCGTTCATCGCCTCGATCCGGTTGAAGAGCCGCTCTTCGACGAAAGGCCCTTTCTTCGACGAGCGGCTCACCGTTTACCTCCCTTTCCTCTCCGCCGGCCACGGACGATCAGCCGGTCAGATTCCTTGTGCTTGCCTCGGGTGCGCTTGCCGAGCGTCGGCACGCCCCAGGGCGTGACCGGATGGCGGCCGCCCTTCGACTTGCCCTCGCCGCCGCCGTGCGGATGATCGACCGGATTCATCGCCGACCCACGCACGGTCGGGCGCTTGCCGCGCCACCGGCTGCGGCCCGCCTTCCCGCCCGTGATGTTCTCGTGATCGACATTGCCGACCTGGCCGACCGTCGCCCGGCACGTCAGCGCGACTCGCCGCAGCTCTCCCGAGGGGAGACGCAGGACACCGTAGCCCTCGTCCTTGGCGACGAGCTGGACGCCCGCGCCCGCGCTGCGTGCGAGCTGGCCGCCCTTCCCCGGTTTGAGCTCGACGTTGTGGACGAGCGTACCTGTGGGGATGTTCTGGAGCGGCAGCGCGTTCCCGGGCCTGATGTCCGCGGTGGGACCGGACTCCACGCCGGCGCCGACCCGCAGCCGCGCCGGGGCCAGGATGTAGGCCTTGGCGCCGTCCGCGTAGTGGAGGAGCGCGATGTTTGCCGAGCGATTCGGGTCGTATTCGATCGCAGCCACCTTCGCCGGCACGCCGTCTTTGACGCGCTTGAAGTCGATCTCGCGATAACGCCGCTTGTGCCCGCCGCCCTTGTGGCGCGTGGTGATGCGGCCGGCGTTGTTGCGCCCGCCTTTCTTCTTCACCGAACCGGTGAGGCTCTTCTCGGGCTTCGAGCGCGTGACCTCTTCGAACTTCGAGACGGTCATGAACCGGCGCCCAGGGGAGGTCGGCTTGAACTTTCGCAATGCCATCAGACCTGCGCCCCCTCGAAGATCTCGATCGTGTCGCCGTCGCGGAGCTGGACGATCGCCTTCTTCCAGCCCGGTCGCCGGCCCTTGATGTAGTTGCGCTGCTTCGGCTTCGACGGCACCTGCACGATGTTGACCGCCAGCACTTTGACGTCGAAGAGCTGCTCGACGGCCTGCCGGATCTGCGTCTTGTGCGCGTCTTTGTGGACGCGGAACGAGTACTTGCGGTCCTCGATCAGGCTGTAGCTCTTCTCGGAGACGACCGGCGCGAGCAGGACCTCGTTCGGATGCAAGCTCACGCCCCAGCCCTCCTCTGGACGATCTCGAGCGCGGCCTCGCTGACGAGCAGCGCCTGAGCCCAGACGATCGCGGCCACCTCCACCTCGGAAGGTAGGACGACAACGATGCGCTCGAGGTTCCGGAACGACTTGACGAGAGCCTTCTCGTCCTCGGTGGCGACGACGAGAATCGGGAGCTCCTTGCCCCACGAGGCGAGGAAGTCCGCCGCCTTCTTCGTGGAGGGTTCGTCGAACGCCGCGCCGTCGACGACGCCGAGTGTCCCGGCCGCCGCATGGGCGCTGAGCGCGCCGCGCAGTGCCGAGCGATAGACCTTCTTGTTCACCTTCACCTCGTAGCTACGCGGCTGTGGAGCAAAGGCGACGCCGCCGCCCACGAACTGAGGCGCGCGAATCGTCCCCGCGCGGGCCCGGCCGGTCCCCTTCTGGCGCCAGGGCTTGGCGCGACCGCCCGCAACGAGACCTCGCGTCTTGGCCGACTGTGTTCCCGCGCGCCTCGCGTTCAGCTCGGCGCGCACAGCCTCGTGGACTAGGTGCGGCTTCACGTCGACGCCGAAGACGCCGTCGTCGAGCGTCGCCTGCTTGGCGGACTTGCCGTTCGCATCGAGAAGGGGTGCCTTAGGCATCGCTTGCGATGCCGCCTTCAGGATGTCGGGCTCCGCCCGGCATCCGTCGGAAATGACCGGTCGACCCGATTGAACCCCGCTCGAAAACGCCTCTAGGAGCTGCCACCACGCTTCTCCTCCCGCACCTCGACGACGCCGTTCTTCGGCCCCGGAACCGCCCCCTTGACTAGCAGCAGGTTGAGCTCGGGATCGACGGAATGGACGGTCAGACCGACCTGGGTCGCACGCTTGCCGCCCAAGCGGCCGGCCATGCGCATGCCCTTGAAGACACGGGAGGGCGTCGCCGAGGAGCCGATCGATCCCGGCTTGCGGATGTTGTGCGAGCCGTGGCTCTTCGGGCCGCTCTGGAAGTTGTGGCGCTTGATCGTTCCGGCGAAGCCTTTGCCGATCGAGATCCCGGAGACCTTGATCTTGTCGCCCGGCTCGAAGACCTCGACGGTCACCGCCTCGCCGAGCACGGCCTCGCTCGTTCCGCGGAACTCCACGAGATGGCGATGCGGTGCGGCGTTCGTCTTCTTGAGATGGCCGAGCCGCGGCTTCGTCACCTTCCGCTCCGGAACCTCGTCGAAGGCGAGCTGTACAGCCTCGTAGCCGTCGCTCTCCTCGGTCTTCAGCTGGACGACCGGGCACGGCCCGGCCTCGATCACGGTCACGGGAGTCACCTCGCCGCTCTCCTCGTCGAAGATCTGCGTCATGCCCAGCTTCTTGCCGATCAGACCTTTCACCGAGGCGCCTCTCCTGCGCATGGCCCGGAGCGTGTAACTAGGACGCGTAGCGTGTTCATCAGAGCTTGATCTCGATGTCGACGCCGGCCGGGAGATCGAGCCGCATCAGCTGGTCGATCGTCTTCGGCGTGGGACTGTGGATGTCGATCAGTCGCTTGTGCGTGCGCACCTCGAAGTGCTCACGCGAGTCCTTGTCCTTGAACGGGCTGCGGATGACGCAGTAGATGTTCCGCTCCGTCGGCAGCGGGACGGGACCGGTGATCGTCGCACCGCTGCGCTGCGCGGTGTCGACGATCGACTGGGCCGACCGGTCGAGCTGCTGGTGGTCGTACCCCTTCAGACGGATGCGGATCTTTTGCTGCGCGATGGCTATTTCAGGGCTCCTGTCTCTTCCGTGTATGGCCTGTTCATGAACATTGGACGCGTAGCGTTTACGTGACGATGTCCGTGACGACCCCGGCACCCACCGTGCGGCCGCCCTCGCGGACCGCGAAGCGGAGACCCTGGTCCATGGCGATTGGCTGGATGAGCTCGATCTCCATGTTCGTGTTGTCGCCCGGCATGACCATCTCCTGGCCCTCCGGGAGATTGATCGAGCCGGTCACGTCCGTCGTGCGGAAGTAGAACTGCGGCCGGTAGCCGTTGAAGAACGGCGTGTGGCGGCCGCCCTCGTCCTTCGAGAGGACGTAGACCTCGGCCTTGAAGTGCGTGTGCGGTGTGATCGAGCCCGGCTTCGCAAGCACCTGGCCACGCTCGATCTCCTCGCGCTTGGTGCCGCGGAGGAGCGCACCGGCGTTGTCGCCGGCCTGAGCGTAGTCGAGCGTCTTGTTGAACATCTCGAGTCCGGTGACGACGGTCTTCTCGACCTTCGGATGGATCCCGATGATCTCGACCTCGTTGCCCGACTCGATCTTGCCCTGCTCGATGCGGCCCGTGACGACCGTTCCACGGCCCGTGATCGTGAAGACGTCCTCGATCGGCATCAGGAACGGCTTGTCGACGTCGCGCTCGGGCTCCGGGATGTAGCTGTCGACCGCGGCCATGAGCTCGAGGATCTTGGCCTTCTGCTCCTCGTCGCCCTCGAGCGCCTTCAGCGCCGAGCCGGCGACGATCGGAATGTCGTCACCCGGGAACTCGTACTTGCTGAGGAGCTCGCGCACCTCCATCTCGACGAGCTCGAGCAGCTCCGGATCGTCGACCATGTCCGCCTTGTTCAGGAAGACGACGATGTACGGCACCTCGACCTGGCGGGCGAGCAGGATGTGCTCGCGCGTCTGCGGCATCGGGCCGTCGGCGGCCGAGACGACGAGGATCGCGCCGTCCATCTGGGCGGCCCCCGTGATCATGTTCTTGATGTAGTCGGCGTGGCCGGGGCAGTCGACGTGCGCGTAGTGACGGTTCTCCGTCTCGTACTCGACGTGCGAAGTGTTGATCGTGATGCCGCGGGCCTTCTCCTCCGGCGCGTTGTCGATCGACTCGAAGCTGCGGACGGCGGTGTTCCCGCCCTGTTCCGCCAGGACCGACGTGATCGCCGCCGTCAGCGTCGTCTTGCCGTGGTCGATGTGACCGATGGTGCCGACGTTCAGGTGCGGCTTAGTTCTCTCGAACTTCTGCTTGCCCATTCTTCTCCCTTCCGTGATCCATTGAGCGCCTAGCTGGCGTCGACGAGCTCGCCAGCGATCGACTGAGGGACTTCCTCATAGCGATCGAATTGCATGGTGAACGTGGCCCGCCCCTGCGTCGTCGAGCGCAGGTCGGTTGCATAGCCAAACATGGTTGCGAGCGGGACGCGGGCGCGAATCGCCTGTGCGTTCCCGCGGGGCTCGAGGTGCTCGATGTGCCCACGGCGGGAGTTCAGATCGCCCATCACGTCGCCGAGGTAATCCTCCGGGGTCACGACCTCGACGGCCATGACCGGTTCCAACAGCTTGGGCTTGGCCCGCTGCATCGCGCTCTTGAATGCCATCGAGCCGGCGATCTTGAACGCCATCTCGCTGGAGTCGACATCGTGGTACGAGCCGTCGACGAGCAGCACGCGCAGGTCGACGACCGGGTAGCCGGCGAGGATCCCAGATTCCATGGCCTCCTGGATGCCGAGGTCGACGGCTGGGATGTACTCGCGTGGAACCTTGCCGCCGACGACCTTGTCCAGGAACTCGTAGCCCTCGCCCGGCTCCGAGGGCTCCATGTTGATGACGACGTGGCCGTACTGGCCGCGGCCCCCGGTCTGCCGGACGAACTTGCCCTCGATCTTCTCGACCGGCCTCGAGATCGTCTCGCGGTAGGCGACCTGCGGACGACCGACGTTGGCGTCGACCGAGAACTCGCGCATGAGCCGGTCGACGATGATCTCGAGATGGAGCTCGCCCATGCCCGAGATCAGGGTCTGGCCCGTCTCGTCATCGGTGCGAACGCGGAAAGTCGGGTCCTCGTCGGTCAGGCGCTGCAGCCCGGCGCCGAGCTTGTCCTGGTCGCCCTTCGTCTTCGGCTCGATCGCAACCGAGATCACCGGTTCCGGGAAGTCCATCGACTCGAGCACGATCGGCGCGGTGTCGATGGCGAGCGTGTCGCCGGTGCTCGTCGCCTTGAGCCCCACGGCGGCCGCGATCTCGCCGGCGCCGATCTCTGGGCGCTCCTCGCGGTGGTTCGCGTGCATCTGAAGGATGCGGCCGATGCGCTCGGTCTTGCCGGTCGTCGTGTTCAGAACGCGGTCGCCGGCCTTGACCTGGCCCGAGTAGACCCGGAAGTAGGTCAGCTTGCCGACGTAGGGATCTGACATGACCTTGAACGCGAGCGCGCTGAACGGCTCGTCGAGCGCCGGGCGGCGCGAGAGCTCGTGCTCGGTGCGCGGGTCGATCCCGTGGATCGGCGGCACGTCGAGCGGGCTCGGCAGGTAGTCGACGACCGCGTCGAGGAGCGGCTGCACGCCCTTGTTCTTGAAGGCCGAGCCGGCCAGGACGGCGGTGACCGTCGTATCGAGCGTCGCCGCCCGCAGCGCGCGGCGCAACATCTCAGGCGTGACCGCGCTCTCGTCCTCGAGGTAGGTCTCCAACAGCTCGTCGTCGTGATCCGCGACTGAGTCGATCAGCTGGTGGTGGTATTCCTGAGCCTGCTCGGTCAGCTCGGCCGGGATCTCACCCACGTCGATCTTCTCGCCGAGCTCGTCCTCCCAGGTCAGCGAGCGCATCTCCACGAGGTCGACGACGCCGCGGAAGTGCTCCTCGCCGCCGATCGGCAAGTGCACAGGCACGGGACGCGCGCCCAGGCGGTCGACCATCGACTGCACGGAGGCGAAGAAATCGGCGCCCGTGCGATCCATCTTGTTGATGAACGCGATGCGCGGCACCTTGTAGTGGTCGGCCTGGCGCCAGACGGTCTCAGACTGGGGCTCGACGCCCGCAACCGCGTCGAAGACGGCGATCGCGCCGTCGAGAACGCGCAGGCTGCGCTCGACCTCCATCGTAAAGTCCACGTGCCCGGGCGTATCGATAATGTTGATGCGGAACTCGCGCCAGAACGCCGTCGTCGCAGCCGACGTGATCGTGATGCCACGCTCCTGCTCCTGCTCCATCCAGTCCATGACGGCGGCACCCTCGTGCACCTCGCCCATCTTGTGGGTGCGGCCGGTGTAATAGAGGATCCGCTCGGTCGTCGTCGTCTTGCCCGCGTCGATGTGAGCCATGATTCCGATGTTGCGGACGTTCTCGAGCGTGGGCGGAACGCTGCGCGTGGTCGTCTCTGGGGTAGCCATGGTCGCTCCTACCACCTGTAATGGGCGAAGGCCTTGTTGGCCTGCGCCATGCGGTAGAGGTCGTCCTTGCGCTTGAAAGCTCCGCCCTGCTGCTCGAGCGCGTCGAGGATCTCGCCGGCGAGCTTCTCCTCCATGTGCTTCTCGCGCCGCTGGCGGGCGAACGTGACGATCCAGCGCACGGCGAGCGTGCGGGCACGGCGCTGTGGAACCTCGACGGGAACCTGGTACTGCGCGCCGCCGACGCGACGGGGGCGAACCTCCAGCACCGGCGTGACCGTCTTCACGGCCTGCTCCAGCACGTCTAGGGGCGACTTGCCCGACTTGGCGCCGACGCGGTCGAGCGCGGCGTAGACGATCTGCTCGGCGGTCGAGCGCTTCCCGCGCGTCATCACCTTGTTGATCACCTGGGTGACGAGCGGGGAGTTGTAGACGGGGTCCGGCACTGCTTCGCGGACCTGGATCTCGGCACGCCTCGGCATTACGACTTCTTGGCTCCGTACTTCGAGCGGCCCTGCTTGCGATCGGGGACGCCGGCGGCATCGAGCGCCGCGCGGATCACCTTGTAGCGAACGCCGGGGAGGTCGCGAACACGGCCGCCGCGAACGAGCACGACCGAGTGCTCCTGGAGATTGTGGCCCTCACCCGGGATATAGGTCGTGACTTCGAAGCCGTTCGTCAACCGGACGCGGGCGACCTTGCGCAGCGCCGAGTTCGGCTTCTTCGGTGTGTGCGTGAATACGCGAGTGCAGACCCCCCGCTTTTGCGGGGCGCCGGTCAGAGCCGGGCGCTTGTTCTTGCTCTTGGGCGCGCGGCGTCCTTTTCGAACCAGTTGGTTAACGGTGGGCATGTGCTCCCGGAGTAGGTTCTGACACAACAAAGGTCGGCAGGCGGGGCCTGCCAACCGAACGAGGAATGGTAGCGAAAACGCGTTCGGCGCGCGAAACCGCGCCCGGGCCGGTCAATTCCCCCTTTTTGCTGATAGCCAAGCCGATGAAACGCAATTACAGTGAGACGGAGGCCCGGCCGTCCCCGGACGACCTGCGGAACCGGGAAAGCTTCATGGATTGGATTGAGACCGTGAGGGACACGCGATGACGATTGCGCTAGCCGCCGTCGGGGCAGCGCTGGCGACGCTCGTCGTCACACTGCTCTTCCAGTGGGCCGTCCGGCGTTCGTCGGACTCGGATGAACGCCTGACCCAGGTCGTCCGCGAGCTCGAGGCGCGCATGGACGAGATGGTGCGCGAGCTCAGCGGCGCGCTCGAGGAGTCTCAGCTGGAGGGCCAGCGCACGCAGATGCTCGGCGAGCTCGCCGGCTCGATCGACCTGGACGAGGTGCTCACGCGCGTCCTCGAAGCGGCCGGAGCGGTCGACGGCGTCGACGCAACACTCGTCACGCTGTCTCCGCAGCCGGGGGGCGAGCCGATCGTCGCCACACTCGGACTGACGGCCGAGGAGGCCGAGCGGCAGCCGGTGACGGGGCCGCCGAACGGTCGCCCGGCCCGCACGATCACGATCTCGTACGAATACGCGGCCGACGAGCCGGGCGTCGACGGCGATGCGATCCAAACCGGGGTTGCCGTTCCCTTGCCGGGCGAGACCGGCCCGCTCGGGCTGCTGACGATCTTCACGCGCTCTCTCGAGCGCTCGTTCGGCGAGGAGGACGTCCGGGAACTGGAAGAGCTGGCCGTGCGCGCCGGCCCCGCGATCGAGAATGCGCGTCGCTTCCGGGAAGCTCGCCAGCTCGCCGATCTCGACGCGCTCACCGGCTTGCACAACCGGCGCTACTTCCACGACACACTAGCCCGCGAGGTCGCCCGCGCGCACCGTTACGACCGCAATCTCGCCCTCATCATCTTCGACCTCGACGACTTCAAGGCGATCAACGACCGCATCGGCCACCTCGCGGGAGACGGCGTGCTTGCCGAGGCCGCCGAGCGCATCCGCGAGGTCGTTCGCTCGGCCGACATCGAATGCCGGGTCGGCGGCGACGAGTTCGCAGTCATCCTCCCGGAGTCGACGCTCGCCGACGCCGACCAGCTCTACGCGCGGCTCCAGAGGGCCGTCTCTTCCCGCCCGGTCGGCCAGGCCGGCCCGCTCACGATCTCGGCCGGCGTCGCCGAGCTGCAGCCGGATGACGACGCGATCGCGTTCTTCCAGCGAGCCGACCACGCCCTCTACGGGGCAAAGGAAGCCGGCAAGGGCCAGGTGGTCGCGGCGAACCTGGTGCAGCCCCAGGCGGTCAGGGTGCCCCCGACAATCGTCGCACCGCCTGAGTCATCGCAAGAGCCGCCGAACCTGAACGCCACCGGATAGGAAGGGCGAGCCGGCCCGTGGCCCGGGACCTTTACTCGGAGTCGAGCGGAGTATCGATCTCGGGGATTTCCTCGGCCTCGGTCGATGCCGGTTTGCCATTGCCTTCGCCGTCGCCGCCGTCGGCTCCGGGCTGGCCCCCGAAGTCGATGCCGAGATCCTGGAGGCTCATGCCGTCGCCGCCCTCGGTTCCGATCTCCTCGAGCGCACGCAGGAGCGTGGCCCGCTCGTAGGTCTCCTTCGGCACCTTCTCCGAGGGGCCGATCTCGACCGCCCGGTACTGCTTGAGCCCGGTCGCGGCCGGAATCAGCTTGCCGATGATCACGTTCTCCTTCAGTCCGAGCAGGTGGTCGACCTTGCCTTCGATTGAGGCGTCGGTCAGCACCTTGGTCGTCTCCTGGAAGGAGGCGGCAGAGAGGAAGGACTCGGTTGCGAGCGACGCCTTGGTGATACCGAGGATCAACGGCTCGAAGGTCGCCTGTTCCTTCTTCTCCTTCTTGACCCGCGTGTTCTCCCGCTCGAGGACGACCTTGTCGACGAGCTGGCCCGGCAGGAGCTCGGTGTCACCCGCGCTGTCGATGCGGACCTTCTTCAGCATCTGCCTGACGATCAGCTCGATGTGCTTGTCGTGGATCTCGACGCCCTGCGACTTGTAGACGCGCAGGACCTCGGACACGAGATAGAGCTCGGTCGGAGTCGAGTCCTTGCCGGCCTCGGCATGCAAGGCGAGCAGCTCCGCGGGGGCGCGCGAGCCCTCGTGGAGCGGATCGCCGAGCTCGACCTCCTGGCCCTTCGACACGAGCAGGCGCGTTCGCCTCGGCAGCGCGTAGCTGACCGGCTCGAGCTCCTCGCCGTCCGGGCCCTTGCCCGTGGGCACGATCGTCACCTTGACACCCCGGTCGGTTTGCTCGATATCGACGAGACCCTCGACTTCGGCGAGCTTCGCGGCGCCCTTGGGGTTCCGCGCCTCGAAGATCTCGACGACGCGCGGGAGACCGTGGGTGATGTCGGCGCCGGCGACGCCGCCCGTGTGGAACGTGCGCATCGTCAGCTGGGTGCCCGGCTCGCCAATCGACTGCGCGGCGATGATGCCGACCGCGTCGCCGATCTCGGCCAGCTTGCCGGTGGCGAGCGAGATGCCGTAGCAATCACGGCAAACTCCGTACTCGCTGCGGCACTTGAGCACCGAGCGCACCGGCATGGTGGTCTCGCCGGCCTGGTCGCCGAGCTCCTCGATCACCTCGTCGAGGAGCTGCGGGGTCACGAGCGTCCCCTTGTCGGCGAGCTTCGTCTTGCCCGGCTTGCCGCTTGCGAGCGGCTTCATGACGTCTCCGGCGAGGCCTCGGCCAAGCAGGCTCTTGTTCATTCCATCAGGCCCGGTGAGAGGCAGTTCGATGAAGTCCTTCGTCTTGCAATTCTCCTCGCGGATGATCACGTCCTGGGCAACGTCGACGAGACGCCGCGTCAGGTAACCGGAGTCGGCCGTGCGGAGCGCGGTGTCGGCGAGCCCCTTGCGGGCGCCGTGGGTCGAGATGAAGTACTCGAGCACCGACAGGCCCTCCATGAAGTTCGCCTGAATCGGGCGCTCGATGATCTCGCCCTTCGGATTCGCCATCAGACCGCGCATCCCGGCGAGCTGGCGGATCTGCTTGAACGATCCACGCGCACCCGAGTTGGCCATCATGTAGATCGGGTTCAGCTTGAAGAGCGTCTTCTCCATGGCGTCCGCAACCTCGTCGGTCGCCTCCGTCCAGATGTTCACGATCTGCTCATGGCGCTCTTCCTCGGTGATGAGGCCGCGCTCGTACTGACCTTCCACACGTTCGACCCGCTCCTCGTAGCGCGCGAGGATCTCCTGCTTGTCCTCGGGGACGACGATGTCGTTCTTCGAAATCGTGATGCCGCCGTCGGTCGCGTACTTGAAGCCGAGCGTCTTGATCGTGTCGAGGACGCCGCCCATCCCGTGCGCTCCGTAGCGCTCCGCGAGCGCCGAGATGAGGTCGTCCATCTCCCGCTTGGCCAGCGTCTGGTTGATGAACTCCGGCAGCGCGACCTTCTCATCACCGAAGGACTCGAGCAGGGCGCGCTCGACCTCGGAGTTGAAGATCACCCGGCCGGGAGTCGTCAGCAGGAGCTCGCCGCGCCAGCGGTACTCGATCGGCTGCTGCAAGGCGACCTGCTTCGCCTCGATCGCAAGCTCGACTTCCTCCTCGGACTGGAAGCGCTTCGGCCGCGGCTTGAGCTTGTCGACGCTCGTCTTGGTCAGGTCCTCCTCGGAGTACGTGAGGAAGTAGCCGCCGAGCACCATGTCCTGGCCGGGCGTGGCCAGCGGGCGCCCGTTCGCCGGGGACAGGATGTTGTTCGAGCTCAGCATCAGTAGGCGAGCCTCGGCCTGGGCCTCCGCCGAAAGCGGCAGGTGTACGGCCATCTGGTCGCCGTCGAAGTCGGCGTTGAAGGCATGGCAGACCAGCGGATGCACCTGGATCGCCTTGCCCTCGACGAGCACGGGCTCGAACGCCTGGATACCGAGCCGATGGAGCGTCGGTGCGCGGTTCAGGAGCACAGGATGCTCGGCGATCACCTCTTCGAGGACGTCCCAGACCTCGGGCACCATCGAGTCGACGTGCTTCTTCGCCGCCTTGATGTTCTGCACGCTCTTGCGGTCGACGAGCCGGCTCATGATGAACGGCTTGAAGAGCTCGAGCGCCATCAGCTTCGGGATTCCGCACTGGTGGAGCTTCAGGCTCGGCCCGGCGACGATCACCGAGCGGCCCGAGTAGTCCACGCGCTTACCGAGCAGGTTCTGCCGGAAGCGGCCCTGCTTGCCCTTGAGCATGTCCGAGAGCGACTTCAGGGCGCGGTTGCCCGGGCCCGTCACCGCGCGGCCGCGGCGCCCGTTGTCGAACAGCGCATCCACGGCCTCCTGCAGCATCCGCTTCTCGTTGTTGACGATGATCTCGGGCGCGCCGAGGTCGAGCAGGCGCTTGAGCCGGTTGTTGCGGTTGATCACGCGCCGGTAGAGGTCGTTCAGGTCGCTCGTCGCGAAACGGCCGCCGTCGAGCTGGACCATCGGGCGCAGCTCGGGCGGGATGACCGGAATCGCCTCGAGGACCATCCACTCTGGCCGGTTCTCGGACTTGATGAAGGCGTTGACGACCTTCAGCCGCTTGATCGCGCGCTGCTGCTTCTGACCCTTCGACGTCTTGATCGTCTCGCGAAGCGAGGCAGCCTCAGCGTTTAGATCGAGGTCCTTGAGCAGCTCGCGGATCGCCTCCGCGCCCATGCCGCCCGTGAAGTACACGTCGAAGCCGTAGGGCGAGCCGAAGCGGTCCTTGAGCTCGCGGAAGAGCTGCTCGTCGCCGATGATCTGCTTCGGCTCGAGCTCCTTGAACAGCTGCCAGGTGTCGGCGAGCCGCTGCTTCGAGTCCTCTGCCGCCTCGCGCGCGTCCTGCCGGCGCGACTCGATGTCGAGGTACATCTCGCGCACCTTCAGCGACCACTGGACGATGGCGTCGAGGTCCTCCTTCTGGATCTTGCCGTCTGTCCGCAGGCAGAGGTCGTTTGTCAGCTCGCGGATCTCGTCAGCGCTAGCGGTCGGCGAGGCCTGCTCGAGCACCTCGCGCAGGAGGCCTTTTCCGAGGCCGCGCGCCTTCTCGAGCTGCTTCTCGTCGATCGGGGCGACGAGCTCCTGGTCGTCCTCGTGCACCCCGGCCTTCTTCTCGAGCAGCCCGTCGAGCACGCGGTTGATGTGCTTCGTAACGGCGCCCTTCTTCGAGCCGGTCGCCTTCGCGAGCTGCTTGTAGAGCGGGGTGAGGATCTCGCGGATCTGGACGGCCACGTTCGCGACCGTCTCGAGCTCCTTCGGCGTCAGGCGGCGATCGTCGCGGATCGCCGCGTTGCGAACGAGCTCGCGAATCTTTTTCGAATCCTCGGTCGTGATCTTGCTCGCGACCTCGAGGAACAGCTTGGAGACGAGCTCGCGCGCTTCTTCGAGCGGCGGGATGCCCTGCTCCTCGGCCCAGTTGGAGAGGCCGCGGACCCAGAACTCGTCGTCCTCGTCGAAGTTGCGCTCCTTGCCCTTCGTGAAGTACTCGCGGCGCCGCTTCAGGCGGTCCTCGAGTGCAGCGAGGGCCTCGTCGCGGTCGACGTCGATGCGCTCCCTCTCGGCCTCGACCTTGGACTCGAGCTCGTTCAGGTCCTTCTTGCGCTTGGCCGTGTCGACGGTCGTGACGATCGAGGCGGCGAAGTAGAGGACCTTCTCGAGCTCGCGCGGCGCGATGTCGAGCAAGTAGCCGATCCGGCTCGGGACGCCCTTGAAGAACCAGATGTGCGAGACGGGCGCGGCGAGGTCGATGTGCCCCATGCGCTCGCGGCGCACCTTCTGGCGCGTGACCTCGACCCCGCAGCGCTCGCAGATGATGCCCTTGTAGCGGACGCGCTTGTACTTGCCGCAGTAGCACTCCCAGTCCTTCGTGGGACCGAAGATGCGCTCGCAGAAGAGGCCGTCGCGCTCGGGCTTGAGCGTGCGGTAGTTGATCGTCTCGGGCTTCGTGACCTCGCCGGACGACCAGTCGCGGATCTGCTTCGAGGACGCGAGGCCGATCCGGATCGCGTCGAATTCGTTGATGTCGATCAAGAAGAACCCTTCCCTTCTGCCTGTCCCAATTCCTTAGTCATCATTCGAGCGCT
>Ga0307277_10000454_pt1 | contig 15158 bp, 18 predicted proteins | sample ER_DNA_116_FD_194473 | JGI IMG/M metagenome (GOLD analysis project Ga0307277, IMG submission 194473) | Bulk soil microbial communities from the East River watershed near Crested Butte, Colorado, United States - ER_DNA_116 | ecosystem: Environmental > Terrestrial > Soil > Floodplain | place...
GGGATCGGATCCCCCGCTGTTGCGCGCGATGTGGGAAGCCTGTGGGATCGACGTGCGGCTGCGCGACTTCGGGCGCGGCCTGCGGATCGAGACGCACGAGCGGCTCGCCGCGGCGCTTACGCGCGCCCGGAAGGCGCGCAACATCCGACGTCCCGCGCTCGACGCGAGCACCGCCGCATGGGCGACCCTGATGATGGGCGCCGTCGCGACCGATCCCGCCGGCGCCGACGACGTACCGAAAGTCATCGAGGTACTCGCGTTCGGCGGGACCGACGACGTGGAGCGCGTCCCGGCCTGACGTCGCGCGCGGCACGCGAACTGCCGCACACTCACGGCGCATGGACACGATTCGGCTCGACATGCACATGCACACCGAGTACTCGCGCGACAGCCGGGTCGCGTTGGCGGACTTCGCCGAGCTCGCACGCAAAGCGGAGCTCGGTGCGGTGTGCATCACCGATCACGACACGATCGAGGGTGGTCTGCGCCTGCGCGAGATGAACACGGGTCTTCAGGTGATCGTTGGTGAGGAGATCACGACCGCGGACGGCGAGCTCGTCGGTCTCTATCTCTCGAAGAAAGTCGCGCCGGGCCTCTCTGCCGAGCACAGCATCGATCTCATCCACGAGCAGGGTGGGCTCGCCTACGTCCCGCACCCCTTCAGCCGGAACCGCCGCCGGCATCTGCGCCGGCCGGTGCTCGAGCGCGTCGCGCCGAAGCTGGACATCGTCGAGGTGTTCAACGCTCGCGAGGTGGCGTCGTCGAGCAACGTGCGCGCGCTCGAATTCGCACGGGCGCACGATCTTCCGGGTGGTGTGGGCAGCGATTCACACCGCCCGATAGAGATCGGCCGCGCTTACGTGGACGTCGCGTCCTTCGTGACTCCGGCCGAGCTCTTGATCGCGCTGCGCGAGGGCAAGGTGACGGGGACCCTCTCCGGCATCGGCATCCACATGCGGACGTGGGTCGACATCGGGCGCAAGTTCATGCGAACACGCGTAGCGCGCCTTCGCAGCAACGTACGGTGACCGGGAGGTGCCCCGCGATCTGACCGTCGGCGTGGACCGGGACGGCCTCGGACGACGCGATCTCGATGACCTTTCCTCGCATGAGGCGGGGCGGTCTGCCGGGTCGACCCGTGTGCCAGATCTTCGCCATCCAGCCGATCAGCTCGAGCCTTCCCTTACGCGGGAAGATCGCCACGTCGAGCAGGCCGTCAGTCATGTCCGCGTTCGGCACGATCGGCAGCGCCCAGCCGTAGTACGGGCTGTTCACGATCAGGATCTGCAGGACGCGGTGCCGCTCGGTCTTCCCGTCGACGGTGATCTCCATGTTGTGCGTGTTCGCGGTGGCCCAGCGCAGGATCCGCCGGAACGCCGGCCCCCAACGACCGCGCTCCGCAAGGCGCGCCGCGCCGAACGCGTCGGCGTCGATGCCGATGCCACAGGTCTCGAAAAACACCTTTCCCGCGACCTCGCCGACGTCCGAGCGCTTGACCTTGCGTTCCGCGATGACCCGCGCCGCATCGATCGGCTGGAGCGGGATCCCGAGGCCGTGCGCGACATTCATGTAGCTTCCGAACGGCAGGATTCCGAGGGTCGCATCGCTGCCGAGGAGAGCGATCGCGGCCGGGGCGACGGTACCGTCACCGCCGGCGACCAGCACGACGCGAAAGCCTTCGGCGAGCGCGGTCTTCGCGAGGTCCGCGGAGGTCGGACCCTCCGGACCGGTCTCGCGACGATCGATGTCGAACCCGGCCGCGGTGAGAAGCCGGACGCACTCCGCGAGGTCGCCGTCCGACGCGTGCCGCTTGCCCGCAGCCGGATTCACGATCAAGAGTGCGCGTTCCGTTTTGCCCATCGCCGCGCCCTTCATGGCACGTCGCGGGCCACCTCAAGGCCGCGTCGCTCTTCTTTGTGCCTTCGGAGGGGAGATGGTCCGCCCCAGCGCGACCGGTCTCGCGACCGCGTTCTTCCGCCTGTATCTCCTCGAGAGCCTCGCCGCGGGGCCGGCTCGGCCCGCGACGCTGCTCTCCGCGATCGCTGCGGAGCGGCTGCCTTTCGCGGCCGGAGCATTCGGCCGTGCGCTGCAGTCGCTCGTCGAAGGCGCCTACGTCGCGCCGGCGGCCACCGCGACCGTGTGTCTCACGAGCCTCGGGGCCGCGGAGCGGATGGCCGAACGCGAGCGATGGTCGGAGATGTTGCCGACACTCGTCCGGCTCCTCGGGAACACCGAGCCCCGTCCGGTTGCGGTCGTCGCGGAAGTCCCTCCGCCGCTCGCACGCCCGGTCGCCGAGGCGTATCTCGACCGGGTCCTCGTCGCATCGGTGCGCGAGCGGATCGCGGCGGCGCGCGATGCTGGACCCGCGTTCGCGGTCGTGCTGGCGCAACTCGACGTCGACGGCGTCGGCGAGGCGACGCGCCGAGCGATGGTCCACCGTGCCATCCGCGCGACACTCGGTGCGACCGCGACTTTGTTCGGCGGCGACGTGAGCGCATACCGCTACGGCGATTCGGGCGTCGCCGCGATAGCGCCGACCGGACGAGACCATGCGCGCGGGGAGCGCCTCTGCACACTCGTGCGCGCTCGGCTCGACGAGCTCATGCGAACGATGACTTCAACGGTTCGGGCTTTTGGCAGCGCCCGCTGGAACGTTCGCGCCGGCGCCGCGACGTGGAGCGAGGACGTTGGGACCACGACGCTGCTGCTGCGGCGCGCGGAACAGGCCCTCTCGACGGACGGGGACCGCCAGGACGCCGCCTGAGCACGGCGCGCGGTACGATACCTAGGCATTTATGCCACGAAAGTTACAGGAACCTAGAGATGACGCGGTCCGAGTCGGCGAGGCCGCCGAGCTCCTCGGGGTTTCGGTCGACACGCTTCGTCGCTGGACTGCATCCGGCCGACTGCGCGTGAGGCGATCCGCAGGCGGTCAGCGTCTCGTCGCGCTCGCCGACCTCCGTCGGCTCCAGGAGGATCGGCGCAAGCGCGAGCGCCCGATCGTCGCACAGTCCGCGCGGAACCGGTTCCCGGGCGTCGTCACTCGTGTCGAGAGGGACCGCGTGGCCGCGGTCGTCGAGGTGCAGGCCGGACCGCATCGACTCGTGAGTCTGATGACGGCTGAGGCCGCGACCGAGCTCGCGCTCGCGCCCGGTAGTGCGGTGGTGTGCGTAGTCAAGGCGACGAACGTGGTGGTCGAGATCGCGCGACGCACTCGCGGCTCGACGTGAAGGTGCATCTGGTTAGCGCATTCGTGCTCGCGACGGCGCTCGTCCTGAGCGCCTGCACGACATCTTCGACTGGCGTCGATACGCCAGTCGTTGGTGAGGTGACGATATTCGCGGCCTCGTCCCTCACAGACGCGTTCCGCCAGGTAGGTGACCAGATGATGAAAGCGAAGGGCGACGTTCGTTTGACCTTCAACTTCGGCTCGTCCTCCACGCTCGCAACCCAGATCACCAACGGGGCACCCGCGGATGTTTTTGCGTCCGCCGATGACGCCAACATGCAGAAGATCGTCGACTCGAAGCTCGCCGACGGGTCGTCCAAGGGATTCGCGAGCAATCGGCTCCAGATTGCGGTGGCCGCCGGCAACCCCAAGAAGATCGGCGGATTGGACGATCTCGCCCGTCCCGACGTCGTTCTGGTGCTCGCTGCGCCAACGGTTCCTGCGGGCAAGTACGCGCTCGAGGCAATGAACAAGGCCGGCGTTGTGGCGAAGCCGCTCAGCCAAGAGGTCGACGTCCGAGCGGTGCTGAACAAGGTGAGCCTCGGCGAGGCCGACGCCGGCATCGTCTATGTGACGGACGTGATGTCCGCGATGGGCCGCGTGACAGGGGTGGACATACCCGAGCAGCAGCAGGTCATCGCGCATTACCCGATCGCCGTTGTAAAGGGCTCGAAAAACGCGCCGCTCGCGAATCGGTTCATCGACTTCCTCGTCTCGCCCAACGGGCAAAACACCCTCGCGGAGTTCGGTTTCTCGAAGCCGTGAGGGCCGAACGCCCGCCCGTCCTCTTCGTCGTCCTTGCGACCGTCGGCGTCGCCTTCTTCGTGCTGCCGCTCGCAGGCCTCGTCTACCGCGCGCCATGGGAGACCGCGCTCAGTGATCTGACCTCGTCCGAGGCGATCACCGCGCTGCGGCTGTCGTTCGTCGTCTCGATCGCCGCAACAGCCCTCGCGCTGCTGCTCGGCATACCCCTCGCCTGGATCTACGCGCGCGTGGCCTTCCCCGGGCGCGACATCGCGCGAGCGCTCACGACGCTGCCGATGATCCTGCCGCCGGTCGTGGGCGGCGTTGCGCTCCTCTTCGCCTTCGGACGCCGCGGCCTCTTTGGTCAGGCCCTCGACTCCATGTTCGGCATCCGCCTTCCGTTCACGACCGCCGGCGCGGTCCTCGCGGCGACGTTCGTGGCGATGCCCTTCCTCGTCCTGACGGTGGAGGCGGGGCTCCGATCGATGGACCGCCGGTACGAGGACGCGGCCCGCACGCTCGGCGCGGGACGATGGGTCGTGTTCCGACGCGTGACCCTTCCGCTCGTCGCACCGTCGATCTTCGCCGGCGCCGTGCTTAGCTGGGCGCGAGCGCTCGGTGAATTCGGCGCGACGATCACATTCGCCGGAAATCTGCCTGGCACCACACAGACGCTGCCCCTGGCCGTGTACATCGCGCTCGAGACCCGACCTGAGGTCGCGATCATGTTGAGCCTCGTCCTCCTTGCCATCTCGCTCGCGATCCTGGTCGGCATGCGTGACCGCTACTTGAGGGCGTTCTGATGCTGACGGCGCAGGTCGCGGTCCGGCTCGGGACCCTCGACCTCGATGTCTCGATCGACGCCACGCCCGGCGAGATCGTCGCCGTGCTCGGACCGAACGGCGCCGGCAAGACGACGTTCCTGCGCGCGGTCGCCGGGCTCGTTCCGCTGACGCAAGGGCGTGTCGTACTTGATGAGGTCGTTCTCGAGGACGCGGCACGACATGTCCATGTTCCGCCGGAGCGCCGGCCGATCGGAGTTGTCTTTCAGGAGTACCTGCTGTTTCCGCATCTCACCGCGCTCGAGAACGTGGCCTTCGGTCTCCGCGCGCGCGGTGTGGCGGGGAGCGACGCACGCACCCGTGCGGGTTCCTGGCTCGAGCGGCTCGGCGTGGGCGATTGCGCCGAGGCGAGACCGGGCGCGCTCTCCGGAGGGCAGGCGCAGCGCGTCGCACTCGCACGCGCGCTCGCGATCGATCCGCGCCTTCTGCTGCTCGACGAGCCTCTCGCCGCGCTCGATGCGTCCGCGCGCGGCGCGGTCCGGCGCGATCTGCGGCGCCACCTCGCGTCGTTCGCTGGGATCCGCATCCTCATCACGCACGATCCGCTCGAAGCGGTCGCGCTCGCCGAACGTCTCGTCATCCTCGAGCGCGGTCGCGTCGTTCAGACGGGCTCGCCCGCGGAGGTGACGCAGCGGCCGAGGTCGCGTTACGTCGCGGATCTCGTCGGCGTGAATCTCCTCCGTGGCACCGCGGCCAGAGGACTGGTCGCGCTCTCCGGCGGCGCGGTGCTTCAGTCGGCGGACGGCGTCGATGGCGACGTCTTCGCCGTGATCCATCCGCGCGCCGTGGCGCTGCATCGCGCGCGACCCGAGGGCTCGCCGCGGAACGTGTGGCGCGGCCGCGCGTCGGCGCTCGACTTTCAGGGCGACCGTGTCCGCGTCGGCGTCGAAGGCGAGATGCCGATCGTCGCAGAGGTCACGCCGGCCGCGGTGAGGGAGCTCGATCTCGCCGAGGGCGGCGAGGTCTGGGTGAGCGTGAAGGCGACCGAGATCAGCGTCTACCCGGCCTAAACTCGCGGAGTGCCGATCAGCGCGACCTCGGCGAAGCCCGCGCAGACGCTCATGAGCGCCGACGACGCGCTCGCGCGCATTCTCGCGGGCGTGCCGACGCTTCCCGCCGTGGACTCGCCGCTCCTCGACGCGCTCGGGCTCGTCCTCGTCGACGACATCGCTGCGGACCGCGACGTGCCGCCGTTCCGCAATTCGGCGATGGACGGCTACGCGGTGCGTGGCGACGACGTCGCAACGGCTCCGGTCGAACTGCGCGTCGTCGGCGAGGTCGCGGCCGGCGGATTCCCTGACCGGGCCGTCGCGCCCGGCGAGGCGATGCGGATCATGACCGGCGCGCCGATGCCCGATGGCGCGGACACCGTCGTTCGAGTCGAGGACACCGACAACGCGAGCGATCTCGTGACGATCGCGGCAGCGACGCCAAAGGGGACCGCGATCCGCCAGGCGGGCGAAGATGTGAAAGCGGGCGAGGTCATCCTTACGAAAGGCACGGTGCTTCGCGCGGCGGAGATCGGCCTTCTCGCGTCGGATGGTCGCGCTCGCGTCCGGGTGCGCAAACGACCGCGCGTCGCGGTGTTTTCGACGGGCGATGAGATCGTCGACCTCGATGCCCCTCTCGAGCGCGGCCAGATTCGCGACTCGAATCGCTACACGATCGCGTCGGCGATCCGCGCGGCGGGAGCGGAGCCCTCACTTCGCGGCATCGTCCGCGACTCGCCCGACGCGTTGCGCGCGGCGCTCCGCGAGGGTCTCGCTGCGGATGCGATCGTGACGAGCGGCGGTGTGTCAGTAGGCGACCACGATCACCTGAAGCCGGTGCTCTCCGAGCTCGGGACGATCGATTTCTGGGCGATCGCGATCCGGCCGGGTCGCCCCCTCGCCTTCGGCGAGCTCAGAGATGGAGAGCGGCGGGTGCCGATCTTCGGGCTGCCGGGGAACACCGTGTCCGCGCTCGTGACGTTCGAGATCTTCGTGCGGCCGGCGCTGCTCCGGATGCAGGGCCGCGCGAACGTGTCGCGGCCGCGGGCCAAAGCACGTCTGCTGGAGCCGATCGACAAGCCCGACTTCCTTCGCGTGTTCGCGCGCGGCATCCACGACCCGGATGCCGGCACGGTGCGCCTCACCGGCCCGCAAGGGTCGGGCATCCTGCGATCGATGTCGCTCGCGAATTGCCTCATCGATCTGCCGCTCGGGCAGTCCCGGATCGAGAAGGGCGAGGTCGTCGATGTCATCCTGACCGAGCAGCCGCCGATATGAGCCCGGCGAAGAAGAAGCTCACGCACATCGACGGCAAGGGCGCCGCGCGCATGGTGGACGTCGGCGCGAAAGAGGTGACCGAGCGGCGAGCGGTCGCGCGCGGCCTGCTCCGCGTCTCGCCCGCGACGATCGAGCTCATCCGCGACGGCGCGACCCCGAAAGGCGATGTGCTCGCGGCCGCGCGCCTAGCCGGGATCATGGCCGCGAAGCGTACGAGCGACCTCATCCCGCTCACCCATCCCCTCCCGCTCACCCACGCGTCGGTCGACCTCGTGCTCGGCGCCGACGGGATCTCGATCGAAGCCACGGTCGCGACGAGCGCGCGGACCGGCGTCGAGATGGAGGCGCTCACCGCGGTCTCGGTCGCCGGACTCACGCTCTACGACATGCTCAAGTCCGTCGAGCGCGGCGCGACGCTGACGGATGTCCGCCTCGTCGAGAAGACCGGTGGGAAGTCGGGGACGTACCGCCACTCGTGAACGTCCGGGCGGGCGTGATCACGGTGAGCACAAGAGGCGCGGCCGGCGAGCGCGCCGACGAGAGCGGTCCGGCGATGCGGGCGCGTCTCATCGAGGCGGGCGCGGAGGTCGTCCACGAGTCTCTCGTGCCGGACGACGTCGAGCGAGTGGCCACCGCGATCCTTGGCGCGGTCCGCGCTGGCGCGAACGTGGTCCTCACGACCGGGGGCACCGGGCTATCACCGAACGACGTGACGCCCGAGGCCACGCGGCGCGTGATCGATCGTGAGGTACCAGGTATCGCCGAGGCGCTCCGCGCGAGGTCGCTCGAGAAGACCGCGCACGGGATGCTCTCGCGAGGGGTCGCCGGCGCCGTCGGATCGACGCTCGTCGTAAACCTTCCCGGGTCGCCACGCGCCGTCCGAGAGTCGCTCGAGGTACTGCTGCCCGTGCTCCCCCACGCCATCGAGCTCCTCGCCGGCCAGAGCGGCGAGCAGGGGCACGCCTCGGGCCGCCGATGAAGCTCGCGATCGCGCCCGAGGTCGCGCGGGCCCTCGAGGCGAACGCGCCGGTCGTCGCGCTCGAGTCCACGGTCATCGCGCACGGCCTCCCGCGTCCGCGGAACCTCACCACCGCGAAGGCGCTCGAGACGGACATCCGCGCGTTCGGCGTCGTGCCCGCCACGGTCGCGCTCCACGACGGCGTCGCGGTCGTCGGTGCCGGGGACGTGCTTCTCGAGCGACTCGCGAACGAGAGCGGCGTCGCGAAGGTCTCGATCCGCGACATCGCGCCGGTGCTCGCGGCGCGATCTCTTGGCGGCACCACCGTCGCGGCGACCGTCGAGATAGCCTCGGCCGCGGGCATCCAGGTGCTCGCGACCGGCGGCATCGGAGGCGTGCATCGCGGCGCGGAGCGAAGCTTTGACGAATCCGCCGACCTCGAGGCCATCGCACGTCATCCGGTCGTGGTCGTGAGCGCCGGCGCGAAGTTCGTGCTCGATCTCGCGCTCACGCTCGAGCGCCTCGAAACGCTCGGCGTCCCCGTCCTTGGCTACGGCACCGACGAATTCCCGGCGTTCTACGTGCGCTCGAGCGGCCTGCGACTGCAGTACCGCGTGAACGACGCGCTCGGGGCAGCGCGCATCGCGCGAGAGCAGCTTGCGCGAGGCGCGGGCATGCTCCTCTGCGTTCCCGTGGCATCCGAATCGGCTCTCGCGCGGGACGAGGTCGAGGGGCAGGTCCGCAACGCCATCGCGGCATCGGACCGTGACGGCATCCGCGGCGCGGACCTCACTCCGTATCTCTTGCGCGCTCTCGGCGAGGCCACCAACTACCGCGCGCTGGACGCGAACATCGCGCTCCTGCGCGCGAACGCACAGGTAGCCGCGCAGCTCGCACTCACTCTCTGCGCGTAGGGCGCGACGCCGCTAGATTCGTCGCGGCCATGCGCACGCTCACCGTCCCGCCCTCGCCGGACGAGGTCGCACAGGCGGCCGACGAGATCTCCGGTGGCGCGCTCGCCAGAGTGCGCGTCGAGCCATGGCTGCGCGGGCGATCGCATCACGCCTACCTGCTCACCACGCTGGGCGGAGAACAGTTCCTCTTCAAGGTCCATCGCCGTCCCCATCCGGGCAGGATGCGCCGATTCCTTCACCTCGCGGAGCTCCTGAGCGCCAAGCGCGTGCCGCATCCGGCCGTGCGCTGGTACGACGTCGATAAACGCACGCTCGAGGTCCCCTATTACATCCAGGACTTCATCACGGGCGAGGACGCCGCGCGCTCGCTCGGCTCGCTCTCGTTCACCGACGAGCACCGCGTCGGCGAGGAGCTCGGCACAGGGCTTCGCACCATGCACCGCGTCGAATACATCGACACCCCGATGCCGTGGGCGACCGAGCTCGACGATCGGCTGCGCACGCGTGCCGCCGAATGCCGCTTCCTCGACGCGCTCGATCAGGACTCGCACGCGCGGGTGATCGAGCACTACGAGGAGCGGCGCGACGCGCTCGAGGGTGTCGAGCGCCGCCTCACGCACGACGACCTCAACCTCGCGAATCTTCTGCTCCAGCGGCGATCCGACGGCTGGCACTTCGTCGCGTTCCTCGACTTCGAACGCGCGCGCGGTCGCGACCCGTTGCTCGACCTCGTGCGCATCGAGAGCTGGACCCTACCCGCGTGCCCCGCGATGATCGCGCCCTTCCGCGACACCTACGCGCGGGTCGAGGACGGCGCGTCGCGGCGACGGGCCGAGATCTACGAGGTCTACCTGCTCCTCGCCGGCATCGTCTGGTACCGCTCGAACGAGCTACCCGAGCGCGAGCGCTTTTGCCGCGACCGGCTCCAGGTCTGGCTCGCGAACGCTCGCTAGGCCTTTACCGCCAGGTCGTCGTGCCGACTGCCCCGAGGAGCGGCTGCCACTGCTTCTCCCAGCGCTCCTCGATCGCCTCCCGCCACCTCGTCGCGGCCTCACGCAGGTCGGCGACGAGGTCGGGGTGCCGCTCGCGCAGGTTCGTCTGTTCCGCGGGATCGTTCCCGAGATCGGCGAGAAAGACCTCGTCCTCGGAAGGCGCGCCCTCGACGAGCTGACCGTGGAGCACCAGTTTCCAGGGTCCACGGCGCACCGCGGTCTGCCGGCCCATCTCCCAGAAAAGCGCATCGTGCGGAGATGCGGCCCGATCCGCGAGCATCGTCAGGACATCACGCCCGTCGAGCTCGTACGCATCAGGGTCACCGCCCGCCGCGCGCACGAACGTCGGAAAGATGTCCATCGCGATCCCGACCTCCCCGATCGTCTGGCCCGCGGGGATCCGTCGGGGCCAGCACGCCATCGCCGGAGAACGGATCCCGCCCTCGTAGAGGCTGAACTTGTGTCCCTTGAGCGTGCAGCCTCCGCCGTAGTACGGGTCGGTGCGACCGTCGAGCCAGTTCGCGATCTCGCGCGACGGTCCGTTGTCGCTCTGGAAAAAGACGAAGGTGTCCTCGAAGCGGCCCGCGCGCCGCAGCGCGGCGACGACCTCGCCGACGCCGTCGTCGAGCGCGGCGAGCATCGCCGCCATGATCCGGCGGTCCGGCGAAAGGCCGGGGAACCGGTCGACGTACTTCGCGGGCGCATGCATTGGGTAATGCGGCGCGCTGTACGGCAGGTAGAGAAAGAACGGATCGTCGCGCGCCGCGACGCGCTCGATGTAGTCGACCGCCCGCTCAGTGACCATTTCGGTGAAGTACTGGCCATTGCGCCAGATCTCGCGCCCGTTGTCCCAGAGATCGTGGACGCCCTCGAGACCTTCGGTCCAGTGATGGATATGTGAGTAGTAGTCGACGCACCCTGCCATGAATCCGAACCATTCCTCGAAGCCGTGGTCGTCGGGACGTGAACCCTCCGCGATGCCCAAGTGCCACTTGCCGAAGAGCGCGGTCCGGTACCCCACTTTGCGAAGCGCCGTCGCGAGGCTGGGCACGCCCGGGTGGAGGCCACTTGCGGTGCGATGACCGGTGAGGATCGAGCGGACCCCGGCGTTCCCGGGGTACCGGCCGGTCATGAGGCTCGCGCGCGATGGCGAGCACACCGGCGAGTTGCTGTACCAGCTCATAAGGAGCGCGCCTTGTGCGGCGAGCGCATCGAGGTGCGGCGTCTTGATGTCCGTCGCACCCATGCACCCGAGGTCGCCATAGGCCTGGTCGTCCGTGAGGATGACGACGAAGCTTGGCCGGCGCACCACGCGACTCTAGGCGAAGGCGGCGGCGAGCTTGCGCGGCGTGTTCGTCGTCACGATGTCGACTCCGGCGGCGAGGGCGCGAGCGACGCGGTCGCGCCAGGCGCGCGTTCCCGCGTCGATCGTCCACACGTCTGTGAGCACGCCGACCGAATGGAGAAGGTCCGCGGCGTTGAAGCTATCACCGAGCATGCGCTCGAAGAACGCGAGTCGCAGGTGCATCTCCCGAGCGGACGGAACGAGACCGACCAACATCTCGAATCGCTCGCGAAGGTACTCGGAGGTCGGATTCGTCCGGCGAAGGGCGAGCGGGTGCGTGTCCTGGTACCCGTAGGCGCCGACGCGCCCGGGGAGCTTCTCGGTCCGCGAGCTCCACGTGAGGTAGTACTGCGGGTCGAACGCGAGCGTGAGCGCGGGATCGGCGTCACGCAGGCGCCGGAGGTTCCAGTCGGCGGGGCTCCCGACGAAGATGCGGTCGCGCACCGGCTCGATCACGTGGAGCAGCCGCGTCACGACGGCGGCCGGCCAGGGCGCGTCGCCTTTCGCGTCCAGCATGAGCACGGTCGGCCCTTCGGCCGCGGACCGCACGATCTCGAGCGCGTCGCGGAGCCGCGGGAGCTTCGCGCCGCGCCGCGGCCGGTCGTGGGTCACGACGAAGTCGTCGCCGTCGAAGAGGAAATCGATCTCCACGCGCGCGACGCGTTCCGCGTAGCACTCACGCAGGGCGGCGAGCGAGTTCTCCCGATGGCGCCCGCTCCAGGCCGCACGATGCGCCTTGAGCTCGACGACGCGTCGATCTGCCGTAGCGATGATCGAAAGCGGGTTCGCGTCGGAGGGAACGCGCTGCGCAATCAGGCGAGACGGTCCCCGCTCTGCGGGTCGAAGAGATGAAGCCGTTCTGGCGCGAAGCGGAGGCCAACGCTGTCGCCGATCTTGCCGCCATAGCCGGGCGGGGCGACAACCCGGATCACGCGACCGCCCACCTGGACATCGACGATCTGCTCCCTCCCGACCGGTTCGAGGATGTAGACCTCGCCGGCGGCCTGGCCCTCGCCGGGCGCGACGAGCGCGATGTGCTCCGGCCGGACGCCCACGGTCGCTCCCGCCGCTGTGCCGCGCGGACGCTGCGCGGGCGGAAGAGGGAGCTCGATATCCTGCGCGCGCGCGACGAGCTCGCCGTTGCGGGCCGCAAAATCGGCGGGGAAGAAGTTCATCGGCGGGGACCCGATGAAGCCGGCGACGAAGCGGTTCACCGGATGTGCATAGAGCTCGGTCGGGGTCGCGTACGACTGGAGGCGGCCATCCCGCATGACGGCCACGCGATCGGCCATGGTGAGCGCCTCGAGCTGGTCGTGCGTCACGAAGATCGAGGTGATGCCGACGTCCTTTTGCAGCCGCTTGATCTCGCCCCGCATGTCGTGGCGGAGCCGTGCGTCGAGATTGCTGAGCGGCTCGTCGAGGAGGAGGATGTCGGGCCGCTTCACGAGCGCGCGCGCGAGCGCGACGCGTTGCTGCTGGCCGCCCGAGAGCTGCGCCGGGCGGCGGTCGAGGAGCTCGTCGATCTGTACCTTCGCGGCGGCCTCGCGCACACGCGACTCGCGATCCGAACGGGAGACTGCGCGTTGCAGCTCGAGCGGAAAAGCGATGTTCTCGGACACGGTCATGTGGGGGTACAGGGCGTAGCTCTGGAAGACCATGCCGATCCCGCGGTCCTTCGGGTGGAGATGGTCCACGCGCCGATCACCGAACACGATCGTTCCACTCGTGGGTCGGTAGATTCCCGCGATCATGAGCAGCGTCGTCGTCTTTCCGCAGCCCGATGGCCCAAGGAGCGCGACGAACTCACCCGAACGTACCTCGAGGTCGAGCTCCTGCACCGCGGTGACGGTGCCGAAACGCTTCGTGAGCCGCTCGAGGGCGACGCGCACCGCTAGCCCTTCACGCCACCGGCGTAGATGCGCATGAGCTGATCCTGCGCGAGAACGAACAGCACGAGGACAGGCGCGATGTAGTAGAGGCCCACCGCGGTGAGCAGGCCGTAGTCGACGAAGCGGCCCTCACCGAGGATGCCCTTCACGAGCGTCGAGAGCGTCTGCTGGCTGCCGCTGGGCATGAACACGAATGGCAAGAGGAACTGGTTCCACCCTTCGACGAAAAGAAGGACCGCCAGGGCAAGGAGCCCCGGCTTCACGAGCGGCAGCATGATGCGCCACCAAGTACGGAACCGGCCCGCGCCGTCGACGAGCGCGGACATCTCGAGGTCCCACGGCACGTTGTCGAAGAAGCCCTTCATGATCCAGATCCCGAACGGGAGCGCGAACGCGGTCTGGACGAGAATCACGCCGACGAGCTTGTCGTAGAGGCCGAGCGCGCGGAGGACGACGAATAGCGCGATGAGCAGCGTGACGCTCGGAAAGGAGTGGAGGAGGAGAACGCTGCCGAGGAACATCCGGCGACCCGGAAAGCGGAGCCGCGAGAACGCGTAGCCCGCCATCGACGAGACGAGCAGTCCGATGGCCGAGGTCATCGCGGCGAAGATGAACGTGTTTAGGGTGAGCGGAAGGACCGGCGGGCGGTTGCGCATCTGCGGGACCGAGAGGGGGTCCCAGAGGAAGCGCCAGTTCTCGAGGGTGAAGCCGCCGACGGGGCGGAAGCCCTCGACGCGCGGGAAGAACGACGAGTAGAAGAGCCAGACGTAGAGGACGATGATCGGGAGCGTCCCGAGCGCGAGGAGCACGTACGGCAGCGCCCCGAGCCAGCGGTTCGCGCTCGGCGGCCGCTCGACGACGACCGCCACTAGTCCACCCTCTTCGCGCTCGGCTCTGCGCGCTGCGCGGCATCGCCTCGCCGCATCGCCTTGCTCTTGTGGATTCGCTCCTCCCGGCGGAGCCGCTCATCGCTCATTCTTAGTCCACCTCCACACGCGGCTCCGCGACGAGCTGCTCGAATCGGAACAGGCGCAGCAGGACGATGCTGATACCAAGGCCGAGGAGGACGAGGATCGCGGCCATCGCAGCGCCGTAGGCGAAGTCGAGGTTGCCGTAGTAGTTCGAGAGCGCGGTGTGGAACGCCCAGAGGCTCCACGTCTCGGTGGCGTAGAGACCCGGGCCGCCGTTCGTCGTGAGGTAGATGTACTCGTACGACGCGAAGAGGCTCATCGTCTGATACACGAGCACGAACAGGATCGGCCACTTGATGAGGGGAAGCGTGATCCGCCGAATGATCTGGAGCGCCGACGCCCCGTCCACTTGCGCCGCCCGGAAGAGATCCTGCGGGATGGCGCTGATCGCGCTCGTGAAGATGAGCATGCCGAAGGATGCGCCAACGAAGCCGTTGATGAGGATCACGATGAGCCAGGGATCGGACTGCAGCCAGAAGCGCGGCTCCAAGCCGAACGGCGCGACGATGTAGTTCAGCATCCCGAACGGCGGTGAGGCCGCAGCCCAGGTCCACATGAGCGCGTAGACGACCGACGGCGAGATGCGCGGAAGAAGCCAGAGCGATCGGAACAAGCCGCCGGCCTTCGTCTCCATGTGCACCGAAAGGAGCGCGATCCCAAGCCCCACGACGACGTTGAACGCGAGGACGATCGCGACGTACATGAGCGTGTTCCCGAGGATGATCAGCCAGAACTGGCTGCGGAACATGCGCGCGTAGTTCTCGAAGCCGATCCATTGCCAGTTGGAGAGGCCGGTGGAAGTCGCGAGGTCGGTGAGGCTCATCGCGAACGTGATGACGACCGGTGCGAGGAGGAACACAAGCACGAGCGCGACCGCCGGCCCCATGAAGAGCAGCGCGGTGGCGTTCGTACGCCACCACGCTGCCGTCCGCCGCTCCCGCGGAAACGCTATCGCCTGCGTTCGCGCCATCGGCCTACCTAACGATGAGCTCGTCCCCCAGTTGGCC
>Ga0307277_10000455_pt1 | contig 15143 bp, 15 predicted proteins | sample ER_DNA_116_FD_194473 | JGI IMG/M metagenome (GOLD analysis project Ga0307277, IMG submission 194473) | Bulk soil microbial communities from the East River watershed near Crested Butte, Colorado, United States - ER_DNA_116 | ecosystem: Environmental > Terrestrial > Soil > Floodplain | place...
CAGCCAGCACGTCACACCTGCGTCACGGCGTACAGGCGCCATTCGCCCGGCACGCCCTTCAGCTCGTGGATCCCGCGATCGTCGAATCCGAGCCCCGATCCCGCTACGAGGTCCTTGACCGTGCTGGAGACGAGCACCTCGCCCGGCTCGGCGCGGCCGGCAACGCGGGCTCCAGTGTGCACGGCGATGCCGCCCACCTTCCCGTCGACGAGCTCGCATTCACCTGTGTGAACACCAGCGCGGACCTCGAGCCGAAGCTCGCGAACTGCGTCGCGGATCGCGCAGGCGCAGCGAATCGCGCGCGCCGGCCCGTCGAAGGTCGCAAAGAAACCGTCGCCGACGGCATCGATCTCGTCGCCTCTGAACCGCCCCAGCTCGCGCCGAACCAGTGCGTGATGTCGAGCGAGCAACTCGCGCCAGTTCCGGTCGCCAAGCTGGGCTGCATGCGCCGTCGAGCCGGCGATGTCGGTGAAGAGAACCGTCGCGAGAACCCGCTCCGGCTCCTCCTTTGGCGCCTGTAGGCGCGCGACCAGTTGCTTTGTCTCGCGGATGGCAACTTCGTGAGGGCGGTCCTCGATCCAGGAGTAAGCGCCGCGTTGGCCTGGGAGCTCCACGAGGCTGGCGTCGTCGATCCGCGAGGCCGTGTACGCCGACTCCTCCCGGCGGCTCGGGCTATAGAGGACAACCGTCGGAACGCGCACCGCCGAGAAGACGTCGCTGGCGTCCGCGTGCCGCATCGCGCGGAAGAAGGCAACTGCCGCGCCGGGGCTGAGACTGCGACGCATGTGTGAGACGAACCAGTCGCGGAACGCGGTGTCTTCCACTCCCGGCGCCCACTCACGGATCAAGCGCTCGAAGAATTCGCGGCGCCCCCACCCTTCGCGAACCTCGACGAGCCACCGGTCCCATTCCTCCTCGCTCCTCGCCCAGGGATAATCAGCAGCCTGCGTTCCCTTCGCCTCGGGGTCGAAGAGGACGAGGCCCGCCGTCCGCTCGGGATAGGTCGCAGCAAAGAGGGCAGCCAGCCGCGCCCCTTCGTGGGCGCTCCAGAGCACCGCTCGGCGCGAGTCGACGTCGTCCATCACTGCTCGGAGGTCATCCATCCGCATCTCGAGCGTCGGAACCTCGCGGAGCCGGTCGGACAGACCCTGGCCGCGCTTGTCGATCATCAGCACGCGGGCGAACCCGGCGAGATCGAGGACGTGGCGGACGAGCAACGGCTGGTCCCAGGTCGAGAGCAGGTCACCGGCGAACCCGCGGACGAAGACGATGTCCACAGGATCGTCGCCGACGACCTGATATGCGATCGCGACATCGCCGCTTCGGGCGTAGCGGACGTCGGGGATCTCCATGCCCAAAGTGTCCCACTAGACTGGCCCACGTGGCCGTTACCGCGCTCGAGCGCAAGCTGCTGATCGGCGGCGAGTGGGTCGAGACCGGCGACTGGGTCGAGGTCGCTTCGCCGTATTCGGGCGAGACCGTCGGTCGCGTGGCCAAGGCGGGCGCAGACGAGGCCCGCCGGGCGATCGACGCCGCAGAGAAAGCGATGGCCGAGCCGCTCCCGGCGCACAAGCGGGCCGAGATTCTCGTTCGCGTCGCCGGCTACCTCGGCAGACGCCACGACGACGTGGCGCGGACGATCTCCGACGAGGCCGGCAAGCCGATGAAAGCCGCGCGCGTGGAGGCACGTCGCGCGATGTCCACCTACACGTTTGCGGCCGTCGAGGCTCGCAAGCTCGCGGGCGAGATGGTGCCGATGGACGCCTCACAGGCCGGCGAAGGGAAGCTCGCTTTCACGCTGCGCCGCCCGATCGGCGTCGTCGGAGCGATCTCGCCGTTCAACTTCCCGCTCAACCTCGTCGCGCACAAGCTGGCGCCGGCCCTGGCGGCCGGCTGTGCGGTCGTGCTCAAGCCCGCGAGCCAGACGCCCCTCTCGGCGCTCCTGCTCGCAGAGCTCGAGACCGAGGCGGGCCTGCCGCCGGGGTGGGTGAATGTCGTCGTCGGCCCCGCCTCGGAGATCGGCGACATCCTGATCGAGGACGAGCGCATCAAGGCGATCACCTTCACCGGCTCCGGCGCGATCGGTTGGCAGCTCGCCGAGCGCGCGCCGAAGAAGCGGGTCAAGCTCGAACTCGGCAACGCGACCCCTGTGATCGTCACCGCCGACGCGGACGTTGACGCGGCAGCCGACGCGATGGCCGCGAACGCGTTCTCCTTTGCGGGTCAGAGCTGCATCTCGGTGCAGCGGATCTACGTCGAGGCGCCGGCGTACGACCGGTTCGTCGAGCGATTCCTCCCGAAAGTCGAGGCGCTGAAGCTCGGCGACCCGGCCGACGAGGAAACCGACGTCGGGCCCGTGATCGACGACGACGCGCGCGCACGGATCCTGGACTGGATCGAAGAGGCCCGCACCAACGGCGCGCGTGTGCTCGCCGGCGGCGAGACGGACGGCGAGCTGATCCGGCCTACGGTGCTCACCGATGCCGGCCCGGAGCTCAAGATCAGCTGCGAGGAGGTCTTCGGCCCGGTCTGCACCGTCAACTCGGTCGATTCGCTTGACGAGGCGATCGAACTGGCCAACGGCACGCGTTACGGTCTCCAGGCGGGGATCTTCACGACCAAGCTAGAAACGGCGATGCGTGCGGCCCAGGAGCTGGATTTCGGCGGGGTCACCGTCAACGAGGCGCCGACGTTCCGGGCCGACCAGATGCCCTACGGCGGCGTCAAGGACTCCGGCAATACCCGTGAGGGGCCTGCTTACGCGATCCGAGAACTGACCGAGGAGAGATTGGTCGTCATCGATCTCTAGGAGGGTTTCGAGTGGCCGATGCCGGGAAGGATCCGGCCGATGCTGGCACTGGCACTCGTTCTGATCGTGATTGGGATCGTCGGCCTGTTCTTCTTCACCTATGCCGGCGTGATCGTCGGGGCGCTCGGCCTTGTGTTGCTCGTAGCGTTCCTGTTCGGCTTCGGTCGAAGCGCGCGGAGCACGCAGCCTCACCAGTTCTAGAAACGCCCGCTCACCTTGCTAAAGTCGGCGCCCGTGCCGCGGTTTCCTCTGCCTGGACGCCTTCGGCGGCAGCGCGGCCAGAAGGAACCCTCCGACGCTGCGCCGCAACGCCCGATCCGGCGAGCGAGCTCTCCGGGCGCGCTTCGGCGCGAGCGCCGGGCGATCCTGAAGGCCCGGGAAGAGTTGCTTCGCGACCTCGGCGGCCTGGCGATGGAGATGTACCGGCGGGAGCAATTCCGCGAAGACCTCCTGAGCGAGCACGCCCGTGACATCGCGAACCTCGAGGCGCGCCTGCACGAGCTCGATTCCATGCTCGCCGCCGCGGCGGCCGGGCGGCGTACGACGGCGAGCAGGTGCGAGTGCGGAGCGCCGATCATCTGGGGCTCGCACTTCTGCGCGAACTGTGGCCGTCCCGTCGGCGAGCAGGCCGTCGTCACGTGCACGCAGTGCGGTCATCCGCTGCCTGCCGATGCCGGTTTCTGCCCGAGTTGCGGGAAGGCGGCCGAGCCCGCGGCTAACGGCGACGGCGAGGGACAGGCCGATCCGACGGTCATCCGCTCGGCCGAGGTCGGCGCCGCAGACGAGGGAAACCCGAAACCCGACCGCTGGGAGGAATAGGCGTTGAGCGTCTCGCCTCCTCGGAACGGCGAAGCTCCCGCAGCCGCGGAGGAGCCGAAGAGCACCGAGGCCGCAAATCGTCAGCTCTGCCCCCGCTGTGGAACAGCGCACGAGCTGAACCAGGAGTACTGCCTCGAATGCGGTCTCCGCCTGCCGGTCGAGGCGACAGGCCTCGTCCCGCGACTCGGCCGCGCATGGCGGAACCGACTCGGCTGGTACCCCGGCGACTGGGTCTGGCCTTCCCTGCTGGCGCTCTTGATCGCGGCGCTCGCCGGCACCGGCGCCGCCGCGTTCGTCGCGCACGACCAGAAGCGCGCCGGCTACGTGACCGGGACGAGCCCGTTCGCGCCCGCCACGTCGACGATTGCCCCCCCAGAGCACACCACGACCACGCCGACCATCCCGACGCAGACCGGCACTCAGCCCGAGGCGCCCAAGCAAACGCCGGCTCCGCCCCAGGCACTGAAGGAGTGGCCGGCGGGCCGAGGCGGCTGGACGGTCGTGCTTCAGTCGCTGCCGACTTCTAACGGACGCCCGTTCGCGCTCGCGCAGGCGCGAGCCGCCGAGCACGGCGGCCTTCAGGACGTCGGCATCATCGACTCGTCGAAATACTCGAGCCTCCACCCGGGCTACTACGTGCTCTTCAGCGGCATCTACAGCTCGTTCGACGACGCGAACACGGGTGTGACCGCAGCCCGCTCGCATGGATATCCGCGCGCCTACCCGCGACGCATCACGCCGTAGCCAGCAAGCTCGAGCGTTTGCTCACAAGAAAACTCGATCGCGGACTTTGTGACAGGCCGCGAACCGTTTAAGCTTTCACGCGTTCGGAGAACCTGACGAGGATTAATCGGTACTTAACAAAGCTTTGCGGGGGGTTAATAGGCTGGACGGGATACTGATTTCTGACGAGCGAATGGTTCAAATCAAGGCCTGTATGTATCAGTACTCGCGGGCGATCTATCGCTCGATCAAGGATCTGGTAGATCCCTACGTCGATCCCGAGACAGGCATCGAATACCGCCGGCAGGTGCTCAACGCTTGCGAGCAGACGATGGAGCGCCTGGCGACCGATCCGCTCTACTTCGCGAAGCCGGACCGCGCTCTCTTCCAGGACATCCGCCGTTACTTTCCGATCACCGCGCAGGCGCAGGTCGCCTGGGCCGTGAGCGAAGGAGTCAGCGCGGCCTGCGCGTTCATCGAGTCGCAGATCGAGGCCGGCGCCTTCGACGGCGGCGTCTCGCGCTGCCGTGCGACCACGCGCAAAGGCAAGCCGTGCCAGCGCACGCCGCTGCCCGACCGCGATTACTGCCCGTCGCATCAGCATCTCGAGACTCGCTCTCGCGTCGCCGCCTAGAACAGGCGAGTTTTCCACAGGCTTCAGGCGGTAGGCTCGGCGGTGCGTTGTCGCATGACACCGACAAGCTGATCCGGCAGCTCTCGCTCGTCGCCTTCCTGATGGCGGAGCGGCGGGCGATCACGGCCCGCGACATCAAGGGCAACGTCGAGGGCTACCAGGAGATGTCCGACGAGGCGTTCGCGCGCCGCTTCTACTCCGACCGCGCCGAGCTGATCGCGCTCGGCGTGCCGCTGCACTCCCAGCGCGACGAGTACACGGGCGAGGAGCTGTACACGATGCGCTCGGAGGCCTACTTCCTTCCCCAGCTCGACCTCAAGGACGACGAGCTGGCGGCGCTGCAGACGGCGCTCTACCTGCTGGAGGGCAAGTTCGCCTACGCCGAGCCGCTACGGCTGGCGCTCCAGAACCTCGCGCTCGGCCGCCCCGGTTTCACCGAGGCGCCCACCGAGACTGCTTTGCGGGTCGAGGTACTCGACCCGGAGTACTCGGCCGAGCTCGCCGGCCGGCTCGGGAAGCTCGAGGGCGCGATCTCGAAGCAGCGCACGGTCAAGTTCCTCTACTGGTCGATCTCGCGCGACTCCGAGGAGGAGCGAACGCTCAACCCGTACGCGCTGTTCCAGGACAACGGGGCGTGGTACATCGTCGGCCAGGACCTCGTCCGCGAGGACATCCGCACCTTCCGGGTCTCGCGAATCCGGGGCGACATTCGCTTCGCGACGCGCAGGGAACGGGACTTCCGCCTTCCGGCGGATTTCGAGATCGAGCCCTACCGCGACCGGCCGCCGTGGCAGATCGGCGATCTGACCGGCGAGGCCAAGATCGAGGTGGCTGACGACACCGCCTGGTGGGTCAAGCGGACGTACGGCGAGCACGGGCGAGTGGAGGACGGCGTCTTCATCACCAAGTATTCGAGCCCTGCCCAGCTCGCTTCCTGGATCGTCCGCCAGGACGGGCGCGCCTCGCCGGTCGCGCCGCCCGACCTGAGGAGGGAGGTCGCGCGCTCGCTTCGGCTCGTTCGCGACCGGCACGAAGGGCGACCGCAAGAGCTTGCGACGGAGGCGAAACCGCGCCCGCAGAACGGACTCGAGCGCGTCGCAGGGCCGGTCGCGCCGGAACGGTTCGCGGTGCTCCAGGCGCTGCTCGCCTACCTCCTCGACCGCTGCGGGGAAAGCAATGAAGCGGTCATCGAAGCCTCGGACCTGACCGACCGCTTTCACATTCCGCCCGACGAGCTCGAGGAGCACCTGTCGCTGCTCAACCTCGTCAACTTCGGCGGCGGTTGCTACGCGATCTATGCCGAGCTCGCGAACGGGAGGGTGAGGGTCGACAAGGAGCTCTTCGGCGACACGTTCCGCTCTCCGCCCCGACTGACCCCACTCGAGGCGCGCGCGATCCGGCTCGCGCTCGAGTTCGTCGGGCCGATGATCGCCGCCGACGCGCGCACGCCGCTCGACCGTGTGCGCAGGAAGCTCGAGGAGACGTTCGGCGAGTTCGATCTCGCGCTGACACCCGAGCCGCACATCGGCGAGGACGAGGAGGGGCTCGTCGCCACCCTGTCGCAGGGGATTCGCGAGCGCCGGCTTGTCGAGCTCGACTACTTGAAAGAGGGCGAGGAGACGACGTCAGGGCACCTGGTAGAGCCTTACTCGATGGAGCGCCGCTTGCCTTACTGGTACGTGCATACCTGGGACCGGACACGATCGGGCGAGCGCTCGTTTCGGCTCGACCGGATGCGAAGTGCCCGGCTGCTCGCCGAGGAGTTCGAGCCGCGCGAGGGCTTCGAGCCGCGAGGCCTGCGCGACGCCAGACCGGTTCAGATCTGGTACTCGCCCGAGGTCGCTCGCTGGCGCCTCGAGCGCGGCACTGCGAGGCAGCTGAAAGACGGCTCGGCGATCGAGGAGGTCGCGGTCGGCAGTGAGGACTGGCTGATCGGCGAGATCCTCTCGTTCCGCGGCGAGGCAGTCGTACGCGAGCCGCAGGAGCTTCGCGCACGGATCGCCGAGCGGGCACGCGAGCTGCAGGCGGAGCTTGGCCTGACGCGCGTCCGCGTTCCCTCAGCTAGCTGACTCGAACCGGCAGCGTCAGCGTGAACGTCGCGCCGAGATCCGGCGCAGATGAGACGTCGACCGCGCCGCCATGGGCCACGGCGATCGAGCGCGCGATGAAGAGGCCGAGCCCCGTACCCGGCGTGCCGGGAGAGCCGGGGCTATGACCTCGTCCGAACTTCTCGAAGATCACGCGTTGCTGCTCCGGCGGCACGCCGGGACCGCGGTCGGCAACCTCGATCCGCACCTGCGAGTCCTGGTGGTAGGCGCTGACTCTGACCTCTTCACCGGCGGGAGAGAACTTGACCGCGTTGTCGAGCAGGTTCGTCAGCACCTGCTGCAGCCGATCGCGGTCCCCGCGCACGAAGGGGAGCTCTCCGCGCACTTCCGCAACCACGCTGACCTCGTCCTGCGCCAGCGACATGCTCGCGACAGAATCCCGCACGAGCGCGCCGAGGTCGACGTCTCCGAAGCGGTACGTGAAGGTGCCGGCCTCGATCCGCGAGGTGTCGAGCACGTCGCCAACGAGCGCCGCGAGCCGCTCCGTCTCGCTGCCGATCAGTGCGAGGAAGGACTCTCGCTGGTCGGGGTTGAGCTCGCGCCAGCGCTGCCGGAGCGTCTGCGCGGAGCCGACGACCGATGCCATCGGCGCCCGGAGCTCGTGGGAGACAAGCGAAACGAAGTCGGCGCGTAGCGCGGAGAGACGCCGGAGCTCCTCGACGGTGCTCCGCTCGGCCTCGTAGGCGCGAATGTTCTGAACGGCGCTCGCGACCAGGCGTCCGAGCAGGCCGACGAGCTCGAGCTCCTGTTTCTTGAAGGCCCCCGCCTCCCTACGGACGAGCGAGATCATCCCAACCGCCCGGGGCCCTTGGAGGAGCGGCGCCGCGATCCGGCAACGAAGCCCGAGCTCAACGAACTCGTGCTCTTCGGAGTAGCGCTCGTCGGTCATGTCCTCGCGGTACACGGGCTGGCCCGTTCGCAGGATCTCGGCCAGCAGCGTCTGGCCCACCGGCTGGCGCGAGCCTCGCGAGAAGACCACGTCGGCCCCGACTCCCGCGACCGCCATCACCTGCGCTGTTCCCCCCTCCTCGAGGACGATCGCCATCCGGTCGAACGGTACGAAACCGCGCAGCTCGCGGATGAACGCCTCGAAGGCCTCGTCGAGATCGAGCGAGGAGCTGAGCGCGCGCGCACAGCGTGTTGCGGCCTCGAGCACGTCCGCGCGCCGGCCCAGCTCGTCGCGGAGAAGCTCGGCCTCCTCGACCTGCGCCTGCGAGGTCGCGGTCTCACGGCGGAGGCGGTCAACGAGCCAGCCGACGATCATCCCGGTCAGGGTGAGCACGCCCCAGGGGAAGACGACGTGGTCGGCCTGGTAGCCGTCGGGCGGGTTGTCGAACCTCGATTCCCGCCACCACTCCGCGACTGCAAGCAGCGGTGCGATCGCGAGCGGCATCAACAGGCCGCCGCGGATGCCGTAGCGGACGGCGGCCTCAACGAGCAGGACGAAGAAGAGCTGGTTGACCGGCGATCCAATCTCGTACTGGTAGATCAGGACGAACGCCGCCACGATGACCGTGTCGAGTGCGAGCCCGAGCAGGCCGATCCGCCGCGGCGCGCGCGCGAAGGCTTTCTCGCTGCTGAGCACGTAGAACAGCCCTGCACCGACGGCGAGCAGTGCGGTCGTCGCCCAGGCCCAGTTCTCGTAGCCGGAGGGGTAGTCGGTGCTCAGCAGGCCGACCTCGACGATCGCGAACGGCACCGCTACGAGCCGGGCCCAGGCGATCCAGCGCTCGGTGGCGCGAAGGCGTTCCAGCTCCGGCGTCATCGTGAAGCCAGCTGCTCGTTCGCGAGCGCGATGCGGGCGTTTCGCTGCAAGAAGCGGCCGTCGTTCCGGGGTACGTAGAGGCGGGCGTAGCGGTCGCGCAGCTCGTCGGGGTCGGACTCCAGCCAGTCGACGAGGTCGACGTGTGGCTCGGCGCCGGAGCGGAGCGATTGGCCGGCGCGCCGCTTCTCGATCCCGCGGTTCCAGGGGCAGACGTCCTGGCAGATGTCGCAGCCGTAGACCTGCTCGCCGAGCGCTTCGCGGTAGGAGGCCGGCAAGTCGTGCGCAGACTGAGTCCAGTACGAGAGACACTTCGTCGCATCGAGCGTCCCCGGCTCGTCGAGCGCGCCAGTCGGGCACGCCTCGATGCACAGCGTGCATGAGCCGCAGTCGAGCGGAAGTGGCGGCGTTGGCTCCAGCTCCCGCGCGGTGACGAGTGTGCCAAGTACGACCCAGGAACCGAAGCGACGCGTGATCAGCAAGGTGTTCTTGCCATAGAAGCCGACGCCCGAGCGCGCGGCCGCCTCGCGGTCGACGTGCTGGTTCTCGTCGACGAGGACGCGGTAGTCGCCGCCCAACCACCGACCGAGCTCGTCGAGCTTCTCGCGCAGCTCCGTGTAGGCGTCGTACCAGGTGTAGCGCGGCAGGCGCCCGTGGCCCCGTGGCCTGTCGGGCTCCTCCTGGTAATAGCAGACCGCGGCCGAGACGACAGTGCGCGCATTCGGGAGCAACTTCTCCGGATGGCACGAGATCTCCGGCTGCGCCATCGTGAAGCGCATGTCGGCGAAGAGGCCGCGGGCCCGCCGGTCGTGGATGTGCAGCTCTGTCTCCTCGTAGGGCTCGGCAGGGGCCGCCCCAACGACGTCGATACCGAGCTCGTGTGCGAGCTGCTCCAGCTCCACGGCGTCCATATGGAAGATTGTGCCCGGGTGAAGGCGATCAGGATTCACGAGGACGGCGGACCCGAGGTTCTGCGGTACGAGGATGCGCCCGATCCTACGCCCGGAAACGGCGAAGTCCTCGTGCGGCTCCGGGCGGCTGCGCTGAACCACATCGACCTCTGGATACGCCGCGGCCTGCCGTCGGTGCCGAAGCCGCGGATCCTCGGCTCGGACGGGGCCGGCGAGCGCGTCGACACCGGCGAGCGGGTCGTGATCAACCCCGGGCTCGACGACGGTCGCCTGATCGTCGGCGAGCACATCGACGGCACCGACGCGGAATTGATCGTGGTGCCCGAGGACTACGTCCACCCGATTCCTGCCCACCTCTCGTTCGAGGACGCCGCCGCGTTCCCGATGGTGTTCGAGACCGCATACCGAATGCTGGTGACGAAGGCCCAGCTCCGCGAGGGCGAATGGGTCTTGGTCTGGGGGATCGGCGGCGGCGTCGCAACAGCGTCGCTCGCGATCGCCAAGGCGCTCGGCGCGCGGGTGCTCGCGACCTCGTCGAGCGACTCGAAGCTGGAGCGGGCGCGCGAGCTCGGCGCCGACGCAGTCGTCAACCACGTCGGCGGCGACGTCGCGGCGGTCGTCAAGGGAGCAACGGATGGGGGCGTCGACGTCGTCGTCGAGCACGTCGGCGAAGCGACCTGGAAGACATCGCTCGCAGTCGTTCGCCCCGGCGGCCGCGTCGTCGTCTGCGGCGCCACGAGCGGGCCGAACCCGCCTGCGCAGCTCCACCGCGTCTGGTGGAAGCAGCTGACGATCTACGGCTCGACGATGGGTACGCGTGAGGATTTCGCGGGCGCGTTCGAACTGGTGAAGTCAGGCCGGGCGCGTCCTGTAATCGACATGGTCTTTCCGGTCGAGGAAGCGCGGGCCGCCCACGAGCGAATGGAGCGCGGCGAGCAGTTCGGCAAGATCGTGCTTCGGATCGGCAACTGACTCGAACCGCCATGTCCGGGGTCAGACCCCGGCCGTGTTCGGAGCGGTCACGTCGAAAGCGGCGAGCCCGCCTCCCAGGAGGCGGGCTCGTCCGATGTTGTGCCTACGGGTGGTACTGCTCGTCGATCGAGCGGACGGTGTCGATTCGGACGCGAATCCAGAATCGACGGCGCGGCGTCGTCGACTTCGCGAGCTTTGCCACCGTGGTTTGCGTCGAGCAGGTCGCGTGGGTGAGCACGGTGACGTTTGCGCCCGCGGGGACGAGGAACGTCAGCAGCTTGTGCGTCTCGTCGCGCGTGTAGGTGTCGTTGGGCACGTCGCCCGAGCCGGTGTCTTCGAGCGAGGCGCGATTTGCCGTCACACCGCTCAGTAGCAAGGCCGGGTCGAAGCGGAGCACGTAGTGATTGCCCTTCCGGGTCAGCGAGTTGATGTGCCCATACAGCGACTGCTGGCCCGCGGGAGTGGCGCGCGGGAGTGTCGCGAACGTGCAGCTCTGCTTGGCTGCCGGTGCGGCTGCGGAACGCGACGTCGCGGAGGCGGCCGAGACCGTGGCGACCAGGGCGGCCGCCGTGGCGAGCATGATGATCGATGACTTCATGACGACTCCTTTCGGTTGGGGTCGCCCGAGCATCGACCGCCGCGGTCAAGCCGCGCCAAAGCGGTGGTAAAGAGTCGTGTCAGCGGGTGTGTTTAGGGCGCCAAACGGCTAGCCAAAGCCAAGGATGAACTTCGCGTCGTCCGACATCTTCTCCGGCGACCAGGGCGGGTCCCAGGTCAACTCGACCTCGACGTCCTCGACCTCAGGCATCGAGCGCGCGATCTGGTCGATGTTCTCCTGGATCATCGGCCCGACCGGACAACCCATCGAGGTCAGCGTGTGGATCACCTTGACCTTCGGGCCTTCGACCTCGACGTCATAGAGGAGGCCGAGCTCGACGATGTCCATTCCGAGCTCGGGATCTTCGACTGCGCGGAGCGCGTCGACGACTTCTTCCTTTGTAGGCATCGGTCCAGCCTAGCTCAGCAGCCGCACTTCCTCGCGCCGCTCGCGGGCGAAAAAGTGGATCCCGTCCACGAAGCGCACCCAGTTGCAGCGGGTGCACATGACCAGCGAGTGCGTGCGCGCCGAGTCGGCGAGGAAGCGGACGCCGCGGAGCAGGTCGCCGTTCGAGACGCCGGTCGCGGCCACGATCACCTCGCCGGGCGAGAGGTCGTCGGTCGTGAAGATCTGCTCGAGGTCGTCGAGCCCGTACTCGCGCGCCTCTTCGATCTCGCTTCGCGTCGTCGGCCACAGCTGGGCCTGCAGCTCGCCGCCAAGGCAACGCAGTGCTGCCGCGGCCATCACGGCCTGGCGTGTGCCGCCGATCCCGATCGCGAGGTGGTCGTTCGTGCCGCGGATCGCAGCTGAGATGGACGCGGTCACGTCGCCATCCTGGATCAGCTTGATCCGGGCGCCCGCGGCGCGAATCTCCTCGATCAGGTCGTGGTGCCGCGGCCGATCGAGCACGATCGTCGTCACGTCGTTGACGCTGCGCCCGAACGCCTCCGCGATCCCGCGGATGTTGTCGGCGACCGGCTTGCGCAGGTCGATCGCGGCGCGGGCGCGAGGGCCGACGGCCAGCTTGCGCATGTACATGTCCGGCAGGGTCTGCAGAGAGCCCGGCTCGCCGACGGCGATCATCGACATTGCCCCTCCCCCGCCCCGCGCGACGACTCCGCGTCCTTCAAGCGGGTCGAGCGCGAGATCGACCTGCTCGCCCCCCGCACCCACGCGCTGGCCGCGCGCGAGGGTCTCGTCCTCGTCGGCGCCGGCGCCGATCACGACCTGCCCGTCGATCGGGAGGTGCTCGAGCGCGGACCGCATCGCCTCCGCGGAATCGCGCTCCGCGCCGTCCTGGTCGGCACGCCCCAGCCAGCGCGCACCCGCCAGCGCGGCGCGCTCGGTCGCGCGCGCGTAGCTCTCGCAGAGGCAGTACCGATCGAGCGCCGAGCCCTCGCGCTGCCGGATCGGGGCGGTCTCGGTCATCCGACCTTCTCGAATCGCTCGGCGCTCTCGAGCACGAGCTCCATCGCCTGCCCGATCGCAAGCTCGATATTGCCGTTCTCGATCACAGGTACGCCCGCCTTCTCGGCGCGCCCGACGATGTAGTCCTGGATCTCGCGGATATCGCCGAGCGAGTCGAGATACCGCTCGAACGGCCGCGCGCTTCCCGAAGCGGAATCGCGCAGCCAGAAGTGGCTCGCGTGCGCCTCCACGTCGTCGATCGCGAGCACGAACTGGACGACGAGCGCGCCCTCGATCTCCGCCGAGACCATGCCAGGGACAAGATGGACGCCCTCGAGCACCATCGACCACCCCTCCTGCATGACCCGCTCGATCGCGGCGCGAACGCCTACGAGAACGTTGCGTGTCTGGGCGAGGAAGCCGTGCAGGACGCGGTCAACGTCGTCCTCGTCCTGTGACGCCCCCGCCTCGAAGCTGGAGTAGTGGATCGCGGGCATGAAGTCCTCCGAGAAGAACGCGCGCATCGTCTGGCGAACGAAATCGGTCGAGGTGACGCGCGTGATCCCGAGCCGGTAGGCGATCTCGGTCGCCACGGTCGACTTGCCCGTGCCGGTCGCGCCGCCGATCAGCAGGACGATCGGCAGGTCGAGATCGTCGAGACGCCGGAAAAGGCGCAGCCGCCGGACCACCTGGGCGCCCTCCTCCTCCCCCCACATGTCGACGGCGAGCTCCTGAAGCCGCTCGAGCGAGGAGGCGCGGCCACCCGCGGCCGCCAGGTCGGCCTCGGCCGTCAGCGCGAGCTCGTACGCCCGCTCGGATGGAACGCCCGTCGCGATCAGGGCTCGCGCGAGGAGGCCCTTCGAGAACGGTAGGCCGTCCTCGCCGCCGAGCGGCAGCGGCTCGCGGTGTCGGCGCTCGGTCACGTTCCCACCGGCCGCTCGGTCACGTTCCCACCGGCTCCACGGCGGCTGAGTCGGCAAGGGCCAGCAGCGCGGGCTCGAGTTCCGGCTGGCCGGGAACCGAAACGAGATCGTTCGCGGCGAGGACGATCTCGACGCCCCGCTTCGCTCCCGCCTCGGCGACGACGTCGATCCCGGCCGCCTTGATCTCGGTCAGGTAGACGTCCGCGTCGACCGCCTCGAGCTCCCGCTGTAGGGACGGCCGGTCGGCGAGATTTCCGGAGACGTAGACGAGCTCGGCCCCGTGCTCGGCCAGATCCCCGGCGAGCCGCTCGTGTGCCGAGGGTGCAGCCGTGGTGAAGTAGGCAACACGCTTTCCCGCGATCGGCGCGAGCGGCCGCGGGCGGAAGCCGACGGCGATCACCTGAACCTCGGGCTTCACCTGCTGGATCGCCTCAGCGAGCGCCTCGTGCGGGGTCGACGCATTCGCCATCGTCACGACGACAAGGTCGGCAAGCAGGATGCGGTAGGCGTTCAGGTAGCCGGTCACCAGCTCCGGTGGGTCGAAGGTGCTCGTGACGAGGACGCGCTTGCCGGTTTCGACGGGGGGAATCGCCGCGCCGCTGCCGTCGAAGACGACGAAGTCGGGCCGGCGCTGCAGCGCCAGCCCGGCCCCGGCCGAAATGTTCGAGGTCGCGACCGCGCCGGCGAGCCCGCCGCCGCAGCGGCGGCAGCCGATCGTGACGACGCCGGCGACGGCGGCGATCTCCAGGTAATCGGAGGCGGCGTGCCGCCCCTCGCGGGAGAGCGCCAGCAGTTCCTCGAGGCCCGGAGGCGACTCGGCGACCTCCGGCGTCCCGGGGCCCCCTCGTCCCATCGCCACCGCGACGACGTCGCGGTCGCGCGCGAGCAGCCGCGCGAGGTGCGCCGACACGGCGGTCTTGCCGACGCGCTTGCCGGTCGCGTAGACCGCCAACGAGGGCAGCGGGAAGGGCTCCAGCTCCGGCGGTTCGAGCCGGAAGTCGGCGCCGGCGTACGGGACGCCGGCGGCGAGCACTCGGCTGGCGATCCGGAACCGCGTCGCCGGCCCCAGCACCGGCTCGTCCGAGAGGTCGAGTACCAGCTCGGGTTCCAGCTCACGCAGCGCCGCCTCGAGGTCGTCGTAGAGCGGCACGCCATAGTCGGCGTCGCCGCGCAGCTTCTCCGTGCCGCCGGCCATGTACGCCCCGACGAACTCATACTGGAGCTCCGCGAGCGCGTCCCGCACCGTCGAGGGATAGTGCTCGCCGTCGATCAGGGCGAGGGCACGTGTCATCGCGATGAGGTCACCTCGTCCTCGATCCGTGCGGTGTACTTCTCGAACGACCGCGTCTGGGTCGAGAACTGGATGATCTTCTCCTGCCCGTGGAACGGGTACTTGCGCCAGACGTCCACGTGGTGGTCGGTGATCTCGATCAGGTTGTAACAGGGCCGCGTCTTGCCGCGGAGGCGCTGCGAGGAG
>Ga0307277_10000456_pt1 | contig 15115 bp, 10 predicted proteins | sample ER_DNA_116_FD_194473 | JGI IMG/M metagenome (GOLD analysis project Ga0307277, IMG submission 194473) | Bulk soil microbial communities from the East River watershed near Crested Butte, Colorado, United States - ER_DNA_116 | ecosystem: Environmental > Terrestrial > Soil > Floodplain | place...
TGGTGTACACCCCGCGCCCCACGCCGCAGACCTCGCCTAGCGGGCAGCCAGCCGGCGCTCGGCCAGCGCGATGAGCTGCTTCAGGTCGCCGCAGACGTAACAGCGATAGAGCCGCACGCTGCCGTCCTCGCTCGCGCTGAGGACGAGCTTGCCGTCCGGGCTGAAGGCGACCGCTGTTAGGACGTTGAGCGCGGTGTCGCCGCCCCGCAGATAGAGGTACCGATGATCGGCGCCCGTCTGCCAGAGCGCCGCGCTGATCGGGCCCGCGGTGACGATCCAGCGCCCATCCGGGGTGAACGCTGCGGTCGAGACGTTTCCGAACACTCCGACCATCTCCCGCTTCAACTTGCCGGTCTTCACGTCCCAGGTCTCGACGTTGTTCTTGATGCCCCGGCGCGTCGTCAACAACAGGCGTCCGTCCGGGCTGAACACGACATCGGTCAGCGCCAGCTTCGATCGCGAGCGGAGGATGTGGCGCAATCGGCCGGTGCCGACGTCCCAGAGCCGCGCGGTTCCGTCGAGGCCGGCGGTCGCGATCGTCCTTCCGTCGGGCGAGAAGGCCACGCGCGAGACGCCCTTCGGCGACTTTAGGAGATGCCGACCGCTCGACCAGATAGTCGCCCCGTCGCGGCCCGTCGTCGCCACGGTCTTGTCGCGGCCGAAGTCGGCGTCGCTCACTGCACCCGCTTGCTCCTCCGTTCTCACGTTGCCCCCGCTGGTGCGCCAGAGCTGCACGTCTCCGTTCGAGCCCCCGGTGACGATCGTCTTCCCGTCGAGGCTGAACCGCGCCACGGACACGGCCCCGCTCACCGGAAGCGTCCGCAGGCGCGCGCCGGTTCGCGCGTTCCACAGCGCTGCTCCCTTCGAGCCGGCCGTGAGGACGAACCGCCCATCCGGGCTCAGACGTGCATCGTTGACCCCGCCGCCCGGCCGAAAGGCGTGCAGCAGCCGCCGTTCGCGGACGGACCAGACCCGGACCGTCCCATCCGCGCTGGCTGACACGACCAGCCGTCCAGCGCCACCGAAAGACGCGGTCAAGGCGCCGCCGCGATGCGAGCCCAGCGGCTCGAGGTCCTGCTCGAAGCGGGTGTCCCAGAGTCGAGCCGTGCCGTCCGCACTCTCGGTGCGAATCCTCGTTCCGTCCCGGCTGAATGCAACAGCGGTCACCGCGCCGCCGTGACCGACGAGCTTTGCCACCTGCGTTCCCTGTTCGACGCCCTTGACCTCAGAGACGTTTGCGGCGCTATCGCCGCTGCCGTCGACGACGAAGCGGCCGTCGGGGCTCCACGCGACCGCCAGCACCGGGTTCGTGTGGCCCGGAAAATAGAAGAGGCGCTCGCGCCGGGCGATGTCCCAGATCCGGAGCGCGCCGTCGGCACCGGCGGCTGCGAGCAGCTTGCCGTCGGGACTGAACTCCGCGTCGTTCATCCGCGGTGTGCTGGCGCCGTCGTCCAGCAGGCCGACGTGCCGGCCGGTCCGAGGGTTCCAGAGATCCGTGCCGCGGAAGTCCGCGGTGGCCAGCAGCTTGCCGTCCGGGGAGAACCTGGCGCTGCCGACTTTTTTCGGAGCGAGGAGCTGCAGGAGCCGGCCCGTCCGCCTCGAGAAGATGCCGACCCGGCCCGCCCGGCCGATCCTGGCGACGAGGCGGCCGTCGGGCGACACGACTGTCGTCCGAAGCCCTGAAGCTTTCGCCCGGACCACCCGTTCTAGGTGCGCCTTGAGGAGCGCCTGCCGTAGGACTTCGGCCGCGTTCCCGCCCGGCGACGAGCGCGCGGCCCGCAGGGCGTCGGCCAGCGCCCGCTCGGGGTCGTTCGGCAGCTCGGCGAGTGCGGAAGCCTCCAGCGCCCGGGCCTGCGCCTGGTGTGCCGAGCTGCGGGCGTGCGCACGCTCTGCGAAAGCCCAGATCGCGACGGCTGTCATCGCGGCCAGCGCGGCCAGCGCGACGGCGGCAATCACGGTCAGCCGCCGCTGGCGCGCGTGGGCCCGCTCGCGGTCCCGCTCCAGCTCGCGCCGTGCCCGCCAGGCGAGCACGCCGTCTGCCAGGACGTCGTGGAAGATCTCGTAGCGCTCACCGCCGCCCGTGCCGTCGACCGCCCGCACGATCCGCTCGCGGCCGAGGGCCTCGAGCACGGGCAGGACGTCCGCCTCCCGCACGGCCGCGTACTGCGCGAGGTCGCCCGGCCGGTGGGCGATCTTCGACCCGGAAGGGGTGACGAGGTGCCCGAAGATCGTCGCCGCCACGTTCTGCTGCGACGGCTCGAGCCCGCCCAGCGCTCGCTCCAGATGTGCCCGCACGATCGCCTCGGCGCCGCCGAGCTCGCGCAGCGTCGCAAGCTGCAGAACGTCGGAGCCCCGCTCGCGCTCGGCTTCCCAGAGCCGCTCGAGCACGAGCTGGAGATACGGCGCCTCGATCCGCTCCTCGTCAGCCTCGATGCCGCCGCGGCCGGCGCGGCCGACGTCGACCTTGCCTGCGGCGACCTGATCGAGCACCGCCTCGACGAGCTCCGGCTCGACCCGCACGCGTTCACCACTCAGCTCGTTCCAGCGCTCGACCGGGCCGAGGATCGCAGCGCGCGCACCGTCGCGGTCGAGGTGGTCGAGCCGCAGATAGTTCGCGAAGAGGTTCGGGATCCGCCCCTTGAACGCGTCCAGCTTCGCGAGCGCATCCTCCCGCAGCCCAAGCAGGAAGTTCGCGCGCAGGCCCGGCTCGCTGATCGCCGCCGCGAGCTCGTCGGCAAACGCGTCCCCTTCGTGGTACAGGAAGTACTCCTCGAACTGGTCGAGGATCACGTAGACCTCTCCGACGGCGCCGAGCCTCTCCGAGAGGGTCCCGCTCGACTCGATCCCGACCGCGTCGTCGATCGCCTCGCCCAGCCCGTCCCGCGGGTCGCCGGCCCAGGACGCGAAGACGACCACAGCCGCATCGTGTTCCCGGCGCAGGGTGTGCGCGACGGCCGCGCGCAGCAACGAGGACTTGCCCACACCGCTCGCTCCGTACAGGACCGTCAGCCGGGAAGCGAGCAGGTTCGCGACGACCACCTCGCGTTCCCGCTCGCGGCCGCAGAAGAGCAGCGAGTCGAGCTCGGTGTCCTCGAAGGCGGCGAGCCCTTTGAACGGACTTGTTGGAGCGGTGACGCTCACGTCCCAGCCGCGACGAAGCGGCCCAGCGTCTCGGCGTACTCCTCGAAGGCGAGCTCGACGACCTCGACGTCGCGCCGCCGCCAGAACTCCCGCTCGAGCGGCTTCGGCTCCGGCTGGACGGCCCAGGAGCGGTAACTGAGCGGCTGGTCACCCCAGAGCCGGTGGAGCACGACGCGAAGATTCCAGTCGGCCATGGTGTAGCCGAGAAAGAGGAAGTGGCTCCGGCGGAGCGTCGCGGCCAGGGAGACGGGTACCGCCGCGGCTACGTCCGTGTGGGCGAGGTAATCGATGTAGTCGTCCTCGGTTACGACGAAGCTCTCCCATTCGCGCGCCTTCGTCCGCTCGACCTGGCCGTGCAGCTTCAAGATCACGGTGTTGCGCTCGAGTGAGAGCTCGGTGGCGTAGGTGTTCGGTTCTTCGATGAGGTGGCCTGTGCCGTCGGGCGAGAGGTGGCAGAAGCGCCCGCGGTTGCGCCCGGCTGCGAGGTACGAGACGACGTCAAAGGCCTCGCCCGCCTCCTCGAACGCCCGCTCGAGCGCGGTGTCGTAGCTCGTGGTCACGAGAAGCTGGTGCGGCGCGCCGCGCTCGCGGAGCAGGCGCGGCAGCGACGCGAAGAACCGGTGGAGCGGCGTCGGAGCGAGATCGGCTTCGAGCAGCTCGTGCAATCCGTCGTAGAGCGGCCCCGAGCCTTTCATCACCGCGATGTACTGGGCGACACGAGGGAGCGTGGCCGCACCATCGTCGGCCCGGTAGCCGAACCGCTGGGCGAGCTGGGCAGTCAGCTCCGCCACGTCGGTCCCGAGCACCGGCACGACGCGGCCGGCGAGCATCGTGCGCACGACGTCATCGAAGTGATCCTGCGCAGGCGCCGCGCGCGTAGGCTCGAGCCCGACCTCCTGTCTCAGGATCGCGGCATGCAGCTGCTGCAACCGAGGGCTCGGGTCGATCCCGAGCTCCTCGACGAGGACGCGGCGGCCCTCCTGGAAGGCGTCCAGCGCCTCCGCCTGCCGGCCAGAGCGATAGAGCGCCAGCATGAGCTGCTCGCGAAACCGCTCGCGCAGCGGGTGCTCGCCGACCAGCGCTTCGAGCTCGCCCACGACCTCTCCGGCCCGGCCGGCCTCGATGTCGGCCTCGATGCGCTCCTCCAGGAGCGCGAGCCGGAACTCGGCGAGGCGCGCGATCTCGCCCTGCGCGAACGCCTCGAAACCGAACTCCTCGAGCGGCGGTCCGCGCCACATCTCGATCGCCTCGCGGATCTTTGCCGCCCGTTCCTCGGGCGGCGCATCCCTTGCGTCGGCAAGCAGTGCCCGCGCGCGATTGACGTCGAGCTGTTCGGGATCGATTCGGAGCAGGTAGCCGGGCGGCTTCGTAACGAGGAGGTCCGGCCCGAGCTGCTTGCGCAGCTGCGAGACGAAGTTCTGGAGCGACGTCGCGGCCGTCCGCGGCGGCTGCTCGCCCCAGAGCGCATCGATCAACCGGTCGGTGGAAACGATCCGCCCCGCGTCGAGGAGGAGCACCGCGAGTAAGGCCCGCTGCTTCGGTCCGGCGAGTTCGACGAGAGCCCCGCCGCTCCGGGCCTCCAGGGGGCCCAGTAGCCGGAACTCCAAAGTGTGCATGAGCCCTTTGTAACACCCTTCCCGAGTCACGGAAATAGACCTTCGCGACGCGTCCTCGCTAGGCACCTAGCGGTTGGTCGAGCCGGCGGCGCGACGCTCAGCCATGCCGTAGAGACGGCCGACGCCGACCAGATAGACGCGGTGGGGGTCGGCGACCACGGGCGAGTACTTGCCGTCGGGCCAGGTCCACACCAGCCGCCCCGTACCGGCATTGAGGGCGTATGTCCTTTCGTTGAAGGTGGAGAAGTAGACGATTCCGGCAAGCACGGTCGCCGAGCCGGAGATCGGTCCGTTCGCCTGAAAGCGCCAGCGCACGTCGCCGGTTGCGGCGTCAAGCGCGTAGAAGGTGTGGTCGTAGGAGCCGACGAGCACGAGCCGCCGCCAGATCGCCGGCGACGCGTACACGTAACCGCCGGTCCCTTGCGACCAGCGCAGCTTCCCGCTCGTGGCGCCGTACGAGTACACCTTGCCGTCGGTGGAGCCGATGTAGACCCGGCCGTAGGCGAGCGCCGGTGTCGAGTAGAAGGTGCCGGTCGATCCGAGCCTCGGCTGGGCTGACGCTCGCCAGATCAGCCGTCCTCGGCGCGAGTCGAGCGCGTACACGTGACCGTCGTAAGAGCCGATGTAGAGGCGCTTTCCTGCGAGCGCGAGCGAGCCTTTGATCATGCCCCCGAGCTCACGCACCCACCGCGTCCTGCCCGTGCGGGCATTCAGCGCCCAGACGCGCCCGTTCCAGTCGCCGACGTACACCCTTCCCTTGGCGACGAGGGGAGACGACTCCGTCGGGCCGATTCGCCGGCTCCAGCGGCTCCTGCCGGTCTCCGAGTCGAACGCGAGGACAACGCCGTCCCGTCCGGGGACGGACCGGTCACAGGGGGCATGGCCAATGAACGTGACGTAGACCGTTCGCCGCCAGATTGCGGGTGAAGCCCAGCCGCAGCGGCCGGTGCTGCGCTGCCAGACGGGCTTGCCGGTCCGGGCGTCGAGCGCATAGAAGCGCCCGTCGAAGGTGGGCAGATAGACGCGGCCGTAGGCGAGAGCAGGCGGGAACTCGAGCAGCGCTTGCCCGTGAAAGGTCCAGATTCGCCGGAAGGGCGGCCGAAGACGCGCCGCAGGGTCAAAGCGCAGTCGGCGGGAGTCGAAACCGTAGGTCGGCCAGTAGACGCGGCTGCGCACGAGCGCCTTCGCTGCTGCCTTGGGCGGCCGCGTGTGAGTGAACTCCACGGTCGGCGAGCCGCGGATGTCGCGACCTTCGTGCTTGAGCCACAGGACGTAGCCCGCGAGCCCGGCCACCAGCACGAGGACCACCACGCCCGCGAGGAACAGGAGTCGCTTCATTGGCACGGCGTGAGTGATTCGTGAGCGCGACTGCGCAGGGTCGGGGGCGTGTCTGCCGAGAAGCTACGCAACAGGTTCTCCGGCCTCGCGGCCAAGCTCATCGTTGCGACCGCCGCGGCAACCGTGTTGGCGGCCGGCGGAATCGGGTCCGAGGCACAGGGCCAAGGACTCGCCGTCAGCTTCGTTCGCGTCGGGAACGGCGGAGCGCCGTTTGCCGGCGATCGCCCGCTGTTCGCGACCATCTCGCCGAACCGAGACGGCTTTCGCGACGCCGCCGTCGTATCGTTCCGTCTCAGCCGGCGCGCGACCGTCCGGCTGGAGGCGTACGAGACGATGAACCGCGAGATGAGCCCCAGGCTCGTCGGGCGGGTGGCCAGGGTGCTCGGTCGCGGGCAGCGCCGGCTGACGTGGCGCCCAGGAGCGAGGATCGAGCCTCGCACCTACGAGCTCCGGCTCCTGGTCGACGCCGTGCTGTCCGCAACCGCCGTCGTGCGCGTGATGGACATCGACGCGGGGTTCACGCGGGAAAGCTACGGCCCGAGCCAGACGGCAACGCTCTCTCTCTCGACGGACGCGCCGCACCTGAGGCTTCGGTTCATGCGGGCTGGCCCGGAGCGGAGTCCGAATATCTTCGCCTACGGCAACGACGAGCTCCACGGGGTGCCTGCAGGGCCCGAGTGGAAGGTTCGCTGGACGCGGCGGATGCGGCCCGGAACGCTTCGGCTCCGTCTCCCTGACGGCCCGAGTGGCCTCTACTTTCTCCAGCTCAGGGCGGATGACGGACGCGAGGGCTTCGCCCCATTCGTGCTCCGGCCGAGCAGAATCGGCATCCACCGGATCGCGGTCGTCTTCCCCACCCACACGTGGCAGGCGTACAACTTCCGCGATGTCAACGGCGACGGTCTGGGCGACACCTGGTACGCAGTGAACGCCGTCCATGCCGTCGACGTCACGCGGCCGCTGCTCCATCACGGGGTCCCCACGCACTTCCGCGGTTACCAAGCAGGGTTCCTCCGGTGGCTGTACCAGAGTGGAAAGCAGGTCGACTTCATCTCCGACTGCGAGCTCGATCGGCTGAGCGGAGCCAGGCTGGCCCGGAGCTACGACCTCATCGTCCTCCTCGGTCACCACGAGTACATGACGACGCAGGCCTACGACGCCCTCACCCGCTACCGCGACCTCGGCGGCAACCTGATGTTCACCTCCACCACGAACTTCCTCTACCGCGTCGTGCGCCACGGGCGCTGGATGATTCGGACGCAGCCCTGGCGCGACCTTGGACGGCCGGAGGCGGCCTTGATCGGCGTCGAGTACCTGCACAACGACTTCGGCAGGCACTTCGGCTCCTACGTGGTCACGGGCCGAGGGCAGGCCCCGTGGGCGTTCGTCGGAACAGGCCTGCGCGACGGTGACCGCTTCGGCAAGGGCGGCATCGAGATCGACGCCCGTTCCGCGGCCTCGCCGCCCAACACGATCGTCCTCGCGCGGATGGCGAACCTCCAAGGCCCAGGCCTGTCGGCCGAGATGACGTACTACACGACCCGGTCGGGAGCGAAGGTGTTCGCGCCCGGAACGCTCAATTTCGCGGGGACTGCGCTGTGGCCTTCCATGCGGATCTTCATGGAGAACATCTGGGAACACCTCGCGCGGCCCTAACCCGAACAGGCGTCTCATTTCGACATGCGATCCGCGCCCGTTGCGAGCAGCATTGTGAGTAGGCCGGGCCTGTGCATGGTCTCCTCCCGCCAGGCTCGCCGCGGGCGCTCACATGCGCCTCACGTATGCGCCTCGCCCCGCCGTTAGCGCTCCGTTAGCTGCGCAGTAGGGCGTGATTGGCGCCCCCTCCGACGCTCGGCCCATGAGCGACCGAGTCGGAGAGGAGGTGACAGAGATGCTCTCCAGGACCTGCTTGCGGATCAACCGCCTGCTGGTGGCCGGCCTCATGGTCGGAGTGCTCGCCGCGTTGATTCCGGGAGTGAGCCTCGCCGCAAACGTCGGCGGCGGCCCGCTGCCGCTCCCCTGATCGTGAAGTCCGTCAGCCACACACGGAAGGCCCGCGAGGGCCTTCCGTGTCTTTCAGGACGGATTCAACTCGCGGAGCCTCGCGCGGGCCTGTCGACTCGCGGCTCGGTTCGCCTTACGGTCGAACAGGACGGTGGCCTCCTCAATCGTTTCTGCAGCCGCGTCCATGCTTCCTCCGAGGGAGAGCACCTCTGCGTAGGCGAGCAGGACGGCCGCGTGCTGTGCGACGGCGTCGGTTCCCGCGGCCAGGTCGACCGCCTCCCGTGCCAGCGCCGTGGCCTCGCCGAACGCTCCCTGGGTCGCGAGCACTTTCGCCCGAAGCGCGCGCCAGGAGAACTGGGCGTTCGCGTCGTCGCTCGCGGCGCACCCTGCGGCGACATCGGCCCAGCGAAGTGCCTCCTCGTGCCTGCCCTGCGCGAACAAGGCGTCTCCGAGCTGCGCCGCCTGCGTCGCGAGGTGGGCTCGCTCTCCCCACTCCTCGAGCACGCTGCAGCTCTCGGTGAGCAGGCGCTCCGCGGCGAGGTGGTCCCCCGCAAGTAGCTCGATGTCGGCGGCCAGGGGAGCGTAATTCGTCGTGACATTCACGGTCCAGGCGAGCTCCTCATAGATCGTCTTCGTGCGCCCGATGAGCTCGCGGGCGGAGTCGAATCGCTCGTCCATTGCCTCGAGGCCCGCAAGGAAACCGAGGACATGGGCCTCCCCGCCGCGGTCGCCCTCGTCGAGTAATGCACGACAGCGGCGAATTGCCTCGGGGACTCCAGTCGGCCCGTAGTAGAGGCTTGCCGCGAGCTCCTGAACGCACGGGGCCACCGGCCAACCCGACCGGCGGAAGTACTCGATTGCCCGCTCCGCCGCCGACTCGGACTCGGCGTAGCGGCAATGAAGGCCGCCCCGGGCGAACGCGAAGATGTACCAGATCCGCCCCAGCGTTCTTGCATCACCGAGGCCTTCGAGGAGCGGAATGCTCTCTGCGGCCAGTGCAGCCAGCGCCTCAGCGCCTCCCTCGGGCGCGCGAATGAGACGGAGGTTTGCCAGTTCCACGCGCGCACGCCACTCAGCCCGTCGGTCGTCGGCAGTGACAGCGAGGTCCAGCGCGCGGACCAGCGTCTCCTCCGCGGTGCCGACCTCGCCCGCTCGCCAGAGCACGAGCCCGAGCTCAGCGAGCAGGTCGCGGCGGACGACCTCCTCCGAGTCCAGGAGCGAGGCCGCCCGGCTCAGCAAGCTTGCGGCCGCATGCGTATCGCCGACCTTGGCGGCTCTGAGCCCTGCGCCGGTGAGGCGCCTCCCCGCGTCGGCTGCGAGGCGCCGCGCATGTCCGTCCGCCCGGCCGGAACCGAGCCGGCAACGGTAGGCCTGCTCGAGGTGGTACCCGGAGAGCTCCTCCGGGACCGCGCTCTGCCTATCCAGCCAGTCGACAAGGCGCTCGTGGAGATCCGAACGCACCTCCTCCGGGATCGAGCTGTAGGCGACGTCCCGGATCAGGGCGTGGTGAAAGCGGAAGGCATCTTCACGCGCAAGCGTCGAGGTGCCGGGCTCGATCAGGCCCTTGCGGGTCAGGTCGGCGAGGATGCGCCCGACCGCCGGCACGTCGAGGGTCGACGAGAGCTCGAGCACCGCGCCGTGCCAGAACTCGCGGCCGATGACGGCTGCACGGTGCAGCACCGATCGCTCGGGATCGCTCAGGGTCGAGCCGGCTTGAGACGAGCGCGTCGATCGAGGGTGGCACAGTCGAGAGACCCGCACTCTGCTCGTCGCCCGCAACGGCGATCAGCTGCTCGGCGAACAGCGGGTTGCCCGCGGCGAGCTCGACGATTCGCGCTCGCAGCTCAGCGGCGACCCCGGCGCCCTCATTCCCCAGGAGCTCGAGCGTCTCCTCGTCGCCCAACGGTCCGAGCTGGATCGCGCACGTTCCTTCTGCCCAACCAGGCCGCTCCTCGAAGAGCTCGGGTCGCGTGAGACACAGCACCAGGAGTGGGACGTCGGTGCTCGAGCGCCCCAGATACTCGATGAGGTCCAGGAGCGTCGGCTCTGCCCAGTGCGCGTCCTCGAGGACAAGCACGAGCGGTCGCTCCCGCGCTGCGTTCTCGAGGAAGCGACGCACGGCCCAGAAGGCCTCCCCTGTCGAGCTTTCGGCCCGCAGCAGGCGTTCGGCCAACTCGGTCGGCTCGGGCCCGTCGACCTGTGCCAGCATCTCGGCGAGCGGGAGGAAGGTCGCGCCGTCGCCGTAGGAGATGCACCGGCCCGTCAACACCGATGCGCTCTCATCTAGAAGGAATCCGAGCTCCGAGACCAGGCGCGACTTACCGATGCCGGCTTCTCCCGAGACCGTGACAACGACGCATCGGCGCGCCTCAACCGCCTGATCGAACGCCGACCGAAGCTCCAAGAGCTCCTTTCTCCTGCCGACCAGCGGCTTCAGGGGCGCGGAGACTGGGCCGTGATCGGTCGGCCCGACACCAAGCAACCGGACGACGGACAGCTGCTCCCGCTCTCCCCGTAGCGCGCGCGGCTCGGCCGCCTCGGTCGTGAGCGCCGCGTCGCCACGCCCAGCCGTCTCGGCGTCGATGAGGATCTCGCCGGGGTCGACCGTCTCGGCCACGCGGCGCACGAGCCCCAGGACGGCGCCGCTCAGCTCGGGCCTGCCCGATCCGGGGGAGACCCGGACGAGGCCGGTGGCGATGGCCGTGCGACACTCGATCCCGAATCCGCCTTCGAGCGTGTCGTTCAGCGTCGCGATGGCGTTACGGACGGCGAGGCCCGCCCGCGCCGACCGGGCCACGTCGTCTTCATGCGCAGCGGGGACCCCGAAGACTCCCATCATCTCGTCGCCGGTGAGCCTGTCGACGGTGCCGCCGTGGTACTCGATGGCAACTCGCAGCTCATTGCTCGCGCCGCGCAGTAGGCGATCGAGGATCGCCGGGTTCTCGCATGCGTGGCGGCCGACTGCGTCGAGCTCGGCGAAGAGCACGGTCACGGTCTTCTCGTGCTCCTCGGCTCTGGGCCGGCCAAGAGCGGCCGGTTCGCCGGCGGTTTCCCGTCAGGTGTGGGTCCTGACGAAGAATCGACTGCTCAAGCCGGCGCAGAACGGGTCCCGGCTCGATCCCTAGCACGTCGACGAGCGCCCGGCGCCCGTCCTGATACACCCCGAGCGCGTCGGCTTGGCGTCCGGACCGGTAGAGAGCGATCATCAGCTGGCCTCGAAGGCGCTCCCGAAGCGGGTAGCGTCGAACCAGCGCCTCCAGCTCGGGTGCGAGCTGGGCATGGCGGCCCAAGGCGAGATCCGCCTCGATCCGGTCTTCGAGTGCCCCCAGACGAAGTTCGTCGAGTCGCTCGATCTCGATCTGGGCAAAGTTCTCGTAGGCGACGTCCTCGAACGCCCTCCCGCGCCACAGCAACAGTCCCTGCCTCAGCGCCGCGGCCGCTCGTTCCGGAGCCCCGGCCGCCATCGCCGAGCCCGCCTGTTCGAGTAACTCCTCGAATCGGAACAGATCCAGCTGGTCGGCTTCGAGGCTCAGCTGGTAGCCGGTCGGACGCGTCAGGAGCAGATGGCGCCCGCCGTTCCTCAGGCTCTTCCGGAGCCGCGAGACCTGGGCTTCCAGGCTGTGCGCTGCGCGCTCGCCGGCCGCCTCTCCCCACAAACCTTCGATCAGAAGGTCGCGCGAGACCACCTCGTTGGCGTGAATGAGCAGCATTGCCAGGAGCGCCCGCTGCTTTGCTCCGCGCAAATCGAGCGGGCCGTGTTCGGTCTCGATCTCGAGAGGCCCTAGAACCCGGAACTGCATCCTCTTGCCGCCTCCTGGCAGCGGACCGACGCTACCACGCTCCATTCCGCTTGAGAAGGCCTTCCGCGCGCCATGAGCCAGGTCTGAGGGCCTATCCCGGCGGCTTCGTGACGAGCACGTCCACCCCGAGCTGCTTGCGGAGCTGTGAGACGAAGTTCTGCAGGGACGTCGCGGCCGTCCGCGGCGGCTCCTCGCCCGCACCTCGAGCGGGCCCAGGAGCCGAAACTCCAAGCCGTTCATGCGTCTGATGTCACACCATTGAAGAGCCGTGCAAATAGGCCATTAGCGAGCCGTTAGCGGGCCATGACGGGGCGGTTTGGACCCGGGCGGACGGTGGCCGCATGGCTACCAACACTTCACATCCAGTTCGCAGCGCACGGCGCTGCATCATTCGCTCGGCCGTCGCGAAGTTCGCCTTCGCCACCGCCGTCGCGATCGCAACATCCCTGGCGCTCGCGCTCTTCGGAGCGATGAACGCCGGCCCCGAGCTCGCAAAGGCTTCGGGGCAGTCCGGAACGAAGGCCGCGTCGGGACAGAGCTTCGGCTATCCGATCAAGCCGTTCAACGAAGAGCATCCGATCCGCGCGAACTTCGGCGATCCCCGCATGCAGTTCCAGGGGCCGCCGACGCTCAAGACTCTCCTCCACGGGAACGGCAGCTTCTCGTTCCACCAGGGCGTCGACATCTCGGCTCCGAACGGAACGGCCGTGTACCCCGTCGTCGACGGCACCGTGACGATCGTCTCCCACGAATGGATTCGCGTGACCTCGGGCGACCGCGCATTCGAGTATTGGCACATCCGGCCGCTCGTCCACAAAGGCGATCACGTCTCGGCAGACGAGACCGTGCTCGGCCACATCAACAAGCCGTCCGGCCACGTCCACCTGACCGAGTACGAGAACGGACACGTCGTCAACCCGCTCCTCCCGGGGCGGCTCACCCCCTACCACGACTCGACACGGCCGAACGTCCGCTCGATCGCGCTGCGCCGCACCGACACGGGCCAGAATCTCTTCCCGACCTTCGTTCGCGGCCGGGTCGAGATCGTCGCCGACGCCTACGACATGCCGACGATGGCAGTCCAGGGCGAGTGGCACGGCCTGCCCACGACGCCCGCGCAGATCAGCTGGCGAATCCAGAAGGTGACCGGGCGCGTCGTCGTGCCCGAGCGGATCGCGGTCGATTACCGCGGCACCGTCCCGCAGAACTCCGCCTTCTGGCACGTGTATGCACGCGGGACGTACCAGAACATGTGCGTCTTCGGAAAGCACTACAACTACATGCAGCGCGGCTCCTACCTCTTCAAGCTCGCGACTCGCTTCGATACCCACAGCCTGCGCGACGGTGTCTACGACCTGGTCGTCACGGCGACCGACGTCCGCGGCAACAGCGACTCGCAGAGCCTCCGCCTCACGGTGCACAACCGGCACGGCTGGAGCTGATGTTGAAACGGTTGGTCGCCATCCTCGCGGCGGCGCTCCTCGCGGGCGCCGCCGCGGCGGTTTTCCTCGTCGGCCGCGGGCAAGACCGGCATCCGGTCACCACCGCGGCAACGCATCGGCGCCCGGTCGCGCACCAGCGGCCGAGCAGCTCCTCGTGGCCGGAGTATGGATACGACCTGGCTCGGACGCACGCCGCCCCGCCGCTTGGCCTCCGGCCGCCGTTTCGCCAGCTCTGGAAGGTGCACGGGGACTGGAGCCTGATCGAGTTCCCGCCCGTGCTGGAGGGTGGGCGGCTCTTCCTCGGCACGAACCACGGGCTCGTGCTCGCGATCGAGGCCGCTACCGGACGTGTCGCTTGGAAGCGGCAGTTCGCAGGTTGTGTCGCGGCGTCACCTGCGGTCGGCAACGGGGTCGTCTACCTCGGCTTCATGAACCGGCCGCCCTGCAGGGGAACGGCTCCGACCTTCCTCGCGGCGCTCGACGCACGGACGGGAAGGACGCTCTGGCGCTTTCGTGCCGGTGTGATGGAGACCTCGCCGCTGCTCGCCGGCGGACGCGTCTACTTCGGTTCGTGGGACCACCGCGTCTACGCGGTCGACGCGCACACGGGGCGCTTGGTCTGGAGCTTCGCCACCGGCGATCGCGTCAAGGGAGGCGTCGCGTTCGCCGGCGGGACGATCTTCGTCGGCTCCTATGACGGTCGGCTCTACGCCCTGGACGCACGCACCGGAGCGCTCCGCTGGGCCGCGGGGGAGGGGAGCCTCGGCGGGCTTTACGCGACACCGTCGGTCGCGCACGGCAGGGTCTTCGTCGGCTCGACGAACGGCCGCGTCTATGCCTTCGCCACCTCGAACGGACGGGAGTTCTGGACGACGCGAACGGCCAGCTTCGTCTACTCGCCCGTTGCGCTCTCGGGCGGCACGGCGTTCGTCGGTTCGTACGACCACCGCTTGTACGCGCTCTCGCAGGCGAGCGGCGCGGTGCGCTGGACCTACGATGCCGGCGCTCCCATCTCGGGCGCGCCGACGGTGCTCGACGGGCTCGTGTACTTCTCGACCTGCGGCTCCTGCTCCGACTACGAGTCGAATCCTCGCCACCGGAGGACGTTCGCCGTCGATGCCCGCACCGGCAAGCTCGTCTGGCGCTTCCCGGACGGCGAGTACAGCCCGGTGATCGCGGACCGCGAGCGAATCTACCTAACCGGATACACGCACCTGTACGGGCTCGCGCCCCGCTAGCCGTCGCGGCAACTCGCACGCACGGACTAGCCTTGACCCGAGAAAGGAGACCGATGCCGGCACTGACCGAGAAAGCACGAAAGTTCCTGCAGAACCCGTACGTGGGGGAAGTCACCACGATTCGCCCCGATGGCTCGCCGCACACGACCGTCGTCTGGGTGGACGTCGATACGGACGAGGTGCTCTTCAACACCGCCGTCGGCCGCGCGAAGGAGCGCTACCTCCGTAAGGACCCGAGGGTCTCCCTGATCGTGGTCGATCCCGAGGATCCCTACCGGTGGGTCTCGGTGAGCGGCACGGCCGAGCTCGACACCGAGGGCGCCGACGAAGAGATCGACAGACTCGCGAAGAAGTACCTCGACAAGGACGAGTATCCGTGGCGCAGCCCGGACGAGCAGCGCATCAACGTCCGAATTCGGCCCGAACGCGTCGAGACCACCGGCCTGGACTAGGTGCTCACGCTCTGCGACGTCGGCCCGCGCGACGGGCTCCAGAACGAGGCCGAGGTCCTGGAACCGGCCGTGCGGGCCGAGCTC
>Ga0307277_10000457_pt1 | contig 15114 bp, 21 predicted proteins | sample ER_DNA_116_FD_194473 | JGI IMG/M metagenome (GOLD analysis project Ga0307277, IMG submission 194473) | Bulk soil microbial communities from the East River watershed near Crested Butte, Colorado, United States - ER_DNA_116 | ecosystem: Environmental > Terrestrial > Soil > Floodplain | place...
GCCTTCCGCGCTCTTCCAGTGTAGCTGGTAATCCTTGCCACCGAGGGCAACTGAGGGTCTGATCCTCGCCTAGGCCCGGGCTGTCCGTTGAGGGACGCCCCGCCGAGTGTGGTCAAGGAGCCTTGTCTTGCATGTGCGACTCGTCCTCGTCCCGCTGTCGCACCTGCTCATTCATGAACTCCTTCTGACGGTCCTCCCGGCCGTGCTCCTTTTCCTTTGTGCTCGGAGCGTGACCGCTTGGGGACGCCTTCTCACCCTTACCGAAGATGCGCTTCAGCCACATTTGCAAGCGCGATTCTATCCGGGCGTGCGCTGCCTTCGAGGAGCCACCGGCAGCATGCCACCTCACGCGCGCGCCGCCATTCGACGCTCCCGCCGATCAGTACCGAAACGGCCGCGCTAGGTTAGGGCGACGTGGGTCAGAGCCGGCAATCGCCTTTGAACTTGAATTCGTTACTGGCGGCGGTCGAGGCTGCGCCGCCGGTCGCGGCGGTCGATGTGCTCGCCGCCGCGCTGGCGGAAGCGATCGGAGCCCGCGAGGTCAGCTTCCTGATCGCCGACTTCAGTGGACGGTCGCTGATCCGACTGGGCCACTCGGGTGGGAAGGGGCTGCTGCGGCTGCAGGGGAAGGAGACTGCGGAGCGCGTGCCACTGGTTGGGACGCCACACGGGCGGGCGCTGGTCGCCCAGGCCGTCGAGGTGATCGCGGAGGATCGCGGCGCTCGGTTGTTCGCGCCGGTGACCAGCCGCGGCGAGGCAGTCGGCGTCCTGGAGCTGGGGCTAGAGCACTTCCCAGTTGAGCAGACGGTGGCCGATGTCGCACTGGCGGCGCACTTCCTGGCTTACGTGGTGATCGCGAACCGGCGCTACACCGATCTGTTCGAGTGGGGGCAGCGCTCGGTTCCGTTGTCGTTGGCTGCAGAGATCCAGCATCGGCTGTTGCCCGGTGCCTTTACCTGCGAGGCCGGGCAATTCACGCTCGCCGCCTGGCTGCAACCAGCGGGTGAGATCGGGGGTGACACGTTCGACTTCTCGCTGGAGCGGGACGCGTTGCATGTGTCGATGACTGACGCGATGGGCCACACGATGGATGCCGCCCTGTTGGCGACCGTGTTGGTCGGAGGCCTTCGCAATGCCCGCCGGCGGGGGGTTGAGCTGGCCGAGCAAGCGCGGCTTGCGAATGATGCGCTGGCCGAGCAGGCCGGCGAGAGTCAGTTCGTCACAGGCCTGGTCGTACGGATTGACTTACCTGCCGCCACGGCCGGCATCGTCAACGCCGGCCATCCCCCGCCGCTCCGAGTGCGGGCCGGGCAGGTCGAGCGGGTCCATTTGGAGGCCGACCGCCCGTTCGGCCTGCAGCCCGGAGGCGGCTATCGGGTGCAAGGGCTGCAGTTGGAGGTAGGAGACCGGCTGATGTTCGTCACCGACGGCATGCTGGAGCGCGACGCGGCGGGCATGAACATCGCCGCGATCCTGACCGCGGGCATCGACATGCATCCCCGCGAGGCGGTGCAACACCTAACCCAGGCGGTCCTCGAGGCAAGCGGCGGCCAGCTTCGGGACGACGCCACGGCGCTGTGCCTCGACTGGCACGGCGGCCTTCCCCGCGACCGCGACGCCACCTCGGGAGCAAACCGCTGAGGGCGGGCGCGCCTAATATCGAGCTGCACGGCGACGAGCTTTCGCGGGCCGACGAGTCAGCCCTCTACCACCACCACGACCTCCACTACACCCCGCTCTGCGCTATGGCGGGCTTTGATCGAGCGGAGGACATCCGAAACTCGCCCACACGCTTCCCTAACGCGCTCGGGCATGACCTCCCGGAATTCGAGACTGTTGTGGAGGCGAGCGACGGCTATGCGGTCGTCGAGAAAAACGGCAGAGCGGAAGAGGTAGCCGCGAAGATGGATCCCCGCTCACGGTCTGACGAAGTGCCGCCCAACGCTTAAGCGCGCAGCCGCCCTTCCGCAAGCGTTCCGGGCTTTCAGCTCAGGAAGGTCCGGCTCGACCCGCCCGGCTATGTTCCTCGAGCTACGACCTCCCCGGCCGTGACCTGGGGCGGATTGGGGAGCAACGGCTCGAGGTTCTCGTGGACGAAGTCGGCCGCCTTGGCCGTCGATTCCTTCGCACAATCCTGATCCTCGAAAATGCTGGTCGAAAGCATTACGCCGCCGCCCGCGTCAACCCAGTAGTAGTCGACAAACCCACGCATCTCACGTAGCAGCGGCACGTTGCGACGAGGGAGAAACGGATTCTCGAAGAGGGGGAGATCCGCAGACTGATCGAGAAGACGCCAGCCAAGTATCGCCCCGTAATCGAGACGGCCGTCTTCACCGGCCTTCGGGTTGGAGAGCTCCTGGGGCTGAAATGGGGAGACGTGGACTTGATCCGAGGGGTGATTCAGGTTCGCCGCCACTGACCCAGCTAGGCGAGCTGGGGCGGTCGAGATCGCCGCCGGCATCCTGGTCGCTCTGGCGCCGCGGATCGGCGCTTACGTCGTCGCGGCCTGGCTGGCGGGCATCGTCGTGAACCTGCTCACGGTCGACCCGCCGACGTACTACGACATCGCGCTGCGTGATTTCGCCCTTCTGCTCGCCGCCCTCACACTGGGTCGGCTTGCCCAGGCATTCCACGTCGCGCCGGCCGTCTCGGCGTCGCGCGAAAGCCTGCGTCGAGCCGCCTGACCAGCGCACCCCAGGCGGTCGCCACTCTTGGCGGCCGCTTGGGGGGCAATAGCGATTCGCTTGAACGGCGGCCCTTTCGAACTCTCCGCTCCGTTGCTTGACAATCATGTGATGGTGGGTCCCAACGGTCAGCGACTCCATTGCCCAGCCATGGCTGGGGCTTGGGCCAAGCCGGAGCGCGACGACACCGACGGATGAACCGCGAAGCGAACTAGGCTGGCTCCCGTTGACTTTTTCGAGGAGACGAGATGGCCGAACCGGTGAGTGAAGCGCGACTGTCGGCCGGCGAGTTGCGGCTTCTCGACGCCTACTGGCGCGCCGCCAACTACCTGTCGGTCGGGCAGATCTACCTACTCGACAACCCGCTGCTCAAGGAGCCACTCGAGGAGCAGCACGTCAAGCCGCGTCTGCTCGGCCACTTCGGGACCGTGCCCGGGCTGAACTTGATCTACGTCCATCTGAATCGCGCCATCCGCGAGCGCGACCTAAACGCCATCTACGTCACCGGCCCCGGTCACGGCGGCCCGGGAGTGGTCGCCCAGAGCTACCTCGAGGGCAGCTACAGCGAGCTCTATCCGCACGTCGGCCAAGACGAGCGCGGCTTGCGCGAGCTCTTCCGTCAGTTCTCGTTTCCCGGCGGCATCCCCTCGCACGCCGCGCCCGAGACGCCAGGTTCCATCCATGAGGGCGGCGAGCTCGGCTATGCCTTGACTCATGCGTTTGGCGCGGCATTCGACAACCCGGACCTTCTCGTCGCCTGCGTCGTCGGGGACGGGGAGGCCGAGAGCGGACCGCTCGCCGCCAGCTGGCACTCGAACAAGTTCTTAAACCCGCGTAACGACGGCGCGGTGCTGCCGATCCTGCACCTAAACGGATACAAGATCGCCAGCCCAACGGTGCTGGCGCGCATCCCCGAGGGTGAACTGGTCGCGCTGTTCGAGGGTTACGGCTATCGGCCGCTGCTCGTCAGCGGGGACGAGCCCGAGGCGGTGCATCAGGCGTTCGCAGCGGCGCTCGACGAGGCGCTTGACGAGATCGCCGAGACCCAGCGGTTGGCGCGCGAGGAGGAACGCGTCGAGCGGCCGCGCTGGCCGATGATCGTGCTCCGCACGCCGAAGGGCTGGACCGGACCGAAGGAGGTCGACGGGCTGCCGGTCGAAGGCACATGGCGCTCGCACCAGGTGCCGCTGCCTGCCGTGCGCGACAACCCCGAGCACCGCAAGCAGCTCGAGGAATGGCTCATGAGCTACCGCCCGCGGGAGCTGTTCGACTCCGAGGGCCGGCTGCTGCCCGAGCTCGCGGCACTAGCGCCGAAGGGCGAGCGGCGGATGAGCGCGAACCCGCACGCCAATGGGGGTGGGCTTTTGCTCGAGCTCGTCTTGCCCGATTTCCGCGACTACGCAGTCGAGGTCAAGAAGCCGGCGACGTCGAGCAGCGAGGCGACGCGGGTGCTGGGGAGGTTCCTGCGCGAGGTGATCGCCGAGAACTCCACCACGTTCCGCCTCTTCGGACCTGACGAGACGGCGTCGAACCGCCTCGACGACGTATTCGCCGTCACCGGTCGCACCTGGGAGGCCGAGCTGGCGCCGACCGACGAAGGACTAGCGCCTGACGGACGAGTCATGGAGGTGCTGTCCGAGCACCTCTGCCAAGGCTGGCTCGAGGGCTATCTGCTGACCGGTCGCCACGGCCTCTTCAACTGCTACGAGGCCTTCATCCACATCGTCGACTCGATGTTCAACCAGCACGCCAAATGGCTGAAGGTCACGCGCGAGATCCCCTGGCGCCGGCCACTCGCGTCGTTGAACTACTTGCTCTCCTCGCATGTCTGGCGTCAAGACCACAACGGCTTCTCCCATCAAGACCCCGGCTTTATCGACCACGTCGTCAACAAGAAGGCGGATGTGATCCGCGTCTACTTGCCGCCGGACGCCAATACCTTGCTGTCGGTCGCCGACCACTGCCTGCGCAGCCGCCACTACGTGAACGTGATCGTCGCCGGCAAGCAGCCGGCCCTGAACTACCTGCCGATCGACGAGGCGATCATCCACTGCACGCGCGGGCTTGGGATCTGGGACTGGGCTTCGTCGGACGACGGCGGCGAGCCCGACGTCGTCTTGGCTTGCGCCGGAGACGTCCCGACGCTCGAGACGCTCGCCGCGTCGGCGCTGCTACGTGAGCGCCTGCCCGCCCTCAAGGTGCGGGTGATCAACGTCGTCGACCTGATGCGCCTGCAGGCGGAGAGCGAGCATCCGCACGGCCTCTCCGACTCCGAGTTCGACGCTCTGTTCACAACCTCAAAGCCGATCGTCTTCGCCTACCACGGCTACCCGTCGCTGATCCACCGCCTCACGTACCGGCGCCGCAACCACGGCAACCTGCATGTGCGCGGGTACAAGGAGGAGGGGACGACGACGACGCCGTTCGACATGGTCATGCTCAACGACCTCGATCGCTTCCACCTCGTCATCGACGTCGTCGACCGCGTCCCCGGCCTGGCTTAGCGTGCGGCCAAGGTGCGCCAGGAAATGGAGGAGAGCCGCCTGCGCGCCCGCGCCTATACTCGCGCCCAGGGCGACGACGACCCGTCCATCCGCGACTGGACCTGGCCCCACTGAACGTCCTCGTCGTCAACGCCGGCTCGACCAGCCTCAAGCTTTCGCTCGTCAGCGAGGACGGGACGGCGAGGGCGGTCGAATCTCTGGACGCTGTGAGTGGCGACGACGTCGCCATCGTCGGCCATCGCGTCGTCCACGGCGGTGCGCGCTTTCTCGAGCCCGTCGTCGTCGACGACGAAGTGGTCCGAGAGCTCGCCGAAGTCACCGAACTCGCGCCGCTCCACAATGGGCCGGCTTTGCGCGCGATGGCCGCGGCTCGAGCGGCACTGGGAGACCGCCGGCACGTCGCCGTCTTCGACACCGCCTTCCACACCACGCTCCCGGAGGTGTCCTCGACTTACGCCATTCCGGCGCGCTGGCGCGAGCAGGGCCTCCGCCGCTTCGGCTTCCACGGACTGTCCGTCCAATGGGCCGCGGAGCGAGTGCCGGTCTCGCGCCTCGTCGTCTGCCATCTCGGCGGCGGGTGCTCATTGACGGCCGTGAAGGACGGCAAGTCGGCCGACACCTCGATGGGGCTGACCCCACTGGAGGGCGTGGCGATGGCCACCCGCTCGGGCTCAGTCGACCCCGGCCTTCTTTTCTACCTTCTGCGCCACGGCTTATCGGTCGACGAGATCGAGGACGGACTCGAGCAGGAATCAGGTCTGCTCGGTCTGTCCGGGCGCTCGCCAGACGTCCGCGACCTCGAGGCGATGGCCGCCAGCGACGAACGCGCGCGCCTCGCGCTCACGATCTACGTCCGACGAATAGCGCAGGCGGTGGCGAGCATGGCCATTTCGCTCGGAGGGATCGATGCGATGGTGTTCACCGGCGGCGTCGGCGAGCACTCGTTCTGGGTGCGCGAGCACGTCTGCGCCGAGCTTGCCTTTCTCGGTATCGCGCTCGACGGCGAGGCCAACGTCCGCCTGCACGGTGGGGGGAACATCGCAGCCGGCGACTCGACAGTGCGCGTCATCGTCGTCGAGTCGCGCGAGGATGTCGTGATCGCGCGTGCGGCCCGCCGCTTCGCCGCCACCAGAGTCGGTAACCCGTAGCCCCCAACTGAATGGGAGACGACGCTGCTCAGTTTGTGCGCGTGTCGGCCTTGGTCAACTCGGAGGCGAAGGGTCAGCGGAAGCAACCGCGCGGCCTCGATGCTGCTTACTGCTCACCTATTCGGCCGAAGTCTTCGGATAGGTGCCGCGTTACCGCTAGCGCTAACCTCGCAAGGTGCTCAGAAAGGTTGTAGCGCGCCTGCTCGGTAGGAAGCTCCGAACATCGGGCACGGCTCAGCGTGATGTGAATGAGCGCGTGGCGGTCGTGGCCAAGCTCCTGCCGGGCTCCCGCGAGCGAGCGGCTCAGATCCTCGCCGAGGGCGCGCCTTACGGGCTCGCACTGGCCGGCTTTCGGCGGCACAGCGTCTTTCTCGCGGAGGACGCCGTGGTCTTCGTGTTCGAAGGCCCCGGGATCGAAGGACTTGTTCGCGACCTCGTCAATGACCCGACTCGCTCGGCCGCGTTCAGCGCCTGGGGACCGCTTCTCGAAGGGACGCCCGAGCTCGCACGAGAAGAGTTCCACTGGGAAACGGGCCAGCCACAGTGAGGTAAGCCCGGCGTCCGAAACGCGCGCTACGACGCGAGACGGTAGACCGTGAACGTTCTGCCCTCAGCTCTCCCCTCTGCCCAGCCAAGCACCTCGCCGATACCAGCAGCGCCGCGCAGCTCGAACTCTTCGGAGTGATAACCACCGCCCACTGGTCGCCAGAAGTAGACGCGGTAGGTCGGGGACGAAACTTCCCACCGCGTATCGCGCGGATCTACTGGGAGAGCATCCAACTGAAGAAGGTTTGCACGGAAGGGCCAGGAGCCGGAACGCTTGCGGAAGGGCGGCGGCGGGCCTTAGGCCGAAGGCTCTTCGGTGCCTTCGCCCACAATCCGGGCGTAAGAACCGCGGTTCATCGCCTGCCAGGTCTTCAGATAGATGGCGATCTCCCGGCTTGCCTGTTCCGGGCTCGGCGCGCGTGGCATCGCCACGTCAATCGTCACCGGACCGACTCGGCGAATGCGGCATTCAGCCGACTCAAGGAAGTCCTTGAGGTCCTCCAAGAGGGCGGGGTCGGAAACTCGAATTCGCATGGCCGCAGAAACCCCTGGGACAGTTATCGCCACACGTGTTTCTTGCCCCTAGCCCCGAACGAGCTAACCCGGTTGCCTCGGTAGGCAATAGCCGATACCGTCCGCCGCTTCGGGCATTCCCCCTAAATGCCCCTCCCGACGGCCAGCGTTCAGACCCCTCGCTGGCCGTCGCTTTTCGCGCAGGCTTATCTGGAAAGAACAACGGGCCGGTGCCCCCCAGGCGCTGGCCCGTTGTTTGTCCCCGTCTGCCTAACCAGAGACGCAAGCTTTATGCCCCGAAAGGCATAGAAAGAAACGACTAGGGCTCCAGACCCCGACCACAGCCTCACCGTAGCCCGCCAGCCGTCCGCAGGCGCTCCCGGGCCAGCCCATCCGTCCGGCGGTCCGGCCCTACACGCATGAGGGGCGAGCTAAGAAGTCGGCAGTCTGAGAATTGGTCTGGTGCTCAAAGGGCTTGTGCTGGCAGCGGCGGTGGCTGCCCTTGTCGTCGTGGCAACGGGACGCGTAGACGACATTCGCTCTGAGGTAAGCGGCCCGCGTGTGAACTGGTTCGACGCCATGAACAGCGGACGTTCGCAGGCCGAGAAGCAGAAGAAGGAGTGGGCCGAGGTCGCTCGTGAGGCGAATTCAATCTGTGCCGAATACCAGGAGCAGGAACTCGTCATCAGGTTGTCTCTCCCCCAAAACCGAGCCGATTACCTTGACGCACTCGGAGTCGCAATCGGGCGCGAGCGAGAGATGCAAGCTCGGCTCTCTGCAGTGCAGACACCACCCTACGACGTCTCCTATCCCAAGTTTTTGCGGGACCGGCAGGTGGCGATCGCGGCGATGGACCGTTTGCGGGCAGCCGTCAAAGAGAAGAGGCGAAGGGATTTCGCCCTGGCAGCGCGGGCCCTTGTGCGGGCTCAGGCCTCCATCAATCCGTACGTTCAGTCGGCCGGACTGCCCGCCTGCATCGCCTGAAAGCCCCCTGGATGCGAGAGGCTCGCCGACGCCCTTCCGCAAGCGTTCCGGCTCCCCTACTGTCCGACCCGAAGCCGAAACGCTTTGCGGAGGCCGGCGGCCCGCTAGTTCGCCGGTCCCGTCTGAAACTCGATCTGCTCGACCCGTAGCGCCCCCGCCTGGTCGGGCTCGTCTCGATCCCACGCCTGGACGATCGCCTCGGCCTCCGTCGCGGCTCGTGAAGAGCTCGACGGCTTCCTCGTTGAGTCGCTGACGACCCGTAGAAGAGCACGGCGGAGTTCTACGCCCTCTCGCGCCCAGGCGACAACGAACGAAATCAGTCTGTGGATCCTAACGACGGCGTAGCTTGGCTTCCGCTACGAGGCGCGCGAAGTCGAAGAGCTCGAGCGTGTAACGTCGCCACAATCGCCGCGGGTCACGCTTTAGCCGGTAGAGCCAGCAGAGGCGAAGCTTCAGCACCCACTCGGGGTACCAGTCGATGCACTCCGCAAGGTGGTCGAGCCAACTGCCACCCGTGATGATGACCGCAGGGGCGAGCCTCTCGGCGTTTGCGATCACCCAGCGCTGCTGCATGGGAGTCGGTATTCCGACGATGAGCAACTCGGCCTCCGAGGCATTGATCTGATCGACGACGGCGGCTGAATCCGCTTCGTCGTAGTAGCCGGGATGGCCGCGCTTTCGATCGAGCCAGCCGTGCTGGCAACCGACAACCCGGAGTCCCGGGAAGGCGGCCGCCAAGTTCGCCGCAGCGCGATCCGCAACTCCGGGCGCCGAACCGAACAGGAAGGCGCGAGTCTCGCGGCGCGCGCAAAGGCTGAAGACGTCTCGGACGATATCGTCGTTGGCGAGACGGTCGGGCACGGTGATTCCCAGCAGCCGGGCACCCCAGACGACGCCCCACCCGTCCGCGAGCAGAACGTCAAAGCGGTTGATCATGCCGGCCAGCTCAGGATCGCGGACCGCTCGACGCGCGTAATCAGGGTTAAGGAAGGAAATAGTCAGCCGTTGGCCCTGCCCAAGAGCTTGCTCAAGCGCGATGAGCAGCCTTGGCCGGTCGATGGTGCTCAGGTCGACGGTCAGGAACCGACGTTTTGCTGACCACTGAAGCGTCGTGCTCATACGGGGACGTGAGAGGAGATGAGCGTGCGCAATCCCGATTCCAGCCGGACACCCGGCTGCCAACCAGTCACAGCGCGCAGCTTCCCACGGTTTGCGAAGAGGTGCCCGTCGTTCTCGCGCACTCGGGCGGGATCTGAGACTAAATTGACTCGCTTCCCGCTTACGCTTTCGACCGCGCGGACGAGATCGAGCACGGTTCGTGCGACACCGGTGCCGACGTTGAATGCGTCGAAGCCGGGACCACCCACCGCAACTCTCGTGAGCGCCTCGGCGGCGTCCGACACGAAGACGTAATCGCGTTTCGGCCAGAGGTTTCCGATGCGCACGGTCGTTCCCTGCGCGGCGGCTGCGATGATCACGGGCAGCACGTGCGGGGAATTGTCGTTCGGCCCGTAGACGTTGAACAGACGGGCAGCGACGCAGCGCGTCGCTCTGTGAGTGGCGGCGAAATCAGCCAGCAGCTCTTCGCAGCGAAGCTTGGTCTGCCCATAGATTTCAGTCGGTGCCAGCGCGTCCTCTTCTCGGCGAGGGCGGTCCGAGAAGCCGTAGACCGCCGCCGACGAGGCCAACACTAGGACACGCGGGGGAGCGGCCCGAAGCGCGCGCAGGGCCGTCTCCGTACCGACAACGTTGACCGACCACGCCTCGTCGGGGTCGGCTGCACAACTGGGTAGGAAATGTAGTGCAGCGAGATGGAAGAGGATGTCAGGCCGGAAGCGGGCCACGTGCTCCATGTCCTCGGGGCTTCGGACGTCACCCACGACGAGCTCCAGACGGGCGGACCGGAGAAGAGGCTCCATGTTGCGCGCCATCGCCTCGATGGAGGAATCGAGAGCGAGTACGTGGAGTCCAGCGCGGCACAGAGCGCGGACGAGATGCGAGCCGATGAAGCCGGCGCCGCCAGTGACGACGGCGCGCTCTACTTCCCTCCTGAGGTTGCCGCCACGCGTCATTTCGCAGGCAGCATCCGCGGGGGTCCCAACAGACATCAGTGTCCCTCGCCCGTCAGCCGCACCGACCTGAGGCAAAAGGTCCGCCGTTCGCTGCACCCCCACTGCCCGGATCCGGTACTCGATGCTGGACCCATTGCTGCAAGAAAAATCTTGGTCGGCCCCAGAATACGCCCTCCTCCTCCAGCGCGCTTAGATCGGCTCGGGTGCAGGGACGCTCCGGGGCCCTCGTTCCTTCCATGGATTATCGGAACCCGAGCCGCCCCATCGAGGTGCCTCGGATGGGACGCCTTCATTGGCTTAGGCCTTCGCTTCCGCACGGGAGCTTCGGGCACGTCGACGGAACAGAACGGACGGTCTACTCAGGGCCAGAGCACGCTCGCTGTAACCGGGCCACCTCACACACAAGGTTCGCCGGCACCAGTACGACCCGAACTACACGGAGCGACGGCGGTATGTGTCGCGAGATTGGTGATTCAGGAGGGCGAGCCGGGGGTCGATCGTGCGTAGCGCTCGACCTGACCTCTCGCCGTCAGGGAAAACCCCCAAAGGGGTACGGGTGCAGTCGTGACCAGCGTTCCGCCTGGCGCTCGGGCCGTCAGGGATTTCCCTCCCCGGAAAGTTCACCTCACCTAACTGGTCGGGAACGCTTGCGAAAGGGCGGCGGCGGGCTAGGGTGAGATAGCGGTGTCCAGTGGCGTTTTCGTACTGGCGTGGTTGATTGGCCTTGCGATGTTGCTCAACGGCGCTCGCTGGTTTTTTCGCAGCCGAGTGGCGTATCAGCTGCTCATCGAGCGGGGGGAAACGCCGGACTGGGAACCAGTGCGACCGCAGCTCGTTCACGGAGCCTGGCTGCTGAAGGCATCCTCCGCGTGAGCCTCCGACAGACTTAAACGAACTCGATGTTGAAGGCCGGACTGCGGGGGCTCGATCGGTGCTTTGGGCGTTGGGAGGATTTTTCGTCGCAGCGTTTGGGGCGGCCGTCAGTTCCTTGTTGTGAAGATCGGTCGAGGAGCCGGAACGCTTGCGGAAGGGCGGCGCCGCTGCGTGCTCCGGTTTAGCCCATCGGACTGACGAGGATTATCTGCTCATACCGAACAAAGAGCTCCCTCCCAGCCTTCATGAGCGGAACCCAGTCCGTCGCGTATCGACCCTCTCGATTTAGGAACAAGTCGAGCTCCTGTTCCAGGGAGTGGCCCTCTTCGACCGGTATCGAATAATTTTGTCCGTTCACCAGCGTGACTTCGAGGTACACGCCGAGGGACACTAAACGCTTCGGTCTTGGGCGTCCCCGCCCACGCGACAAGTGTCTCGCAGAGACGCTCTCTAACTCTCGCCGGCTGAGCAGGTCCGCCAGAGCGAGCCCCGAGCCCCTGAATCTCTCTGCGCGAAAGGACATCTGGGCGCTCCGCGAATGAGCACGGTCTGCGTGGACACCGCTTCGCCCTCCACATGCCTAGAGACTCAGACCCAAACCTCGGGTCTGGAAAAAGCCTGATTCGTGAACATAGACTTCGGGCAGGCGTGACAACGAAAGACGACATCGCGACCGTTGCCGGTCAGCTGGCCCTTCTCACTCAAAAGGTGGAAGAGATGGCGAGCCAACTCAAAGACGTTCGCGAGCGGGCTGAGAGCGAGCGAGAGCGGGGAGACATCCAGCAAGAGCGCGTTGACCTCGCAGCACGCGAACTATCCGATGTGAGTGAGCGTCTGCAAGCTGCGGCGGATGCGCTTCGGGAGTCAGTCTAAATCCAGCGCGTTTCGCCAATCGAAACACCAATCCCACAGCTACGGGCCCGGCCAGCCAACGGCCCGGTGACGTCCATCCTCCGGGTCGGCTGCGCGCCAATCCCAGAGGCCGATTAGGCGCCCCACGAGAAGCGGAGTAGGGTCAGTCTCGAGGCTTGCCGCAGAGCCTCCGACGGTCAGTGCCCAGCCCCCGCACCGGCCGTCGCTTCGTATCGTGACCCGCTGACTATGCGTTAGCAGCCCGTCTCGCGAATGCGCTTGTCGAACCGCGCCCGTGGGCTGTGGCAACGCGCGTGCAACCGCTCTGAGACACTCACGCTAGGCGTCATCCCGGTCTGCGCGCTTGTTGCTCTAAGGCGGCGAGGCAGCGCTGCCATCATCGTCGCCTCGGCGTCATTTGGCTTCACGGGTTCCATTTGTTGATCGCTCTCAGCATCTGGCCGTGGTCGGCGTGTGGCGATGACAGGTGTTAGGCGCCGCGCGATGAGAGGGCCGCAACGCTTGCGGAAGGCGGCCGCGAGCTCCCGCTACACGCGACGGATGCCAGCGAGGAGCTCGTTTGCAAGCGCGCGACTCGATTGCTCGGGCATCGACCCGAAGTGCACGCTGAGGCGAAGCGCCCTGTCTGCAAACCTGACGTTCCAGGCGATGACCTGACTTGCCGTGGGTGACGGGAGACGAAGCCTTCGAACTGACGGCCAGTTAGACGAGTACGCACCGGGTATGAAGTCGCCGACCGTGACGAGGATGCCATCGCTGGGGATGGTCGGCGTACCCTCTCTGTGCTTTGCTCCCCAGTCCGCTGGGAAGCGGAAGTTGCCAACGAGAATCCAGGCGACGGGGCGGCCCTCTTGGAAACCTGGATTGATGGACCCGGTTCCGCCGTCAGGCAACTGAGCGCGAAGCACCCCGTCCGTCACGCTGCGGGGCCCCGTACGACCTGTGTCGGGCAAAGGAAGCGGGGTGATTGATGCGACGTGCGCCGTCCCGCCACTTCCTCCACCGGAGGAGAAATGCCAGACCAGCCAAGCCCCCACGACGGCGGCGACGATCACGATGGCGGCGATCAAGCGCCGCTCGCGTTGCCGTCGTCGGGCCTCCTCGACCACAGCATCCACCTTCCGCTCAAGGACAATCGAGTTCGGCATTCTGCCGAGCCTACGGAATCGGGACGGTGCGGGGTCCCTGCGAGAGCCAGAGCGTTGCGGAAGGGCGGCGACGGGCCGGGTGGACGGTGATGACACTCGCTACCGTCAGGCGTCAACAGCGAGTAGGAGCAGTGGCGAATGCGAAGCCCCGTGCTTGATTGGATCGAGGAGGCGAAGGCGGCAGCCCGAGAAAATCCATTGGGCGCGGCCACAATGAATAGTCAGAAGTTGGCCGCTCTCGTCTACGCGTGCGAGAAGATCTACAACGAGCGGCGCAAGCTCGTCCTGCGGTACCGGCAGCTGGAGCTTGAGCAGGACACATTGCGGACACGACTAGAAGACCTTGCGGTACGGCTGGATCGCCTAGACGGTCGATAAGACGCGGGTTTTCTGGTTACGAGCCGGAGCGCTTGCGGAAGGGCGGCGGCGGCTTGTCGGCGTGCCGCCAGGGTCATAGGTTTCCCCCAGCCACGCCGTCGATTTCGAGAGAGGGCGACGAGCGGGGGTGGGTTGCAAAGGGGCGACTAGCTGACGTGGCGGCGAGTCGTGCGCTGGCGCAGCCGGCGAGCGATTGAGCCCCAGAATCTGTCCTCCGCCTCGCAAGCCTTGTCTATCAGTGGACCGATGATGCTCAGGATTCCGAAGATGAAGAGAATCGTCAGTGCCCAGACGAGGAACCGCCGGTCGAGCTCAAGGCCGATAGCCAGCCGCAGAATCGCCATGCAGCCGATGAAGGCAGCGAGCCGCCACAAGAAGGACACCTGGCGACGATAGGTCGTCCTCTGATGCTTTTCACTGGACGGAAGAGTGGGCACACCCGACCGCTTGAGTGACGGCGGGCTCGCGCGCGTAGTCCTTGCCGTACGAAAGCCCGAACGCTTGCGGAATGGGGCGGCGAGCTAAGGTGATTCGCCGCAGGCGGCGGCTAGTTCCGCCAGTAAGCCGGAAGGGTCATAGAGGGCGAATAGACCATCGCGCACCACGGCTTTCGTGCCGGGGTCGACGGGAGTAGCGGCCCATGACGGATTGCCTACTCCGACCTCAATCTCGAGGCCGGACGGAAGAACCAGCCGGCGCTCCACTATTGCGCCCCAGTCGCTGGTGCCAAGTGGTTTTGCCGTCGGGGAGAAACCCGCCAGCCAGCCATCACCTTCCACATATACGCTCGGATGCTCCGTAAGAAGAATCAGATCAAGGTCCGATTCTTCTATTTGGGCCCCGCGTGCCCAGGAACCGACAACGCCGACGGCGGCAAGATCGCTTCTCGTGGCTGCCCACTTCTTCACCGTCATGATGAGCGCGTCGACCTCTCGTCGCCGTTCGGGCGAGACCACGCGTAAACGTTAGCTCTCTCCGTTTTAAGGGCGAGCCGGAAGGCGCCCGGGAAGGGCGGCGACTTTACGACACCTCCCACTCGGTATCGCGCGGATCAACGGGCCGAGCATCCATTGGCTAAGGGTTGCGCGGGAAGGACGGGAGCGAGCCGGAGCGCTTGCGGAAGGGCGGCGGCGGGCGGACACTCAGGCTTGATGTCGACAAGGAGTAACCTCGCTTTGGCCGGAGTGGCCGCGGCGATTCCCTTGCTCTCCGCTTGCCTTGGGAGCGACCGAGGGCCGAGCGCATCCTCGCTGTCGAGTGAACCAGGCTCGCCATCCACAACCCAGCAGGCACTCGCTCGCCCGCTGCGCTTCCCGCGAGTCGCGAATCGATGCCCAGCGTCTCACGGCCGTTACGTCTCGACACCAACGGCCAGCGGCATCGCGCTCGGC
>Ga0307277_10000458_pt1 | contig 15095 bp, 15 predicted proteins | sample ER_DNA_116_FD_194473 | JGI IMG/M metagenome (GOLD analysis project Ga0307277, IMG submission 194473) | Bulk soil microbial communities from the East River watershed near Crested Butte, Colorado, United States - ER_DNA_116 | ecosystem: Environmental > Terrestrial > Soil > Floodplain | place...
GAAGCAGTACGACACCTTCGGCTCGGCCAACGGCCGGGGTGGCTTTCACGGCGGCAACGTCAACTTCGGCGACTTCAACATCGATGACCTCGGCGATCTCGGCGATTTGTTCGGGGGCCTCTTCGGCCGCGGGAGCGCCGGCGGCCGAGCGTCCCGAGCGCAGCGCGGCAGCGACGTCGAAGTCGAGGTCAATCTCTCCTTCGAGGATTCGCTTAAGGGCGTCGAGACGAAGATTCCGGTCACGCTGGAGACGGCGTGCTCTGAGTGCCACGGCTCGGGCGCAAAGCCCGGGACGGCGCCGAAGATCTGCCCCGAGTGCAACGGGCGCGGTGTCGTCGCGGAGAGCCAGGGTTTCTTTGCGCTGTCGCAGCCGTGCCCGCGCTGTCGAGGCAACGGGACCGTGATCGAGGATCCGTGCCCGCGCTGCGGCGGCTCGGGGCGTGAGCGCCGGACGAAGCGGTACACGGTCAAGATCCCCGCAGGCGTGAAGGACGGCACCCGCATCCGCCTCAAGGGCAAGGGCGAGGCCGGCTTCGCGGGAGGCGAGGCGGGCGATCTCTACGTGGTTACGCGCGTGCAGCCCTCGAAGCTGTACGAGCGCCGTGGCGACGACCTGGTCGTCGAGGTTCCGGTCACGTTCTCGGAGGCCGCGCTCGGCGCGACCGTCGAGGTGCCGACCCCGGACGGGCCGGTTTCGGTGAAAGTGAAGCCCGGCACGCAAGACGGGACGCTGCTACGCGTCAAGGGAAAGGGCGCGCCGAAGCTGAAGGGCTCTGGCCGCGGCGACCTGCTCGCGCGCGTGCGCGTCACCATCCCGAAGAAGCTAAAGAAGCGCGAGCGCGAACTGCTCGAGGAGCTGCAGAAGCAGTCCCACGACGATCCGCGGGAAGCGCTGTTCTCGTGAGGCGAGCCATGACCCATCTGCTCGTCTGGTCGCTCTCGCCCGTCGGCACGCTCCTGAACGCGGCGATGCTGTACGTCGTGCTTGTTGCGGCCGGGGCGAGGTGGGACCGGCCGCTGCTCTGGCTGATCGTCGCGATCTTCGTCGCCGCCTGCGCGTACTTCGACGTGCGCGCATACGTGGCGCGGAAGCGGCTCGGGCTGACCGCGTACGAGGCTGGAGAGGCCGTCATGAACCGCATGTGGGGGCCGTCCCGCACCGAGGAGGAGCGCTGATGGACGACCGGCCGCGGTACATGATCTCGATCGCAGCCGAGCTCGTCGGCATGCATCCCCAGACGCTGCGGATCTACGAGAACAAGGGTCTCGTCCGTCCGAAGCGGACGCGTGGAAACACGCGTCTGTACTCGGAAGCCGACCTGGATCGGCTGCGGCTGATCCAGCGGCTGACGACCGAGCTCGGGCTCAACCTGGCCGGCGTCGAGGTGGTGCTCCGGCTCGAGGACGAGCTGCGCAGGGCCCATGCGCGGCTCGAGCGGCTCGAGCGCCAGATGCGGGAGGAGATCCATAACGTTCACAAGCAATACCGGCGCGACCTCGTCCTCTATGAGGCACCACGGCCGGTCCCAACGAGAACGCGATGAGCGCTGTCCGTTCGAGCCTCGGCCGGGGTCTGACCCCATACATGCCCCGAGCTGCCGGCGCGCGCGACCCGCGCAGGCAGCAGAACCCTTTGACCACCCCGAGAATTGAACGAATCGGCCATGGCCGGGGTCTGACCCAAGGCATGGCCTGAAAGGACGGATGGACTTCAACAAGCTGACTTTGAAATCTCAGGAGGCCGTCGCAGCGGCGCAGGAACTTGCGCGCCGGATGGGCAACCCTGAGCTTTACCCGGAGCACCTGGTGCTCGCGCTGCTCGACCAAGAGCTGCCGCGCGAGCTGGTTCCGGATCCCGACTCGCTGCGCGCCGAAGCGGAGGCCGCGCTGCGCGCAAAGCCGTCGACGGAGGGCGCGGCGCAACAGCCGCAGGTCGGCGCGGCCTTCTCACGCGTGCTCGACCAGGCTTTCGAGGAAGCGCGGCGGCTCGAGGACGACTACGTCTCCACCGAGCATCTGCTGCTCGCGCTCGACGTTGTCCCGCGCGAGCAGTTAGAGGCCAAGATCAAGGCCGTCCGGGGCGGCCAGCGCGTCACCTCGCAGGATCCGGAAGGCACCTACCAGGCGCTCGAGAAGTTCGGCCGCGACCTGACCGAGCTCGCCGAGCAGGGCAAGCTCGACCCGGTCATCGGCCGTGACGAGGAGATCCGGCGGGTAATCCAGGTGCTTTCGCGGCGGACGAAGAACAACCCGGTCCTGATCGGCGACCCGGGCGTGGGCAAAACGGCGATCGTCGAGGGGCTCGCCCAGCGGATCGTCGCCGGCGACGTACCGGAAGGGCTGAAGGGTAAGCGCGTCTGGGCGCTCGACATCGGCGCGATGCTCGCCGGCTCGAAATACCGCGGCGAGTTCGAGGAGCGGCTGAAAGCGGTCCTGACGGAGATCAAGAACGCCGAGGGCCAGCTGATCCTCTTCATCGACGAGCTGCACACGATTGTCGGCGCAGGCGCGGCCGAGGGTGCAGTCGACGCCGCGAACATGCTCAAGCCGATGCTTGCGCGCGGCGAGCTCCGCTGCATCGGCGCGACGACGCTCGACGAGTACCGCAAGCACATCGAGAAGGACGCTGCGCTCGAGCGGCGCTTCCAGCCGGTCTTCGTCGGCGAGCCGACCGTCGCGGACACGATCGCGATCCTGCGCGGCCTGAAGGAGCGCTACGAGGCGCACCACGGCGTCCGGATCCGCGATGCGGCACTTGTCGCGGCCGCGGTTCTCTCCGACCGTTACATCTCCGATCGGCAGCTGCCGGACAAGGCAATCGACCTGGTCGACGAGGCCGCTTCACGGCTGCGGATGGAGATCGACTCGTCGCCGCTCGAGCTCGACGAATCCGAGCGGCGGGTGCGCCAGCTCGAGATCGAGCTAGCCGCGATGGGCAAGGAGTCGAAGGAGACGCGGGAGCCCGTCGAGCGCGAGCTCGCGGAGGCGAAGGAGCGACGGGACGGGCTTGCCGCGCGCTGGTCGAAGGAGAAGGAGGCGCTCGAGCGGGTCAAGGAGATCATGTCCCGGATCGACGAGCTCAAATCGGAGGCCGAGCGCGCCGAGCGCTCCGGCGACCTCCAACGGGTCGCCGAGATCCGCTACGGCGAGCTCCCGGAGCTCGAGCGCGAGCTGGCCGCGCGCGACGGTGCCGTTCCGGAGGGCGAGCCGATGGTGAAAGAGGAAGTCGACGAGGACGACGTCGCCGAGGTGGTCGCCCGCTGGACGGGCATCCCCGTCTCACGGCTGCTCGAGGGCGAGACCGAGAAGCTGATCCACATGGAGGAGCGGCTGCACGAGCGCGTCGTCGGCCAGGACGAGGCGGTCGAGGCCGTCGCGAACGCGCTCCGCCGCGCCCGCACCGGTCTGCAGGACCCAAACCGGCCGATCGGCTCGTTCATCTTCCTCGGCCCGACCGGTGTCGGCAAGACCGAGCTGGCCCGGGCGCTCGCCGAGTTCATGTTCGACGACGAGCGCGCAATGGTCAGGCTCGACATGTCCGAGTACCAGGAGCGGCACACGGTCGCCCGGCTCGTCGGCGCCCCGCCCGGCTACGTCGGCTACGAGGAGGGCGGCCAGCTGACCGAGGCGGTACGACGCCGGCCCTACTGCGTCGTTCTGCTCGACGAGATCGAGAAGGCGCACAACGAGGTCTTCGACGTGCTCCTGCAGATCCTCGACGATGGGCGTCTGACGGACGGCCAGGGCCGCACGGTCGACTTCCGGAACACGGTGATCATCATGACCTCGAACATCCGCTCGGTCGACGCGTTGAGCGACCGTTTCCGGCCCGAGTTCCTGAACCGGATCGACGAGATCGTCGAGTTCAAGCCGCTCTCGCGTGAACAGCTCGCGGAGATCGTCGAGCTGCAGCTCGCGCGCCTGCGCGAGCGGCTCGCTGAGCGTGGGCTGCGACTCGAGCTGACCGACGCGGCGAAGGAGGCGGTGGGGGAGGCAGGCTGGGACCCGGCCTATGGGGCCCGCCCGCTCAAGCGCGCGCTCCAGCGCCTGGTCGAGAACCCCCTCGCCCTGCGCCTGCTCGAGGGCGAGTTCGGCGAGGGCGACACCGTCCGCGTGGACGCGCAGAACGGAGAACTCGTCTTCGAGAAAACGCCGGTCGCCGAGCCCGCTGTTGCCTAGCTAGCGCTCGAGCGGAGCCATGGTCAGGCCGAGCTCTTTGAGGCGCTCCCAGTAGAGCTCGGCCGGCTCGCGATGACCGGACCAGACGACCGCTCGGCCCGTGTTGTGGATCCGGTTCGCAAGCGTCATCCCCTGCTCGAAGCTGACGCTAGGAAGGACGTGGGCGAGCGCCGCAGCGACTCCTTCGAAGGTGTTGTGGCTGTCGTTCAGGACGATCACGCGCCACGCGTCGCCGGTGCTCCCGCCGGTGTCGCGGGTCGGACGTACCCTCGTCGGCGTGGATGGGGCGACAGTCATTCGGCGCTCTCAGAGCGCTGGGCGTCCATGCTCTGACGCTAGCGCTTGTTCGGCTTTTGTGACAGACGCGTTTCACGTGCGTAACACCTTTCGACTTAGCCTGTCGGTGGGCGGGAGTGGTGGCGACCCGAGTCTCGCGTGTACCTGTAACGGGTAGGTTCGCGGGCGATGGCACGCCGAAGGACGCGTCGCGAGCCGCAGCCGACACCGCCGCCGCTGCCTCCTGAGACGCGCACGGTCGGCCAGCTTGTGGCCGAGACGATCCGGTTCTACGGCCGGCGCTTCTGGCGCTCGCTGGCGCTCGGTGTCACAGTCGCCCTGATCGACGCCGCGGCGATCAGCCTCAGCCACGCGAGCGCGATCGTCTTCGAGGTCGTGGTCGCAGGGCCGTTGCTGACACTCTCGTTCGTCGGTGCGTCGGTGCTCGTCTCCGACCGGGAGAAGCCGCCGGCCGGCACGCTCGCTACGGCGTGGCTCGCGGGCAGCATCGCATTCATCCCGTTCCCGTTCCTCGCAATCGCGTTTATCTTGCCGGCGCTCGCCTGGCTCGCCCTCGTCGGGCTCGTCGTGCCCGTGATCGTGATCGAGCGCTTGCCGCTCGGCGCCGCGTTTCGTCGCGCGCTAACGCTTGCCCGTGCCGATTACGTGCACGCGCTCGGCTCGCTGGTGACGCTGGCGCTCACGTATTTCGTCACCAGGCTGGGGCTCTTCTTCATGCTCCGCGGGGGCAGCGGGACCGCTGAGCGCACGGCCGGCTTCCTAGCCGACCTGGTCCTCTCGCCGCTGCTCTTCCTAGGTGGTGCGCTCCTCTACTACGACCAGTTGGCGCGTGTAGGCTCGTCGCCCCGACGGAGGAGGACCAATGCCGACGTACATCCTGCTGTCCAACCTGACGGCGCAGGGAGTCCAGACGCTCAAGTCGAACCCCGCCCGGCTGCGCGAGGTCAATAACGACGTCGAGGAACTGGGTGCCCGGGTAGTGCATCAGTGGGCCACGCTTGGGCCCTTCGACTTCGTCAACGTCGTCGAGGCTCCCGACGCCGCGACGATCGCGAGGGTCTCCGTCGCCCTCGGCGCGCGCGGAAGCGCCAAGCTGCAGACGCTGACCGCGTTGACGATCGACGAGTTCCTGGCAGCCCTCGACTAAGGACGCCGACGTTCGTCGCGCTCAGCCGCGGCGAACTCGACTGCGACCTCGGCCGCGAGCGCAGCGTTGTCCGCGATCAGCAGCTTGTTGATCCGGACGCTCTCCCCAGCCGTCTCGCGGTGGATCTCGGCGAGCACGAACGGCGTCACATCGGGTCCCGTCACGTGCCCTGAGCGCGCGTTCGCCAGCGCCGCTTCGATCAGCGGCTCGACGTCCAGGCTTTCCACGGGCGGGCGGGCGAGCAGCAGCCCGGCGCGGTCGAGCGACCAGTGGACGCGCGCAACGGCGGCGGCTTCGCTTGCGGTCGCGACTGCCGCCCGAACCGGTGGACCACCTTCGGCCGTGTAGAAGAGCGGCAGCGTCTCGGTTTGCCACCCGAGCACCGGCACTCCGAGCGCCTCCAGTAGCTCGAGCGTCGCGACCACGTCAAGCAGTGACTTGACGCCCGAGGAGACGACGAGCACAGCCGCCCGGGCGAGCTCGCCGAGGTCGGCGGACACGTCCGGCCGTTCCGCAAAGCCGCGATGCACACCGCCGATTCCTCCTGTGCCGAGAAACCGAATCCCGGCGACGGAGCACGCCGCCAGCGTTCCGCCGACGGTGGTAGCGCCGAGCACGCGCTCCGCGACGCAAACGGCCAGGTCGCGAGGCCCCGCCTTGCGCGCCGAATCGCCGGCAGCGGCGAAGCGCTCGAGCTCACCTGCGGACAGGCCGACTCGCACCCGCCCGTCGAGGACTCCCACGGTCGCCGGCACCGCGCCGGCTTCGCGGACGCGCCGCTCGGCCTCGAGCGCGACCCCGAGGCCCTCGCCGGCCGGGAACCCGTGCGCAACGAGCGTCGTCTCGAGTGCGACGACCGCACCCCCGGAGGCGAGCGCGTCGCGTACCTCGGGAGCGAGTTCGATCACGGCATGGCCCCGAGGTTCGAGACGCACCGCGCCGCGGTGGCGAGCGCGAGCTGGACGCCGCCGACGAGGTATCCCGCTGCGAACGCGTCGCCTGCGCCCGTCGTGTCGACGACATGGGCTGGGACTGCCGGGAACTCGGACCGCTCGCCGCCGTGCTCGACAACGCAGCCGGCAGGGCCTCGCTTCACGACCCACGTGGCTTCCGTCGCCGCAGCCGGCCCGATCTCCTCGCGCTCCTCCTCGTTGGCGAAGACGAGCTCCGGGGCGAGCTCCTGGAGTAGCCCCTGTAGGCGCTCCGGCCCATAATCGGCGATCACCCGACTGGAGGCCAGATCGGCGCTGATGGCTGCGCCGCCGCTGCGCGCGACCTCGACGGCACGCATCGCCGCGCCGTCGATCGGGGACGACATGAGGCTGTAGCCCGAGAGGTGAAGGTGCGTACAGCTCTCGAACCAGGCCGGCTCGAGCTCGTCGCCCGACAACGTCGGCGCCACCCCGCGGTCGCTCGCCATCGCTCGCTCGCCGTCCTTGCCAACGATTGAGACGACAACGCCGTTCCTTCCGAGTGCCACCGGGCCGAAGACCGTGACGCCGAGCCGGGCTAGCTCGCCGGCCGCGAGCGACGCCGCCGGATCGTCGCCGCGCTTGCCGATGAAGCGGGTCTCGGCGCCGAGCGCCGCTGCCCACGCGGCGACGTTGGCCGCCTGCCCGCCGGCGCCGGTTCTCGTCGCTGCTGCGGCGTCGGTTCCCGACTCCAACGGCTGCTCGAGGCGAACGATCACGTCGAGCAGGAGATCGCCGAGCGTGCAGAGGACGAAGCCGGGCATCGCCGTACAATCGTTCCATGGACGGGGAACGACGGAGCGAGCGCCTGCGGACGTTCGTGCTCGGCGGACTCGTCGGTGCTTCTGCCGTTCTCGCCGCGGCACGTCGCCGGCGCGGCGCCGCGAAGCGCCCGCCGCGGGCGGGGCTGGCTGCCTTTGAGGACGCTCCGTGCTACCGCGAGCTTGTCGAGCTCGAGCGCACGGAAGCGCGGCAGCACACGGATTAGCCGGCCGCGACGGCCCAGTGCCGAAAGGACCCGCTGCTACTGTCAGAGCGTGCCCATCTACGAGTACCGTTGCCCGAACGGACACGTTTTCGAGCTCTTTCAGCGCATGGGTGACGCGCCGCCGCCCAAGTGCGAGATCTGCGGGGAGGGCCCGGTCGAGCGCGTCCTCTACCCCGTCGCCGTGCACTTCAAAGGCTCCGGGTTCTACTCGACGGATTACGGCCGCGGTTCGCGGAAGAAGGAACCCTCGCAGGACGGCGCGGGCGGCGACTCGGATTCGGGCAAGAAGAAAGAGTCGGACTCGAAGCCCGAGACGAAAACCGCCGGGACCTAGCTCTTAACCGCCCGGCGGAAGCCGGTTGACGTAACAACCCGGCGGGAATGTGTCGCCGTTCGGCGGCGGCGGCTGCGGTGCCGACTCGCCTCTGACCATCGCGATCACCCGCAGATTGTCTTCGCTCGGATCGATGTAGCCGCCGTCGGCTTTGCCGCCGAGCCGGCAATGCAGCGTCTTCCCGGCGCGGAACTTCAGCCAGCCGATCTGAACGAGCTCGGTCGGGCTCAGATCGGTCGCGAGCGGCTTCATCAGATCACCGCCGATAAAGGGGAGCTTCAAGAAAGTGCCCGAGCTCGAGAGCTTCGACATCAGTGCCTGCAGCACGGCCTGTTGCCGCGCGCCGCGCGTGATGTCGGTGTCGGCCGGATTGAGCTGGTTCTCGCGGATGCGCGAATAGATCAAAGCTCGGTACCCGTTCATGTGCTGCACGCCCTTGCGGAAGCGCCAGCCCTTCCACCGCTGGCAGCGCTCGTTCGTCGAATACGGACAGTCGAACCTGTTCGAGAGGATCCGCTGGGGCACGTTGATGTCGATGCCGCCGACCTTGTCGATCAGCTTGCTGAAGCTGTGGAAGTTGACGATGACGACGTGGTTGATCGGCAGCCCCGTGTACTCATGAACCGTCCGCGCCGCCAGGCGCGGACCTCCGATCTGGAACGCGGCGTTGATCTTGTCCGGCCCATGCCCTGGGATGTCGGGGACGCGCAGGTCGCGGGGGATCGAGAGATAGATCAGCTCGTCATGCTTCGGATCGGTGCGCAGGATTTGGATCGAGTCCGAGTGCTGGTCGGACGCTCGTGACGCGTTCAGCGAGTGGTCGGTGCCGAGCAGCAGGATGTTGCTCGAATGGGAGAGCATCATCCCGTTGTCCGGCACGAGCGAGAGCCGGACCGATTCCGGCAGGCGCTTATTCGCGTCCTTGACGCCCCCGCGGAACGAGAGGTAGGCGGCGAGGACCCAGAAGAACAGAAGCAGGAAGAGGGCGAGCACGGAGAGCCCCGTCCAGCGCTTCCAGCTCCACCCGCGCAGGCCGGTGGCGGGCGGTTTCGCTCCCGGGCCGCGGTAGTCGCGCCGTCCGTCGCCGTTGGGCCCCCGCTCGCGCGTGGGTCGCGGAATCGTGGGGACCTTTCCCTTGACCCGGCCGCCGCGATAGACGCGATACGGCTTCTCTCCGCGAGGAGCCGACATTGGGCGGCCATGGTAGCCACGCTGGAGGCTGGAGTTGCATACCTTCAGCGCCACAGTGGCTGTTGGGCGCGTAGTCGGGGTTGACGTCGGAGGGACGAAGATCCTCGCAGGGGTCGTCGACCCGGCCGGCAGGATCGAGCACCGCCGCGAACGGGCGACCGATCTTCAATCTCAGGATCGCTTGATCGACGAGATCGGCGCGGCGGTCGAGGAGGTCCTCGACGACTCGATCTCAGCTGTGGGACTCGGCTTGCCCTCGCGGATCGATCAGCACGCCGGGCGCGTCGACGGCTCGGTGAACATCCCGCTCGCCGACGTGCCGCTGCGGGAGCTGATGGCGAAACGACTCGGCCGCCCGGTCGCGATCGAGAACGACGGGAACGCCGCCGCGCTGGCCGAGCACCGGGTTGGGGCCGGGCGCGGCGCCCGGACGATGGTCATGCTCACGCTCGGGACGGGCGTCGGCGGCGGCGTCGTCATCGACGGCAAGCTGCTCCGCGACGGCGGCGAGCTCGGCCACACGGTGCTCGTCTACGACGGCATCCCCTGCCAGGGAACGTGCACGGGGCGGGGACACCTCGAGGCATATGTGAGTGGAACCGCGGCCGCGAAGCTCGCCCAGGAGGCGTTCGGCCCGGCTGTCGACGCGCACAGGCTCGTTCGCCTCGCCGGCGAAGGCGATGCGACCGCGATCGAGATCCTCGACGGGATCGGCCGGAAGCTCGGCGCCGCGATCGGCAGCTTCGTGAACATCTTCCGTCCCCAGTTGGTCGTGATCGGCGGGGGCTTCGCCTCGGCGGGTGACTTTCTGCTCGCGCCCGCGCGCGAGACGATGTACCGGGACGCCTTGCCGCCCGCGAACGAGAACGTCAAGATCGTCCGAGCCGAGCTCGGCACGGCGGCAGGTGTGATCGGCGCGGCGCTTGTCGCCTACGACGAGCTCGACTAGTTGCCGATGCTCGCCGTTTGTGCCACGCCGATCGGCAACCTCGAGGACGTGACGCTGCGGGTGCTGCGTGAGCTCGCCGAGGCCGACCTCGTCCTCTGCGAGGACACGCGTCACACGCGGCGCCTGCTCGAGCGACACGAGATCCGGGCACGGTTGCGCTCCTATCACGAGCACAACGAGGCGGCGCGGACGGCGGAGGTGCTTCCCCGCCTCGAGGCCGGCGAGCGGATCGCTCTTGTCTCCGACGCGGGGCTTCCGGGCATTTCCGATCCCGGCGTCCGTTTGGTTGCAGCGGCGCTCGAAGCGGGTGTGGCCGTCACGGTTCTGCCGGGTGCTTCTGCGGTCGACACCGCGCTCGTCGCGAGCGGTTTCGCAGCTGAGCGCTACCAGTTTGTCGGGTTCCTGCCGCGTGGCGGGCGAGCGTTGGCGCGCGTGTGGGAGGAGCTCGCGGGCTGGCCCTGGCCCGCGGTCGCCTTCGAGTCGCCGCGGCGGCTGCCGGCGACCCTGCGATCGCTCGCCGCTGTGGAACCCAATCGCCGGCTCGCCGTCTGCCGCGAGCTGACGAAACGGCACGAGCAGATCGTGCGCGGCCGCGCGGAAGAGTTGTCGGAGCAATTCGTCGAGGCGCCGAAGGGTGAGATCACGCTCGTGCTCGGGCCGGGCGCCGAACAGCAGCCCGCCGATGCCGCAGACGCCGCGCAAGCAGTCGCCGAGCTCGTCGCCGCCGGCCTCGCCCGCCGTCAGGCCGCTGCGGTCGTCGCCCGGCTCACCGGCGTTTCGCGGAAGCAGCTCTACGACGCCTCGCTGTAGTCCGAATTGACAACAGCCGACGCCATCGGTATGGTGGCTCTGTTGGCAAACAGGACAACAAGGAGAAATATGCGCCGAACCCTGATCGCCGTATTCGCAGCGGCTCTCGTGATCGCGCCGTCCGCGGAAGCGTGGAATTGGCCCGTCCAAGGCCCCGTCCTACAGAAGTTCGTCTTCGGCGACGACCCGTACGCCGCCGGCCAGCACAGGGGGATCGACATCGGAGCCCCGTCGGGCGCGACCGTGCTTGCCCCCGCATCGGGGACTGTCTCGTTCGTGGGCACCGTGCCGGTCAGCGGTAGGACACTGACGATCCAGACACCGGACGGATACTCGGTCACGCTGACCCATCTCGGCTCGACGAGCGCTCGGCGCGGCGAGACCGTTGCCGAGGCGTCCGCGGTCGGGACGATCGGCCCGAGCGGGGAGGTCGAGCACGACGTTCCGTATGTCCACCTCGGCATCCGGCACATCGAGGATCCGAACGGGTATCTCGACCCACTCCGGTTTTTGCCGGCGCAGCCTGCAGCGCCGGCTGGGCCGAGCCCCGATCCGCCGCCGGTACGGGCGCCCGCTCCGCCCCCGATTCCGGCACCGCCCCCGGCGCCAGCGCCGGCGGCTTCAGCGGCGACCCCGTCCTCGCCCGTAGCGAGTGCGCCGGCGGCATCCGCGGCATCGATTGGGATCATTGAACCGAGCGGTGCCCGGAGCGGCGATTCCAGTCGGCGAGCGGATTCGCCCCGCGCGGCGCACGGCGCCCGTGTAGCCGGCTCGCGTCAGGGCGTTGTTTCGCCGACAGTCCGCCCGTCGCGTCGGCGGGCCCGCACCGAGCCGCGTGGTCAGCGTGGAAGGCCGACCCGAGCCGGCGTCGCCCGCAGCTCTTCGGAGCGGAACCGGTCCTCGCGAGAACAAGAAACGCGACCTTTGCCTGTTTCGAGGCCGGCAGCGCTGCCGCGCGACCACGAGGGTCCGAACGCCTCGGCGCCGACGACCGATTCCGATCGCCATCGCAGTGGCCTCCCGGCCTGGCTCTGGGCGCCAGGCTTGTTGCTGCCGGTCGCCGGCGCAGTCGCGCTCGTCCGGCGGCGGCGCGCCTCTGGCTCGCAACAGCCGGCGCCTATCATTGCGCCAAATGTCGCGCTACTACCTGACAACCCCGATCTACTACGTGAACTCGACCCCGCATATCGGGCACGCGTACACGACGATCGCCGCCGACATCCTCGTGCGGCATCACCGCCAGCGCGGCGACGAGACCTTCTTCCTGACCGGGAGCGACGAGAACGCATCGAGGAACGTTCGGGCTGCCGAGGACGCCGGCGTCGATCCGAAAACGTTCGTCGATCAACTCGTCGAGGAGCATTGGCGCCCGCTGCCGGCACGCGTCGGCGCATCGGTCGACTTCTTCATACGAACCACCGATGAAGGGCATCACCGGTTCGTCCAGGAGTTCGTGCAGCGGATCTACGACAACGGGCACATCTACGAAGACACGTACGCGGGGCTGTATTGCATCGACTGTGAGGAGTTCAAGACTGAAGACGAGCTCACGCCGGACGGCCTCTGTCCTGACCACGGGACGAAGCCCGAGTGGATCGAGGAGCGGAACTGGTTCTTCCGGCTGTCAGCTTTCCAAGAGCAGCTCCTACGGCTGTACGACGAGCGGCCGGATTTCGTGCTGCCGGACTTCCGCTACAACGAGGCGCGCAGTTTCATCGAGGGCGGGTTGCGGGACTTCAGCCTCAGTCGCGCCGGTCAGCCCTGGGGTGTGCCGGTTCCGTGGGACCCTGAGCAGGTCGTCTATGTCTGGGTCGATGCGCTGATCAATTACCTGAGTGCGCTCACCTACGCGAAGCCGGGTGAAGACCTGCTCGAGAAGTTCTGGCCCGACGCGCACCACCTGCTCGCGAAGGACATTCTTCGCTTCCACTGCGTCTTCTGGCCGGCGCTGCTGCTCGCCGCTGGCTACGAGCCTCCGGAGCAGATCTTCGTCCATGGCTACCTCGTCATCGACGACAAAAAGATCTCGAAGTCCCGCGGTAATGTCATTGATCCGCTGGAACTGGTCGATTTGTACGGCATCGACGCGTTGCGCTACTACGTCGCGCGTGTGACCACATTGGGCCAGGATGGGACGGCGTCCGTCGACGACGTGCACGAGCGCTACGAGCGCGAGCTCGGAAACGACCTCGGCAATCTCCTCTCGCGGACGACGGCGATGATCGCCCGCTACCGCGACGGCCGGCTCCCGCAGGCAGCGTGGGACTCGCCCTTCCGGCGCGATCTCGAGCAGCTCGCGAGGGAGGTGCCTGCTCGGCTGGACGGGTGGGACCTCTCCGGCGCGCTCGAAGCGATCTGGGGCGTGATCCGCTCGCTCAACCGGTACGTGGAGGAGCGCGCGCCTTGGCAGCTCGCAAAGGACGAATCGAAGAGCGAGGAGCTCGACCGCACGCTCTTCGACCTCGCGGACGGTCTCCGCGCGGTCGCAATCGCCCTCGCTGCTTATCTGCCCGAGACGGCGGCACGGATCCTGGCTGGGCTCGGCCAGCCGGAGGACGTTGCGTGGGAAGGTGTGGCCTACGGCCGGACGACGGCGGCGGAAGGGATCTCGCCCGCCGAGCCGCTGTTCCCGCGGGTAGAGCTCGAGACCGCCGTCGCGTGATCGACACCCACGCGCACCTCGACGTGTGCGAGGCGCCGCCCGAAGAACTGCTCGCTCGCGCCCGTGCGGCCGGCGTCGAGCGCGTGATTACGGTCGGTTCAGGAATCGATTCGTGCCGGGTTTCACTCGCAATCGCGGAAGGCGAGCTCGGTGTCTTCGCCGCGCTCGGGATCCATCCGCACCAGGCGGGCGGGGAGGAAGCGGAACGGCTGGGTGAGCTGGCGGAGCTCCTCAGGCACGAGCGCGCCGTCGCCGTGGGCGAGACCGGGCTCGACTTCTACCGCGACTGGGCGCCGCACGACCGTCAGCGGAGCCTGTTCGCGGCCCAGCTCGAGCTCGCGGCGGAGTTCGGCAAGGCTGTCGTCATCCACAACCGGGAAGCCGACCCGGAGACGGTAGAAATGCTCGCCGATTTCGACGGAACCGTCATCCTTCACTGCTTCTCGTCGCCGGGGCTCCTTGCTTCGGCTCTCGAGCGTGACTACTACGTCTCGTTCGCCGGCAACGTCACCTACCCGAACGCCGAGACGCTGCGCGAAGCGGCGAAGCGTGTCCCCGCGGAACGCATTCTGACCGAGACCGACAGTCCATACCTGGCGCCCGTCCCGCGCCGCGGTCGCCCGAACGAGCCTGCGAACGTGGTCTATACGGTCGCGGCGCTTGCAGATGCTCGCGGTGAGGATGCCGCGGAGCTCGCGGCCCGGATCGACGCCAACGCGACCGTCGCCTTCTCGCTGCCTGTCGCCTCGCCGACCAGGTGAACACGCGGGCCAAGAGGGAGCTCGGCCAGCACTTCCTCGCCGACGAGAACCTCCTCGGCGTGATCGGCCGGCTCGCAGAGCTCGACGACGACGACGTCGTCCTCGAGATCGGTCCCGGCCTCGGTGTCCTGACGAGCTATCTCGCAGAGTACGTCTCGCAGGTGCACGCAATCGAGCTCGACCGCTCGCTTGAGCCGAAGCTGCGTGAGGCGCTCGCAGGCCGTGAGAACGTCGAGCTGCACTTCGGCGACGCCCTCGCGTTCGACCTTGGAGCCCTCGATCCGGTGCCAACGAAGCTCGTCGCCAACCTCCCGTACAACGTCGCGACGCCGCTCGTCGCCGAGAGCCTGGACGGGCTGCCCGCCGTCGGTCTCTGGTGCGTGATGGTGCAGCGCGAGGTCGCCGACCGCTTCTTCGCCGCCCCCGAGACCAAGGCGTACGGAGCCGTTTCGGTCCTTGTCCAGCTGACCGCGGAGCGAACGGGCTTTCACCCGGTGTCGCGGAACGTGTTCCGGCCGCGGCCGAACGTCGACTCTGCGCTCGTCGCGTTTCGCCGGCGCGGGGAGCTGCCCGCCGACTATCCGCGGCTGAAGGCTGTCGTCGGCGCCGCCTTTGCGCACCGACGGAAGCAGCTGCCGAACTCGCTTGAATTGGCCGGGCTGGGCTCACGTGCGCAGGCGGTGGCCGCACTCGCGCGGATCGGGCGCGAGCCCTCGACGCGTGCCGAGGCTCTGAAGCCCGATGAGTTCGTGGCGCTGGCGCACGCGCTCGAATGACACGCGCGCCCGCGACCGCGAAGTTGAACC
>Ga0307277_10000459_pt1 | contig 15084 bp, 16 predicted proteins | sample ER_DNA_116_FD_194473 | JGI IMG/M metagenome (GOLD analysis project Ga0307277, IMG submission 194473) | Bulk soil microbial communities from the East River watershed near Crested Butte, Colorado, United States - ER_DNA_116 | ecosystem: Environmental > Terrestrial > Soil > Floodplain | place...
GGTCACGACGTCGCCCTTCTTCAGGCCGGCCTTCGCGGCGGGGGTGCCCTCGCGGACGCCGGCGATCAGCGCGTCATTGGCGGTCGAGTCGATCGTCACGCCGAGGAACGCGTGCTGGGCCTTGCCCGTCGCGATCAGCTGGGTGACGACGCTGCGAACCGTGTTCGACGGGATCGCGAAGCCGACACCCACGTTCCCGCCGCCATTGCCCGCGATCTGCGAGTTCACGCCGACCACCTGGCCGGTGCCGTTCAGCAGCGGTCCGCCGGAGTTGCCGTGGTTGATCGCGGCGTCGGTCTGGATCGAGTCGGAAATCGTGAAGTTCGAGGGCGAGGTCATCGTCCGGTGCAGCGCGCTGACGATGCCGCTGGTCACCGTCTCCTGGAGCCCGAACGGGCTGCCGATCGCGACGACGCCGTCACCGACCTGCAGCGCGGACGAGTCGCCGAGCTGCAACGGCTGGATCTGCGAGGCCGGTGCGTCCACCTTGATGACCGCGAGGTCGGTCGACGCGTCGCTGCCGACGAGGTGCGCGTCGTACGTCTTGCCGTTCCAGAAGGTGACGCGGAACTGCCCGCCACTGCTGACGACGTGCTGGTTGGTGACCACATCGCCGTCCTGGTCGTAGACGAAGCCCGAGCCTTCGGCCTGGCCGTTCGTGATCTCGACGGCGCCCTTGTAGTTGTTGCGGTAGATCGCGTTGACCGAGAGCGGCGAGTTCGAGGCCGGCTGTGTGTCCTTGACCGTGACCGGCCGGACGATCGTCGTGTCGCCGTTCGAACCGAACGCCGAGTAAAGGAGCGCCCCGCCGCCCGCGCCTACGCAGGCTGCTGCGAGGAGGGAGGCGATGAGGGGGGTGCGGGGGCGGCGGGGCATCGGAGAGACGTGCTCCTTTCGGTCGGTTGCAAGCTCAATGGGATCAGTTCCGTCTAAGACTCGCCTGAAACCCGTCTAAGAACTGGGTAAGAAGCCCTACGGCTCTCAGACAGCTCTCAGATTCACCGCGCACAATGATGCCGTGAAGATCCTGGTAGTCGACGACGAACGCGCCGTGCGCGAGTCGCTCAGGCGCGCGCTCGAGCTCGAGGGCTATGACGTGGGCCTCGCCTCCGACGGCAGCGAGGCGCTGGAGAGGCTCGAAGGAGAAGCGCAGCCGGACGCGATCATCCTCGACGTGCTCATGCCCGGGACCGACGGGCTCGAGGTCTCGCGGACGCTGCGGCGTTCGGGCAGCCGGGTCCCGGTGCTGATGCTCACCGCCCGCACGGAGGTTGGCGACCGGGTCGCCGGCCTCGACGCGGGCGCGGACGACTACCTGACGAAGCCGTTCGCGCTCGAGGAGCTCCTGGCGCGCCTGCGTGCGCTGCTGCGCCGGACCGCCGACGGTTCGGGCGAGTCGCTTCGCTTCGCCGACCTGGAGCTGGACCCGGGCACGCGGGAGGTCAAACGCGGCGGCGAGCCGATCGAGCTGACGCGGACGGAGTTCTCGCTGCTCGAGCTCTTCATGCTGAACCCGCGGCAGGTGCTGACGCGGTCGGTGATCTTCGAGCGCGTCTGGGGTTACGACTTCGGCTACGGCTCGAACTCGCTCGACGTCTACATCGGCTACCTGCGGCGCAAGACGGAGGCCGGCGGCAAGCCGAGGCTGATCCACACCGTCCGCGGTGTCGGCTACGCGCTGCGCGAAGGATGAGTTTCAAGGCACGGCTGGCACTGGTCGCAGCGGCGGCGGTCGCGCTGGCGGTGATCGCCGCGTCCGCGGTGGTCTACGTGGTCGTACGCGACCAGCTTCGCGGCCAGGTCGACAACACGCTTCAGGAGCGTTACAGACAAATCGTCGACAGTCCGATCCCGGTCCGCATCGATGACGGTTACCTCGACATCGCCGGGCCTCCTGTCGGCGAGGCGACCTTCGTCCAGGCCGTCAGCGCGAATGGTCATGTCTTCCAGACGCGTGGGCCGCGAAGAGGTTCTCTGCCGGTAACGAAAGACACCCTGAAGGCCACCCGCGAGCCGGTCGGGACGAAGCATTTCAACGACATCGGCGACCTCCGGGTCTTGACGATCTCGGGGTCGATCGCCGGGACGGGGATCGCGCTCCAGATCGCGCGGAATCTCGACGAGCTGAACCACACGCTCCACCGCGTCACCATCTTCCTCGTCCTGATCGCGCTCGGCGGCATCGCGGTCGCGGCCGGCCTCGGCCTCGCCGTCTCCCAGGCGGCGCTGAGACCGGTGCGCCGGCTGACGGAGACGGCCGAGCACGTGACCGAGACCGGAGACCTCTCGCAACGGATCGAGACCGGTGGCGAGGACGAGCTCGGGCGGCTCGCCACCAGCTTCAACACCATGTTCGCGGCGCTCGAGGACTCGAGCCGCGCTCAGCGGCAGCTCGTCGCGGACGCTTCGCACGAGCTGCGGACGCCGCTGACGAGCCTGCGAACGAACATCGAGGTTCTCGCGGGCGAACGCGCGCTCGCGCCAGAGGATCGGGAGCGCCTGCTCAGCGACGTCGTCGAGCAGCTCGGCGAGATGACGACGCTGATCGCGGAGCTGATCGAGCTTGCGCGGGCCGAGCAGCATCCCGAAGAGGCCGAGGAGGTGCGGCTCGACCTGATCGCCGAGAACGCGGTCGACCGGGCTCGGCGGAACCGGCCGAGCGTTACCTTCACGACCGACTTCGACTCGTCGTTGGTGCACGGCGCGCCTTCGACGATCGAGCGCGCGGTCGCCAACCTGCTCGACAACGCCGCCAAGTGGAGCCCGCCCGGCGGCGAGGTCGAGGTCGGCGTGCACGGTTCCGAGGTGACCGTGCGCGACCACGGGCCGGGGATCGCGGAGGAGGACCTACCGTACGTCTTCGACCGCTTCTATCGGGCTTCTGCCGCTCGCGGGCTGCCCGGCTCGGGGCTCGGCCTCGCGATCGTGAAGCAGGTCGCGGAGGCCCACGGCGGCACGGTGGTCGCGGAGCGGCCCCCCGGCGGCGGCACCCTGATGCGGCTGCGCCTCAACGGTCGTCTCTCTTAGAAACCTCTTAGGCGTCTCTCAGGGACCGTTCAGATGCGGCTGGTTCGATGGGCTGCGATGAAGCCCGAAAGGAGACCCATGGACAGGTCGCTCAAACGCAAGGTCGTCGCCGGCACCGTTGCCGCTCTCGCCGTCGGTGGCGCGGGCGCGGGCATCGCCGCGACGCAGCTCCGCTCCTCGCCGAGCGAGGAGAGCCAGGCGATCGTGAACGACGCCGCGAAGCAGCTCGGCGTGCAGCCGGATCAGCTCAGCGGCGCGCTCAAGAAGGCGATGGAAAACCGGATCGATGCCGCCGTTGCGGCCGGCCAGATCACGAAGGCCCAGGGCGACGAGCTCAAGCAGCGGATCGAATCGAACAACTTCCCGCTCTTTGGCCCCCTCCCGCTCGGGTTCGGCCTCCACCCTGGCCTCTTCGGGCACCACGGCTTTCCCGGGCTCCACGCCGCCGCGTCCTACCTTGGCCTGACCGACGCTCAGCTCGACGCGAAGCTCGATGCAGGCAAGACGCTCGCCCAGGTCGCGAAGGACCAGCGCAAGTCGGTCGACGGGCTCGTCGCGGCGCTCAAGGCCGACATGAAGCAGAAGCTCGACCGCGCCGTCGCCGCCGGCCAGATCACGAAGGCGCAGGAAGACGAGGCGCTCAAGGACGCGGAGTCGCGGTTCCAGAACCTCGTCAACGGCAAGTTCATGCGGCCGCCCCGGCCCGACGGCTGGTTCGGCCACCGCGGCGACTTCGGCGCCCGCCCGGGGCCCGGCCTCTTCGGGAGCGCGCCCGCAGCATGACCGCGCCTCCCGCTGCGCCGATACGCTGACCGTGTGCCGGATATCCGCGAGGAGATCGGGCGCCGATTGGCGCAGGGCGAGCGCGTGGCGCTGGCGACGGTGGTCGCGACCAGGCGCTCCGCACCGCGGCCCGTGGGGTCGAAGCTGCTCGTCTCCGAGCAGGGCGAGCTCCTCGGCTCGGTGTCGGGCGGGTGCGTCGAGAGTGACGTAGCCGTTCAGGCGGCCGAGGTGATCGCCGGCGGCGATCCGCGCCTCCTGACCTACGGCATCACGGACGACCAGGCCTGGGGAATCGGCCTGCCGTGCGGCGGGGAGATCGACGTCTTCGTCCAGCGGCTCGAGCAGGAACTGCCGCAGAACGGCGACGGCGCGCTGATCACCGCGCTGGAAGGCCCGCGGGCGGGACAGCAGTGGTTCGCCGAGGTCGAGGGATCGAGCCGGGTGCTCGAGCTCGACGGCGAGAAGGTCTTCGCCGAGGTGACCGGGGCTCCGCCGCTGCTGGTGGTCGTCGGTGCGACCGACACCGCCGAAGAGCTCTGTCGCGCCGCGAAGGCGCTCGGCTGGCGCACGGAGGTCGTCGACCCGCGGCCGGGCCTGGTGACGCGCGAGCGCCTGCCGAGTGCCGACCAACTGCGGGTCGCGTGGCCGGACGACCTCGAGGCGAGCGGGGACACGGCGGTCGTCGTCTTGACGCACGAGGAGCGCCTCGACGTGCCCGCGCTCACCACCGCGCTGGCGAGCGACGCGTTCTACGTAGGTGCGATCGGGTCTCGCAGGACGCAGGCGAAGCGGCGCGAGCGGCTGCTCGAAGCAGGCCTCGAGGAGCAGCAGCTCGAGCGCCTCGCGGGCCCCGCCGGCCTCGACCTCGGCGCGGATACCCCCGCCGAGACGGCCGTCTCGATTCTGGGGGAAATCCTCGCGGTCCGAGCCGGCCGCTCGGGCGGGCGGCTCGCGGAGCGCAGCGGGCCGATTCACGCCACGGCCTGAGTGATCGCAGTCGGGCTGGCATGCGCGTCGGCGGCGTTGTTCGGCGCGATGTCGGTCGCCGTCCGGTTCGCGGTGCGCCGATCGGACGAGGCCGAGCTCGGCTCGCTCGCCATGTCGTCGGTCGCCTTCGTCGTAACCGCCGTGATCGGCCTCGTGGCGACTCGACGGCTGGATCTCGCGGATATCTGGCCCTTCCTGATCGCAGGGACGATCGCGCCCGGCCTCTCGCAGGTCTTCTTCGTGCGGGCGGTCCGCGAGGCGGGCGCCGCGCGCACGTCGGTGCTGATGGGCACCGCGCCGCTTGTCGCGGTCGCCATCGCCCTGATCTTCCTGGGCGAGCCGGTACACGCGGCCCTGCTCATAGGAGCGGGGCTGATCGTCGCCGGCGGCATCGCCCTGGCCCGCGAGCGCGTGCGCCCCTCCGACTTCCGGCGGCTCGGCGTCCTCTTCGCGCTGACGGCGACGGTGCTCTTCGCGGTGCGCGACAACGTGCTGCGCTCGTTCGCGAAGGACACCGGCGTCCACGCGCTCGTCGCCGCGCCGGCCTCGTTGCTCGCCGGGCTCGGGACGATCGCTCTCTTACTCGTCGTCTCGCATCGCTCCTGGCCACGTGGCTACACGCGGCAGCTGCGCCTCTTCCTGCCGGCCGGAGTCTTCTTCGGGCTGTCGTACGCCGCGCTCTTCGAGGCCTATTACCGCGGCCGCGTCAGCGTGGTGGCGCCGCTCGTCGCGACCGAGTCGCTCTGGGGAGTCGCGTTCTCGGCGCTGCTTCTGCGCCGCAGCGAGCTCGTAGGCCGGTGGCTGCTGGTGGGCGCGGCGCTGATCGTCGCTGGCGGCGCGCTGATAGGCGTGTCGCGATAATCACGGCGTGGGCTGGCTGACGCAGCTGGTCGAGGAGCGTGGGGCCGAGGCGCTCGACCTCCACGCGCAGACGATCAACCCGCAGTTCGTGAAGCTGCTGCGGACGATCGGCTTCGACCGCCGCTGGGCCCGAGCCGAGGGCGCGTACCTGTGGGACTCCGACGGCAACCGCTACCTCGACGTGCTCGGCGGCTTCGGGATGTTCAACGTCGGCCGCAACAACCCGCGCATCCGGGAGGCGCTGATCGAGGCGATGGAGCTCGAGCGGCCCGGATCGGTGCAGCTCGGGGTCGACTCGCTGCCGGCTCTGCTTGCGGAGGAGCTACTGCGGCTTGCGCCGTCGAGTGTCGGACGCGTGCTCTTCACGAGCTCCGGGGCCGAGTCGGTCGAGGCGGCGATCAAGCTCGGGCGCGCCGCGACGGGCCGGTCGGGCGTGCTCTCGCTGGAGCACGGCTTCCACGGTTTGACACTGGGCGCGCTCTCGGCCACTGCCGATTCGGCGTTCACGTCGCGCTTTGGCCCCTTGCTGCCTGGCTTCGAGAAGGTGCCGGTCGACGACCTCGAATCGTTGGAACGCCAGCTCGCGGCGGAGGAGGTCGCGCTCTTCATCGCCGAGGCGGTGCAGGGCAAGGGAGTCAACATCCCCGCGCCCGGCTACCTCGAGGGAGCGCAGGAGCTCTGCCGCCGGTACGGGACGCTGTTCTGCGTCGACGAGGTGCAGACCGGCTTCGGGCGTACCGGGCGGATGTTTGCGCTCGAGCACTGGGGCCTCGAGCCCGACTTGATCACCGTCGCGAAGTCACTCTCGGGTGGCTACGTGCCGGTGGGCGCGGTGCTGATGTCGAGCGACGTCTACGAGGGCGTCTTCGACTCGCTGCCGAACGCCGTGAGCCACGGTTCGACGTTCGCGCCGAACGACCTCGCCATGGTGGCGGGCCTCGCCTCGCTTCGAGAGCTGAACGAGCAGGGCCTCGTCGACCATTCGGCCCGGCTCGGCGAGCTGCTGCTCGAACGGACGCGCCCGTTCGTCGACCGGTTCGAGGTCGTCCGCGACGTGCGCGGCCTCGGCCTGATGTGGGCGATCGAGTTTCAGGAGCCTCCCGGCGGCTCACGCACCTGGAAGCTGCTCGAGCGGATCCAGCCAGGGCTCTTCGCCCAGCTCGTGATCGTGCCGCTGTTCCGCGACCACCGCGTCCTGAGCCAGGTCGCCGGCCACGGCCTCAACGTGCTGAAGGCGATCCCGCCGCTGGTCGTCACCGAGGAAGATCTCGACTGGTTCGTCTCGGCTCTGGAGGAGACCATCGCCCGCGCCGAGAAGATGCCCCGCGCCCTGGTTCGCTTCGCTCTGCAGGCGGCTAGCGGTAGACCTCGGTCCGGGTCCAGGCGAGCTTCCCGCCTTGCACGCGCGCGGTGACGAACGTCGCCGCCCCGAGCTCCCGCTCGTCGAACAGCTTCACGCGCGTCGGCACGAGCTCGTAGAACCGGTACGACTCGCGCCGCTCATAGGCCGAGAAACGGCGAGCGTAGATCTCCTCCGCATCCGGCCCGCCGGCCCGCCCGTCGCCGAACAGCTGGATCCCGCGATCCGGCTTGCCCCAGGTCTGGCCGGAGTCGTAGACGGCGATCGCCGCCGAGCCGTCCGACCGCAGGTTGCGCGAGTGCTGCGCGCCCGGCTCGGAGAGCCAGATGATCCGCAGGTCGGGCGCCCACGCGAAGTAGGCGGTGTTGACGTAGGCGCGCTGGCGGGGCCCCACGGTCGAGATCGCGCAGAGGGTCGAGGCCTCGAGGAGCTCGTCGACGAGTTGGCCCAATCGCGCAGCACCGACGCGCCGGCCCGATCGCTCGATCGCCATCGGCCCGTTCTAGGCCAGAACGCGCAGGGTCGTGGTCGACTGGAAGCTGGTGAGCGCACCGCCACCGCTGCCGAACTCGACGAGGCACAGGTTCGCGGCCGCAGGGTCCTGAGCGAGGCGCTCCATGATCTCGAGAGCTTCCTCGAGCGTCTCCAGCTCGGCGAGAACCTGTCCGTCGGCGTCGTCGACGAGTAGGAGACCCACGCTAGAGCTCTGAGACTTCGGCGTGGCGTTCGGCGATGCAGGCGCGCGCCCAGGTGTCGGCGGCCTCGACGAGCCGGCCGCAGAGCATGTCCAGCTCGCGCTTGTCGTCGGGCAGCTGTTCCGGAGCGATCTCGATCCGGACCTGGTTGAGCGATGCCTCGGCGTCCTCGCCGATCTCGTGCCGTTCCTCGGCGACGATCGAGACCTCGCCCACCTTCGGCAGCAGAGCGGCCGCAAGCTCGTCGATCTCCGCGGGCGTGGCGCCGCGCCCTGCGAAGACGCCGAAGTTGACGCGAACCTCGATTCCGGGTGGCTCCACTTCGCGCACGCAAAAAGCCAGCTGAGGTTCGTTCATCATTTGCAAGCCCGATAACCCTATAACCCCGCTTCGCCCGATCTAACCCTCGGTCGGTTCCCAGCGAAAGGAACGGACCGCGACGATCACGCCCGCGATCCCCCAGGCCGCCACGACAGCGACATTCGTGCCCTGCGACCAGATCTCGTGGCCGTGCAGCATCACATTGCGGATCAGTCGCAGGAAGTACGTCAGCGGGAGCACGTCCGCGATCGCGCGCAGCACCCTGGGGTACGAGTGCGGCGAGAAGAACGAGCCCGAGATGAACGCCGTCGGCAGGTAGATGGCGTTGACGACGGCGGAGGCGCCCTCGGCGCTCTTGATCAGCGCGGTCAGTCCGATCCCGAGGCCGCAGAACGAGACCGCGCCGAGGAGCAACGCGATCGCGAGGGAGAGTGCGTGGTGGGGGAGCGGGACCGAGAAGAAGGCCCGTCCGATCGCGAGCAACCCGACGACCTCCAGGGCGAACGCGGCGAGGAACGCGCACAGCAGCGCGGCCACGTAGGCCGGCGCCGGGAGCGGCGTCGCGCGCAGGCGCTTGAGGATTCCCGATTCGCGGCGGATCACGAGCACGATCGCGAGCCCCGCGAAGGCGATCGCAATCGCGCCGTAGCCGATCATCCCCGCCTCGAGGTAGTCCGCGGAGCGCACGTTGCCCTCGCTCTTGATGCGGTCGTTGCCGTACACCGAGGCGAGCAGCAGGAAGAAGATCATCGGCAGCAGGAAGGTGAAGAACGCGAGCTCGCGGCTGCGCACGTAGAGCAGCAGCTCCCCCTTGAGTTCGTGGCGGAAGAGCCTCACTCGGCCTCCTCCTCGGTCAGCGTCAGGTAGACCTCCTCGAGGCTCGGGCGGCGGACGACGAGGCCCTCGAGCTCCCGGTTCTCGGCGAGCGCCTTCGCTGTGAGCTCGTTGAGGACGCGGGTCGGGGAGTCGGTCTCGAGGACGACCTCACGGCCGTTCTCGCGGTAGCGGATCTCGGTCGCGGGCGCGGCTCCGATCAGCTCGGCCGGCGGGCCGACGGCGACGATCTCGCCGCGTCTGAGCACGGCGACGCGGTCGGCCAGCCGTTCCGCCTCGTCGAGGTAGTGCGTCGTCAGGACGATGGTCTTGCCGAGGCCGCGCAGCGAACGCAGCGTCTCCCAGGCCTGCCGGCGCGCGTGCGGGTCGAAGCCGGTGGTCGGCTCGTCGAGGAAGATCAGCTCGGGATCGCCGACGAGCGCCAGGCCGAGGTCGAGCCGGCGGCGCTGCCCTCCGGAGAGGCGTCGCACGACCTGGTCGCGCTGCTCGCGCAGGCCGACGAGCTCGACGACCTCGTCCACCGGGCGCGAGCTCTCGTAATAGCCGGCGAAAAGACGCAGCATCTCGCCTGCGCTCAGCGTCTCGTACATCGCTGAGGACTGGAGGACGACGCCGATCCGCTCGCGCCAGTCGCCTCCCGCGGCTGCGGGATCGACGCCGAGCACCTCCACCGAGCCGCCGTCGCGCTTGCGGTAGCCCTCGAGGATCTCGACGGTCGTCGTCTTGCCCGCGCCGTTGGGGCCGAGGAGGCCGAAGACCTCGCCGCGCTCGACCTCGAAGCTGACGCCGCGCACGGCCTCGAGCGCGCCGTACGACTTGCGCAGGTCGCGGACGGAGATGGCGCTCATGCGAGGTCGATCGCGAGCACGCCGGCCGGCGGGAACGGCGGCTCTTCGCCGCCCGTGAGCGCGGCTGCAATGCGGCCGCAGTCGGGCTGGTGCCCGACGACGACCACGGTCTGGCCGCGGTCGGCGGCTGCGGCCTTAACACCCTCGGCTGTCGCTCCGGGAGCGAGTCGCTCGTCGGCCTCGGCTTCCAGTCCGGCCGGCCGGGCGAGCTCGGCTCCGGTCTCGCGGGCTCGCAGGAGCGGGCTCGTCAGGACGGCGTCCGGGCGGATTCCGTCGGAGGCGAGTCGCTCGCCCAGCTCGCGGGCGGCGCGGCGGCCGTCGGCCGTCAGAGGCCTCAGCTCGTCCGGCTCTCCGTCCGCAGCCTCGGCATGGCGAACCAGGTAGAGCTGCACGGCTGGGAGAATAGTCACGTGCGCACGCTTCGCTACGCGGTTGCCGACGTCTTCACGGACACGCCGCTCGCGGGAAACCCTGTTGCCGTCTTCACCGACGCGCGCGAGCTGGAGGTGGACCTGATGCAGCGGCTAGCGCGGGAGATGAACCTGTCGGAGTCGGTCTTCGTGTTGCCACGGGAGGGGGATGGGCATGCGCGGATCCGGATCTTCACCCCCTCGGCGGAGCTTCCCTTCGCCGGGCATCCGACGCTGGGCACCGCCTTCGTGCTTGCCCAGCCGCTGCAGCTCGACGAGATCCGGCTCGAGACGGGCATGGGCGTCGTGCGGGTTGCGCTCGAACGCGAGGGTCCGCGGATCGTCTTCGGGCGGATGGTGCAGCCGATCCCGACCTGGGAGCCGTTCGCGAAGGAGGAGGCGCTGCTCGCGGCGCTCGGAGTCGAGGGGTCCGAGCTGCCGGTGGAGATCTACGACAACGGAGCGAGGCACGTCTACGTGGCGCTCGCTTCCGACGATGCGGTTGCGGCGCTGCAACCCGATTTCCGGGCGCTGTCGGCCCTGCCGGCGGTGCTCGGGACAAACTGCTTCGCGGGCTCGGGCTCTCGCTGGAAGACGCGGATGTTCGCGCCTGGCGGGGGCGTCGCCGAGGACCCGGCGACGGGCTCGGCGGCGGGCCCGCTCGCGTTGCACCTCGACCGGCACGGGCAGATCGCGTTCGGCGAGGAGATCGAGATCTCGCAGGGCGTCGAGATCGGGCGGCCGTCGACGCTCTACGCGCGTGCCGACGGTTCGGCGGAGCAGGTCGAACGAGTCGAGGTCGGCGGCAACGCCGTGGTAGTCGCCCGCGGCGAGTTCAGGCTTCCCTGAGCTCAACCGCTTCGATCTCCGGCAGCTCGGGCGCAAGGGCTCGCCAGAAGCGGCCGCCGTCCGTCGACAGGTACAGGCGGTTGCGGGCGGCGTAGAGCACAAGGTCTGGGTTGTCCTCGGCGATCGCGACCGCTCGGCCCTCGGGGAGTCCGCCGCCCGACTCGCGCCACGTTCGGCCCGCGTCGTTCGAGACTGCGAGCGGCGGGCGGCGGTCGACCAGCGCGATCACCGTCGAGCCGGCGCGGGCCGCGGCGAGGACAAGGGGGAGCTCGACGTGGAGCATCGGCCGCTCGACGTGGACATCCGCGGCGCCGAGCACGACCTCTTCCTCGAGATCGACCTCGAAGACGCCGTCCACGGTGCCGACCAACGCTCTCATCGCAGCCGACGCGCGAGCAATCCCGTGACCAGCGCACCCGCCCGCCGTGCGGAGGGCACCGGCGCATGTCCGCCCGCACGCGCCGCCAGGTAAGCGACCGCAAAGGCGTCTCCCGCCCCGGTCGGATCGACCGGTCCGCCAACCGGCTGCGTCGCGATCAGCTCGAGCCGTCCGTCCGCGTAGACGAGGGACCCGCGAGACCCGAGCGTGACGACGATCTCCGGCACGCCGAGCGCGCGCAACGCGGTCTCGTCGGGCTCGCCCACGAGCGCCTGAGCCTCCTCCTCGGCCAGCTTCAGCACGGTGATGTGGCGAAGCACCTCGGGGTCGTAGTCGCCGTGAAGCTTCAGCGGGCCGGTTCGCGCCGGCCGCACGAGGCCCTGGCCGTCGAAGAGGATGCGCCGGCGTCCCGCCGCGAGCTCGGCGAGCGTCTCCGCTGGAAAGTCCGACTGCGCCAGCGCGCCGACGTGAACCCAGCGTGCGTCACCGAGCTTGCGCACATCCCGGGGCGACCACGAGTCGCCGATCGCATCGACCGTCATCTCGCGCCGATCCCCGTCGTAGCCGATCGAGAACGCGGCGGTGGCGGAACCCCGTAGCCACAGCACCGGGATCCCGAGCGCCACCAGCGGCCGCACGAGCAGCGTTCGGTCCGCATCTGCGCACTTGGCGACCACGAGCGCCGGCGTCTCCAGGGCCCGCAAAGCCCGAGCCGCCCAGAACGGAGCGCCGCCGACCCGCGGCGGACCGCCGTCAACGAGGTCGCGCGAGAGGTTCCCGACTACGGCGAGCCGCGGCACGTTCCGAGCCTAACCAGCCAGCGATCGTGGCCAGGACGAACGCGACCGCGAAGCTCGGCAGCGACGCGCCGATCTGGTACGAGGGCGTGGGCAGGTGGCTGATCCAGCGAGACCAGAACCCGAGATCGGCGGGCTGGTAGAGCCACTCGTACAACACGAAGCCCGCGACCCAGGCGAAGATCGACCCCGGCCGGAACAAGGGCCCCTCGAAGATCTCCCGCGCGGTGTAGTGGGTCCCGGCGAGGATCCAGTCCGCGAGCAGCACCCCGAGCAGCGGCACGAAGACGGCGCCCAAGAGCAGGAGGAAGCGCTGGTAGCTGCGCATGTCGATGGCCAACGCACCCGCCGTCGCGAGCACGGACACGCCGACGATCAGCGCACGCTGCGACGCGCGCGGGGCCAGGTTCTGGATCGACACCGCGGTCGAGTAGACATTCGCAAAGGCCTCGTCGGTCTCGTCCACGGTGAGCGCCAGGAGCGCGAAGGCCGCGGCAGCGCCGCCGCCCGCGATCGCCGTCAGGATCAGCTCCGGGTGGTTCGGATCGACCCCGCGTGAGAGCACGAGGATCGAGCCGAAGCCGAACTGGAACAGCGTCGGCAGGAGGTAGCCGATCCCGACGCCGAAGAACGCGCTTCGCCGATCGCGCGAGAAACGCGTGTAGTCCGCGACGAGGGGCGCCCAGGAGACGGTCACCGCGACCACCGTGTCGACGCCGAGCCAGAACGAGCCGTGATGCACGCCCGCGTGCGACCAGAGGTGGCCGAGGTTCGCGTTGTCCACGATCCACCAGGCGAGATAGACGACCGACGCGGCCACGGCCCAGATGGCGAACTTGCGGACGAAGCGCCGGACGAAGCCGATCGGGCCGAGCAGCGCGAGCAGCGTCGCCAGCGCGCCGAAGACGAGCTTCCACGCCCAGACCGCCTTGAAGCCGAAGAGCCTGTCGCTGAGCAGCCCGGCCGCGGTGGCGATCACGATCAGCTCGAAGATCGCCCAGCCCAGGCACTGGATCACGTTCAGCACCGTCGCGAGGTACGACCCACGCTGCCCGAGCGGCGCCCGCTGGAGCACCATCGTCGGGACCCGCCCGTCGGCGCCGACCAGGGCGGCCGCGGCCAGCATCCCGTTGCCGATCAGCCCGCCGACCAGCGTCGCCGCGAGCGCGTCCTTCAACGAGAGGTCGAAGTAGGCGGGAAGGACGAGGACGAGGAGCGAGATCCCGAGGTTCGTCCAGAGCAGCGTCGTGTCGAAGAGCCCGAGCATGCGCAGCCGCTCCGGCACGGGCGTGATCCCCCAGTTAGGCGTTCGGTCCTCCATCCGCTCCCTTCGCCGGCATTACCCGGATCAGGTTCCTCGGGTGTGATCTCAGCCGCTCACCGCGGCACCCCGGACGGCCAGATTACCCGTGATTACAGGCGTCGCAGGCGGGTACGCAGGCAGCAGGGTGAAGGCCCCCCGGAGGGACCGGCGGTTTGCGTTACTCGTCCTTGCCGTGGTCCCGCTCGCGGGGTGTGGCGGCTCGCAGAACTCCCTCGCGCCGCACAGCCACCAGGCGAGGGACATCGCGAATCTCTTCTGGTGGATGATGGGCGGCGCCTGGATCGGCCTGGGGCTCGTCGTCGTGCTGCTGCTCTGGTCGTGGAAGCGTCGCAAGCGCCGCGGCTTCGGCGACGACGTCGAGGGCGAGAAGCCGGGCGAGAAGCGCAGCTGGTACGCGGTGATCGGGCTCGGGATCGTGATGCCGATCGTCGTCATCTCGACGCTATTCGTGATCTCCGACCTGTTCGTGATCAAGACGACGCAGGCGCCGGCGAGCACGACGACCCGGCTGACCGTGAAGGTGATCGGCCACCAGTGGTGGTGGGAGGTGCGCTATCCCGGCACGAACGCCGTCACCGCCAACGAGCTGCACATCCCGGTGCGGACCCCGGTGCGGATCGAGGTCACGACCGCCGATGTGATCCACAGCTTCTGGGTCCCGGAGCTGAACCGGAAGATCGACACGATCCCGGGACGCGCGAACCTCGTCGAGCTCGACGCCGACCGGCCGGGGCGCTACCGAGGCCAGTGCGCCGAGTTCTGCGGCCTCCAGCACGCCCACATGGCGATGGAGGTCTTCGTCGACGAGCCGTCGGCGTTCCGGCGGTGGCTCGCGCGCGAGGAGCAGCCCGCGTCAGAGCCGAGTGGCACGCTTGCCTCCGACGGCGAGCGGCTCTTCCTGAACGGCCCCTGCTCGAGCTGCCACGCGATCCGCGGCACCGACGCCGACGGCTTCACCGGCCCGGATCTGACGCACCTCGCCTCGCGCTCGACGCTCGCTGCGGTGACGATCCCCAACGACCGTGAGTCGCTCCACGAATGGATCGTCGACTCGCAGCACATCAAGCCCGGGAACCAGATGCCGAACTTCAACGTCTCGGGTCACAAGCTCGACGCGCTGGTCGCCTACCTCGAAGGGTTGAAGTAGTTGGTCGTCGCGACGGAGCGCATCGAGCGGCTCGAGCAGATCTGGGAGAGCCGCCCCGGGATCCTCGGCTGGCTCACGACGACCGACCACAAGCGGATCGGCCTCCTCTACTTCTGGACGACGCTCGCGCTCTTCGGTGCGGGCGGCGCAGAGGCGCTGCTGATCCGGACGCAGCTCGCGCAGCCGAACCAGCACGTCGTCTCGCCGCAGACCTTCGACGAGCTCTTCTCGATGCACGGGATCACGATGATCTTCTTCTTCATCATCCCGATGACCACGGGCGCCTTCGGGAACTACCTGCTGCCCCTGATGCTCGGGGCGCGGGACATGGCGTTCCCGCGGATGAACGCCCTCAGCTACTGGATCTTCCTCGCGTCCGCGGTCTTCATCTACACGAGCCTCTTCATCGGCAAGGCGCCGGACGCGGGCTGGTTCAACTACGTGCCGCTGGCGAGCAAGAAG
>Ga0307277_10000460_pt1 | contig 15063 bp, 10 predicted proteins | sample ER_DNA_116_FD_194473 | JGI IMG/M metagenome (GOLD analysis project Ga0307277, IMG submission 194473) | Bulk soil microbial communities from the East River watershed near Crested Butte, Colorado, United States - ER_DNA_116 | ecosystem: Environmental > Terrestrial > Soil > Floodplain | place...
GGGGTCGGGCGGGCGCACGCTCATCGCGAGCATGGTGGAAGACCAAGGCAGGAGCTCGCAGCCGAGGACCGAGCCGCCTCGGTACTTGACGTCCGCGCCGTAGCGGTCAGCGCTGGCGCAGACGACTACGATCGCCTTGAGCTCGGGTGGCCGGCGCGCCGCGGCCTGGAGCGCGGCGAAGCCTCCCCACGACATACCGATCATTCCGACCGACCCGGTGCTCCAGGGCTGCGCCGCCACCCACGCGAGGGCCTCGCAGACGTCGAGCTGCTCGCGCTCGGAGTACTCGTCCTGCAAGACGCCGTCGGAGGATCCGCTCCCGCGAACGTCGATCCGAAGCGAGGCAAAGCCATGCTCTGCGAAGTAGGGATGGCGAACCGAGTCGCGCCGCCGCGTGTTGTCCTCGTGCCTGTACGGGGAGACCTCGACGACGGCGGGAACCGGTTCGAGCTCCGCCTGCGGTGGCAGCCAGAGATGAGCAGAGAGCCGGGTTCCGTCGGAGAGCGGAATCCAGAGGTCTTCGATTTCCCGGACGGAGGGTTCCGGGTGAGCCCTTGCCGGAACGGACATACATGCAGCATCGGCGGCGGCGCGGACGGCTCGACACCCGCGCGGGGCATCAGGCCGACGTTTCGCTCAGCACGGAGGCGGCAAAGCGAAGAGCTGTGAACCGCAGGCTGGCCATCTACCTGAACGACCACCTGGCCGGCGCGATCGTCGGCACGGAGCTCGCGAAGCGGGCGCTACGGGAAAACCGCGGATCGTCGTTCGGCGAATTCCTCGAGTGGCTGCTCGGCCAGATCCTCGAAGACCGGGCGACGCTGGAGCGCCTGATGGCCGGGCTCGGGGTGCCCCAGTCACGCCTGAAGCGGGCGCTGGCTCTCACGCTTGAGCGGGTGGGCCGTCTGAAGCTGAACGGACAGCTGACCGGTTATTCGCCGCTCAGCCGGCTCGTGGAGCTCGAAGGCCTGGCGCTCGGCGTGACCGGCAAGAGGGCGCTGTGGGTCGCCCTGCAGGAGCTCGCCGGAACGGAGCCGCGGTTGCGCGATTTCGACTTCGACGAGCTTCGCCGCCGCGCCGAGGAGCAGCTTGCCGGACTCGAGCGGCTCCGCATCGAGGCGGCTGGTCTGGCGTTCGCAGCGCCCCGCAGCGGGTAGGCCGGATATCTAACGGCCGCCCCCGGACGCAGCCTGCCCGGCGCCGTTCGAGGAGACAACTCGTCCGTCTCGCAACTCCACCACCCGGTCGGCGATGTCGAGAAGAAGCGGATCGTGCGTTGCCACGATCGCCGAGACGCCCTCGCTGCGAACCAGCCCGCGGACGACCTCCATGATCGTTCTGGCATTTGCCGAATCCAGCTGGCCTGTCGGCTCGTCCGCGATCAGGAGCTTCGGCCGGTTTGCAAGCGCTCGCACGATCGCGACGCGCTGTTGCTCCCCTCCTGACAGCTCGTAGGGCCTGTGGCGGGAGCGCCCGGCGAGGCCGACGAGCTCCAGCAGCTCGGCTACTCGCTCAGTGCGCGCCCGCGGGTCGACCTTCTGCAACCGGAGCGGCACCTCGAGGTTCTCCGCCGCCGACAAAATCGGGATCAACCCGAAGGCCTGGAAGACGAAGCCGATCTTGTCGCGGCGCAACCGCACGAGCTCCTCTTCGCCCATAGCGGAGACGTCTGCACCGTCGAGGAACACGCGGCCGCGGGTGGGGCGATCGAGCCCGCCGATCATGTTCAGCAGCGTCGTCTTGCCTGCCCCGGAGCGCCCGTGAACGACTGTCAGCTTCCCGCGCTCGAGCTGCAAGTCGACGCCGCGCACCGCGTGGACGACCTCGCCCCCGCCCGCCTGGAAGTCGCGCCAGAGCTCCTGCGTGACGACCACCGGCTGGCTCACTGCTCGGGCTCCTCTCGCGGGCGGTCGGGCCAGACGCCGATGTGATCGATCTCGAGCGCGAGCCGCACGCGACGCTCGAGCTCGAGCGCATCGACGTACTCCGACGGAAGCTGGAGACGACCGGCGCGATCGAGGACAGCGAACTCTTGCGCGACGACCCGGTGCTCGCCCTCCGTACCGATCTCGCTCCGGCGCAGGGTCTCCGTGCTCATGCGGCCGTCGCGGATCGCGATGGTCCGGTCGACCTGCTCCGAGACGAGCGGGTCGTGGGTGAGCACGACGATCGTGACGCCCAGCGCCCGGTTGACGGCCCGAAACGTGGCGAAGACCTCAGCCGCGGTCTCGGAGTCCAGCTCGCCGGTAGGCTCGTCAGCAAGAAGGACCTTCGGTCGGTTGGCGAGGGCGATCGCGATCGCGATCCGTTGCTGCTCGCCTCCGGAGAGCTGCTCAGGCCGCCGTTTCGCGTGGTCACGCATCCCGATCGCGTCGAGCAGCTCGTCGGAGTAGACGTGGCGATCATGTCCGCCCATCCCGTCGAGGATGAGCGGGAGCTCGACATTTTCCCGGGCGGTGAGGTAGGGAAGGAGATTGCGGGAGGTCTGCTGCCACACGAACCCGACGATGCGGCGGCGATAGATGGTCCGCTCCTTCGGGGTCAAGGAGGTGAGATCGAAGCCGGCCACCTCGGCCTTGCCGGCCGTCGGCGTGTCGATTCCTCCGAGGATGTTCTGCACCGTCGACTTGCCGCTGCCCGAGGCACCGACGATCGCGATCAGCTCACCAGCCTCGACGTGCAAGTCGAGACCCTGGAGAGCCACGACCTCGAGGTCGGCAACCTTGTAGATCTTCACGAGGTCGTCACAGAGGACTTGCGTCATCTCTCTCCCATTCGAAGGGTGCGGGTAAGGCTCGTGCGCCGCTCGGCCACTCCGAGAGCCGCGAGAGCTCCAGCGAGAACGAGCCCAAGGCCGAGAAGGAGCAGGATCGGTGCAAGCGGATCGACGCGTACTCCGACGGGGCCGCCTCCGGCAAGGCTCGCAAGGTCGAGGCCGGGCTTCGTGACGAAGACGAGCGCAATGCCTAGGACGATCCCCAGGACGACCGCGACGCCGATCGGCGGACCCAGCTCGACCGCCGTGAGACCGAGCGCCTGCTTTCGCGACAGGCCGAGCGCGCGTAAGTAGGCAATGTCGCGGAGGCGCGCGGCGGCCGTCAAAACGGGCGTGAGGACGAGTGCCACGGCCGCGTACGCCGCCGCGACCGCGAACGCGATCCTGAAGCCTCGCACGCTCCCCGTGGCAAGCGGGGAGAGCTCCTCGACCGCACCGGACTGGGCGTGTGCCAGCGTGGCCGCCATCGCCGCTGCGAAGACGGCAACGGACACCGAGAGCAGGACGACGAGGAGCGGTCCCGCCGTCACGCCCGGCTGGCGGGCGGCCCGTTGGAAACCGAGCGCCGCCACGAGGTCACGACGCCTGGCCGCTCCGACCGTGAGGGCGCGTACGGCGAACGGGTGCAGCCGGACGGCGAGGATCCCTCCGGCCAGGCCGAGGAGAACGGGCACGGCCGCCAGATACGGGTCGAACCCGCTCTCGTTGGCCACCCCGCGCCGGCGGAGGAGATACACGCCGAGGAGCGCCAAGGCGATCACTAGCGCCTCGATCGCAGCCTGCCTCGCGGACCGCCCGACGACCACGGCGTCTTCCCGCACACGCACGGCCGGTGGCCGGCGCGCCGGTCCGAGAGCGGCAACGGCGAGGACGAGAGCGGTCGCAAGGACGATGGCAAGCACGAGCCACGCCGACAGCGCGCTTCCGCGGCCGTACACAAGCAGCGCGGCCAGGAAGCCGAGCATGCCTGCGGGCGCCGCCACGAGAAATCCTTGCACGGCTTCGACCGTCACCACCTGCCCCGTCGATCCGCCCCGGCTCCGGACGAGCCCCACGGTCTCGCCGCGTCGCTGCGCGCCGAGCGCCGTTAGGAGACCCACGACCGCGAGAGCGACGGCGAGGAGGCCTGCGGCCGCGATCGCCAGAACCGCCTCGGCGGCGTCGCGGCTGCGCTCGAAGCGCCCGAGCACTTCGCTCAGGCCGGTCCGCACTCCGACGCCGAGCGTCTGGCCGTACGTCGTCTGGCCGAACTCGGCATCGAGGCGGTGCACGTCGGTCTGGAAGCGGTCGAAGTCGCCGGCGTCGAAGTCGTTCGCGTCGACGTCGTAGCGCCACTCGTAGCGCAGCTGGAAGGGCTCGACCGCACGGGCGACCTCGCCGTACGCCCCCGGGGCGAAGAGCGCGTAGCCGTAGACGAAGCGCTGAGTATCGGTGTCGCGTGTGGCCGCCCGGCCGAGACGCGAATCGCGCAGCCACGCCGTGTCCCCGCTCGTGCGCGGCCCAACGAGACCACTGATCTCGACGGCGATGAACCGATGCTCGCTCAGAGGAACGTCGCGGACGAGGGTGTCCTGGGAATCGGGCGCCAGGTAGAACCGCTCGCCGACGCTGACGGAGAGCTGCCGCGCCGCCTCGCGCGAGAGGGCGACCTCGACCAGCGGCGCCGTCCGCTGGTCTCCACGGAACGGCACTTGCACGTCGCCCGCCTCGGCCTTCGGCAGGCGGCCCTCGATCAGCCGCAAATGCCGCACGGCGTCGCTCGAGAAGCGCATCGTCAGCAGCCGCGTCGTTCCGGGGGGCCCGGACACGCCCGGCGGACTGACAACGCTGAACCGAACCGTCTCGACGGCCTCGCGGCCCGCGCCGATGACCCGCCGGACCGAGGGGGCGAAGCGGCTCCTGTAGGTCTCGCCGCTCGCCGCGACACGCGCCAGCGGGCGGCCCATGGGCCCCGGGGCGATGCGCGTTACTTGATCGATCTCGACGTTGCGCTCGTATGGACTCGCCTGCCTCACGGCGAACCTGAGGCCGCTGTCGGCGGTTCTATTGAAAGCGCGCGGCGCCGCGGCGAAGAGAGAGCTCGTCGCGACGACCACGACGAAGACGGCCGCTGCGATGGACGTTTCGGCGCGCAGCCGCCTGACGGCTAAAAGGCACGGCGCGAATAGACGCCGCACGAACGTCACCGGTCCTCCCCGGCGCGCAGAGCCGACGCGAGCGGCAGGCGCCGCAGGGCCTGGATCTGTACGGCGACGACTACCCCCAACGCGGCGAGCATCGCGAGGTCGAGCCACGCGGCCGTCCTCCACGGAAAGACGACGAGGACGTCCGGGAACGGTCGACCGCCCTCGCCGGTCAGCGAGACGAACGGCAGGACGAGCCAAGCGAGCCCCGCCCCGAGCGCGGTCCCGGCGCTGAGGGCGAGCGCGACGACGAGCCCACCTTCGAGAGCGAGGGTGCCCGAGAGCTGGCGCGCGGAGACGCCGATGGAGCGGAGGACGGCGAACTCGGTCGTCCGCTCGGCGGCCGAGACCGCGGCGCTGACGGCGAAGCCGACGACGGCGAAGACGGCCGCCGCGGCAAAGCCGAGCAGAAGGGCGCCGCTGATCCCGAGCGCGACCGGGTCGGTCGTGAGCGCATGCGCACGCGCGACGCGGTCGACCACCTCGTTGCTCGTGTACGGCGGGGCTTGCAAGCGACGGGCGACGGCGCTCGAGCGACCGTCCGTCGTCTCGATCCACCACTCAGTCGGCCCGATCACGGTGCCGTCGCTCAGGTAGTTCGCCGCGACGAAGGTCGGGAGGTCGACGATCGCCCCGCTCGCCTCGGCCGGCAGCGTCGGGAAGCCGTGCACGACGCCGGTGACGGCGAGGGCGGGCCCCTGGCCGGCAGCGGCGAGCGGCACAGCCTCGCCCACGCCCGTGCCCGTCCGCTCGCGGAAGCGGTCCGTCACCACGGCGGCTACGGCGCGGGCAGACGGGTTCGGGCCCGGCGTCGCAGTGAACGTCACCGGCGCCCGTTCGAAAAAGGAGGCCCACGAGCCGGTACTGAAGTCGAGCGAGTAGAAATTCGTCTCGTCCTTCCCCACGGCCAGGACCTCCGGCGCCTCGTCGAGGTTCTCCGTGCTCGGGACGTCGACGGCCCAGCGCGAGGCGGGCGCTGGAACGTCGACGAACGGCGCGTTCTCGCCCTCGCTCGTTCGCACACGGGCGATGGTCAGCCTCGCGGTCACCGGACCCCGGAAGGCAAGCCTGGTCTGGAGCTCGAAGGACACCAGCGCGAGCGGGTACGCGGGGAGACCCCGGCTGCCGTCGGCAAGGCGCTGCGAGAAGTCGACGACGATGCCGCGGGCGGTGCCGTTAGGCGGGAGCTCGCCGCCCGGGAAGCGGTAGAGCAGCCCGTCTGCGTCCTTGACGACCACGTAGAGCGTCGGATGCGTGCCGGCGAACAGCAATGCAGGCACGCGCTGTCCTCGAAACAGGATGTCGGGAGCGGTCACCCGCGCCTGAATCTGCATCCGCGTGGGACGGCCCGGGAGAGGCACGGATGCGATCCTGGGTCGCCGAGCCGCAAGCGGTGCCAGGACGCTCGTGAGCGGGCGGTCGGCCAAATCGCGGCGGAACCGCAGAACGGCTGGCACACGAGCGGCGTCGACCGCGAGCAGGCTCGTCTCACCGGACGAGCGCGTGAGCTCGAAGGAGTCCGCGAAGACGGGCAGGGCCTCGCGGACGCCGTCCAGTCTCGTGTATGCGTGCGCCAGGAGCAGCGAGGGGATCGAGCCGGTGCGTTCGCTCGGGCGAACGCGCACGTCGGCCGCAGCGGCGTAGTCCGCCTGGTCTGCCTGCGAACGCAGCCACGTGCGGCTGTAGGCCGACGCGAACAGGCCGATGGCGAGCGCGAGCGTGAGGAGAAGCGCAGCGCGCGAGTAGCGCCGCGGGCGGCGCGCGAGCTCGCGCGTGCCGAGCGCCGGGACGGTGCCGCGGGCGGCGGCGACGGCACGCTCGGCGACGAACGCCGCCGCGGGGACTATGCGCAGAGTCAGCATGGCCCCGGCCAGGAGACCGAGGGCAGGGGCGGCAATGAGGAAGGGGTCGACTCCGAGGCGGCCCTGAACAGTCTCGACGACCGGGCCTCCGTATCGTCTGAGCTGCCAGTACGCAAGGAGGGCGAGGGCGGCGAGGACGAGGTCGAGCCCGGCCCGTCTGAACAGCCCTTTGGCGGGGGGACGCCCCCGCTCGGACACGGTGAGAGTGATGGGGGCGGCGCGAAGGGCGGGGAGGGACAGGGCAGCGATGCAGGCGAGACCGGCGAGGAAGGCCAGTACGTACGACTCCCGGTTGACGTGCGTGTGCAGGTCGAGCTCGACAGCCGCCAGCGGGCCGACGTAGTTGAGGACGCGGAGGGAGAGCGCCGCCAGCCAGGGCGCCGCCAAGGCGGCCGGTACGGCCAGCAGTGCTCCCTCCATCATCGCGAGCGTGGCGACCTTGTCTCCACCACCGCCGCGTGAGCGGATGATCGCGGATTCGAGCAGCCGCCGCTCGACTAGCAAGGCCGCAAGGAAGAGCAGCGCGGCAGCAGCAAGGATGCCGAGCTGGACTGACGGGATCAGGACCCCGGAGCGGGCGACCAAGAGCGAGCGGTCGGCCTTGTCGAGGACGGCTTGCAGACCGCCCGCGACCTCGTACCTGGGCGGCCTCGGCTCTGACGCGAGCCGGCCAGCGAGCGTCGCGAGCCGGTCGCGCAAGCCGTCCAGGTCGCCGATCGAGACTCTCCCAATGGGCAGGGCAGCCCGCCAGCGCGTCCGCGCGTCGTCCGCGATGGTCGCATGGAAGGAGCGCTCGGCGACGACGAATGGGCCGTAGGTCGTGAAGTTGACGGTCTGCATGCCTTCGGTTTCCAGTGGGCTCGCCCACCAGAAGACATCGCGAAGGTCCCGGATTCGGTATGTGCCCGTCACCCTCACGGCGACGGTGCGCGAGGGATCAGCCGTCGCGGCCAGAACGAGCTGGTCTCCAATTGCGAGGCCGAGTTCGCGCGCCGTGGCCGTCGGCAGGGCGGCCTCGAGGACTCGGGACTCGGCCGCGGCGGGCCACGTGCCGCTGACAAGCGCGGCGTGATCCTGGATCCCTTCGTAGAAGGCGAAGACGGCGAGCGCACGACGCGGACCGCCCTCCGTGTTAGGGAGAGCGTACGAATCGGACATGGCGCTGCGGTAGACGGGCGTCCCGGTTCCGAGGGCTTGCCAGATTCGCTCGTCAGCTTTCCGATTCGCCGCGCTGTATCGGTCGGCGGTGACACGCGCCGAGACCTCGAGACCGCGGTCCTGCACCGCAGCGTCACCAAGGGTGCGGCGCAGGCCGCTGAGGGCCACCGACTCGGAGTAGATCGGGCCGGCAGCAAGAAGAGTTGCCGCGAGCAGAACCGTGACGAAGGCCGCCGCGACGATAAGCCTGTCCGATGCGGCACGCTTAAGGACGAGCAGCCAGGCCGAGAAAAGGAGACCGATCACGACCGGGCTCCGAAAGTCCCGGTCGCCTGCATGCTCATTTCGACGCCCGAGATCCGCCTGAAGTTAGCTAGTAGGCGCCGAGCGCCTCGCGCGCGATCCGGTCCTGCTCGATCAGGTGCGCGGTCGGGTAGCCCTCGCTGGGGCTCGCCCGCCACGGGCGGCCGACGTAGCGAAGCTCCACCTCGGCCGGCAGTCCCTCTTCGAGACGGTGCCGGACCGCTCTCCACGCGCCCATGTTCTGAGGTTCCTCCTGCGCCCAGACGAGCTCGGTGATGTTCGGGTAGCGGGAGAGCAGCTCGTCGTACGCGGCGACGGGAAACGGATAGAGCTGCTCGAGCCGGGCGACAGAGACGCCCTCGGCCCGCTTGCGCGCTTCGTGGCCGACGATGTCGTAGTACACCTTGCCCGAGCAGAGCACGAGGCGCCCCGCACGGCGGCGGCCCTCCTCGTCCAGCGTCGGGTCGTCGAGGATCGGGCGGAAGGACCCCTTCGCGAGGTCGTTCAGGTGGGAGCTCGACTCCTTCAGCCGCAGAAGGCCCTTGGGCGTCAGGAGGATGAGCGGCCGCGGCTTGGGATGCAGCGCCTGACGACGGATGACATGGAAGTACTGGGCCGCCGTCGAGCAGTTGACGATCCGGATGTTCTCCTGCGCGGCGAGCTGCATGAAGCGCTCGAGCCGCGCGCTCGAGTGCTCGGGGCCATTGCCCTCGTACCCGTGCGGAAGAAGCAGCGCGAGCCGGGAGCTCTGCTGCCACTTCGAGAGCGCCGAGACGATGAACTGGTCGACGATCACCTGGGCGGAGTTGATGAAGTCCCCGAACTGCGCCTCCCAGAGGACGAGGGCGCGTGGGCACGCGACCGAGTAGCCGTACTCGAAGCCGAGCGCCGCCATCTCCGAGAGAGGCGAGTTGTAGACCTGGAAGGGGGCGGACGCGCTCGGCAGGTGCTCCATCGGCGCGTACTTCTCCCCCGTCTCGTAGTCGTGGAGGACGAGGTGGCGGTGCGAGAAGGTTCCCCGCTCGGTGTCCTGGCCGGTGAGCCGGACTGGAACGCCCTCGACGAGCAGGCTCGCGAAGGCAAGGCCCTCTGCCTGCGCCCAGTCGATGCCGCCCTCCTCGCCGATCGTCTCCTTGCGACGATTGAGCTGCTTCTCGAGCTTGGGGTGGATGGTGAAGCCCTCGGGAACCTTCAGCAGCCGGTCGTTGAGATCGACCAGGAGCTCGGCCGGCGCGGCGGTCTCGATCGGCGCGTCGCTGCCGCGGCCGGGCCGCTTCTCTTCCTCCGGGCGGGCGCTGCCCGCTGCGATCGCCTGCTTGAGGACCTCGTGCGCGTCCTTGATCGCCTGCTGAACGCTCTCCACGAGCTCGTCGACCTCGGCCTGCTGGACGACGCCGGCCTGGACGAGCGCAGCGGCGTACTGCTCGCGCACCGTCGGGTGCTCCTCGATCTTCTTGTACATCAGCGGCTGCGTGTACGCGGGCTCGTCGCCTTCGTTGTGACCGAAGCGGCGGTAGCCCACGAGATCGACGACCACGTCCTTGCGGAAGCGGTCGCGGAAGGCCATGGCGAGGCGGACGGAAGCGATCGCCGCCTCGGCGTCGTCGGCGTTCACGTGGACGATCGGATTGTCGAAGCCCTTGGCGAGGTCGCTCGAGTAGCGAGTGGACCGCCCTTCGTCCGGATCGGTCGTAAAGCCGATCTGGTTGTTGGCGATGATGTGCAGGGTCCCACCGGTCGAGTAGCCGGGTAGCGACTGGAGGTTGAGCGTCTCCGCGACGACGCCCTGCCCCGGGAAGGCCGCGTCGCCGTGGATCAGAACGGCGAGCGCGGAGCGCGGATCGTGCGTCCACTCTCGCGTCTCGTGGTTGGTCTGGCAGGCGCGAGTCTCGCCTTCGACCACCGGGTCGACGTACTCGAGGTGGCTGGGGTTCGAAGCTAGCGTGATGCGGGTGTCGCCGCTGTCGGTCTTGCGAACGCCGAGCGCGCCGAGGTGGTACTTCACGTCGCCGGAGCCGCCTTCCGGGTCGAGGCCGACGGCGTCGAGGACGCGCTCGCCCTCGAACTCCCGCAGGATCACGTCATACGGACGGCCGACGATGTGGGCGAGGACGTTCAGCCGGCCGCGGTGGGCCATGCCGATCACCACCTCACGTGCTCCATCCGCCGAACCGAGCTCGATCGCCTGGTCGAGCATCGGGACCATGACGTCAACCCCTTCGATGGAGAACTGCTTCTGGCCGAGAAAGGCCCGGCGCAGGTAGCGCTCCATGCCCTCGACTTCGGTCAGGCGCCGGAGCAGCGCCTTCTTCTCCTCCTGGGAGAGCGGCTTGCGATAACGACCCGACTCGATCGCCGTGCGCAGCCAGACGCGTTCCTCGTGGTTCGAGATGTGCTCGATCTCGTAGGCCATCGTTCCGCAGTAGGTCTCCCGGAGATGAGGGAGAGCGTCCGCGAGCGTCTGCCCGGGCACGTGCACCCTCAGGACTTTGGCCGGGATCTGCCGCATCAGATCCTCGGTGAGACGCGGCTCCAGCCGCTCGGGCTCGAGCGCGGGATCCCCGACGGGCTCGCTGCCGAGAGGATCGAGCCGCGCGGCGAGGTGGCCGTGCATGCGATGTGCCTTGACGAGCGCCATCGCGGCGGCGACAGCCCCGAGCAGGACGGGCGACGCCTCGGCTGCGGCCGGTGCTCCGTTGCCTCCGTCGGCGACACCCGGATAGAGCTCGCGGATGCGCTGGACGAGAGGGTTTGCCTCGACGAGATCCTCGGGCGCTTGGTCGAAGAGCGCACGCCACGCAGGGTCGACTGCCTCGGGGGAGGCCAGGTACTGCGCGAAGAGCTCCTGAACGAACCCTGAGTTGAGGTCCTCGAACCGCTTGACAGACACTTACTCTGAGGATAGCGACTGCGTCTTTCGGCTCTTGCCGCCCCGACGCGAGGGGAAGGTCGCGGGCTCCCGGCGCAGGAGAAGAATCCGGGGCAGGCGCTACATTTCCGAGGTGCGGCGAGCTCCGGCCCAGAGCTGCGTGGCGCGCTGACGGCCATGGACTCCCTGGCGAACGCGCTGCAGTACGTCAACATCGCCGCCTTCGGCGTGCTCGCGACTGTCTGCCTGCGAAGGTGGCGCGCGCAGCGAGGAGAGGCCGCCTTCTGGGCGTTCGCGACCTTCGGGTTGCTCGCCATCGTCGCCGTGACGGGGCAGATCGTCGACGCCGCCGGCGATCCCCAGCTCTGGATCACCAAGGCGCTCGTCGCCCTGATCGCCCTTTTCCCCTATTCGCTCTACCGGTTCGCCGCCTCATTCGGGCGCCCGGCTCGCTGGATCGAGCTGACGGCCGCCGGCGCCACAGCTGCACTCGTCGTGTGGAGCCTCGCCCTCCCGGACGTTCCCGACCAGGGCGAGCCGCGGCCGGCCTCCTTCACAGTCTTCGTCGTCGCGCTGCTCGTGCAGTGGACGGCGCTTTCGCTCTTCGTCGCCCTTCGCCTCTGGCGTGCCGGGGAAGGCCACCCGACGGTGGTGCGTCACCGGATGCGACTGCTCGCGGTGGGGGCGATCGCGCTCAGCATCGTGCTCATCCTCGCCGGGCTGGCCGCCTCGGACCCGTCAGCCACGTTCGAGCTGGTGCAGGGCCTGCTGACCCTCGCCAGCATGTTCCTCTTCTTCTTCGGCTTCGCGCCGCCCAAAGCCCTGCGGAAGGTCTGGCGCGAGCCCGAGGAGGAGCTCCTTCGCCGCTCCGTCGACGAGCTGCTCGTGGCCGCCGAGCCGGAGGACGTCACCCGGATCGTGCTCCCGCAGATGGCCGCCATCGTCGGCGCGCGCGGAGTCGCTCTTCTCGACGCCGACGATCGCGTGCTCGGGGCCTACGGCGTCGATCCGCAAGAGGCAGCCGAGAGCGCCGGAGGCGAGCGCTTCGACCTGGGCCAGGGCGCGGTCGTTGCCTGGACGAGCCCGTACGCGCCGCTCTTCGCCCAGGAAGAGTTCGAGCTTCTGCGAGCCCTCGGCGGCTTCGCCCTGCTCGCCTACGAGCGAAAGTCCCAGGTCATGCGAGAGCGGAAGGCGCTTCAGGAGGCCGACCAGCTCAAGACCAACTTCATCGCGCTCGCCTCGCACGAGCTGCGAACGCCGGCCTCGGTCATCCACGGCATCGCCTCGACGCTCCACCTCCGTGGTGACCTGCTCGAGGACGATCAGATCCGGCACCTTCGCCAGACGCTCTACGAGCAGACGGACAGGATGCGCCGCCTGGTCGACCAGCTACTCGACCTCTCCCGGCTGGAGGCGAACGGGATCCGCATCGACCCGCAACCTCTGAACGTGTTCAGCCGGGTGCAGGAGCTCCTCGGGCTCGTGGCGACCGAGGGAGCCGAGGAAGTGACCGTGAACGTTCCGGTCGACCTCGAGGCGCTCGTGGATCCGAATGCTTTCGACCGCATCGTCTCGAACCTGATCGTGAATGCGACTCGATACGGCGCGGCGCCGATCGAGATCTCCGCCGAGCAGCGCGACAGACATTTCCGGCTGCGCGTCGAGGACCATGGCCACGGCGTGCCGGCGGAGTTCGTGCCCCAGCTGTTCGAGCGTTTCACTCGGAGCGGCTCCTCGGGTGGCGAACGGACCGAGGGAGCCGGGCTGGGGCTCGCCATCGCGAAGTCGTATGCGCAGGCGCACGGCGGTGACCTGCTCTACGAGGATGCCAGCCCGCACGGAGCCCGCTTCGAGCTCGTCCTCCCGCGCGAGCTCAACAACCACTAGACTTCAAAAAGTGAAGCAACGCTCGGTCGACCCCTATCGCGACCTGACGGTCATCGACTCTCGGGCGCCGCGCTTCACGCAGGCCGTGATCGGACTCCTGGCGTTGGTTGCCTTCGTGACCGGGTGGTGGCCGCTACTGGCGATTCTGGCCGCGCAGCTCGCCGTCGGCGTGACGCTCGGCCGGCGGTGGTGTCTTCCCTGTCTGTTCTATTTCGAGGTGCTTCAGCCTCGGTTCGGCGAGGGCCTCATCGAGGACGCTCGTCCGCCTCGTTTCGCCAACGTGATCGGCATAGCCGTGCTCGGCTCGGCCGCGATCGCCCACGCGCTGGGTTTCCACGCGCTTGGCTGGACGCTCGGCCTGCTGGTAGCCGGGCTCGCGCTGCTGTCTGCCACAACGGGGTTCTGCGTTGGCTGTCAGATCTACAGGCTGCTGGCGCGCTTCCGCGGCGTCGAGCTCTGCGAAACCTGCACACCCGGCCAGCACTCCCCAGCCGCGTCCGTCATTTCGCATCAGGAGGCGTAATGGGTAGGGCGGCGGCGACGGTTCGCTGTCCCCCGGCCTGGTAGACGACATCGACGCTGTCGTTCTTGCGGTACGTGCCCGCAATCCCCAGGAAGATCGAGAGCCACCGCAACGGGCCTAGGCGCCCTTCTTTCGCCAGGGGCGTCGAGAAAACGAGCTCGCGCCCGCGCAACTCGTAGTCGGCGCCGCGGCGCTGGGCCACCCCGTTCACGTACACCTCGAAGGGCTCTTGCACCGCGGCGGGGAGCGGCACGCGCCAGTTCTCGCTCACGGCCCACCACATTAAAGGGGTTGGGGGAACCTCGTCGGTTCCCCCAACAGCCGCCTCCCCTAGGCGCGCGAAACCCTTTCCCAGGATTCTCGGAGACCCCTCGAACGGGGTACGCCCGTGATTCCAACTGAACCACAAAAGGGGGGAACTGTGAGTCCCCCGATCGAGGGACATTTAGAATCGCACCGCCTTGCGTAGGGGACCGCTCGCCGCGTTTTCGCTTGCTCTCTTTTTCGCGCTCCTCTGCGCGGGAGCGGCGGCCGCCGCACCAGGTGGCCTCGGCCCTCCGGACCCGGAGACCGACAGCGGCGAGGCGATCAGCGACCTCTACTGGACGGTCATCGGCGTCTGCGCCGTCGTGTTCGTCGTGGTCGAGTCCGCGCTCGTCCTCTTCGTGATCCGCTTCCGCCGCCGGCGCGGGACGCCGGAGGACGCCGAGGGCCCACAGATCCACGGCAACACACGGATCGAGATCATCTGGACGATCATTCCCTCGCTGATCCTGGTCGCCATCGCGGTCTTCACCTTTACGCGGATCCCCTCCGTCGAGGCCAAGGGGAGCGACGAAGTGCGGATCCGCGTCGAGGCGCACCAGTTCTACTGGCAGTACGTGTATCCGAACGGAGCGATCTCGCTCGACGAGCTGCGGGTGCCCGTCGGCCGCACGGTCGCGCTCGAGCTCATCACCCACGACGTCAACCACAGTTGGTGGGTGCCCGCGCTCACGGGGAAGCTGGACGCGATCGCGGGACGAACCAACGTCCTTCGCTTCAAGCCGAAGCGGACCGGCACGTGGGAGGGCCAGTGCGCCGAGTTCTGCGGGATCCAGCACGCGGTCATGTACACGCGCGTAAAGGTCGTCGAAGAGGCCGCCTTCGATGCCTGGCTCCAGGAGCAGGCCCGGATCTCCGAGACAGACCTCGGGCGGCAGGAATGGGAGGCCGTCTGCGCCAAGTGCCACGGGTTCGAAGGGGAGGGAGACATCGGCCCGGCCATCGCGGGGAACGGGACGCTGACGAACCGTCAGGGACTCATCCGGCTCCTCAGCACGGGCCAGAACACGGATCAGTTCGAGAGCTACATGCCTGCCGTCGGGCTGGGCTGGACTGGAAAGCAGTACGACGCCCTCATCGCCTACATCAAGGCGACGCCGAAGCTGCAGGAAGCGGGAGCGGCGAGTGGCGGTTAGGACCGAGGCCCTCACTCCCACCTGGAAGGAGGCCGCGTAATC
>Ga0307277_10000461_pt1 | contig 15058 bp, 8 predicted proteins | sample ER_DNA_116_FD_194473 | JGI IMG/M metagenome (GOLD analysis project Ga0307277, IMG submission 194473) | Bulk soil microbial communities from the East River watershed near Crested Butte, Colorado, United States - ER_DNA_116 | ecosystem: Environmental > Terrestrial > Soil > Floodplain | place: USA...
GTGCGCCGAGAAAAATTGCGCCGCTTCTTCGATTGTCATCTCCATCACGTCGCCGATGGATTTTTCATTGTAGAGAACTTCCAGCGTCTGCGGATTGTAACGACGGCCGCGGCAATCTTCGCACGGCACATAGCTGCTGGGCAGAAAATTCATCTCCAGCTTGATCGCGCCCTGACCCTTGCAGGTCTCACAGCGGCCGCCCTCGGCATTGAATGAAAATCGGCTCGCCGAATAGCCGCGCACGCGCGACACCGGGAGTTGCGCGTAAAGACTTCGAATCTCGTCGAACACTTTCACGTAGGTACCTGGCGTCGAGCGCGACGTTTTACCGATTGGCGACTGATCGACTTCGTAAACCGCCTCGATCTCTTCTGCGCCGCTGACAAGCTTGAACAGATCGCCATTGCCTGCGCGTTTCCTTTCCTTTAACTGCTCGCATACCGCGGGCCAAATTATGTCGTGCATTAATGTCGATTTGCCACTGCCGGAAATTCCCGTGATCACCGAGAGCCTGCCAAGGGGGAAACGAAAATCGATACCTTTTAAATTGTTGGCGCATGCACTTCTGATCTCGATCCAGTTTTCAGCGTCCCGCAGCGGCCGACGCGATCCGCGGATCGGATGACAAAGCGGCGCGTTGAGGCAGCGGGCGGTTTCGGAATTCGGATTCTTCTCGATGTCGCGCAAAGTGCCAGTGATTACGACTTCGCCGCCGTGAATTCCAGCGCGCGGCCCAAGATCGATAATGTGATCGGCGTGGCGCATTGTTTCGTCGTCGTGCTCGACCACGACCAGCGAATTACCCTTGTTTCGCAGTGCAGTGAGCGTTTCGAGCAGGCGCAGATTGTCGCGTGGGTGCAGACCAATGGTGGGTTCATCCAGCACGTAAAGGACGCCGCGCAAATTTGAGCCAAGCTGCGCAGCCAGGCGGATTCGCTGCGATTCGCCGCCACTCAACGTTTTTGCGGAACGCCCGAGCGCGAGATAACCAAGTCCCACCTTTTCCATGAAACGCAGTCGCTGCTGGATCTCGGGGACAAGACCGGCTGCGACGGTTTGATGCGTGCCTTTGAATCTTAACCTCTTGATCGTGCGCGCTGCTTCGCTGGCCGAGAGATTTGTGAACTGATCGATGGTGAATCCTTGCACGCGTACGTGGCGCGCCACGGCATTCAAACGCGATCCGTGACAGCTCGGGCACTCGCGCGCTTCGCCTGCCTCGATGCATTCCGATTCCCGTTCTGCCGCGAGCTCGTTTTCCAGAAGCGATTCACCGTCACGGCTTGCAGCCGTTTGGAGATCCTGGTCCCAGATTTCACCGAACCCGCCGCATTCTTCACATGCGCCGTGAGGCGAATTGAACGAGAACAAACGCGGATCAAGTTCTTCAAACGCGCGGCCACAGCCTGGGCAGCTCATCTCAGTGCTCGTTACGGTCAGCCGATTTTTCGAATCGAGCAGACGCGCCGTGCCACGCCCGATTTCCAGCGCACGCCGGACGACGTCGCGTGCGTGCACGATTCGCCGCCGATCGATCATGCCCACGACCACGTCGATGGTGTGCTCTTTGAAGCGCTCCAGTTTCCGAAAATGCGAGATTGGGACCAATCGGCCATCCACATAGAGTGTGTCGAACCCCTGGCGTTCCGCCCAGCGCGCCACGTCTGTATGAAAGCCTTTGCGCGCTTTCACGAGCGGCGCGAGAACCTTTAGCGGCGCGCGTTTTGCAGCCGCCTCGATTTGTTTCACGATCGACGCGACGCTCTGTTTTGCCACCGGCAAATCACAATCAGGACAAAATTGCGTTCCGGTTTTCGCAAACAAGAGCCGAAAGAAATGATAAACCTCGGTCACGGTCGCAACAGTCGATTTGCCTCCACCGCGCGTAACCCGTTGCTCAATCGCCACACTCGGCGGCAACCCGCTGACCAGATCGACATCGGGCTTTTCGAGTTGCTCGACAAATTGTCGAGCATATGGCGACATGCTGTCGAGAAAGCGGCGCTGTCCTTCAGCAAACAAGATATCGAACGCGAGCGTCGATTTGCCGGAGCCGCTTAAGCCGGTGATCACTACAAGCTGCTCCCGCGGAATTTTAATGTCGATGTTCTTCAGATTGTGCTCCCGCGCACCGTAAATTTGGATGGCGCCGTTTGTTCCCCCGTCCGCGCGTTGATTAGGGAGCGCGAGCATTCTGCTCACCCCGTCCGGCATTCTGCCTGACGGCTCTTCCGCAGCACGAATTGTTACTTCGTTGTCGTCATCTGCATAAGCACGTTGGGTGGTTCGCGGCAGAATGCCACGAACGGCGGGCAACATTCCCGCGCTCCCCAGAATCGCGCGAAGAAATTTTCCGGTGTGCGACTGCTTAACCCGCGTGATCTCCTCCGGCGTTCCAGTCGCGACCACTTCGCCGCCAGCTTCACCAGCTTCCGGGCCGAGATCGATGATCCAGTCGGCGCATTTGATCACTTCAAGGTTGTGCTCGATCACCACGATCGAATGCCCACGATCGACCAGCCGCTGAAACAATTGGAGTAACACTGCGACGTCATCGAAATGCAGTCCCGTGGTCGGCTCATCGAAAATGAACAAATTTCCAATCGCTTTTGCTTTTTGGCGTTGAGCGTTGGACGTTGAGTCTGCGACGTTTTTCGTCTCAGCCAGATGTCCAACCAGCTTCAGCCTTTGCGATTCACCGCCGCTGAGCGTGTTGAGCGGTTGACCCAATCGAAGATAACCCAGCCCGACTTCCTCGAGGACTCTCAGTCCGCTGGAGATTTGTGTCCCGGGCTCCTCGCCGATCCGCGCAAAGAATTCGATCGCTTCGCTGACGGTTAACTGGAGAATGTCGTGAATCGATTTGTCATGCAGACGTACTTTCAGGACGTGCGGCTGGAAACGTTTGCCTTCGCACTCAGCGCAACGCACGAAAAGATCGCTCAAAAATTGCATCTCGATCTTTTCGTAGCCGGTGCCTGAGCAACGCTCGCAGCGCCCGCTCCCGGAGTTAAAAGAAAACGCGCCTGCGGTCAGCCCTTGGGCCATCGCTTCCGGCTGCGCGGCAAACAGTTCGCGGACGCGATCAAACAGGCCGAGATAGAGAATCGGAGTCGACCGCGGAGTGCGCGCCAGTAGCGCCTGGTCGACCATCACTACGTCGGCAATTCGATTCGCCCCGATCACCGATTTACAAGCGCCCGGCTCCCCTGCCGAGCCGTAGCTTTGCGAAGGCTGGTGATCTGACGATTGTCCTCTGGCATGCAACAAATTCCTGTAAAGCACATCATGAATGAGCGTGGACTTGCCGGATCCGGAAACTCCGGTCACGCACGCGAACACCCCCAACGGTAGATCGACGTCAATGTTTTTAAGATTGTGCTGTCGCGCGCCGACGAGCTTGATCGATGAGGTCCAATCTCGCCGCGATTTCGGGGACGGAATGGACTTCCTCCCGGTGAGGTAATCACGCGTAAGCGATTGGGGAGCGGGGGCCCCCGCGCTCCCCACGTTTTCGCCATTGCGAGCAAGAAAATCATCCAACGGCCCATTCCACACCAGCTCGCCCCCGTCTTCGCCGCGGCCCGGACCGAGATCGATCAAATTGTCTGCGGCGCGAATGATTTGTTCCTCATGCTCGACTACCAGCAGCGTATTGCCTTTATCGCGCAAGTTGCGCATCACCCGCACGAGCTGCCCGACATCGCGCGGGTGCAGCCCGATGCTCGGTTCGTCCATCACAAACAGCGTATTCACCAGTGATGCACCGAGACATGTCGTGAGATTCACCCGCTGGACTTCGCCGCCGCTCAGAGTGCGCGTCGATCGAGCGAGCGTAAGATAACCGACGCCTACCTCGCATAGATAGTTCAGGCGCGCGCAGATTTCGTCACACAACATCTGAGCAGTTTTGTTAGGAGCAGCAATGTCGACGTTGAGCAGCAAATCGCGTGCGTCGGAAATCGGAAGCGCCTGAAACTCGGGAAGGGACAAAACAATCTCAAATTTCGGGTTTCGGATTTCGGATTTAATGGAGATTTTATAATTAAGCGCGTCCGGTTGATATCGCCCGCCCTTACAGCTGGGACAGGTGATGTAAGCGCGATAGCGGCTAAGCAAGACGCGCACATGCATTTTGTAGGTCTTGCTCTCAAGCCAGCGAAAAAACCCGCGGACGCCGTACCACCGATCGTGTTCGTAGTCTTCCTCGGTGTAATCGCCCGATCGCTTTTCGCCATCGATCACAAAATCCTGGTCGGCCTTAGGCAATTCCTCAAAGGGCACGTTGGTGTCGATATCCTCGCGCGCACACGCTCGAAGCAAATCCTTCTGCGATTCTCCAAATTCGGCGCCGCGAAAAACGCGCACCACGCCTTGTTTGATACTCCGTGTTCGATCTGGAATCGCCTTGTTTAGATCGATTGAAATGGTGCGACCAAAGCCGCGACATTCCGGACAAGCGCCGAGTGGATTATTAAAGCTCAAAAGCCCGGGTGTCGGCGGGCGAATGTCCAGGTCACAATAGGCGCAGTGCCAGCCGATGGAGAAGGGAAATTCGTGATTTGTGATCGGTGATTCCTGATCAGTTGAGTGTTGAGCGTTTTCCGAAATCGCGATGACATTGATCTTCCCTTTGCCAAAACGCAGCGCCGTTTCGATTGCCTCAGCGATTCGTGCGCGGTTTTCCTCACCGATCGCGATGCGATCCTGAATCACCTGCACGCGCGCACCGAGGCGTTTGATTTTTGGATCGACATCAACTCGCACGACTTGATTGCCGATCCAAACACGCAGGTACCCCTGGCGCTGGAGAAAATCGAAAAATGCACACGGCGCGGTTTTTGGCGGAACGGCAACCCAAAATGTGACGAGAACATTCCTTCCGACGCAGTCCTGCAGTATTTCGTCGGCAATCGACTGCGCGGTCTCGGGGCGGATTTCGCGACCACAATTCGGGCAGAAAGCTTTCGCGACATGCGGCCAGAGCAATTTTAAGTAATCGTTGATCTCCGTCATGGTGCCGACAGTCGAACGGGAGCTCTTGACGGGGTTGGCCTGTTCGATGGCGATCGCCGGGGGAATGCCCCGAATGTCGTCCACGCGCGGTTTGTCCATACGGTCGAGGAACTGCCGCATGTAGGGGCTGAACGTCTCGACGTAACGACGTTGGCCTTCGGCGTAAATGGTCTCGAACGCCAGGCTCGACTTGCCGCTGCCACTGGGGCCGGTGACGACTGTCAGCTTTCCCAGCGGAAGGTCGAGATCAATACCTTTAAGGTTGTTTTGACGCGCTCCACGAATTTCGACGCAATCATTCCGCGCTGGCGCGGCAAGGCCTTGTTTTATCCCGATCTTCCAACCCACTGGAAATATTCGCTGCCAGTCAAGCGGTTCGCAAATTTCTGTAGCCGCTTTGCTGTAGAAAGCGCTTTGGCGTGGAGAGCACGCGCGCTGCGTCGCCTACAGGGCGACGGCTACAGTCACGCGCATTCTTTGAAGCGGGCGGCGAGCTTTTCGCGTTGTTTCTGCAATTCCGCGGGCACGACGCCGCCTAATGAATCGAAAAACTTTTCGTGCGCAGCGAGCTCTTTTTGCCACTCCTCATGATCGATGCAGAGAAGTTCGGCAACGGATTTGTGATCAATATCCAGTCCTGCCAGCTCAAGGTCGTGCGGGCTGGGCAACCACCCGATGGGTGATTCGAGCGCGGACGCTTTCTGGTTTTCTTCGCACCGATCAATAATCCATTTTAGCACGCGCATGTTTTCACCAAAGCCCGGCCAGAGGAATTTTCCGTCGGCACCTTTGCGAAACCAGTTCACGCTAAAAATCTGCGGCGGATTAGTCAGCCTTTTTCCAATGTCGAGCCAATGCTGGAAATAATCGCCGATGTTGTATCCGCAGAATGGCAACATCGCCATCGGATCGCGTCGGACGCGACCCACAGCACCGGTCGCCGCAGCGGTTGTTTCCGAAGCCATCGTCGCGCCGAGGTAAACACCGTGAGCCCAATCGAACGCCTGATAGACGAGCGGCGCAGTATTGCTGCGGCGTCCGCCGAAAATGATCGCGCTGATTGGCACTCCTTCGCCTTTCTCGACATCCGGATCCAGCGCCGGGTTGTTGCGCATCGGAGTTGTGAACCGGCTGTTTGGGTGCGCAGCTCTTTCTTTTGAATTCGGTGTCCAGTCATTCCCGCGCCAATCAATCGCGTGCGCTGGCGGGTCGCCGTCTTTCCCCTCCCACCAAACGTCACCGTCATCGGTGAGCGCCACGTTCGTGTAAAGCGTGTCATGCTCGATCGATCGCATGGCGTTTGGATTTGATTTATAGCTCGTGCCGGGCACGACCCCGAAATAACCGTTCTCCGGATTAATTGCGTACAGCCGGCCATTGCGAACCTGCATCCAGGCGATGTCATCGCCAACGGTGGTGATCTTCCAGCCTTTGAAATGTTCGGGCGGAATGAGCATGGCGAAATTTGTTTTGCCGCACGCGCTCGGGAATGCGGCGGCCACGTAATGTTTTTTGCCCTCAGGGGATTCCACGCCAAGGATCAACATGTGCTCGGCGAGCCAGCCTTGTTTGCGCGCCAGGTACGAACCGATGCGCAAGGCGAGACATTTTTTACTAAGTAAAACGTTGCCGCCATAACCGGAGCCGACGGAGATGATCGCGTTGTCCTGTGGAAAATGACAGATGAAGCGGCGTTCAGGACTGATCTCCAACAGCGAATGCACGCCGCGGTTCCACTCCGCGTTTGGATCGTTGCCGAGCCGTTTCACGGCTACTTCGCCCATGCGCGTCATGATGCGCATATTGAGCACAACATATTTTGAATCGGTGATCTCGAAGCCAACTTTGGCCTGGGGCGAATCCGGCGGACCCATAATGTAGGGAATCACAAACATGGTGCGCCCGCGCATCGCGCCTTTCAAAAGACCGCGAAGTTTCGTGTATGTTTCTCCCGGCTCAGACCAATTGTTGGTTGGCCCGGCTTCTTCTTTCGTCGGCGTGCAAACGAACGTGAATTGCTCGACTCGCGCCACATCATTTGGATTGGAGCGATGCAAATACGAATGCGGCACCTTTTCCTGGTTCAGCTCGATCAAAACATTTTGCTTGAGCGATTCAGCGATCAGAAACTCGTTTTCCCGCTCCGAGCCATCGCACCAGAAAATATTTTCAGGTTCTGTGAGACCCGCGATTTCGTCCACCCAATCCAGCACGGCTTGATTGGCCAGCTTTGCGTCACCGATCCCATTCGGCGGGAATATGGCTGGCGCGAGATTTTTCATAAAAGAAGAATCTCCATCTTAATCACGAACCGACGGCTTCGCCACGTTGAATCGATGCGTTCCCCGATGTACCTATTTAACGATTTAACGAATGATGAATCACGCTTGCGCAGACGCAGTGCGCGGCATTAATTGAAAGCATGTTCGGGGTCACCACGTCCGATGATTATCGGCCGGTTGCGTGGATGGGTCGCTATCCGGTCGATGTGACCACAATGCTGGTGGGTTTGCACGTCGTCTGTGCGGTTATCGCGTGCATCTTCACCGCAATTCCTGGCCTGAGTGGCACGCTGAACTATTTAATCTTCGACAGCGCACGCATTTGGAACGGGCTGCAAGTATGGCGCCTCGGCACCTATGCGTTTGTGCATTCACCTTCGGGGCTTCTCTGGTTCGCGGTCGAAATGTACTTGCTGTTTGTATTTGGTCGGGAAGTGGAACGCTTTATTGGTCGACGCTCTTACATCGCGCTCTATCTCATTTTGCTGATCATGCCTGCGGTGCTGCTTACGATCTGGGGATTCTGGCAGCCGTCGCGGCTTGCCGGTTCTCAGGCGTTGCACTTTGGAATTTTTGTTTCCTTCGCAACCATCTATCCGCGTGCAGAGTTGTTCCTGCGGATCATGGCGAAGTGGGTTGCCCTTATTCTTGCAGCAGTCTACACGTTTCAACTGCTTGCCTACCATGCCTGGAACGACCTGGTCGTGGTCTGGACAAGCATTGGCGCAGCGTTCCTTTTTATTGAATGGAGTGGCGCTGGGCCGGAGTTTGCCTGGTGGAGCGCCTTGAAAACGCGTTTTGAGCCGAAGCCGAAGTATCGGGTTGTACCAAAAATGCGACCGACACGTCCTGCGGAGTCGGACGATGTTTATGCTTCGATCGATCCAATTCTCGATAAAATTTCAAAATTCGGGATTGGAAGTTTAACGGCGAGCGAGCGCCGGCAATTGAATCGCGAGCGCGAGCGGCTGCTAAAGAACGCGGAATGATCCTGTAGCGGCAGCCGGGTCGGCTGCTGTGTATCTGGAATCGCAGGCGGCACGCCTGCCTCTACAGTCTTGGCTTAACTGAGCCGAGCCTCGATAATCTCGCACAAAATGTGGAGCAAAAGCTGGTGCGCTTCTTGAATCCGCGCAGTTGAATCGCTCGCGACTAAAAGATCGACGTCGGCAATTCCAATGGTCGGTCCGCCATCACGACCGAGAAAGGCGATCGTTTTCAACTTGCGCGCTTTCGCTTCTTCCATTGCACGCAGGACATTTCTCGATTTGCCCGAAGTGGTCAGGCAAATGAGCACATCTTCCGGTTGGCCAAACGCAGCCACCTGGCGTGCGAAAATTTCATCGAACCCATAATCATTCGCAGCCGCGGTGAGAAGTCCGCCATCGCTCGCAAGACAAATTGCCGGATGCGCGCGACGATCCTTGGCGAAACGCACTACGAGCTCGGTCGCGAAATGCGCCGCATCGGCCGCACTTCCACCATTCCCGCACACGAGCAATTTGTTTCCGGTCCGCAAACATTGCTCGATCAGATCGGCGGCCTTTGCGACTTGCGATTCGAGTTTCTTCAGTGACTCAAGCGTCCGAGTCGAATCGTCAATCGCCCGGTCAAAGATTGAGAAGATTTCATTCATCAAACTGCATCGTTTGCGACAAATAAATGGTGCGCGGTAGAGGGTTCGAACCTCTGACCCCTACCGTGTCAAGGTAGTGCTCTACCACTGAGCTAACCGCGCATGGATAAGACGTGATAAGTGATCGGTGATCAGTGATCCGTCAAGACCACCTTGTGGAGAGCGCGCGGACAACCCGGCGCGCTTACGTGTGTATTTGCATCAGATGGCCGCAGCCACAGCGATATGGTCGTCCATTACTGATCTAAAATACGCCTTAGCGCTGACGTGCCACAGTGGCGTGGCTACACGATGTTGTTTGCTACTCATCACTGGACAAATTGGGGCGTCGCTACGACTGTTCGCTTCCCGTGAGCGCACTATTTTTCAAGCGATTCCTGAAGCGTCCATTTCAGATCGCCTCGATTGTCCCCAGCTCGAAAGCGCTGGTGGAACGTGTTGCTAATAAGATGGATTTCAGCCAACGACGGGTGATCGCCGAGTACGGTCCGGGTGAAGGCGTGCACTCTCGCAAGATCGCGCGACGTATGACCGCGGATTCGCATTTGCTGCTTTTTGAGCTCGATGGCGCGTTCGCGCGCGATTTGACGCGGCAATTCGCAGACGATCCGCGCGTACATGTCATTCATGGCGACGCTGCCACGTTACCCAATGAGCTGAGGCGGCGCGGGTTCCCCGAATGCGATTACATCCTTTCGGGCATTCCATTCAGCATTCTCCCGATCGAGAAGAAACGGGCGCTCCTTCAGAAAACCTATGACGCTCTCGCGCCGAAGGGCGCTTTCATTATTTACCAGGTAACCAACGAATTGAAGCAGCACGCGACACTTTTCGAGCATGGCGAATCGGAATACTTCCTGCAAAACATCCCGCCGATGTTCATCACTGTCTTTCACAAGACGCCACCTCCACATCGCCGCGGACGACGCACCGCGAAGCCGAAAAGATTGTCGGGGCTGGTTGGCGTTGGAACAGACAGTTCCGCATGACAGAGAGGCCGACGCGCATCGAAAAAGATTCGATGGGCGAGATGTCGCTTCCGGCGAATGCGCTCCATGGCGCATCCACGCACCGCGCCGTGCTCAATTTTCCGGTGAGCGGCTATCGGTTTTCGCGGCCGTTTATTCGCGCTTTAGGTCTAATCAAGGGGGCAGCTGCCCAGGCGAATCATGATCTGGGATTGCTCGACGCCGAGCGCGCGGCGTTAATCTCGCAGGCAGCCGAAGAAGTCGCAGAAGGAAAACTCGACGACCATTTCCCGCTCGACATTTTTCAGACCGGCTCGGGCACAAGCACGAACACAAACGCGAACGAAGTAATCGCAAACAGATCCGCGCAGCTTGCCGGCAAACCAATCGGGTCGCGCGAGCACGTTCACCCGAACGATCACGTCAACATGGGACAATCGAGCAACGACGTGATTCCCTCGGCGATACACATCAGCGCGGCCGAAGAGTTAAAAAATCGTCTGATCCCGGCGCTCGAAAAATTGCACGGCGCTCTCGAAGCCAAGGCGAAAGAATTCTGGAACATCATCAAGATCGGCCGGACACATTTAATGGATGCGACCCCAGTCCGGCTCGGCCAGGAATTTTCCGGGTACGCCCAGCAAGTTGCTTACGCGAAGGCGCGCGCCGAAAAAGCGATCGAAGCTTTGCGTGAGCTGGCGCTCGGCGGCACGGCAGTCGGTACGGGTTTGAATCGGCATGTCGATCTTCCGAAGAAAATACTGCGGCATCTCGAACAACGCACCGGCATCGCGTTTTACGAGGCAAAAAATCATTTCGAAGCCCAGGGGGGAAAGGATGCAGTTGTCGAAGCGAGCGGTCATCTAAAGACGATCGCTGTGAGTCTGTTTAAGATCGCGAACGACATTCGCTGGCTTAGCAGCGGGCCGCGCTGCGGGATCGGCGAGATCCAGCTTCCCGCTACGCAGCCCGGCAGCTCCATCATGCCAGGCAAAGTGAATCCCGTGATGTGCGAATCGGTGATAATGGTGTGCGCGCAGGTGATTGGCAACGACATGACCATCACCTGGGCAGGCGCGAACGGGAATTTCGAGCTCAACGTGATGATGCCGGTGATGGCACACAATCTTCTCGAATCGGTCCGATTGCTGGCGAACGTCGTCGACGTTTTCTGCGCGAAATGCGTGCGCGGCGTTGTGGCAAACGAAGAGCGCTGTCGCGAGTTAGTAGAACTCTCCATGGCGATGGTGACCAGTCTCACCCCCAAGATCGGTTATGATCGGGCTGCTGAAATTGCAAAGGAGAGCGCCAAGACCGGACGGACAGTTCGCGAAATTGCCCGTGAGAAAAAAGTTTTGCCGGAGAAAGAGCTCGCGCGCGCGCTGGACCCGATCAAAATGACCGAGCCGGGCGGAGCGGGCGAGAGCTGATTGAGCTTAATGGAGTAGTTGGAGTGTTGGGCATCGGGGGCTTCATCGAAATGGACAGGAATGACGAAGCACGAATGAGGAAACCCGCAGAGTTCGGCCTTTGTCATTCGTCATTAATTCGGATTTCGACATTCGGATTTCGTCATTAGGCTGTCCCATGGTTGCTAAACTCGAAGGGCCGCAGTTCTCAGGCGGCGCAAACATTGCGATCAAATGTCCAAGTCACACGTATGAGCGGACCATCGCATTTTACCGCGACACGCTCGGGCTGCCGTTAATCGAGGAAGAAAAGGACGGCTGCATTTTCCAGTTCGGCCCGAACCGGCTTTGGATCGACAGCATCCCGAACCTGAGTCATCCGGATATCTGGCTGGAACTGGAAACCAACGACACCGAAGCAGCCGCCGCATTTCTGAAAGTGCATGGCGTCACGCGGTGCGATGAGGTCGAGCAACTGCGCGAGGATTTCAACGGCTTCTTTGTCTCCGCGCCAAATGGCGTGATCCATCTCGTCGTCGGTCCCGAAGAAGCGTGATGGACTCAAATTTTAGCTCGCGAATCACGCTAAGTGCGCGAATGGGTAGGAATGGCGATCATCGAAGTGCCCCCACATCTGTCATGTTGAGGGGAGCGAAACATCTCTGGCTATCGGCTTGCTGGAGAATGAACGCCCAGAAATAATCAGAGATTCTTCTCCCGCGGCTGCGGGATCAGCAGAATGACAAAGAAAAAAGGACTCGACCCTTCAATCGCTTAACGCACCGGCGCGCCATCGTCCCACCCACGTGCTCCAACCGTAAAACCCCAGGGGTTTCAGCCAACCCGCCTCGACTAAGGCATCAACGTCGGCGCGGCTCGGAGTGATCTTTTCGTTTGAATCGGCTCCATAATAATCGTCGATTACCATCCAACAATCGTCGGCGAATCTGTCGCTGTAACACTCGATGTCGCGACGTTTGGCGGCGTCGGCGTCGAGGATCAAAAGCCCAATTTTGTCTCGGCCCAGCGTTCCATGGACTGCACGGATGGTTGCTGCATCAAACGAACGACCCTTGATGAGGCTAACTATTTTCGACACGCGCTGCCGGGCGAGATTTCGTTCCAAATCGCGCAAGATATTGCGCGTGCCAAGCCGCCTGTGTTTTACGCTCCCGCCAGGTTCGATCGCGATCAGCTTTTTGTTCTCAGCTGAATTACGCACGCCGAATGCCGCGGCAATGGTGGCGCCGCCAAGGAATGCGCCGATTTCGAGAATGTTTCCGGAGCAAATTTTTGCGAAGTGATAAATGAGAATCAGCACGTCCAGATGCAACATGGAATATTTGTCGCGGATTTTTAACAACTCCGAGTGAATGGGCTCGTGCCGATACTGCATCAGGGTATGCATTAGGCTAAGGCTGTCTTTGTAGCCACGCGCCTGTGGCGCGTCGACGTTGGACGCTCTTTCTACCGAGACCGAACGGTCCACAGGGCCGGCGCTACAGCGCGAAGGACAATGTTGGCCCAGCATCACGAGATCGCGCTGCACGCCATCGAGTTGCGCGACACCCGGCAAAAATGCCCAGCGCTCAAAACCGAGGTGCTCAAATAATTTCAAACTCCGCTCGTTGTGCCCGAAGATTAGGCCGACTAGCGCTGTGATTCCCAACGATGGTGCGTGGGTAATCGCGTGTTGCAATAATCGCTGGCCCACGCCGCGACGCCGAAAATTCTCGTCGACGTAAACGCTGATCTCGGCTGTGCCGCGATAGGCACAGCGCGGGAGGAATCTTTTGAAATCAAGCCAGCCAATAACGTGGCCATCCGACTCCGCGACCCAGAACGGATATTGCTCTGGCGAATGTTCCCGGAACCACGGCAAACGCGCTTCGACCGTGGTCGGCTCGAGCTCCGCTGTCACCATTCGCGTCGGCACAGTGGCGTTGTAAATCCGGATAATGGCCGGCAAGTCAACCTCAACAGCATCGCGGATGATCAGATTCACGGTTTCCGTTTCTTGTGCGGACTTCGGCTTGCTGCGGGTGAACTCGTCGCTGTCCCCGGCGAACCAGCCGGCGTGGTCGCTGCTGGACTTGTGACGGGAAATGCAAACGTCGGCGACGGCAAAGCAGAGCCTGCCGGCGACGCCGTTGATGGTGTCCCACTCGGAGACGGCGAAGGACTCGGCGTTGGGCTGGGAGTCGGTGAAGACGGGATGATATTTTCCCAGTGATACAACGGTACGGTCGCGCCGCCGATCTCTTTAACCAATGCTTCGCAACGGGCATGAAGTTTTTCAAGATCCGGCGGGCCAACTGACTTCTCTGCCGTTCCAGGAAACATGATGTACGTCACCTTGAGATCGCTGACGGGCCGATTGTAAGGAGTCGAAAGTGTATTGATCTGTTTTGCGATGCGCAGTGACGCCTCTCCGACTTTGTCGTTCGGTCCGACGTCGCCGACGATGGCGGGATAAATCGAATCTCCGAAAACGACTAGCGCATAGTCTCCGGGCTTAACCGGGTCACCACCGTGCGTAAAGGCGCCGGGCACAACGATAAAAGGGTCGGTGGCGCCGATTAGAAAGCTATACTTTTTCAGAGTGGCGACTTCGGCACGCAATTCTGCGACTGCGTTGCCCAACTCGCGTTTGCGCGCAGCAGTGGTAGTTGCAAGCGCGTATTCATCTTCTGCGCGTTTCAATCGCTCCTCGGTCGCCGCCAGATATGGATTTGGGGCGGCCGTTTTCTTTGGCCAGCGATAACTCGTGGACGGCTTGAAATTGGCCGGCGCGCCAGCGCCAACGGGTATTCGGTCCGCATCGGAACCGTCAGCATCCACATCCATGTCCGCCTGGAGCAGGAGCGCCTTTCGGTGCGTCTGGGGATGCTGCATCTGCAAAACAGTTTGGCAGTCGAAAAAGTTATGCCGTGACAGAAGCAGATCGAGGCGCGCGAGGTTTTGGCGTAGCATTTTAACTTTTGAATCGTAAAGCTGAGCGTAAAGCGGTGAAACTGGATCGGCCGGTAACATCGACGCCAAACCCGGCAATAACGTCGGTAAATGCGGATTGATTTTCGCCACCTCCTCAATGGTCTTGTTCGCCGAAGGCACGCGAGCCTGCAGTCTTAGATCGAGTGCGTAACTGTCCGGCTGGGTGCGCTCCGTGGCGGCATCGGCGCCCGGAATCGTCTCGACCGTGGAGTGGAATGTGATCCCGTTGAACAGCTTGCCCGTGTCCAACTTTCCACTAATCACGGGCGCCCGTGTCGGTGTCGGTTCCGGTGTTGGCGTAGTAGGTATTTCAACAGGCGCTACGCGTTGCAGTCGCTCGAGCGAAATCCACCGGTAAACAATAGCGGCGAAAAGGGCGCCGAATATGACTAGCACAAGCCGCCGCCACGTCTGAAGGCGAATTCTTGCCACGCGATTACTTTTTTACCCAGGCGACGATGACCGCAATGATTCCAATCGCGCTTAGGATCGACATCATCCCAGCGGGCATGACTCTTCCGGTCCGCAGAAATTTCGGAACAAATTGCGCAGCGAGCAAAAGCGAGACAACAAGCGCAGTTGCCAACCCAATCGTGCGATGTTCGGCCAACAGAAACGCAGCTACGAGCAATAACACCCCGGTAATTGAGCCGGCAATGATCGACGCCACGCTACCTGCCTTTAGGTAGCCGACAATCCCGCCAACGATTGTCAAAGCCCCGAAAACAATAAAATAAATTCTTGCTGCTTCCA
>Ga0307277_10000462_pt1 | contig 15057 bp, 16 predicted proteins | sample ER_DNA_116_FD_194473 | JGI IMG/M metagenome (GOLD analysis project Ga0307277, IMG submission 194473) | Bulk soil microbial communities from the East River watershed near Crested Butte, Colorado, United States - ER_DNA_116 | ecosystem: Environmental > Terrestrial > Soil > Floodplain | place...
GCTGATCGACCGGCGCCGGATGACGGCCGAGAACGCCGCCGGCGCCAAGCCTGATGCAGACCACATGCGCCTCTCCGTCGGGAAGGGTCAGCGGGGGCCGCGGTCGCAGCCTGGCTGCCGAACCCGGAGATCGCCAACGCCGGACCCGCGCTGAAGTCCAAGACCTTCAAGCGCGCGATCTTGCCAGAACCTTTGCCGCGGGTTCGATCAGCCGACGCGCAGACTCGAACTGCTCCTCGGTAAGGCGGATGTGCGAATGGCGCCACAGACTCTGCGGGAAGATCCCGGCCGCCTCGACCGGCGGGGCGTCGTCGAGGTCCGCGACGACGACGACCGGCCGAATCGCGTAGCTCCACGCCCACCGGCTCCGCGTCGGGTCGTGCTCAGGATCGCCGACGATGTCCACGACCCCGAAGATCGCCTGCCAGACGGACGCGTAGAGGATCGCGCGGTCACCGGGCTGCACGGACGGCCGCTTCGAGGACCCTTGCGTTCGAATTCGCGTTGCGTCGACGTGCCGGTCGAGCGGCTTCTCGCCTCGGCCACGGACGAGCAGCCAGTACGTCACGCCGATCTAGACTAGCCCTCATGGCTGTGACCGCCCAGGAGCGCAAGCTGCTGATCGGCGGCGAGTGGGTCGAGACCGGCGACTGGGTCGAGGTCGCTTCGCCGTACTCGGGCGAGACCGTCGGCCGGGTAGCCAAGGCGGGCGCAGACGAGGCCCGCCGGGCGATCGACGCTGCGGAGAAAGCGATGGCCGAGCCGCTCGCGGCGCACAAGCGGGCGGAGATCCTCGTTCGCGTCGCCGGCTACCTGGGCACGCGCCACGACGAGGTGGCGCGAACGATCTCCGACGAGGCCGGCAAACCGATGAAGGCCGCCCGAGTCGAGGCGCGGCGGGCGATGTCCACCTATACGTTCGCGGCCGTCGAGGCCCGCAAGCTCGCGGGCGAGATGGTCCCGATGGACGCCTCGCAGGCCGGCGAGGGGAAGCTCGCCTTCACGTTGCGCCGTCCGATCGGTGTCGTCGGAGCGATCTCGCCGTTCAACTTCCCGCTCAACCTCGTCGCCCACAAGCTGGCGCCGGCGCTGGCGGCCGGCTGTGCGGTCGTGCTCAAGCCCGCGAGCCAGACGCCTCTCTCGGCGCTCCTGCTCGCGGAGCTCGAGACCGAGGCGGGCCTGCCGCCGGGGTGGGTGAACGTCCTCGTCGGCCCCGCCTCGGAGATCGGCGACGTCCTGATCGAGGACGAGCGCGTCAAGGCGATCACCTTCACCGGCTCGGGGGCGGTCGGCTGGCAGCTCGCCGAGCGGGCTCCCAAGAAGCGCGTCAACCTCGAGCTCGGCAACGCGACCCCGGTGATCGTCACCGCCGACGCGGACATCGACGCGGCAGCCGACGCGATGGCCGCGAACGCGTTCTCCTTTGCGGGTCAGAGCTGCATCTCGGTGCAGCGGATCTATGTCGAGGCACCCGCGTACGACCGGTTCGTGGAGCGCTTCGTCCCAAAGGTCGAGCAGCTGAAGCTCGGCGACCCGGCCGACGAGGAGACCGACGTCGGTCCCGTGATCGACGAGGACGCGCGCGAACGGATCCTCGACTGGATCGAAGAGGCCCGTTCCGGCGGCGCCCACGTGCTCACCGGCGGTGACACCGACGCCGAGCTGATCCGGCCGACCGTGCTCGCGGATGCGGGCCCCGAGCTCAAGGTCAGCTGCGAGGAGGTGTTCGGGCCGGTCTGCACCGTCAACTCGGTCGATTCGCTGGACCAGGCAATCGGGCTCGCCAACAGCACGCGTTACGGCCTCCAGGCCGGGATCTTCACCACCAACCTCGAGACGGCCCTGCGCGGAGCCCAGGAGCTCGAGTTCGGCGGCGTCACCGTCAACGAGGCGCCCACCTTCCGCGCCGACCAGATGCCCTACGGGGGCGTCAAGGATTCCGGCAACACGCGCGAGGGGCCTGCTTACGCGATCCGAGAGCTGACCGAGGAGAGATTGGTCGTCATCGATCTCTAGGAGGGTTTCGAGTGCCGTGCCCCGGGAAGGATCCGGCCGATGCTGGCACTCGCACTCGTTCTGATCGTAATTGGGATCGTTGGCCTGTTCTTCTTCACCTATGCCGGCGTGATCGTCGGGGCGGTCGGGCTCGTGTTGCTCGTCGCGTTCCTGTTCGGCTTCGGTCGAAGCGCGCGTAGCACGCAGCCTCACCAGTTCTAGAAACGCCCGGTCACCTTGCTAAAGTCGGCGCCCGTGCCGCGGTTACCTCTGCCTGGACGCCTTCGGCGGCAGCGCGGCCAGAAGAAGCCCTCCGACGCTGCGCCGCAACGCCCGATCCGGCGAGCAAGCTCTCCTGGCGCGCTCCGGCGTGAGCGTCGCGCGATCCTGAAGGCCCGGGAGGAGCTGCTTCGCGACCTCGGCGGCCTGGCGATGGAGATGTACCGGCGGGAGCAATTCCGCGAAGACCTCCTCAGCGAGCACGCCCGTGACATCGCGAACCTCGAGGCGCGCCTACACGAGCTCGATTCCATGCTCGCCGCCGCGGCGGCCGGACGGCGCACGACGGCGAGCCGGTGCGAGTGCGGAGCGCCGATCATCTGGGGCTCCCACTTCTGCGCGAACTGCGGCCGCCCGGTCGGCGAGCAGGCCGTGGTCACGTGCACGCAATGCGGTCATCCGCTGCCTGCCGATGCCGGTTTCTGCCCGAGTTGTGGGAAGGCGGCCGAGCCCGTGGCCAACGGCGACGGCGAAGGGCAGGCCGATGCGACGGTGATCCGCTCAGCCGAGGTCGGCGCCGCCGAGGAGGGAAGCCCGAAACCCGACCGCTGGGAGGAGTAGGCGTTGAGCGTTTCGCCTCCTCGGAACGGCGAAGCTCCCGCGGCCGCGGAGGACCCGACGACCACCGAGGCCGCGAATCGTCCGCTCTGCCCCCGCTGTGGAACGCCGCACGAGCCGAACCAGGAGTACTGCCTCGAATGCGGTCTCCGCCTGCCGGTCGAGGCGACAGGCCTCGTCCCGCGACTCGGCCGCGCGTGGCGGAACCGGCTCGGCTGGTACCCCGGCGACTGGGTCTGGCCCTCGTTGCTGGCGCTCTTGATTGCGGCGCTCGCCGGCATCGGTGCCGCCGCCTTCGTCGCGCACGACCAGAAGCGCGCCGGCTACGTGACCGGGACGAGCCCGTTCGCGCCTGCCACCTCGACGATCGCCCCGCCAGAGCACACCACGACCACGCCGACCGTCCCTACGCAGACCGGCACCCAGCCCGAGGCGCCCAAGCAAACGCCGGCTCCGCCGCAGGCACTGAAGGAGTGGCCGGTGGGCCGAGGCGGCTGGACGGTCGTACTCCAGTCGCTGCCGACTTCTAACGGGCGCCCGTTCGCGCTCGCGCAGGCGCGCGCCGCCGAGCACAGCGGCCTCGAGGACGTTGGCATCATCGACTCGTCGAAATACGCGAGTCTCCACCCGGGTTACTACGTGCTCTTCAGCGGCATCTACAGCTCGTTCGACGACGCGAACACGGGTGTGACCGCGGCCCGGTCGCACGGCTATCCGCGGGCTTACCCGCGACGCATCACGCCGCAGTAGGCGAGCTCGCGCGTTTGCTCACAAGAAAACCCGGCCGCCGACTTTGTGACAGGCCGCGAACCGTTTAAGCTTTCACCCGGTCGGAGATCCTGACGAGGATTAATCGGTACTTAACAAAGCTTTGCGGGGGGTTAATAGGCTGGACGGGATACTGATTTCTGACGAGCGAATGGTTCAAATCCAGGCCTGTATGTATCAGTACTCGCGGGCGATCTATCGCTCGATCAAGGACCTCGTAGATCCCTACGTCGATCCCGAGACAGGAATCGAATACCGCCGGCAGGTGCTCAACGCTTGCGAGCAAACGATGGAGCGCCTGGCGACCGACCCGCTCTACTTCGCGAAGCCGGAACGCGCTCTCTTCCAGGACATCCGCCGCTACTTTCCGATCACCGCGCAGGCGCAGGTCGCCTGGGCCGTGAGCGAAGGCGTCAGCGCGGCCTGCGCGTTCATCGAGTCACAGATCGAGGCCGGCGCCTTCGACGGCGGCGTCTCGCGCTGCCGCGCGACCACCCGCAAGGGCAAGCCGTGCCAGCGCACGCCGCTGCCCGACCGCGACTACTGCCCGTCGCATCAGCATCTCGAGACCCGGTCTCGGGTCGCTGCCTAGGCGTCGCTCGCGATGCCGCCTGGAGGCCGGGGCGGCTTTGCCGCCGCGGCCGTCTAAACCCGGCTGACGGAGAGTTCGCGTTTCTTCCCTCTCCTGCGTCGTTGCCTAACGCAGGCGAGTTCTCCACAGGCTTCAGGCGGTAGTCTCGGCGGTGCGTTGTCGCATGACACCGACAAGCTGATCCGGCAGCTCTCGCTCGTCGCCTTCCTGATGGCGGAGCGGCGGGCGATCACGGCGCGCGACATCAAAGGGAACGTCGAGGGCTACCAGGAGATGTCCGACGAGGCGTTCGCGCGACGCTTCTACTCCGACCGCGCCGAGCTGATCGCGCTCGGCGTGCCGCTGCACTCCCAGCGCGACGAGTACACGGGCGAGGAGCTGTACACGATGCGCTCGGAGGCGTACTTCCTCCCCCAGCTCGACCTCAAGGACGACGAGCTGGCGGCGCTGCAGACGGCGCTCTACCTGCTGGAGGGCAAGTTCGCCTACGCCGAGCCGCTGCGGCTGGCGCTCCAGAATCTCGCGCTCGGCCGCCCCGGTTTCACCGAAGCGCCGACCGAGACCGCTTTGCGGGTCGAGGTGCTCGACCCGGAGTACTCGGCCGAGCTCGCCGGCCGGCTTGGGAAGCTCGAGGGAGCGATCTCGAAGCAGCGCACGGTCAAGTTCCTCTACTGGTCGATCTCGCGCGACTCCGAGGAGGAGCGAACGCTCAACCCGTACGCACTGTTCCAGGACAACGGGGCGTGGTACGTCGTCGGCCAGGACCTCGTTCGCGAGGACATCCGCACCTTCCGGGTCTCGCGAATCCGCGGCGACATCCGTTTTGCGACCCGTAGGGAACGAGATTTCCGCCCGCCGGCGGATTTCGAGATCGAGCCCTACCGCGACCGGCCGCCGTGGCAGATCGGCGATCTGAGCGGCGAGGCCAGGATCGAGGTGGCCGACGACACCGCCTGGTGGGTCGAGCGGACGTATGGAGAGCACGGACGAGTAGAGGACGGCGTCTTCATCACCGAGTACTCGAGCCCCGCTCAGCTCGCCTCCTGGATCGTCCGCCAGGACGGGCGCGCCTCGCCGGTCGCGCCGCCTGAGTTGAGGCGGGAGGTCGCGCGCTCGCTTCGGCTCGTTCGCGATCGGCACGAGGGAGCGGCGCCAGAGCTTGCGACGGAGGCGAAACCACGCCCGCAGAACGGGCTCGAGCGCGTCGCAGGGCCGGTCGCCCCGGAGCGGTTCGCGGTGCTCCAGGCACTGCTCGCGTACCTGCTCGACCGATGCGGCGAAAGCAATGAGGCCGTCATCGACGCCTCTGACCTGATCGACCGCTTTCACATCCCGCCCGACGAGCTCGAAGAGCACCTCTCACTGCTCAACCTCGTCAACTTCGGCGGCGGCTGCTACGCGATCTACGCGGAGCTGAGCGACGGAAAGGTGCGGGTGGACAAGGAGCTCTTCGGCGACACGTTTCGCGCTCCCCCACGTCTGACACCGCTCGAGGCGCGGGCGATCCGGCTCGCGCTCGAGTTCGTCGGGCCGATGATCGCCGCAGACGCGCGCACACCGCTCGACCGCGTGCGCAAGAAACTCGAGGAGACGTTCGGCGAGTTCGATCTCGGGAAAACACCCGAGCCACACATCGGCGAGGACGAGGAGGGGCTCGTCGCCACCCTGACGCAGGGGATCCGCGAACGCCGGCTTGTCGAGCTCGACTACCTGAAAGAGGGCGAGGAGTCGACGTCAGAGCACCTGGTCGAGCCCTACTCGATGGAGCGCCGTTTGCCTTACTGGTACGTGCATACCTGGGATCGGACCCGTGCGGGTGAGCGCTCGTTTCGGCTGGACCGGATGCGCAGCGCCCGGCTGCTCGACAAGGAGTTCGAGCCGCGCGAGGGCTTCGAGCCGCGAGGCCTGCGGGACGCACGGCCGGTTCAGATCTGGTACTCGCCCGAGGTCGCACTCTGGCGCCTCGAGCGCGGCACTGCGAGGCAGCTGAAAGACGGCTCGGCGATCGAGGAGGTCGCGGTCGGCAGTGAGGACTGGCTGATCGGCGAGATCCTCTCGTTCCGAGGCGAAGCCGTCGTACGCGAGCCGCACGAGTTGCGCGCGCGGATTGCCGAGCGGGCACGCGAGCTGCAAGCGGAGCTTGGCCTGACGCGCGTGCGCGTTCCCTCAGTTAACTGACTCAACCGGCAGCGTCAGCGTGAACGTCGCGCCCACATCCGGCCCAGACGAGACCTCGACCGCGCCGCCATGCGCCACGGCGATCGAGCGCGCGATGAACAGGCCGAGCCCTGTTCCCGGCGTGCCGGGAGACCCGGGACTATGGCCACGTCCGAACTTTTCGAAGATCACGCGTTGCTGCTCCGGCGGCACGCCGGGACCGCGGTCGGCGACCTCGATCCGCACCTGCGAGTCCTGGTGGTAGGCGCTGACTCTGACCTCTTCGCCGGCGGGAGAGAACTTGACCGCGTTGTCGAGCAGGTTCGTCAGCACCTGCTGGAGCCGATCGCGGTCGCCGCGCACGAACGGGAGCTCTCCGTGCACGTCCGCAACCACGCTGACCTCGTCCTGCGCCAGCGACATGCTCGCGACAGAATCGCGCACGAGCGCGCCGAGGTCGACGTCTCCGAAGCGGTACGTGAAGGTGCCGGCCTCGATCCGCGAGGTGTCCAGCACGTCGCCGACGAGCGCCGCGAGCCGCTCTGTCTCGCTGCCGATGAGTGCGAGGAATGACTCGCGCTGGTCGGGGTTGAGCTCGCGCCAGCGCTGCCGGAGCGTCTGCGCGGAACCGACGACCGATGCCATCGGCGCCCTGAGCTCGTGGGAGACGAGCGAGACGAAGTCGGCACGCAGCGCGGAGAGACGCCGGAGCTCCTCAACGGTGCTCCGCTCGGCCTCGTAGGCGCGGATGTTCTGGACGGCGCTCGCGACCAGGCGCCCGAGCAGGCCGACGAGCTCGAGCTCCTGCTTCTTGAAGGCCCGCGCCTCCCTGCGGACCAGCGAGATCATCCCGACCGCCCGGGGCCCTTGAAGGAGCGGTGCCGCGATTCGGCAGCGAAGCCCGAGCTCGACGAACTCGTGCTCTTCGGAGTAGCGCTCGTCGGTCATGTCCTCGCGGTAGACGGGCCGGCCCGTCCGGAGGACGTCGGCGAGCACGGTCTGGCCCACCGGCTGCCGCGAGCCTCGCGAGAAGACCACGTCGGCCCCGACTCCCGCGACCGCCATCACCTGCGCCGTTCCCCCCTCCTCGAGGACGATCGCCATCCGGTCGAACGGGACGAAGCCGCGCAGCTCGCGGATGAACGCCTCGAAGGCCTCGTCGAGATCGAGCGAGGAGCTGAGCGCACGTGCACAGCGTGTTGCCGCCTCGAGGACGTCCGCGCGCCGGCCCAGCTCGTCACGGAGAAGCTCGGCCTCCTCGACCTGCGCCTGCGAGGTCGCGGTCTCACGGCCGAGGCGGTCGACGAGCCAACCGACGATCATCCCGGTCAGGGTGAGCAGGCCCCAGGGGAAAACGACGTGGTCGACCTGGTAGCCGTGGGGTGGATTGTCGAACCGCGATTCCCGCCACCACTCGGCGACTGCAAGCAGCGGAGCGATCGCGAGCGGCATCAACACGCCGCCGCGGATCCCATAGCGGACGGCGGCCTCGACGAGCAGGACGAAGAAGAGCTGGTCGACCGGCGATCCGACCTCGTACTGGTAGATCAGGACGAACGCCGCCACGACGCCCGTGTCGAGCGCGAGCCCGAGCACGCCGATCCGGCGGGGGGCGCGCGCGAAGGCTTTCTCGCCGCTGAGCACATAGAAGAGCCCTGCACCGACAGCGAGTAGCGCGGTGGTCACCCAGGCCCAGTTCTCGTAGCCGGACGGGTAGTCCGTGCTCAGGAGGCCGACCTCGACGATCGCGAAGGGCACGGCTGCGAGCCGGGCCCAGGCGATCCAGCGCTCGGTCGCGCGAAGGCGTTCCAGCTCCGGCGTCATTGTGCAGCCACCTGCTCGTTCGCGAGCGCGACGCGGGCGTTTCGCTGCAGGAAGCGCCCATCGTTCCGGGGTACGTAGAGGCGGGCGTAGCGCTCGCGCAGCTCGTCGGGGTCGGATTCCAGCCATTCGACGAGGTCGACGTGTGGCTCGGCGCCGGGGCGGAGCGATTGGCCGGCGCGCCGCTTCTCGATGCCGCGGTTCCAGGGGCAGACGTCCTGGCAGATGTCGCAGCCGTAGACCTGCTCGCCGAGCGCTTCGCGGTAGGAGGCCGGTGCGTCGCGCGCGGACTGCGTCCAGTACGAGAGGCACTTCGTCGCGTCGAGCGTCCCCGGCTCGTCGAGCGCACCCGTCGGGCACGCCTCGATGCAAAGCGTGCAGGAGCCGCAGTCGAGCGGAAGCGGCGGCGTTGGCTCCAGCTCCAGCTCGGTGACAAGCGTGCCAAGTACGACCCAGGAGCCGAAGCGACGCGTGATCAGCAGCGTGTTCTTGCCATAGAAGCCGACGCCCGAGCGCGCGGCCGCCTCGCGGTCGACGTGCTGGTTCTCGTCGACGAGGACGCGGTAGTCGCCGCCCAGCCGCCGGCCGAGCTCGTCGAGCTTCTCGCGCAGCTCCGTGTAAGCGTCGTACCAGGTGTAGCGCGGAAGGCGCCCGTGGTCCCGTGGCCTGTCGGGCTCCTGCTGGTAATAGCAGAGCGCGGCCGAGACGACGGTGCGCGCGTTCGGCAGCAGCTTCTCCGGGTGGCACGAGATCTCCGGCTGCGCCATCGTGAAGCGCATGTCGGCGAACAGGCCGCGGGCGCGCCGGTCGTGGATGTGCCGTTCTGTCTCCTCGTAGGGCTCCGCAGGGGCCGCCCCGACGACGTCGATACCCAGCTCGTGCGCGAGCTGCTCCAGCTCCACGGCGTCCATATGGAAGATTGTGCCCGGGTGAAGGCGATCAGGATTCACGAGGACGGCGGACCCGAGGTTCTGCGCTACGAGGACGCGCCCGATCCTACGTCCGGAAGCGGCGAAGTCCTCGTGCGATTGCGCGCGGCTGCGCTGAACCACATCGACCTCTGGATCCGCAGCGGCCTGCCGTCGGTGCCGAAGCCCCGGATCCTCGGCTCGGACGGGGCCGGCGAGCGCGTGGACACCGGCGAGCGAGTCGTGATCAACCCGGGGCTCGACGACGGGCGCCTGATCGTCGGCGAGCACATCGACGGCACCGACGCCGAACTGATCGTGGTGCCCGAGGATTACGTCCACCCGATTCCCGACCAGCTCTCGTTCGAGGACGCCGCCGCGTTCCCGATGGTGTTCGAGACCGCATATCGGATGCTGGTGACGAAGGCTCAACTGCGCGCCGGCGAGTGGGTGTTGGTCTGGGGTATCGGCGGCGGCGTCGCAACGGCGTCGCTCGCGATCGCGAAGGCGCTCGGCGCGCGGGTGCTGGCGACCTCGTCGAGCGACTCAAAGCTGGAGCGGGCGCGCGAGCTCGGCGCAGATGCGGTCATCAACCACGTCAGCGGCGACGTCGCGGCGGCCGTCAAGGGAGCAACGGATGGGGGAGTCGACGTCGTCGTCGAGCACGTCGGCGAGGCGACCTGGAAGACATCGCTCGCAGTCGTTCGCGCCGGCGGCCGCGTCGTCGTCTGCGGCGCCACGAGCGGCCCGAACCCGCCTGCGCAGCTCCACCGCGTCTGGTGGAAACAGCTGACGATCTACGGCTCGACGATGGGGACGCGCGAGGACTTCGCGGGCGCGTTCGAACTGGTGAAGGCAGGCCAGGCGCGTCCCGTGATCGACATGGTCTTTCCGCTCGAAGAAGCGCGGGCCGCCCACGAGCGAATGGAGCGCGGCGAGCAGTTCGGCAAGATCGTGCTTCGGGTCGGCGACTAGCCTCGAACCGCCATGTCCGGGGTCAGACCCCGGCCGTGTTCGGAGCGGCCAGTCGAAAGCGGCGAGCCCGCCTCGGACGAGGCGGGCTCATCCGTTTCTTACGGGTGGTACTGCTCGTCGATCGAGCGGACGGTGTCGATCCGGACGCGAATCCAGAACCGACGGCGCGGTGTCGTCGACTTCGCGAGCTTTGCCACCGTGGTTTTCGTCGAGCAGGTCGCGTGGGTGAGCACGGTGACGTTTGCACCCGCGGGGACGAGGAACGTCAGCAGCTTGTGCGTCTCGTCGCGCGTGTACGTGTCGTTGGGCACGTCGCCCGAGCCGGTGTCTTCGAGCGAGGCGCGATTTGCCGTCACACCGCTAAGTAGCAATGCCGGGTCGAAGCGGAGGACGTAGTGGTTGCCCTTGCGGGTGAGCGAGCTGATGTGCCCGTACAGCGACTGCTGACCCGCGGGAGTGGCGCGCGGGAGTGTCGCGAACGTGCAGCTCTGCTTGGCTGCCGGTGTGGCCGCGGGACGCGACGTCGCCGAGGCGGCCGAGACAGTGACGACCACGGCACCAGCCGTGGCGAGCATGATGAGCAGGGACTTCATGACGACTCCTTTCGGTTGGGTCGCCCGAGCATCGACCGCCGCGGTCAAGCCACGCCAAAGCGGTGGTAAAAGTGGTGTCAGAAGGTGTTTTAGGCCGCTAAACGGCTAGCCAAAGCCAAGGATGAACTTCGCGTCATCGGACATCTTCTCGGGCGACCAGGGCGGGTCCCAGGTCAACTCGACCTCGACGTCCTCGACCTCGGGCATCGAGCGCGCGATCTGGTCGATGTTCTCCTGGATCATCGGCCCGACCGGGCAGCCCATCGAGGTCAGGGTGTGGATCACCTTGACCTTCGGGCCCTCGACCTCGACGTCATAGAGGAGGCCGAGCTCGACGATGTCCATTCCGAGCTCGGGATCTTCGACGGCGCGGAGCGCGTCGACGACTTCTTCCTTTGTAGGCATCGCTCCAGCCTAGCTCAGCAGCCGCACTTCCTCGCGCCGCTCACGGGCGAAGAAGTGGATTCCGTCCACGAAGCGCACCCAGTTGCAGCGGGTGCACATGACGAGCGAGTGCGTTCGCGCCGAGTCGGCGAGGAAGCGGACGCCGCGGAGCAGGTCGCCGTTCGAGACGCCGGTCGCGGCCACGATCACCTCGCCGGGCGAGAGGTCATCGGTTGTGAAGATCTGCTCGAGGTCGTCGAGCCCGTACTCGCGTGCCTCTTCGATCTCGCTTCGCGTCGTCGGCCACAGCTGTGCCTGCAACTCGCCGCCGAGGCAACGCAGCGCCGCCGCGGCCATCACGGCCTGCCGTGTGCCGCCGATCCCGATCGCGAGGTGGTCGTTCGTGCCGCGGATCGCCGCGGAGATGGACGCGGTCACGTCACCATCCTGGATCAGCTTGATCCGGGCGCCCGCGGCGCGAATCTCCTCGATCAGGTCGTGGTGCCGCGGCCGGTCGAGCACGATCGTGGTCACATCGTTGACGCTGCGCCCGAACGCCTCTGCGATCCCACGGATGTTGTCGGCGACCGGCTTGCGCAGGTCGATCGCGGCGCGGGCGCGAGGGCCGACCGCCAGCTTGCGCATGTACATGTCCGGCAGGGTCTGCAGAGAGCCCGGCTCGCCGACGGCGATCATCGACATGGCCCCTCCTCCGCCCCGCGCGACGACTCCGCGTCCCTCGAGTGGGTCGAGCGCGAGATCGACCTGCTCGCCCCCCGCACCCACGCGCTGGCCGCGCGCGAGGGTCTCGTCCTCGTCGGCGCCGGCGCCGATCACGACCTCCCCGTCGATCGGGAGGTGCTCGAGCGCGGACCTCATCGCCTCCGCGGAATCGCGCTCGGCGCCCTCCTGGTCGGCACGCCCCAGCCAGCGTGCGCCCGCCAGCGCGGCGCGCTCGGTCGCGCGCGCATAGCTCTCGCAGAGGCAGTAGCGGTCGAGCGCCGAGCCCTCGCGCTGCCGGATCGGGGCGGTCTCGGTCATCCGACCTTCTCGAACCGCTCGGCGCTCTCGAGGACGAGCTCCATCGCCTGCCCGATCGCAAGCTCGATGTTGCCGTTCTCGATCACGGGTACGCCAGCCTTCTCGGCGCGGGTGACGATGTAGTCCTGGATCTCGCGGATGTCGCCGAGCGAGTCGAGATACCGCTCGAACGGCCGCGCGCTTCCCGAGGCGGAATCGCGCAGCCAGAAGTGGCTCGCGTGCGCCTCCACGTCGTCGATCGCGAGCACGAACTGGACGACGAGCGCCCCCTCGATCTCGGCCGAGACCATGCCCGGGACGAGGTGGACGCCCTCGAGCACCATCGACCACCCCTCCTGCATGACCCGCTCGATCGCGGCGCGAACGCCGACGAGAACGTTGCGTGTCTGGGCGAGGAAGCCGTGTAGGACGCGGTCCTGGTCGTCCTCGTCTTGCGACGCCCCGGCCTCGAAGCTGGAGTAGTGGATCGCGGGCATGAAGTCCTCCGAGAAGAACGCGCGCATCGTCTGGCGGACGAAATCGGTCGAGGTGACGCGCGTGATCCCGAGCCGGTAGGCGATCTCGGTCGCCACCGTCGACTTGCCCGTGCCGGTCGCCCCGCCGATCAGCAGGACGATCGGCAGGTCGAGATCGTCGAGACGCCGGAAAAGGCGCAGCCGCCGGACCACCTGGGCGCCCTCCTCCTCCCCCCACATGTCGACGGCGAGCTCCTGCAGCCGCTCGAGGGAGGAGGCGCGGCCACCCGCGGCCGCCAGGTCAGCCTCGGCCGTCAGCGCGAGCTCGTACGCCCGCTCGGATGGAACGCCCGTCGCGATCAGGACTCGCGCGAGCAGGCCCTTCGAGAACGGCAGGCCGTCCTCGCCGCCGAGCGGCAGCGGCTCGCGGTGTCGCCGCTCGGTCACGTTGTCACCGGCTCCACGGCGGCCGAGTCGGCAAGGGCCAGCAGCGCGGGCTCGAGTTCCGGCTGGCCGGGAACCGGAACGACATCGTTCGCGGCGAGAACGATTTCGACGCCCCGTTTCGCGCCCGCCTCGGCGACGACGTCGATCCCGGCCGCCTTGATCTCGGTCAGGTAGACGTCCGCGTCGACCGCCTCCAGCTCCTGCTGGAGGACCGGCCGGTCGGCGAGATTTCCGGATATGTAAGCGACTTCGGCCCCATACTCGGCCAGATCCCGGGCGAGCCGCTCGTGCGCTGAAGGGGCGGCAGTGGTGAAGTACGCAACCCGCTTTCCCGCGATCGGCGAGAGCGGTCGCGGGCGGAAGCCGACAGCGATCACCTGAACCTCCGGCTTCACTTGCCGGATCGCCTCGACGAGCGCCTCGTGCGAGGTCGACGCAGCCGCCATCGTCACGACGACGAGGTCGGCGAGCAGGATGCGGTAGGCGTTCAGGTAGCCGGTCACCAGCTCTGGTGGGTCGAAGGTGCTCGTGACGAGGACGCGCTTGCCGGTTGCGACAGGGGGAATCGCCGCGCCGCTGCCGTCGAAGACGACGAAGTCGGGCCCGCGCTGCAGCGCCAGCTCGGCCCCGGCCGGAATGTTCGAGGTCGCGACGGCGCCGGCGAGCCCGCCCCCGCAGCGGCGGCAGCCGATCGTGACGACGCCGGCGACGGCGGCGATCTCCAGGTAATCGGAGGCGGCGTGCCGCCCTTCGCGCGAGAGTGCCAGCAGTTCCTCGAGGCCCGGAGGCGACTCGGCGACCTCCGGTGTCCCGGGGCCCCCACGTCCCATCGCCATAGCGACGACGTCGCGGTCGCGCGCGAGCAGCCGCGCGAGGTGCGCCGACACAGCGGTCTTGCCGACACGCTTGCCGGTCGCGTAGACCGCCAGTGAGGGCAGCGGGAAGGGCTCCAGCTCCGGCGGTTCGAGCCGGAAGTCCGCGCCCGCATACGGGACGCCGGCCGCGAGCACTCGGCTGGCGATCCGGAACCGCGCCACCGGCCCCAGAACCGGCTCGTCCGAGAGGTCGAGCACCAGCTCGGGCTCCAGCTCGCGCATCGCCGCCTCGAGGTCGTAGTAGAGCGGCACGCCGTAGTCGGCCTCTTCGCGCAGCTTCTCCGTGCCGCCGGCCAGGTAGGCACCGACGAACTCGTACGGCAGCTCCGCCAGCGCGTCCCGCACCGTCGAGGGATAGTGCTCGCCGTCGATCAGGGCGAGGGCGCACGTCATCGCGACGAGGTCACCTCGTCCTCGATCCGCGCCGTGTACTTCTCGAACGATCGCGTCTCGGTCGAGAACTGGATGATCTTCTCCTGCCCGTGGAACGGGTACTTGCGCCAGACGTCCACGTGGTGGTCGGTGATCTCGATCAGGTTGTAACAGGGCCGCGTCTTGCCGCGGAGGCGCTGCGAGGAGACCGTGCCCGCATTGATCACGAACAGATCCTCGAGCCGCCACGCGTAGGGAACGTGCTTGTGGCCGGAAAGGACGATGTCGACGCCGGACCGCTGCAGGCACTCGATCGCGTCGCCCGCGTCGTAGACGATGTTGCGCTCGCGGCCCGTGCCCGGGATCGGCAGCAGGTGGTGGTGGAGCACGAAGATCCGCAGCTCGGCATTGCCCTCGGCGAACTGCTCCTCGATCCAGGGGTAGCGACCCCGACCGATCTGGCCGTGATCGAGGTCGGGCTCGGTCGAGTCGACCGCGACGATCGTGACGGCTTCACGCTGGACGACGTGGTTGCGCGAACCGAACAGCTCCTCGAAATGGATGTAGCCGACGTTGCGCGAGTCGTGGTTGCCGGGAATGACGACGACGCAGTCGCATTCGAGCCGGTCGAGATACGCCTTCGCCTGCACGTACTCGTGCTTGAAGCCCATCGCCGTCAGGTCGCCAGAGCAGACCACGATGTCCGGCTGCTGATCGTTGATCTCGTTGATCGCCCGCTCCATCAGCCCCGGCACGAAATGCACCTCGCCGCAGTGGATGTCGGAGATGTGGGCGATCTTCATCGCCGGAAGTGTAGATCGGGGTTAAATGACTCCC
>Ga0307277_10000463_pt1 | contig 15050 bp, 13 predicted proteins | sample ER_DNA_116_FD_194473 | JGI IMG/M metagenome (GOLD analysis project Ga0307277, IMG submission 194473) | Bulk soil microbial communities from the East River watershed near Crested Butte, Colorado, United States - ER_DNA_116 | ecosystem: Environmental > Terrestrial > Soil > Floodplain | place...
CGGTGGTCGCCGTATCATTTGCCGATAGGGAGAACGATGGCGTCGCACTTTCGTCTGCGCGTGCTTCTCCCCGTCGCCGTGCTCGGCATCCTCGGCCTGGGCGTAGGAGCGTTCGCGTTCGGCCGCGGCCCCGTCTCGGGCGGAGGCGAGACTCCCGGCCCCCTGCCTCCCCTCACGGGCACGACGACGCCCGCGCCGAGAAGCAACGCCGAGCTCGTCGCCTGGGCTAAGAAGGCCGATACCTGGTGCTCCGGGGTCAACGCCACTCTGGCCAAGCTCGAGCCTCCGAAGACGACCTCCGATCTCGAGGTCTGGCTCGGGAAGATCGTCCGCATCCAGGACGACGCCGCGGCCGCTTTCCCGAGGCTCGGCTACCCGAAGGGCTACAAGCAGCCTGTCGTGCGGCTGCAGGTGAACCTGAGGCAGAGCGCGCTCGCGACCCATGCCGCCTTCCGAGCTCTGCGCGAGACGAATCAGTACGCATTCAGCCAGGCAATCAAGCGCTGGGGCGAGCTCGACACCAACTGGCAGCTCGAGATGCGCCATCTCGGAGCGCTCGTCTGCGCCACCGACTCGCCGGACGTCTCCTCTGCCCGCAGCATCGCGAAGTACGGATCGGCCGGCGCCGCACTGAACGCGGGTCTGCTCCACAAGCATGTCGTCGTCGTGCTCTTCTACGCGCCCGGCGACGACTACGACACCATCCAGACGCGCGAGACGCGGGCGGGCGCGCTGGACGCCGGCGCGGGCTTCCTCGCTCTCGACGTGACCAAGAACGACGAGGTCGCCGCGCTCGCCGCCCAGTACGAGGTACGCGACGCACCGGCCACGCTCGTCTTCATCCCGGGGCCCAAGGTCTTCTATCGGGCCGCCGGCTTCCTGGACCGCCAGTCGGTCGCGCAGGCCGCGACCGACGCCCGTACCAGATGACTGAGCCCGCCTTTCAGCCTGAGCCGCTGATCGGCGAAGAGCTCGATCGCCGCTCGGCCCGTCTGGACGGACGTGAGATCGTGGCCATGCGCTGCGTGGAAGCGAACGGGGCCTTCGCAATCGAATGCGACGTCTACCCCGCCGGTGGCCTCCGGGTGGAACCGCTGCGTCCCGGCCCGTACCGGTTCGCGACGCGGACTGATGCGGACGCCTTCATCGACGAGGCCGTCCGGGCTCTCGAGCACCTCGGCTGCGAAGTCTCATGAGCGTGCTCGGCGGCCGCACGGCCGCCGGGACACCTCGTAGGGCCGACATCCAGGGGCTCCGGGCGCTCGCCGTCCTCCTCGTGGTGGCGTTTCACGCGGGCCTGCCTGTCCCAGGCGGATTCATGGGCGTCGACGTCTTCTTCGCGATCTCCGGGTTCGTCATCACCACCATGCTCCTCGCCGAGCTCGAATCCTCGGGCAGGATCGACTTCCCTCGCTTCTACATCCGTCGCGCGCGTCGCCTGCTGCCGGCGCTCGCGCTCATGCTCAGCGTCGTCCTGACCCTGGGGGCCCTCCTGAGCCCTGCGGTCACGCAGCACATGACAGCGCTGACGGGCATGGCGGCCTCGGTGTTCGCGGCCAATGCATACCTCCTGAACCTCGACACCGGCTACTTCGACGCGAACACCGGGCTCAACCCGCTCCTGCACACCTGGACGCTCGCGGTCGAGGAGCAGTTCTACATCGTGTTTCCGGCGCTCCTTCTGCTCGGCTGGTGGGTGGGCCGCCGCCGCTCCGGCGCCAACGCGAGAATCGGCTCCTTCGTCCTCGTCGGTGCCGCGTCGGTGGGTTCACTCGTCCTCTTTCTCGAGCTGTCGGCGGGCTGGGCGAATCTCGGGCCCGCAGCGCCGGAGAGATTCGCCTTCTACAGCTCGCTGACTCGGGCTTGGGAGTTCGGAGCCGGCGCACTGCTGGCTCTCGCAACGCCCTTTCTGGCTCGTCTTTCCGCCCGGACAGCGCGCTGCCTGGGAGCAACAGGCCTGCTCGCCATCGCCCTGGCCGCCTTCTCGGGCCGCGGTGTCTGGATCCCGGGGACCGCCGCCTTCCTCCCCGTCCTCGGCACCTGCTCGCTGATCGCGGCCGGGAGCTTCCCGGGGCTCGTTTCCCGCGCGCTGGGGATCCGGCCGGTGGTCTGGATCGGCGACCTTTCCTACAGCTGGTACCTCTGGCACTGGCCCCTGATCGTCTTCGCCGCTGCCCTCTGGCCGGGGGCGCCGTACGCCAAAACGGCAGCCGCCGCGCTCTCGCTCGTCCCCTCCTGGCTCTCCTTCAAGTACGTGGAGAACCACATTCGCACCGGCGTGCACCTCGGTGGACGCGCCTTCGCGGTCGCTGCAACCGCCTGCGTGCTCGTTCCGATCGCTGCCGGCGTCGGGCTGCTGGGGGTGCAGAGCGCGCTCGCGGCGAGGTCCCCGATGGGGAGCTGGCTCGAGAGCCGCGCGCTGCACCTGGACGTCAAACGGGGCTGCGACAGCCCGCAGCCTCTCAGCGAGCGTTCGAGCACGGCTTGCGTCTGGCAGGCGATTCCTTCGGAAGGACGGATCGTCTTGGTCGGTGACTCCAACGCGGGGCACTTCACCGAACCGGTCGTGGCAGCGGCCCGTCAAGCCCACCTCGACCTGACGGTCGCCACCTTTTCGTCATGCCCTTTCGTCGAAGTCGGCGTCGTGCGAGCCGAGGCGCTCGAGGGCGAGGCGGTCTGCACCGCATTCACCCATGGGACGCTTTCGGCTCTGGTCGAGATGAAGCCGAACCTCGTCATCACGGCCGCGCGGACCGACCGGTACATCGCAGAGGATTCGATCAGGCTCCGAGACGCGACGGGCAAGCTCACGCGGAGCCCGCGGGAGAAGGCTCGGCTCTGGGAGGAGGGCCTGCGGAGGCTCCTCGCCCAGCTCCAGGCGGCTGACATCCCGGTTCTCGTTGCGGAGCCCGTACCCATGTTTCCTCGGGCACCCGACGAGTGCACGACGCTCGCGATCCTGAGAAACGGCTGCAGCAGCTTCATTTCCCGCGCGAGCGTCGAGGCCGAACTCGAGCCCGCGAGAGAGGTCGAGCGCCGAGCGGTCGCGAGCGTTTCGAACGCTGCGCTGATCGACTTCGAGGACGAGATCTGTAACGCCCGTCGCTGTGAGACCTCGCGGAGCGGGACGATCCTCTATCGCGACGCCGACCACCTCAGCGTCGACGGGGCCCTGACCCTGACCGATCGCTTCTACCGCGCGATCGAGGCTCTGGCGCGGTAGGGCTACTTAGACGATCACGCGGGCGAGCTCTTCGACCGAGGTCAGGCCCGAGGTCACCTTCGCGAGCCCGTCGTCCCAGAGCATCTTCATGCCCGCCTCGATGGCCGCCCGCTCGATCTCCTCGCGGCTCGCGTGCTGGGACGCGAGGCGGCTGAGGTCCTCGGTCATGGTCATCAGCTGGTAGACACCGACTCGGCCCTTGTATCCGGTCTGGTTGCAGCGGGGGCAGCCCTTCTTGCGGTAGAGGCCGACTCCGTCGGCGGCGGCGGCCTGCTCCGCTGTGAAACGCGCGTCGAGCATCTCCTGCTGCGTGGCCATGTACATCTCGCAGCAATGGGTGCAGAGCTTGCGGACGAGGCGCTGGGCGAGCACGGCGGTCACGGCCGAGCCCGTGAGGAACGGCTCCACGCCCATCTCGTTCAGGCGCGTGAGGGCGCTCGGCGCGTCGTTCGTGTGCAGCGTCGAGAGCACGAAGTGACCCGTGAGGGCGGCTTCGATGGAGATCTTCGCCGTCTCCACGTCGCGGATCTCGCCGACCATCACCACGTCGGGGTCGGAGCGCAGGATCGATCGCAGCGATGACGCGAAGGTGAGACCGGCCTTCGGATTGACCTGAATCTGGTTGAGGCCGGTAAGGCGGTACTCGACCGGGTCCTCGACCGTGATGATGTTGATCTCCGGCCGGTTCATCTCGGTCAGAGCTGCATAGAGAGTCGTCGACTTACCGGAGCCGGTCGGCCCGGTCACGAGGAGCGCCCCAGTCGGCTTGCGGATGATCTCCTCGAACGCCGCGCGCATGTCGTCGGAGAGCCCGAGCTCGGTCAGCGTCGGCGCCCGCTTCGACTTGTCGAGGAGGCGCATGACGACGCCCTCGCCCTCGACCGTCGGCAGCACAGCGACGCGGATGTCGAGCAGGCGGCCCGCCGCCTTGGCGTTCAGGGAGATGCGGCCGTCCTGCGGCTTACGACGCTCTGCGATGTCGAGCTTGGCGAGGACCTTCAGTCGCGTCGTGACGCCGGGAGCGAGCCTCTTGGGGATGCGCTGCACCTCGTGGAGGACGCCATCGATCCGGAGCCGCACGACAAGCGCGTCGTCCTGGGGGTCGAAGTGAAGGTCGCTGGCGCCGTCCTCAGCCGCCTGGAGGATGATCGAGTTGACGAGCCGGACGAGCGGGGCATCGGAGACGCCGTCGTCGGCCTCGAGGTCTTCACCCTCCTCTTCGTCGTCGAGGTCCATTTCGTCCTCGACAAGGGCGGCGCGCTCCCAGGCCTCGGTCGCCCGGACGATTCGGCGCAGCTCGAGCTCGATGTCTTCCGCGGGCGCGACCGCGATCTCGAGCGTGTGGCGAGTGGCGATCCGCAGCTCGTCGATCGCCTGGACGTTGTCGGGATCGGAGATCGCGACGAACAGCCGGTCGCCTTCGAGCCTGTACGGGATCGCCACGGCGCGCTCGAGGACGTGGGTGGGGATCTGGCCCGCGGCGGCCTTGTCGACGCCTTCGACCGTCAGATCGACGGTTGGAAGATGCGAATGGTCGGCGCGGAGCCGGCCGAGCTCGCCGGACGGCTCTTGGAGCGTGACGTCCGCGACTCCGGCTGCGAGGCCCTCGTCCACGATCGCCTGGGCGATCGATCCCGTCCCCGCGCGTGAGCGCGCCGCGGCCAGCCGGTCAGCGGGGATCAGGCCGGTCGTCTCGAGCAGGTCCGCGACGAGCTCGGTGACCGGGTTCGGCGAGATGCCCGCGCCCGGCGGAGGACTGGGCTCGACAGACGAGGTCTCTTCGCCCTCGGCCGGAACGCCTCGCAGATTGGGAAGGTCTTCGAAATCCACCTGGATCTACGCGAGTTATCGGCAAGAACGCGCCTCCCCCTGATGGGTGAGGCGTGAGTGAGCTCCTACTAGAAGAGCCCTAGATAGGCGTCCAGGACTGCATCGCCCGCGAACAGCGCGACGAGCGCACCGAAGGCCAGGAACGGCCCGAAGGGAAGGTACATTTTCCGCGCGCCCAGGCCGTGTTGCGCGAAGAGCACCACCGAGAAGGCGAGTGCGGAGAGCATCCCAACCATCATCCCGACCGAGACCGCCTTCCCGAGCATGGCGCCCAGCAGGAGCGCGAGCTTCACGTCCCCCATGCCCATGCCCTTCGGGTAGGCCACGAGCGCGAGGAAGAGGAAAAGCGAGGCGCCGAGCGACGCCGCGATCCATTCGACCGTCCGATCGGGCTCAAGAGCGATGTTCGAGACGAGAACGATGGCAAAGGAGGGCAGCACGATCAGGTCGGGGAGGATCCGCCGTTCGGCGTCGATGGCGGAGAGGACGACCAGGGCAGCGCAGAAGTACGCGGCCAGGAAGGCCTTCCCCGAGAAGCCGAAGTGGAGGAACGACGCGGCCACGAGAACGGCGGTCGCAAGCTCGACGGCTGGGTAGCGCCAGCTGATCCGCACGCCGCAGGAGCGGCAGCGGCCGCGCAAAACGGCGTAGGAGACGAGCGGCACGTTGTCGTACCAGGCGATCTCCGTCCCACACGCGGAACACGCTGAGCGCGGATGCACGAGCGAGCGCCGCTCGGGCAGACGCGCCGCGACGACGTTCAGGAAGCTCCCGAGCGCGAGCGCGGGCGCAAAGACGAAGACAGCGAGCGCGACGTCCACGTCCGGCATATCGGCGGCTACGCCGCCCGCCTAAAGCCGCCTCTAGCCCGCGTACAGCTGCGGCGGCTGCGGCTGGGCGTAGACCTCCGGGTTCCCGGGCATGCCGGCCGGAACGAACGAGAGGCCGGGGAAGCTCGAGCTCGTGCTCTGGCCGAGCATCACGTTGGTCCCGTCGAGCGGGCCGTCGAACTGTGACGTGGTGCCGAGCTCGATCCCATTCGTCGCGTAGATCGCACCCTGCGCGTACGCGCTGACGAGCTGCACGCTGTCACCCGAACTCACCTGGCTCTGGGGGGAGCCGCCCGACCCGCTCCCGTTGACGACGAAGGCGAGCATCCGCTGCGCGGGGTCCCAGCCGCTCGTCGTGCACGTGCCGGCGCTGACAGCCTGGCACAGAGAGGAGTTTTTGAACAGCAGCGTTCCGGAGATGTAGATCGTGGCCGAGCCGGTGAACGTATTGACCGCGCCGTTCTGGACCTGGACGCTGCCGTCGATGAAGATCGTCCCGTTCGCCGTCAGGACCCTCGTCGTCGCGTTCCACGAGAGCTCACCGCCGGATCCCTTGCATGTGTACGACGTGCCGGGAGTGAGGTCCTGGACCGTCGGCACACTGTTGTTCCGCTTCGCGACGTTCGGCGCTGAAGCGGCGCCCTGGTCGTTGTCGAAGGTGGGCGGCGTTCCGCTTTGCGTCAGGCACGGATAGTACGGGCCCGGATTGGAGTTCAGGTACCAGGGATTCCAGTCGGCAACGGGCGCCGGCGAGGTCGCCGGGTTGTTCGAAATGGATGTGGCCCAGACGTTGTCGAAGCCGCTCCCGCCGGCACCCTGCTGGCAGGGGTTGTGCAGGGCGTTGTTCTTCCACTTGCATCCGTTCCGCACGTGCAGCTGGTTGAGCGGAGTCGAGGAGGTCCCGGCGAAGTTCGCGCTCTGCGTCATCGTGAGGGAGCCCTGGACGATCAGCGGGCCGGCGGTGATGGCGGCCGTGTTCGTCAGGCACAGGTTCCCGGCGACGTAGAGCGGCGACTGCACAAGCACGCTCTGCTGGATGGTCATATCGCAGGTTTGTCCCGTCCCTCGTGAGTAGATGAAGTTCCAGGAGGGGTTGTTGAGGGGCTGCGTGTACGTCGGGATGACGGGGACCTTGGCAGTCAGCGTGCGCGTCGCGTCCGCTGCTGTCGTGCCCGTCGAGTTCTTGATCCTGCCGATCGAGGTCAGGCTCCACGTTGAGGTTCCGGTGGTCTGCGACAGGGTTCCCCACCATTCGACAGTTCCACGATCGTAGGTGTGCGTCGTGTGTACGACGCTCCCGTTCGCCTGCTCCCCGAGCAGGTACTTGTTGAGCGCGTTGTTCTCCGGGCGCGAGAGTATCGCCATCATCTCGTTCACCCCGGCCTCAGCGAGGTCGTACGCCGCCGACTTGTCGTCCGTGTACTCCGCGCTGCGAGCGTTGGTGTTCGCGTAGTAGATGAGGGTCGTGCCCGTCATCGTGAGCATGCCGAGGATGCCGATCGCCATGATCAGCGTGATGCCGTCCTGCCTTCGGAAAAGGCGCCGCAAGCTCATTTGTCTGTCCCGGGGTTTCGAGGTTTTCGCTTCAGCTACGAAGCGTGTTTCTCAGGACGATGTCGTCCACGAGCCGCCACTGCTTCCATCCCTCGTTCGGGTAGACGTTGACCGGGAAGTCGACGTGGAGGAGCCCACGGCTCGACGGTGAGGGAGCCGTGTACTTGAACGGGTCGTCAGTAGTGATGTAGTCCGCGATCGGGATCGTGACGCCGCTCTGCGTCCGCCGGACCTTCCAGCTGTTCGTCCCTGCGGAGCTCGTGTCGTAGACCACGGTGACGGGCACGCCCTTCGCGCTCGGGCACTGCGAGGGAAGGGAAACGGTCAGCGAGGCGACGTTCCCATCGCCGTCGGTGTCCGCGCCCGCCACGATCGCGCTCGCGCAATGCAGCTCGCGGCGCATGCGGTCGAGCGCGAGCCGAGCCTGCTGCTGGGCCTGGAACCGACGATTCATGTCCAGCTCGGCCTTGGCTCCCGAGGTGAAGAGGCGCGTCAGCGCGGTGACGATGAAGAGGAAGATCGAGAGGACGACGATCAGCTCGACGAGCGTGTAGCCGTTTCGGCTCCGCAGCCGCCGAAGCAGGCGCAGGCTCACTTGCCGTGCGCCTCGGCGTAGGCGAGCGCGCGGCGCGCGACCGCCTCACTGCGCGCACCGAAGTCGAAGCGGCGCTCGAGGCTCTGGTCGACCTTGATGAGGATGCGGAGGGCCTCCGCCCCGTCGTGCCAGCCGAACCGGGCGCCCGTGACGATCCAGGAGTGCTGGTAGAGCCAGTAGTTGACGAGACGGTCGGTCGGCTTCGCCATCGCGTCCATGCGCCGTTGCAACACGCGCGCTCGCTGGGGCAGCGGGATCTCGTCGACCGGCTCGGCCGTCGCGCCTGGAACCTTGAAATCGGCCTTGCGCTGCTTGGGCTCGGCCGGCGGCTCCGGCTCCGTCGTGGTGGTAGCCGTAGTCGTCGGCGCGGTGGACGTCGTCGCCGGCGCGCTCGTCGTGGCGGCACTCGTCGTCCCCGAGGACTGCTCGTGAGCCTTGCGCCAGTCGGTCAGATAGACCACCCGGGTGCCCAGGTAGGGCGACTCGTTCTCGGGCAGGCCGCGCTCGCCGTACGCCGTGTTCTTGGACAGGCGAACGGAAACGACCGGACTGCCGTTGTCGATGATGCGCGCGCCCGGGAGGGGGCTCTGCCAGGCGACCGCGTTCGCCGAGTAGCCCTGGACGGCTCCGCGAACGCGCCAGGCGAGCCCTGCGTCCTGGAGGATTCCCTTCGCGAACACGTAGGCCTTGCCGCGGACGTCGGGAACGATGATGACGGTTGGGCGGGCGACTCCGGAGGCGGCTCCGTTCCCCGTCTCGAGAGGCGTGACTTTTTTGTCGGCTGCAAGAGTGAACGTCGCTGCGCCAAGAAGCCAGATGACCGTCAGGGCAAGCAGACGCGGAATGAGCGCGGTGAAACGGGCCGCCATGCTCGTCCCATCGGCAACCCTTCGCGAAAAGTCAAGCCCCTAAAGGAGGCCTGGTGCTACCTGGTAAAGGTGACCACGTCGGCGCCGAACGGATCGCCCCCGTCGCCGACGACCGTGAACACCGGACCGCCCTGGTGCTCCCGAGCCGGATGTGGATCGGCAGGGGGCGTAGGCGCGTCCTGCCAGGTGAAGGCGTTGCCCGCGAACGCCTTGAACCAGGGCTCGTCCTGGGGATACGAGGTGGTCGGGTCGAGTTGGAGATGCAGGTGGGGGCCCGTGGCGTGGCCGGTCTGGCCGACGAGGCCGACGGGCTGGCCGGCGCTCAGCGCGGCGCCCGGCCGCACGGCCGGCTCGAGGAAGGACAGGTGGCAGTACGTGTACTCGGTGCCGTCCCGCAGCTGGATGTGGAAGCCGATGCCGCAGTTTCCGGAGGAGTAGGTTTCGAGCACGATCGAGTCGGCAAGCGCGTAGAGCGGGGAGCCCTCGGGCGCCGCGATGTCGGCAGCGGGGTAGTCGTGATGGTGGTGTCCCACCGACACGAGCGAGGGACCGCCGCCGACCGGGAAGACGTAGCCGTCGACGGCCTGGGGGCCGCCAAGAGTCGCCGCGGCCGGATCGGCCACCGCTGCCGCTGCAAGCTGGTCTTCCAGGCCCGTGACTACCGCGAGGGCAGCGTCGAGGTCCGACCGATGCACGTCGAGCCTCCCTTCGATGCGTGACTCCGCGGTTTCGACCGCTGTGATCCGGGCCTCGACCTTCTCGAACGCGCGGGTCGAGAGTCGCGCGTCTCCGGCCCGGCGCGAGAGCACGAGCTTTCGCTTCGCGAGGCGATCGAGCGCATGCTCCCCTGCGGGGATCAGCCGCTGCGCCTGCGAAACCTGCTTGCGGGCGGCGCCGAGCTGATCCTGCAGGGCCGCGAGCTGGTAGTCCATTCCCGAGCCGAGCCCGACCGCCAGGCTGGGGTCACCCGAGTCGAGCTGCGCAGCCAGGCTGAGTACCTCGTCCACGTACCACTGCGCGTGGTTGTAGGCGAAGATCGCGCGCGACACGTCCTCGTGCGCTCCAGCGGCCGAGAGATACCGAGCGGCCGAGTAGACCGCGTCCTCCGGATCCCAGGGATCGGCGATCCCGTCCCCGTCCGCGTCCATCCCCCAGCGCTCCCAGGTGGAGGGCATGAACTGCATCCACCCGACAGCGCCGGCCGAGCTCGGGCCCATGTTCTGGCCGAAGTTCGACTCGATCTTGTTGATCGCGCCCAGCACCTGCCAGGGGACGCCATACGCTGCGCCCGCGCGCTCCCAGAGCTCACGAAGTTGGTCGTAGGAGACGGTTGCCGGATTCGCAGGGGGCCGCGAGAGGACGAGCGGCATCGCCACGCTGCCCGGCCGATTCGGTCGCTCGGAGCTCGCCAGCTCGACCTGAGGCGGTGTGGCCTTCGGTGCGGGCGAGACGATCCTGAACGTGCGCGCACCGGCCTGCGACGAGCACGTGCACACGATCGCGAGGATCGCGAGCGAGACGCCGGCGCGCCTCATTGATCCTTCGACGCGAGCCGCAGGCGCACCTCGTTCTCCTCCTCGGGCTCCGGCTCTTCGGCCGGCTCCTTTGCTGCTTCCTCCGCCGCGGCCTCCGCCTCCGCGTGCTTCTTCCGGCGGAGCGCCTGCTGAACGGCGATCTCGAAGTCATGCCGGTTGCTGGCCGCATTGCCGGCGGTCTCCTCGTCCACGAGACCGGCGAGGACGAGCTGCACGAGATGCTGGCTGAAGCTCTGCATGTGGTGAAAGTCGCCGTCCTCGATCGCCTCGGTGATCTCGTCGCTTCGGCCCTCCCGGATCAGGTCCGCGATCCGAGCGGTGTTGACCATCACCTCGACGGCCGCCACGCGCCCGCCGTCCACCTTGGGGAGAAGACGCTGGCTGATCACACCACGGAGGACGCCGGCGAGGACTTGGCGCACCATGTCGTGCTTGCCCGGGGGGAAGAACTCGACGAGCCGGCCGACGGTCTCGGCCGCGTCGATGGTGTGCATGGTCGAGAAGACCAGGTGGCCGGATTCGGCGGCTCGAAGCGCCGCCTGCGCCGACTCCTCGTCGCGAAGCTCGCCGAGGAGGATGACGTCGGGATCCTGGCGCAGGACCCGCCGCAGTCCCTCGGAGTAGGAATCTGTGTCGATCCCGACCTCGCGCTGGTTCACGATGCAGCCCCAGTCGTCGTGCACGAACTCGATGGGGTCCTCGATGGTGACGATGTGGTGCTTCCGGCTGCGGTTGATCGCGTTGATCATCGTCGCGAGCGTCGTAGACTTCCCCGAACCGGTCGCGCCGGTGACCAGCACGAGCCCGCGATGCTCGTCAGCCAGCTCTTTCACGCCCTGCGGCAGGCCGAGCTTGTCGAAGTTGGGAATCTCCTTGGGGATGAAGCGAAACGCGAACGAGATCGAGCCGCGCTGCCTGTAACCGTTGACGCGGAAGCGCCCCAGGCCTTCGGCCATGTAGGCCGTGTCGAGCTCTCCGTGCGTGTAGAAACCCTCGCGCTTGGCGGGGGTGAGCTCGGTCACGAGCTGGACGATGGTCTCGAGATCGCCGTCGGTGAGCAGCCGCTCTTCGAGCGGCACTAGCTCTCCGTCGACGCGGGCCATCGCCGGCGAAGCGATCTTGAGATGCATGTCGCTGCCGCCGAGCTCGATTACTCGCGCAAGAAGTCCGTCCAGATCCATGGCGCCACTCGGCCTATCGGCGGCCTCCCAGGGCCCCGCCACCCCTCAATGGGGGAGCGCCGGAGTGCCGGGACACCCGATCGCTACAATTCGCGCGGCCGCGGGGGAGTTCCCGAGTGGCCAAAGGGGACGGGCTGTAAACCCGTTGGCTCAGCCTTCAGAGGTTCGAATCCTCTCTCCCCCATGACCTACCTGGGCGGCGGGGCTTTCGCCGGGCAAAGCCCGGCTTCGCTCCCGCCTGGCGGCGCTGACTGCGCGGCGCGCCGCCAGAGCCGGGCCGAGCCCGGCTCCGCGGACGCTTTTGCCAACTAGGACTTCCGTGCGGCGGCGCGGCCGCCTTTGCGGCCCGCCGCTTTCTTCTGCGCGGTCGTTCCGCCCTGGCTCGAGCTCGAGCGCGAGCTGGACGAATGGGACTTCTTGCCTCCACGGCTGGAGGCGCCCGGCGAGTTGGCGATCCGGGCAGCGCGCTCCTTGGACATTCCTTTGTCCTTGAGCGCCTCGTACTGCTTCTCGTTCTTGACGTTGGCCTTCTTGTTCGGCATGGGCTGAACGTACCCGTTCAGGGCTCGGTGTGAACGACCACGTCGGCGATCTGCGGCTGGGCGCGGCGAATGCGTTCCTCGACGTCGCTCGCCCGGGCGTGGGCCTCCGCCAGGGGCCGGTCCGGCTCCATTCCCAGCGTGAGAAACGCGACGAGGCCGACCTCCGTGTTGAGAAGGCGCAGCTCGCGCGGCTCCTCGCCGGTGACCCCCCTGACGATCTCGCGAATCCGGGCCGCAGTGCTGGAGCTGTCCGCCTGACCGAGGGGGCGCCCGGCGGCAGGCTCTGACAAGGGCTCGAGATGGGTCTGGACCGCGTCGACCTCGGGTAGAGCGGCGAGGATCTCGTGCTCGACGTCGGACGCGACCTCGTGAGCTTCTTCGAGCGAGACGTCGCCGGGCAGCTTGAGGTGGAGGGAGATCTCGATTCGATCGCCCACCTCGAGGACGACGATGTTGTGCACCTCCTGGACGCGAGGGTTCCGCACGGCCGCGGCGTAGGCGCGCTCGCGAATCGCCTCTGCCTCCTGCGGCTCCACGTGGACGACGACGTCCGTGCCCGGGACCGCTCGCTCGACCGCCTCCTCGACCGCGTCCGCGACCGCGTGGCCCTGCTCCACGGCCGAGGCCGACGGCACCGCCACCACGACGTCCGCGAAATGGCGGCCGGCCGCCCGACGCATTCGGAGCCTGCGCAGCTGAACACGGGGCCCAAGCTCCTCGATCGCCGCCTGGGCGGCATCCCGGGCGCCGACCGGGACGCGGTCCATTAGCACGTCCACGTTCGTCTTGATCAGCCGTGTGGCCGCCGAGAGCACCAGGACGCTGACGAAGAGCGCGGCGATCGCGTCCCCGTGGGCATGGCCCGCACGTGCGAACACGAGCCCGATGAGAACCGCCGTCGATCCGGCGAGGTCGCTTCCGAAGTGGAACGCGCTCGCCGCGAAGGCAGGGCTCTCGTACTGGCGAGCCGCTCGCGCCGAGACCAGCGCGCGGCTCAGGTCGACCGCGATGACGATCCCGATCGCCAAGAAAGCGATCGAGTCGGCGTCGACGTGACCTCCGCCGGTCACAAGCCGAACGATCGCGCCGGCCGCGATGAGGAGCGCGATTGCGACGAGGATTCCAGCCTCGGCGAGAGCGCTGAGGTGCTCTGCCTTGCCGTGGCCGTAGGGATGACTCCAGTCCGCGGGCCGGACGGCCACCCCCACGGCGAAAAAGGTGAGCAGCGCCGCTACGAGGTCCGTCCCCGAGTGGGCAGCCTCGGAGAGCAGGCCCAGGCTGCCCGAGTGCACGCCCGCTCCGACCTTCAGCGCGATGAGGGCGAGCGCGGCGAGGACCGAGACCAGGGCTGTCCGTCGCTGCGGAGACATGGGCACAGTGTGCACCGCGCGCCTGGCTATCCTGCCTGGAGATGGGTCAGCCGCACGAAGCCGACACCGCCTATGACGTCGTCTGCCCCCACTGCAACAAGCGGTTCGAGGCTCCGCTCCTGAGTGGCGACTCCGACCGGCATCAGGGGTTCAAGTGCCCTCACTGCCGCCTCTTCGTCGACTTCGCCAGGGCCGAGGAGCAGGACCGCATCGAGCCGCACAGCTCCTAGTTAAGGACCGCTTGCAGTAACCCGATAGAGGGAGTGTGGCTGTTGCGGCACGCTCCGACCGACTCGTACGCACGCGCGTCATCGCGCTCGCGCGCGTGGGGCCCTTGCATTGGCTCGGCGCCATCGTCGCCGCGAGCGTGCTCACCCGCACGCTGACGGGCTGGCTCCGCGCAAGCCCTGTCTACTTCCCCGACGAGTACATCTACTCGGAGCTGGGACGCTCGATCGCCGACCACGGGCGGCCGCTCGTCCGGGGCGCTTCCGCGCACTTTCCGGCAGTCCTGCAACCACTTCTCACCGCCCCCGCATGGCTCGCCGGGGACGTCGAGACCTCCTTCCGGTTCATCCAGCTCGAGGGCGCCGTCGTCATGTCCCTCGCGGCGGTTCCCGTCTACCTCCTCGCGCGCCGGCTCGAGCTCGATACCTGGCTCGCGCTCGGGATCGCGGCCCTGAGCCTGGCCGTACCGGACATGATCTACGCGGGTTGGGTGCTCGCGGACCCGTTCGCGTTCCCCCTCGCACTCGCAGCCATCGCCGCCGGAGTCTCGGCTCTCGCCCGCCCCTCCAGGCGTTCGCAGGTCGCTTTCGTCGCCTTCGCGGGCCTCGCGACGCTCGCCCGGGTGCAGTTCGTCGTCCTGCCCGCCTGCTTCCTCCTCGGCGCCCTTGTGCTCGGGTTGCGCGAGCGGCGCCTGCGCCAGGTCCTCCGGGAGCAGCGGCTCGCGTTCTGCCTGTTCGCGCTCGCTCTCGTCCCCTTCGCCGTGGCCGGGCCAGACGCCCTCCTCGGCTACTACCGCGGCGTGCTCGACCTGAAGCTCAGGCCGCTCGCGATTGGGAAATGGGCCGCAGCGGACGCCATGCTGCTGCTCTATTCGTCCGGCTGGATCCTCGCGCCGGGAGCGATCCTCGGCCTCGTGCTGGCCATCCGGCGGCCCCGAACGCGCGCGGAGCTCGCGTTCGGCATCCTCGCTTCGCTCTTCTCTCTCGCCGTCGTCTTCCAGGCCGGCCTCTACGCGGCGAACGGAGCCGATCGCATCCAGGAGCGCTACTTCTTCTACGTCCTCCCCCTGGCCTTCCTGGCGTTCGGTCTGTTCGCCTCACGCGGGTGGCCCCATCGGCTGCCGCACGCTCTCCTCGCTGCAGCGCTGATCGCTGTGTCGGCGCGGATTCCGCTCGCCGGCTTCGCAGCTTCGGACGGGCGCAGCAATTCTCCGCTGCTCTTCGCCGCGGGCGAGCTCGAGGACCTGCTCGGGGACACCGGCCTGGCCTCGCTGGCCATCGCGGGCGTGGTGGC